>Ga0326728_10007502_pt1 | contig 27929 bp, 28 predicted proteins | sample MB3enrmetagenome_FD_207602 | JGI IMG/M metagenome (GOLD analysis project Ga0326728, IMG submission 207602) | Lab enriched peat soil microbial communities from McLean, Ithaca, NY, United States - MB31MN | ecosystem: Environmental > Terrestrial > Soil > Wetlands > Peat | place: USA: New York...
GCTTCCGGAGGCCATCATCGCGTGCGTCGGCGGCGGTTCGAACGCCATGGGGATCTTCCACGAGTTTGTGCAGCGCAAGGACGAGACCGTGCGGCTGATCGGAGTCGAGGCCGGCGGGCGCGGATCAGCCCTGGGCGAACATGCGGCCCGCTTCCAGGGCGGTTCCCCGGGTGTGCTGCAAGGAACCTATTCGTATCTGCTGCAGGACGAAGCGGGACAAATCGCCAGCACCCATTCCGTTTCGGCCGGCCTGGATTACGCCGGCGTCGGGCCGGAACATGCCTGGCTGAGAGATCTGGGCCGGGCGGAGTACACCTCCGCCAACGATCAAGAGGCGCTGGCGGCCTGTGTTCTGCTGGCCAGGACCGAAGGAATTATTCCGGCATTGGAATCGGCTCACGCCGTGGCGCATGCTTTGAAGGTGGCGCCCTTCATGAAGGCCTCCGATGTCCTGATTGTCAATATTTCCGGCCGCGGCGATAAGGATATGGGGATCCTGCAGGAGGAGCTGGGGACGAAAAATATTTGGTAGTCAGCGGCCGGCAGTCAGGAAAGCCTGGCCGGCAATTGGCCGCCGGCTGCTTACGGCCCGCTGCGAACGGCTCGTTTCACGGACAGTGACGTTATGGCAATCAATTTTGCTCACAAACCCGGCTTGGTAGCATACGTGACCTGCGGCGATCCGGATTTGCGGACGACGAAGAAAATCGTGTTGGCCGCCATTCGCGCCGGGGCCGACGTCATGGAACTGGGCGTGCCGTTCAGCGATCCGGTGGCGGATGGACCGGTCATTCAGCGGGCCAGCGAACGCGCACTGCGCCAGGGCACCACCCTGCAGCAGGTCCTGGAGGTCGCCGCGGAGGTGCGGCGCGAAAGCGAGGCCGGACTGATTGTGTTTTCCTATCTGAATCCCATTCTGAAGTTTGGGTTGGAACGCTTCTGCAGCACGGCGGAAGCCGCCGGGATCGATGGCGCCCTGATTACCGATCTGCCGGTGGAAGAGGCCGGAGAATATCTGGCGCTGATGCGCGCCCATCGGCTGGCAACGGTATTTCTTGCCGCTCCCACATCCACCGATGAGCGCTTAAAACGGATTGCCGAGGCCTCCAGCGGCTTCGTCTATGCGGTATCGCGCACGGGCGTGACCGGCACGCGGACGGAACTGCCGGAGGATGCCCGGTCTCTGGTCGCCCGCATCCGGAAGTACACGCAATTGCCGGTTGCGGTCGGATTTGGCATTTCGACCCCCGAACAGGTGGCGGCAGTGGGCGACTACGCGGAAGCCGCAGTGGTGGGTTCGGCTTTAATGCAGGCCATTGAAAATTCCGCGGGCGCCCCGGTGCCGGCTGTGGCAGAATTGGTTCACAAGCTGCGTGCCCCGGGGAATGTGCATGGGGGCACCGTCTCTTCCCGGTAGATTTCGGGGATGGTTGGCATCAGACTCCGCAGGGCTGGGTCGCGGCGGAGGCAAGGGCCGCGAAAAAGCAGGTTCGTTTACGCCCGGCCCTCATCGAATTCAGCAGCAAAGAGTGATTAAGATGTAGACAGGAAGCGGGCACACAGGGTCCCTGAAGCCGAAGGGATTGTCTCGCGCGAATCAGAACAGAAGGTTAAGCATGGAGATTGCAGACTGGCGCAAGCACATCGACGAAATGGACCGTAGATTGGTCGAATTGCTCAATCAGCGGGCCGCTGCGGCCAAGGAAATCGGGAAGCTGAAACGGCAAACCGACCTGCCGGTGTATGAGCCCACGCGGGAACGGGAGATCTTCGAAAACATACGGAAGGCGAATACGGGCCCGCTGCCCGATCGCGATCTGGTGCAGCTTTATGAGCGCATTATCGACGTGATGCGCAAGCTCCAACAAGAACAGTTGACCGGCGGCGCAACTTCGGTCCAGCCCGCGGGCACTACCGAGTTCGAAGCGGAAACAGAGGAATGACGCCATGATTGTGGCCATGCAGGAACACTGCAGCGAAGACCAGATTCAGCAGGTCATTGCCGAACTGGTCAAGCGTGGATTTGAAGTTCACCGCTCCACCGGCGTAAGCCAAACGGTCTTGGGCGCGGTGGGCGCGCGGGTGGATTTCGATATCCGCGACATCGAGATCCTGCCTGGCGTCGGGCAGGTTCATCGCATCAGCGCGCCTTACAAACTGGTGGGCCGGGCCTTCCGGCCGGAGGGCACCGAGATCCGTTTTAAGAACGGACTCACGATCGGCGGCCGGGGCGTCGTCGTCATGGCGGGTCCGTGCTCGGTGGAATCGCGCGAACAGTTGTTTACCACGGCCGAGGCCATCGCCAAAGCCGGAGCCCGGGTGCTGCGCGGCGGCGCCTTTAAGCCCCGCAGTTCGCCTTACGCTTTTCAGGGATTAGGGGAGGAAGGGCTGAAGCTGATGCGCGAAGCCGGCGATAAGTTCGGCCTGCTGGTGATCAGCGAGGTAATGGAGATTTCGCAAATCGAGCTGATGACCCCCTATATCGACATGTTCCAGGTGGGCGCGCGCAACATGCAGAATTTCAATCTGTTGCGCGAGTTGGGCAAGTCACGAAAGCCGGTCATGCTGAAGCGAGGCATTTCCGCCACCTTTGAGGAGTGGCTGCTCAGCGCCGAATACATCCTTTCCGGCGGCAACTATGAGGTGATTCTGTGCGAGCGCGGCATTCGCACGTTTGAGACCTATACCCGCAACACCATGGATATTTCGGCCATCCCCATTTGCAAAAAGCTGTCGCACCTGCCCGTGGCCGCCGATCCTTCGCATGGTACCGGCCTGCGCGACAAGGTGGCGCCCATGGCCCGCGCCGCCGTTGCCGCCGGGGCGGATGCGGTGATTGTGGAAGTCCATTGCGCTCCGGAAAAGGCCCTCTCGGATGGCGCACAGTCGCTCTACCCGGCTCAATTCGCGGAGCTGATGGATCAGTTGCGCATGATCGCGCCCGCGGTGGATCGCATGATCGTGTAAGACATAAGGGTATACAGTTTACAGTTCACAGTTTGCAGCCAAACCGGCTCTTCGGCTGTAAACTGTGAACTGTAAACTGTGAACTCATTTCGGCAAATCACGATCGTCGGCGTCGGGCTGATTGGGGGTTCGTTCGGCTTGGCCGCGCGCCAGGCCGGATTCCAGGGAGAGATTGTCGGCTGCGACCGGCTCGACGTGCTGGAACGAGCCCGCCAGAGCGGCGTCATCGATTCCGGCGACCCCGATTTGGGCGCCGCTACCCAGGGCAGCGACCTGATCCTGCTAGCCACGCCCGTGGGCAGCATCATCGACCTGCTGGAGCAGGCTCCGATTTTCCCTCCGGATGCATTGATCACCGACGTGGGCAGCACCAAGCAGGCAATTGTGGAACGCGTGCGCGCCGTTCTGGGCGCCGCGGCCGCTCAGCGCTTCCTGCCTGGACACCCGATGGCCGGCAAGGAATTGAGCGGCCTGGAACAGGCCGATGCCGGCCTGTTCCAAAATGCGGTCTGGCTGATCACCCCCATGGAGGGTCAGGACGTGACCGCGGGCCCGATCGCGGCATTCCTCGCGCTGGTGGAAAGCATGGGCGCGCGGGTCATGCCGATGAACCTGGCGCGCCACGATCAGCTTTGCGCCTGGATCAGTCATCTGCCCCAGATGATTGCTACCGCTCTCGGCGCCACGCTGGAGGAGGAATTCGGCGACGACCCGGAATTGCACGCCATTGGCGGCCGGGCACTGCGCGAAATGACGCGTATTGCCTCCAGCCCCTACTCCATGTGGCGCGATATCGCCCTTACCAATACCGCCAACATCCATGAGGCCATCCTCAGGCTGGAACAACGACTGGCCTTTATTCGCGAGAACCTGCGGACGCGAGGCCTCGCCGAAGAATTCGAGCAGGCACAGAAGTTCAGACATACCTAGGGTTTCAAGGATTCAAAATCGCGCCATGAAGTCAGCTTTTGCTCTTGGGCCCGCATTCCAATCTCAGCATCCTGCAATAACGCCGGGCCACTTTTGATCCTTGATACATCCTTTGGCGTCCCATTCTGGGAACTGACTGTAAAGTTTTTTGAAGAATTCCTGAAATTTGATTGACGCTATCCTCTTTTCAATCTAAAAGTACTCTGTGAGTTGTTCATCCTGCGGGCTCATCGGCTCTCCGAGGTGTGGGACCTCTGGTGTTCTTTCGTTTGGAGTCGGTTTGAGTTGCGCTCTGCAGAATGTCGGGCCCATTGTGATTTCGTAGAATATAGGCCCCAGGCCCCGTTCGATCTGTCCCGGCCCCGATTTCCAAATTCAATAATGAGATGCATCTGCGAGCGCAGAAAGGACATACCATGAAGAGACAAGTTGTGGCGGTTTGCGTGGTAGCGATTACCCTGATTTTAATTGGATCGGTTGCCCAAGCGGCAACCCCCACGATTGCAACCGGAGACACCCGCACGGTGAATCAGCCGACGTATCCGGCCGTTTGTCAAACCCTGTCCGCCGCTGGCACATCCTCGTCGGGCACCGATCAAACCAGCCAGATCACCACCGCCTTGACCAGTTGCGCGGGAAAAGGCAGCGTGGTTCTGCAAAGTTCCGGCTCGAACAATACGTTCTGGGCCAAAGGGTTCGCCATGGCCTCGAATGAGGCACTGGTCATCAATTCTGGTGTAACGTTGCGGGGCAATGCCTATACCACGCAGTTCATCAATCCCGTTGGAAGCAATATCTCCATCATGGGCCCCGGGACCATCGATGGCGGGAGCGTTTCGAAAATGCGGCTGATCAATACCGGAAGCATTACCAATTTCGTAGTTTACAACGTCACGCTGACCAATGCCGGCAAAATGAATCTTTATGTGCAAGGCGGCAACGGCTTTACCGCATGGGGAGTTACCATCAGGGAAGCAGCCACTACCAAGAACACCGACGGTGTGGACATCGACAGCATGACCAATGCCACGGTGGCGAATTCCGATATCGAAGATGGCGATGACTGCATTGCCGTCAAGACCAACGCCGCCGCGGTCTCGAACGTCACCGTCAAGGGCACCAAGTGCCACGGCACGCACGGTCTTTCGATCGGCAGCCAGACGTTCGACGGCGTCAGCAACATCCTGTTCGAAAACAACTATATTTATGGCAAAGATTTGTCGGGAACCGTGTCCTCAGACAACCAAGGCATCCGGATCAAGACCGATCCGACCTGCGGCGGCCATGTGGATAAGGTTGAGTATTTGAATACCTGTGAGACTTATGTGAGGGATCAGATCTGGCTGGATACGAACTACGGCAGCTGCAGCGGCACGGCCGGCACGCCCTGGTTTACCAACATCGTGATCAACGGTGTGTATTCCGCCAGCTCCCCCTCCGGCCCCAGCTCGGAGATTCAAGGTTACAACGCGAGCAACATCATGACGGTATGGCTGGAGAACATTTCGCTGGACGGTACGGAAGTCAAAAACTCACAGTACGCCAATGTCGGACTGTACAACTCCAACATCACGCCCACCGGTACCGGCATCACCACGTATGCCTACGCCGGCAGCGGCAGCATCCCGGCTTGCTCGTTCTAATCGGTATGGGCTTTGCCTGAAAAAACGGGGCCAAACGGCCCCGTTTTTTCGGGCAGAAATTCCTGATCTGGATTATGGAGCAGTTCCAGGACATCTTGATCAACGGGGTTAAGTCCGAGAGCTCGATATCGGGTGCGTACTCGGAATTCTACGGCTACAGCAGCGGCTATCTGGCTCAGGTCTATCTGGCCAACGTCGATTTGGACGTCACCACGCAGTCGAGCGATGAGTACGCGACAGTCTATCTGGACAACTCAAACATCACGCCTTCGGGTACCGATGTAACAACCAGCAACTTCTCGACCAGCGGAAGCGTACCGAGCTGTAGTTTCAATAGCAGCTACTAACCGGCAACGCAATCTCTTCAGCCTTTCATGCGGGCAGGCAGAGTAATCTGCCTGCCCGCATGGTGTCTTAAGGCAAGATTCATTTTCGAAAAAATTATATTGACACGAGTTACGTTTGGCGGTAATAAGTATTGCATTGGATTATTGGTTTTAATCAGCGGAACTTGTCGTTTCAGTAATGGTGTGTGGCTCTTTTTTTTGGAAAACAAAGCCCATTGAGTTTCGATCTGTAAAACATGAAGCTTTTTATCTGTGGGATAACCGCTGTCCCGCAAAGGGTATTTTGCTGTCTTTTTCGTGATGTTGTTGTTGAAGTCGGCCCCGATTTCAAGTAGTACGGCTCCCAGGTTCCAGGTTTCAAGTTTTAAATTTTAGGCTCCGATCAAAAATTTCACTTGGCAAGCCTTTGCTTGCGCAGAAAAGGATATTCGATGAAGAGACAACTTGTGTCGGTGTATATGGTAGCTTTGGCCTTGATGATGGCTGTATCGGTTGCCTTCGCTGCCACTCCCAAAATAGCGACTGGCGATAGCCGTAACATCAACTCCCAACCTGCCGTTCCCTCGACGTGTGAGACATTGTCCGCCGCCGGAACCACCTCATCGGGCAGCGATCAAACCAGCGCCATCACCTCCGCGCTCAGCAGTTGTGCCGGCAAAGGCGCGGTTGTCCTGCAGAGCTCCGGCTCGAATAATGCGTTCTGGGCCAAGAGCTTCAGTATGTCGTCCAACGAGGTGCTGGTCATTAATTCCGGCGTGTATCTGGAAGCCAGCAGCTATAGCGGGGGACAGTTCATCGAGCCCAGCGGCAGCAATATCTCCATTTTTGGCCCGGGCACCATCGACGGCCGCTCCAGCTCCGGCAACCGCCTGATCAATGCCAAGAACATTACCAACTTCAACGTTGTCAACATCCACCTGCAGAACGCCGGCAAAATGCAGCTCTACGTGGAAGGTGGAAGTGGCTTCACGGCCTGGGCCGTAACGCTCTTAACCAAGGCGAACACCGCCAACACCGACGGGATTGATATCGACAGCTTGACCAACGCCACCGTAGCCGACTCCACCATCAATTCCGGCGATGATTGCATTGCGGTCAAGACCAATAGTGCGGCCGTTTCCAACGTTACGGTCAAGAGCACCAAGTGCAGGGGCGGCCACGGTTTGTCCATCGGCAGCCAGACCTTCGACGGGGTCAGCAACATCCTGTTCGAGAACAACTACGCGTACGACACCGACCAGTGGGGCAATGCTTCGACTGATGCGAATGGGATCAACATCAAGACCGATCCCTCCTGCGGCGGCCACGTGGACACGGTTGAATACCTCAACACCTGCATGACCGGACTCAAGCACCTGATTATCATGAATACCAAGTACGGCAGTTGCAGCGGCACCAGCGGTACGCCATTGTTCACGAATATCGTCGTCAACGGTGCGTACTCGACCGCATCCCAATCCGGCGCCTACTATGAACTTTACGGATACAACTCCAGCAACATCATGACGGTTTGGCTGGAGAACGTTTCGTTGGATGCCACAAAGGATGATGGTTCGCAGGATGCGAATGTTGGGCTTTACAACTCGAACATCACCCCCAGCGGCACGGACGTTACGACATACAGTTACAGCGGCAGCGGCAGCGTACCGTCCTGCTCGTTCTAACCGGAATGGCTCCATTCTGAAGCGAAGCGGGGCCCCCCCTGGGCCCCGCTTTTTTTGGCGTGCAGGGCAGGACGCAACAGACCGGAGAAGAAGGTGCACCGGGTGGTCACGGTCGTGCTCCCACCCCCGGTTGAATCAAGATAAGCCAGGAAGTGCACGGATATTCAGCTTTACTCATGGAGGTCAGCTATGTGGAAGGGATGCAGGCGGTCACGCGGGTGCCCCAGTTTTCGCTTTGACACAGGTGCAATTGCATTGGGAACGCTGATTCTTTGGTTTACCTTGAGCGTTGCGGCGAGCGCGCAACAGGCGGCGGGCGCCAACCATCTGGATGCCGATCTCCTCCAGGCAGCCGGCAACCCCCAGGACAATTCCGCCATCGTTCGGCAACTTCTTCAGAAGGGCGCGAACATCGAGGCCCGGGACAGCAACGGCCAGACGGTACTCATCCGCGCCGTCGCAAAAGGCCATCTCAGTGTGGTGAGCACGCTGCTGGAGAACGGCGCCGACCTGGAAGCTAAGACGACCCCGGGGGGCAGGACCGCGTTAATGAACGCGACCGTATATGACCGGGCTGACGTCGTGAAGCTGCTGCTGGCCAAGGGCGCGAACCTTGAGGCCAAGAATGACGACGGATGGACGGCGTTGATGTTCGCGGCCTCCGGGGGAGACGTCGCCGTCGCGAAACTGCTGTTGGAGAAACATGCGCAACTCGAGGCCCGGGATAACTATGGCGTCACGGCCCTGTACCGCGCAGCCTGGGATGACAAGCCCGAAGCGGTAAAGCTGCTGCTGGCCAGTGGCGCCGACCTCGAGGCCAAGAACAGCGAAGGCATGACGCCGCTGAGCGTTGCCGCCAATGCCGGGCACGTCCCCGCCGTGGCCATCTTGCTTGCGAAAGGCGCCAACCTCGAGGCTAAGGATAACCATGGCAGCACGGTCCTGTTTCAGGCGGCCTGGGGAGGCAATACCGACGTGGTGAAGTTGCTCTTGGCCAAAGGCGCCAACTTCGAGGCCACCAATAACAATGGCATCACGCCACTGATCATCGCTTCCCGCATGGGATATCTCGAAGTGATGAGAATGTTGCTGGCGAAAGGCGCCAAGCTCGAGGTTAAGGACAAATCCGGCCGGACGGCGTTAACCGCCGCCGCCGAGGAGGGCGACGGCCCCGCCGTAAAGTTTCTCCTGGCGCGAGGCGCCCACATTGAAAAAGTGACCCTGGAGGCCGCCAAGGACCACCCGGACGTGGTTGCGATTCTGGCGGAAGCCCAAGCGGAAAAAAGCTCAGGTCAATAATTGTACCCAGATAATTCCTGGCAATCCTTGCTCTTGGTGAGACACCGGGGCTCGCTAGGTGGAGGACATCGGAACTGAGAATCGGACGCAGCGTCAGTGCGCAAACCATAAGCTCCAATCATCGTCCAATTCCACTCCTCATCTTTTCCCTGCGTTCAGCGGCAGTGCCCGAGGAGAGCGTAGAATGAGCCAGCCCCAATGAACAGGCCTGCGTACAGCATCGTCGTGCCCGCCTATAACGAAAGCGCGAGGCTGGGCGCGTCTCTCGACCGGATGCTTACCTTTCTGGACGAGAAGGCGTGGGATGCCGAACTGGTTGTGGTCAACGACGGTTCCCGCGATGATACGGCCGCGATTGTGCGCGGTTATGCGCAGCGCGACCCGCGGGTCCGCCTGGTGGAAAATCCGGGAAACCGGGGCAAGGGATTCAGCGTGCGCAATGGAATGCTCCATGCGCGTGGCGAGCTGATGATCTTCACCGACGCCGATCTTTCCTCCCCCATCGCCGAGACGGAAAAGCTGGTCGCGGCCATCCACGGGGGCGCCGACGTGGCCATCGGATCCCGCTGGATGCGGCCGGAACTGATGACCGAGCGGCAACCGGTCTATCGCCAGATTTTTGGACGCATGTTCAACCTCGTGCTGCGCCTGGTCCTGGGACTGCGCTTTAAGGATACGCAGTGCGGACTGAAGGCATTCTCCCGGCAAGCCGCAATCCAGGTATTTTCGCGGCAGCGCATCGAACGCTGGGGCTTCGATCCGGAATTGCTGTTTCTCGCGCAGCGTTTGCAGCTGCGCACGGTCGAAGTGCCGGTGGCGTGGGCGCACGATGAGCGCTCCAAAATCAACCCGCTGCTGGATGGGATGAAGATGGCCGGGGAAATTCTGCGAGTCCGCTGGTACGCCCTCACGGGCAAGTACCGGAATCCGGTATTCGCACCCGCAGCCGCCGGCCGGGACGCGCAGCCATCGTAGGACCTGGGAGGAATAATTTACCTGAGCGCAGATTCATTTACGGCTGAGCCCAGACTCCATCCTGCATTGCAAATTACCTAAACTGCTTCACGGGAGAAAAAATCAAGGCAACCACCCTGAGCGGGGAAATCAGGAAGCCGTCGCGCGGTGAAACTCATGATCCCGGCGGCTCACCACCACGACATCCTGCTCGTGCTGTAATTCCAAGGTCATCGTAGCGGCACAGCGGCCGCACAACCAGAAATGTTCGAGTTTGTGGGATAAATCGTTGCTGCCAACCGACTGCGGCCCAAGCACCGGCTGGTTCAAATGGAATCTGTATAGCCGGCCATCTCGCAGATACTGGAAAGGCGCACGGCAGTTTGGGTTTGCACAGAAAGAAACCATCTCTACCGCTCCTTTATCTCCGGACACACTCTCACCCGGGGCTAGTTTTCTTTATCTTTAATTTTGATGCTTCGGCCCCCAATGGGTCGCTGTGGAAATCGCCTTTTTTTACGCGACTCTAATCTGTTTCTAACCACCAAGCTTTTGACGAAACACCTTATGCCGCACGGCTGGCGAATCGTCCTGCTGAATTCTGACGGTCGAGTTTCGCACTTGCGTTGCCGCTGAGGCGCTCTCCCGTTTGGCTTTGGTGGAACGTGTTTAGCGGCAACCACCAGAATGCCGCCAATTAAATTCATCTGGCATTCACATGCCTTTCATCGGCTTGAAATACCTCGCCGCCATACTCACAATTGGAGACTTTCTAAATGGCGTCAGGCGAAATAGCACGAATGGACCCCGGATCGGCGTACGCGGGCATCCTGGATCGCGCGGTCCGGGCCTACATGCTGGCACAAGGAGCGGCCGCCTCGCTGGCGGATGCGCTGGCAACCAAGACCGCCTCCCACTTTGAAGCCGTGGAACAGGCGGAAGCGGAACTGGACCGGATCGATCGCGAGATCGATACCACGGTGGCTTCGGCGGTGAGCGAATCCAGCCCCAAGCAGGCGCGCGAGCTGTTGACGGCCATGAAGATTGTGATCGACCTGGAGCGCATTGGCGACCTGATGGCCTCGGTGGCTTCCTGCGCGCGGGCGCTGAAGGAGCGGCTGGACGCGGAGGATTCGGGTGAGTTGATCCGCATGACCACTACGCTGGAGCGGATGCTGGCGGACGCGCACGGTGCGTTTATAACGCGTAATCTGGATCGCGCCCTGGCCGTGCTGCGGATGGACAGTGAAATCGACCGCCGCCGTAACCTGCTGATGATCCGGCATCTGGAGCAAGCGCCCATGCACACGCCCCACGAAAGCGTGCACGTTCTGTTTATGGCGCAATCCCTGGAGCGCGCCGGCGATCATGTCAAGAACGTGGCCGAGGAGGTCTGCCATCTGGTCAGCGGCCAGACCTTGCGCCACCTGCTCCAGGGAGCAGCCAAATCCGACGAACAAATGTATCTGGATCTGCTCCGCCGGGAGCACAGTATGGAAAAACCGGAATCGCAGCACGAGTTCGTAGAGTCACGCTGACCTGTCTTTCACCACAGAGGGCACAGAGGGACGCAAAGGAACCCAAATCCTCAGCCGCAGATCAACGCAGAGGAACGCTGATCTGAACAGACGCGCACAAAAGGAATTGTCATCCAGAGGCGCGGCCACTCGCAGTGCTTGCGCAAGATCAAGATCTTCTGGCTCCGGCAAAGGGTCTGATTTTTGCGGCACACGCACGAAAACAACAGGTCGTTAATCGTAAAATCTCTCTTCCGGATGGCAACTCTTTTGACCTGCAATCTGCCGGATCAGTGTTTATCTGCGTTCATCAGCGGCTGATCGGGGGTGTTTCCTCTGTGCCCTCGGAGCCTGCCCTGAGTCGAAGGGTCCTCTGTGGTGAATCCCGGACTGTGGCTTTTTGCGATCTTGCTATACTGCATCCATGCTCGCCAGCTATGCGGTGCGGGCCGAGCAGTCCCTGGGACGGCGCTATGCGGAGCCACTGCATCCCTATCGCAATCCGTTCCAGCGCGACCGCGACCGCCTGATTCATTCGCGCGCATTTCGGCGCCTGGAGAATAAGACCCAGGTTTTCACCCGCCGTTACTCCGATCATTTCCGCAACCGCCTGACGCATACCATTGAGGTGGCGCAGATTTCGCGGACCATCGCCGCCCAGCTCGGGCTCAATACCGACCTGGCCGAGGCGCTGGCCCTGGCGCACGACATCGGGCATCCTCCCTTCGGACATGCCGGAGAGAAAGCCCTGGACGCGGCCATGCGCCGCCACGGCGGCTACTTCGACCACAATTTGCACGCCCTGCGGATCGTGGAGGATTTCGAGCTGCGCTACCTCGATTTCCGCGGCCTGAATCTGACCTTCGAGGTGCGCGAAGGCATCATCAAGCATTCGCACGACTACGATTCCGACGCATATCCGGAGATCGCCGAATACCTGCTGCACCGCAAACCCCCGCTGGAAGCGCAACTGATCGACCTGACCGATGAAATCGCATACAACACGGCGGATCTGGACGATGGCTATGAGGCCAAGCTCCTGAGCGTGGAGCAGATTCGCGCCGGCGTGCGCGCGTTCCACCGCTATTATGACGAAGTCGAGCGGCAGTACCCGGACGCCCAGGAAAAACTGAAATTCAACGAGGCTCTGAAGCGATTCTTCAACCTGCTGGTGACCGATCTGATCGAGAATACGGCCTCGCGGGTACGAGCCGCCCGCATCGAGACGCTGGAGGATCTGCGGCGGCACCCCGTGCGTCTGGCGGCCTTCAGCGATGAGGCGGAGAGCGAGCGTGCCGAATGCAAGCAGTTTCTCTACGACCATCTCTATTTCAGCGCCGCCCTGGCCCCGGAAAAGCAAAACGCGGAGCGTATTGTCGGAGAATTATTCGAACATTGGATGGCTTGTCCGGAGAAATTGCCACCCAGTTATCGCGAGAAGCTCACGCAGGAAGCGCTGCCCCGGGTGGTGTGCGACTATATCGCCGGCATGACCGACAACTACATCCTGATGCAGCATGACCGCGCCGGCCAATAGAAGCCGCGCGTGCTAACATCGCCTTGTTGGTCAACTGGTCGGGATCGCATCGCAATTCAATTTTGGGAGTGAGAGATGGTTATTCTGGGCGCCATTTTGGCGGGGGTCGTGATTGGGATTATTTCCGGCTTGGTGGGCATCGGCGGCGGCGCGCTGTTGACGCCGATTCTGATATACGCCTATCACATGAACCAGCATCGGGCGCAGGGGACCTCGCTGGCCATGCTGCTTCTCCCCAGCGGAATCCTCGCGTTCTGGAAGTACTACAAAGCCGGGAACGCAGATTTGGGACTGGGACTGCTCGTAGCTTTGGGGGTATTCATCGGCGGATATTTCGGCGGGCAATGGGCGCAACAGCTCTCCAACACCATGTTGCGCCGGCTTTTTGCCGGCTTCCTGGTGGTCATCGCCGTCAAGATGTTCATGCAAAAATGATCAGAAGTTCTTCCCGGCGCCCTGGAACAACAGCCACAGCTTGTCGGCGCCGATGCGATACAGTGCGTAATCGTAACCGGTATCGCTGATCTCGCGGAACAGCAGCTGGCCGGTACCGGCGCCTTCGGCGTCAACCACATCAATAAGTTCCAGGCGCGGATAAGCGTCCAGGTGAGCGCTATCGGTGACCTGGGCAAGAAGCTGGTGCAGGTCGCCATAGATGTCAACGCGCGCCACCACCGTCACCAGATAGCGGAAACCGGAACTGGCGCCGCGGGGCAACCGCTCCGGCAATGCGGCGGAAAACACCAGATCAGGCTCGTTGTTGGTATGGGCGTCGAAGGCGCGAAACTGCGCCTCGACGAATTCCGTGGCCGCGGCCGGCCGGTGTTGCGGGCGCGACGCGGCGTATTTGCTCACCGCGGCGTACGCCATCTGCCGCACCGCCTTTTCGAAGCGGACCTGTTCCTCGGAGCTCAACTGCATCGTGTAAGGCCGCGGATCCGGGCCGCCGGCATCAGATACGGCGGTAAGCACTTCCACACCGGAAGAGGATGCTTCCAGGCCGCCGCCCGCCGCCCCGGGCGTCGAATGTGCGGCGCCGGGTTTCTCCGCAATCAGCGGCGGAAGTTCATCGGCGGATTCCTGCGCCGCCGGTTTGCCGCGCCTCAGAATGGGCCGGGCCGCATCCTGTTCCATCGCGGCATACTCCGCCGGGCTGGGCGAAGGCGCGGGCGAAGATGCACTGGCGGGTTTGGATTCCGCCGCCGGCTTCGACTCGGGAGCCGGCGAGGCAGTGGGAAAAGGTGTGGGTGATGGGCTGGGGGAGGATGATTGGGCTGCGGTCGATTTCGGTTTTCGCAGGATCGGGCGTTCATCGTCATCGGCCTGCGGCACGGACTTGGCTGGCGCTGGCTTCGCCTTCTGGGAGTCCTTGGAGCGCCATTGGCCCAGCCCCACCCATACGCCGGAAACGTCCTGCGCCTTCGTGACTGTAAACAGGCCCAGGGAGTCGCCGGCACGCTCGGCTTCATAAACGGTGCCCGATTCCAAGGCCATCGGGCTGGGATCCGCGTGGTATAGCCCCCCGTCAAAAAACTTATCCCCCACCTTGATGACAATCGGAATTAGGCGCGCGCGGCCGTTGGCGGCCAGTTCCAGAATCCCCGTCGCGCGCAACTTGCTGGCCGGACGGCGGACCGGACGGTCAGGATGCTGCGCCAGCAACAACGTGGCGCCCAGTGCCGCCAGGCAGAGCAGCATCGCCGGACAACGCCACCGGGGGATGCCCGGCAAATTCCGATGACAACTCGTATTATCATGGGTCGTGAAAGTTGGGAGGACAGCCTTCATGGAAATTAATGATAGAGCACCTGCGTTCACTTTGCCCGATGAGAGCGGCGAAAAAGTGTCGCTGCAGGACTATCGCGGCAAGCATGTGGTTTTATTCTTCTATCCCAAAGCCGACACCCCTGGTTGAACCATAGAAGCGTGCGGGTTCCGCGACGCATACCGCCAAATCCAACAGGCCGGCGCCGTGGTGCTGGGCATTTCCGCCGACACCCCGGGACGGCAAAAGAAGTTTAAAGAAAAATATGACCTGCCCTATACCCTGCTGGCCGATACCGATCGCCAGGTATGTGAGAGCTATGGCGTGCTCAAGGAAAAGAACATGTACGGAAAGACCGTCCTGGGCATCGAGCGCACCACTTTCTTGATCGGGCCGGAAGGAAGAATCAGCCGGATCTTCCCGCAGGTGAAGCCACAAGGGCATGCGGAGGAAGTGATTGCGGCGCTGAAATGAGGACCGGTTAGCCGCAGATGAACGCAGAGAAACGCGGATCAGGATGACGGCGTAGAAGCGCAACGATGCGTGGGGTGCGAGTGGGTCTACCCTGGCTTCTCCCGGACGATTGGCAGAAGTTCAGTGCCCGCGCTTCGTTTGGCTGGAATAAAACGCATGCGATTAGCTTCCCGCCCTTTTCACCGGCAGTAGAAATCAAGGCACTCACGGGTATCCAGGTGCCGGTGAAAAGGGCGCCCCTCGATGGTGGTTATGCCTCAGGAAACCAAGAGGCTTGTGAATGCTCGCACTCGACAACGTGGCAGAACTCGAGAACGCGCGGATATTGTCCCGCGCCTTTTTCGCGCGTGATCCGCGAAAGGTCGCCCGAGAACTGTTGGGCAAGCTTCTGGTGCGGCGGGACGGGGAAACTGAGGTGCTGGCGGGACGCATCGTGGAAACCGAAGTCTATCTTGGACGGGACGATCCCGCCGCCCACGCCGCCGCCGGACGCACGGCTAGAAACTCGGTATTATTTGGGCCTCCCGGCCATGCTTACGTGTACTTCATCTACGGCAATCATTACTGCCTGAATGTATCCTGCATGCCAGCCGGCGAGGCGGGCTCTGTCCTCTTCCGCGCCCTGGAACCGATTTTCGGAGCGCAACAGATGGCGCGCAATCGCGGTCTCAATCCGTCGCCGCCCGGGAAGTGGACCCGCCCGCTGACCATCGGTCCCGGCAGGCTGTGTCAGGCCCTGGCCATCACCCGGTCGCGGGACAATGGAAAGGACTTGGTGTCTCCCGCTTCCGATTTGATTATCATGCGCGACGGTTTTCGTGTTCCCCGGATTACAGCCACCCCACGAATTGGAATTACCAAAGCTGCGGATCGTCTGCTGCGGTTTGTCATCCCGGGAAATCCGTTTGTATCGGGGAAGAAATAGTCCCAAGCAGTTTACAGTTCATAGCTTACAGTTTGCAGCCGGAAAACCCCGCGGAAACAATCTCGGCAGAGGCGCGGAGCCGCAGAGCCGGACGGACCTCGTTCGTCCGGTTGTGTGAACTGCAAACTGTAAACTGTGAGCCCTATTCCGCCCGATGAAGATGCGCCAGGGTGGTGCGGAGGTACTTGTAGGGATTCACCGGAGTATTGTGCAACCAAACTTCGTAGTGGAGATGCGGACCGGTAGAGCGGCCGCTCATGCCCACATAGCCAATTACGTCGCCACGCTTGACGCTCTGCCCTTCGACAACGGCAAAGGCCGAGAGGTGACCATAGCGGGTAGCGAAGCCCTGTCCGTGGTCCAGAACCACCATTCGCCCATAGCCGTTCATGAAGTCCGCAAAACTGACCTGGCCATCGGCGGGCGCAATAATGGGATGACCGTAATTCGTGGAGATATCCACTCCCCGGTGAAACGCACCTTCACCGTTAAACGGGTCAATACGCGCGCCGAACGGGCCGGTAATGCGGCCCTCAACCGGCCACAGGCTGGGGGCCTGAGCGAGGTGCGTCCAATCTATGACGCTCACCCGGCGAAATCCCGGGCTGAGTCCGATGGTGGCAGCGCCCGTCAAGGCCGTCTCTTTCAGGGCATGCAACTGATCCAGGGACGCAGTGAAGCGTTCCTGGTCGATCTCCCCGCTGCCCGCCGCAGGCAAGGGTGACGATTTCAGTCCATACAGGGAGGAAACTTCATTCGCCAGGGAACCCAACGACGCAACCTGTATGTCCTTCTCCTGGGCAACTTCTTCCAAATGCTGATAGCGGGTGTTGAGCTGCTCCTTCTCCGACCGGAGCTGGTTGAAGTGGGCCACCTTCAGCGCCATGCGGGCGTATGAACCGGCTATGCCGGTAATGGTCATCATGCCCAGCACCGCACCGGCCATAAAGACGTATAAGTGATGTAATGGAATGTGTATCTTGCGGAGTTCGCCCTCGGAGTCACGGGCTACAAAAAGAATATAAAAACGTTTCCGCAAATTTTACCCCTCCGATACAAATCCGCCTTTACATCCCGTCGCCTAAGGTTGGGCCTAACGCCGGCTGCCTGCCGGCACCCGCTCACGATTAGCGGGCTGAGTAAAGACGCAAGCTCTGATCCCCCATTAAAATCCGCAATCAGAGCTGTCCAGGAACTTCGACAATTACACCAGAAGAGGTTCGCTCCTGTCAACGTTGTCTCATGTTACCTTCGTCCAATATTATCAAATAGTTACAAACACTTTCTTGAGTGTCCTAAAGACATGCGCAGGCCACAAACCACTTCATATGGGAATTCCACATCTATGCTTGTTTAAGAAGGAGAGAACAAAATGTCCTTGAAATCGTTGATGTTTCTGACCGGTGCTTTTTTTCTGTTCGCCACACCCGTGACCGCACAAATGCCAAATCCTTACGGTGCCCCCATCAGCCTGGAGGACGCGAAGAAGCCCGCTGCCGCGGCACTCGCGGAAGCGCGCAAAAACAACTGGACCATGGCCGTGGCCGTGGTCGACACTAGTGGGAACCTGGTGTACTACGAAAAAATGGACAACACCCAGATCGGAAGCGCCACGGTAGCCATCGACAAGGCGCGCTCGGCGGTGCTGTACAAGCGGCCCACCAAGGCCATGCAGGATGCTTTGGCGGCCGGTGGCGTAAATCTTCGTATTCTTACCCTGAAAGGCGCCGAGCCGGTAGAGGGCGGTATCCCGTTGATTTCAAATGGCAAGATTATCGGAGCCATCGGAGTTTCGGGAGACTCATCAGACCACGATGGCCAATGCGCCAAAGCAGGCGCCGATCTGGTGAAGTAAACCGAGACGTCGTTGGTCGTTGGCCAGCAGAACTGCTGTTAGCTTTGCGAGTTTATACATTGCGGCCAACGATCAACGGCCAACGACTGCGTTCAGCAACCCCCTTGCAGCAATTCAAAGTTCCCATTAATCTACACCGAGCCTATGTCCCCATTGCGATTCTTAGGGTTAATCCGCCTCGGATGCTGGCGGGCATTGAACCACGATGCCTTTGGCGTTGCTAAGGGGGCCGCTTACTCTTCGATCATCTCGTTGTTTCCGGCATTTCTCCTGGTGGCCTCGATTCTGGCCGCCTCGCAGAGGACAGCGAAATATGTCACCGAGATTGCCCACGCCGTGGGCCGCATCATGCCGCCCGGCTCGGCCCAGACGGCCCAGGCCTATTTCACCAGCGCGCAGGATCGTCCGATCCGCGTACTCATCACCACATCGCTGATTACCCTGTGGACCGGCTCCGGCGTGATGATTTCGTGGATGGAAGGCTTTCGTAACGCCTACGAGCTTCCGAAGGTGTGGGGCTTGGTGAAGGAGCGTCTGATCGCTTTCGGACTGGTGATCATGGCAGGCATCCCGCTAACGTTCGCCACCGTTCTGGTCGCCTTCGGCACCCAGATCGAGCTGTGGCTGATCCATTACGCCGGGCATGACTACGGGTTCTATATTCTGGTGCTGTGGACGATGGTGCGTTGGGGGATCGCGCTGCTCACCAGTATTGCGGTAATGCTGCTCATCTATCATCATGCCGTACCGCGGACGCAGCCTTGGCACAGCGTCCTGCCGGGCGCCACGCTGTCTACCGCGCTCTGGTTCCCGGCCACGGTGGCCTTTGGCTGGTACGTAAAGCATTTTGCCGCCTATAGTCTGCTATACGGATCGCTGGCCACGGCGATCATGCTCCTGGTGTGGATGTATATCATTTCGGCCATCGTGCTGGTGGGCGCGGAATTCAACGCCCTGCTGTTTCCGCGAATTATAACCACGCAATCTCCGCGCGCGGCCTCCATGCCGCAAACCCGGGCCGGAGTGGGGTAATATCAATGGCATGACGGTGGGCCCCTGACTGCAAACCCTGGAGCCGGATATCCATGCCTGTCCGCCGCGCAAAAATCGTTTGTACCCTGGGTCCCGCGACCCACACCGACGCCATACTGCGCAACCTGATGCGCAACGGCATGGACGTCGCCCGCCTGAATTTCTCGCACGGCACCCACGAGGACCACGCACGCATGATTGAGCGCGTTCGCCGGGTTGCCAAACGGGAGGGCCAGACCATTGCTTTGCTGCAAGACCTGCAGGGCCCCAAAATCCGCACCGGGCGGCTGCAGTCCGGCACTCCGGTCATGCTTCGCAAGGGCGCGCGCGTAACCATCACGCCGCATGACATCGCGGGAACGGCTAAGGTTATCGCCACCAGCTTCGCCGGTTTGGCCCAGGATGTACATCCCGGCGATCCCATCCTGCTGGCCGATGGTCTCCTGGAACTGCGCGTGTGCGCCCTGCATGGCAACGACGTGGAATGCGAAGTCATCAATGGCGGATTGCTGGGCGAGCATAAGGGAATCAATTTACCGGGCGCGTTGCTGAGTACTCCCTCGCTGACCGACAAAGACCGGGAGGATCTGGCTTTTGGGCTGAAACACGGGGTGGACATCGTGGCTCTTTCGTTTGTGCGGACGGCGGACGATGTGCGCGCAGCCAGGAAGCTGATCGGCACGCAGGCCGGGGCGCCCCCGTTGATCGCCAAACTGGAAAAGCCGCAGGCCATCGAGCACCTGGAAGAAATTTTGCAGGCCGCCGATGCCGTGATGGTGGCGAGGGGCGATTTGGGCGTGGAAATGGCGCCGGAAGTCGTACCGGTAATCCAAAAGCTGGTAATCCGGCGGGCTGCCTGGTGGCGAAAGCCGGTGATCACCGCCACCCAGATGCTCGAATCCATGATCGAAAATCCCCGGCCGACGCGAGCCGAGGCCAGCGACGTGGCTAACGCCATCTTCGACGGCACCGATGCCGTCATGCTGTCGGCGGAAACCGCCGCCGGCAAATTTCCGTGTGAAGCGGTCAATTTCATGGCGCGCATAATTGTGCAGGCCGAGGCCCACCTGCCGCCGCCCTGGCAGCGCCGCCGCGAACACCATCGGCTCTCGATTGCGGAATGTATCTGCGATTCCGTGGCTCACGCCGCCAGCGATCTGGATATGCGCGCGATTGCCGTATTCAGCGAAACCGGCACGACGGCGCGGCTGATTTCCCAATACCGCCCACTGGCGCCGATCTACGCGTTTACCCACGACCTCCGCGTCGCCAACTGGCTGAATATGTGCTGGGGCGTGCAGCCGGTACATGCGGAGCGGGCCAAGTCCGCCGAAGGCATGCTGGTGACGGCCGAGCGCGAATTGCTCAGGCGGGGCGCAGCCACGCCGGGAAGCGTAATCGGCCTGGTGGCCGGAACCCGCATGGCCTCGCCCGGCTTCACCAACCTGATGCGCCTGCACGTGGTGGAGGCCGCGGCGACTTCCGCCTCTGGCCGGCCGCGGCGAAACAGATCGCGGAAAGACTCAAATCGGCCTTTACCCCGGGCCAGAAAAAGGTAGAATTTCTGCTGTGACCCCATCTCCCAAAATCAATTCGATTGTGTCCATCGCGGTCATGGAGCCCTTTGACGGAGCGGAACAGGAATTTCTCCGTATTCTTCGGGAACTCTATGCCCTGCTGGAGCGCAAGGGCTACAGCCACGACGAACTCTTGCGAAACCGGCTCGATCCGCCCCAGTATTTCAATATCCGCCATTGGGTATCGCTGCAGGCGCGCCTGGACGCTCACGAAGACCCTGAAGTCCACCGCTATTGGGCACAATTGGGCAATCTCTGTCACATGCGCCGGGTGCACGAAATTTTGGATGAAGTAGACTGGCAAACCGGAAGGCCGGTCGGGCAACCCCAGTAGGACGGCGCTGATTCGTCCCGCATTGGGGAATTGGGTAATTGCCCCAGGACCGGGCAGCTTTTCTGGAAGCGCGGGCTGGCGGCCCGCGTTCCCAGCTTCCCTACACGGCCCGGCTCCGCCAATCGCGAATAATTTCCCGGCCCCGATTGACGTCGCTGGGATAAAGGTCGTCGGGTACCGGAAGACCCGCCACGACCAGCTGGTATCGCGAACATTGACTTCTGTCACGATCACAAAATGTCTGCTTGACCAGTTCAATCACCGCCGGCTTCAGTGCCAGCTTGTTATTGAAGAACGCGCACGTCTGCGCTCTGTCGCACTGCATGGAAAAACCCTCCCCTCTCCGTTGGCTGAACATATTATCCCGAAAGACCGGTGCTGTCAGCCGTGTTCGGATCTAAGGGAATCGAGAAATGCACTCACTATAAAGGGCGTAGCGGAAACTGAAGCAAGAACGCCCCCCTTAGCCGCAAATCAACGCAGATATACGCGGATGAGAACACACCGGACCGTATCAGGAATCATATTGTCTGGTCCGATCGGCGCTTATCTGCGTTAATCTGCGGCTGAAGCGGCTTGCGTTTGTTCCCTTTGTGCCCTCTGTGTCTTCTGTGATCAATATTCTGATCCTTGGCGGAGCTGACATGAGCCGTGTGCGGCCACTATCATGTTCCGGTAGCAGCGAGGTGAACGATGAAAGCGATTCGAGTACATGAGTTCGGCGGGCCCGAAGTGATGAAGGTGGAAAGTGTACCTGATCTGAAGCCTGGGCCAGGCGAGGTGGTGGTGCGCATCCATGCTGCCGGAGTAAACCCGGTGGAAACATATATCCGTGCGGGCGTGTACGGCCGCAAACCGGCGCTGCCGTACACGCCCGGCATGGACGGTGGAGGCGTGGTGGCTGCAATTGGAGAGGGCGTCGTCGGCGTCAAGCCGGGGGACCGTGTTTACGTGGCCGGCAGCCTGAGCGGTACCTATGCCGAGCAGGCCCTCTGTGCCCAGGCGCAGGTGCATCGGCTGCCGGAAGCGGCTTCCTTTGCGCAGGGTGCCGCCGTGGGCGTACCGTACGCCACCGCCTACCGCGCCATGTTTCAGATCACGCGGGCCGCAGCCGCGGAAACCCTGTTGGTTCATGGCGCCAGTGGAGGCGTAGGCACCGCCGCCGTGCAATTGGGCCGCGCCGCCGGCCTGACGGTGATCGGCACCGCGGGCACCGACAAGGGCCGCGCCCTGGCCGCGCAACAGGGTGCTCATTTCGTGCTGGACCATACCAAACCCGGGTATCTGGAGGAGTTGCTGAAGATCACCGGTGGCCGCGGCGTGGATCTGATTCTGGAAATGCTGGCCAATCAGAACCTCGGCAAGGACCTCACGGTGCTGGCACTCAAGGGCAGGGTGGTCGTGATTGGCAGTCGCGGACCGATAGAAATCAATCCCCGCGACGCCATGAGCCGCGATGCCGCCATCCTGGGCATGACGTTATTCAACGTGGCGGACGCGGATATGCACAGTATTCATGCCGCGCTGGCCGCCGGCCTCGAGAACGGCAGTCTGCGGCCGGTAATCGGCAAACAGTTCTCCCTGGCCGACGCGCCCCTGGCCCATGTGGAAGTGATGCAACCGGGAGCTTACGGAAAAATTGCCCTTGAAGCATAGCGGAACGTCTCCCGTCCCCCGTTACCCGCAGGAGTGGCAAGCAGCTTGCGACGGGCCGGCGGGGGACAGGAGACGTTCTCGGGTATAATCCGGCTTGGTCTGCCATCGTGCGCGTACTGCTGATCAGTGACATCCACGCGAATCTCGAAGCGCTTGAAGCTTGCCTCAAGGCGGCTCCGCCGTACGATATCGCCGTCAATCTCGGCGACATCGTCGGGTATGGCGGTTCCCCGAATGAGGTGATTCAGCGCGTTCGCCAGCTCTGCCGGGTGAACGTGCGCGGCAACCATGATCGGGCTTGCGCCGGGTTGTCCGGTATCGACAGTTTCAATCCGATTGCGGCCATGGCCGCCCATTGGACCCGCCAGACGCTTTCGCCCGAAAATCTGGACTGGTTGCGCCAGCTGCCCGCCGGGCCCCTCACCATCGACGGCCTGACCGGCACACAGTTTGTGCATGGATCGCCGCTGGACGAGGACGAGTACGTGGTCTCCATTACGGAAGCGCTGGAGCCGTTGCTGGGCGTGCACGTCCCGCTTACATTCTTTGGGCATACCCATATCCAGGGTGGATTCTGCTTGTATAACAACGACGGCAGCGAAATCCATCCTGAAATCGATCTTGGCGATGAGATCGGCCGCAGCGGGTTGCAAATCAACCGCAACGGCCGCTACCTGCTGAACCCCGGATCCGGCGGCCAGCCCCGCGACGGCGACTGGCGCGCCGCCTTTGCGATCTTCGACAGCGAACGCGGGAGTTTCGACTTTTTCCGCGTGCCTTACGACGTTCCCAATGCCCAACGGCGTATCCTCGACGCCGGATTGCCGGAGCGACTGGCCACCCGTCTGGTGCTCGGGCACTGAGCGGTCTGCTACTATCGCGACATGCCGTTTCGACAGCTTTCCTTTGGCCATGAAGTGCCGCCGCCATCGCCGCGCTGGCTGGTTCACATCGACGGCGGCGCGCGCGGAAATCCCGGCCCCTCCGGATATGGAGTTTTTTTTCAGGACGAAAACCGGCAGGCGGTGGCGCGCCTGAACCGTTATCTGGGTCACCAGACCAACAACTTCGCCGAATATTCCGCCTTGCTCGCGGCCCTGGATTATGCGCTCCGGCACGGCTTGCGCGCCTTGCACGTTTTCAGCGATTCCGAGCTGCTGGTGCGCCAGATCAACGGCATCTACAAGGTGAATAACGCCGGCCTGCGCCCTCTCTTCGAGCAGGCCAAAGCGCAGATCCGTCAGCTGGACTGGTTTCGCATCGACCACGTCCGCCGCGAACAGAACAAGGAAGCCGACCGGCTGGCCAATCTGGCGATGGATGAGGGAACCAAATAGTCGCGAGTCACGAGAAGCGAGTCACGAGTCCACGATCGCCATGAAGCAGCGGAGATTCGCGTCAGGGCACATATTCACTGGCGCCCTGCTTCAAACCCCGAGGTTGTCCTGTGTAGTACGCCTTCTGCGCAACCCCGGATATCTTGTTGTGCTCGCGACTCGCGTCTCGTGACTCGCGACTACAGCGGAATATTTCCGTGCTTCTTGGGCGGGTTCTTGTCGCGCTTATTTTGCAGCATGTCCAGGGCCTGAATCAATTTCTTACGGGTTTCGCGCGGCGGGATGACGGCATCGACAAAACCGCGCTCCGCCGCAATGTAAGGATTGGCAAACCGGTCACGAAATTCCTCCACCTTGCGCTGGCGCGCGGCTTCGCGTTGCGCCGCATCGCCGGCCTGGGCGAACTCGCTCTTATAGACAATGTCGACTGCGCTTTCCGGTCCCATGACGGCAATCTCCGCCGACGGCCACGCATAGTTCACGTCGGCGCGAATGTGCTTGGAAGACATCACGCAATACGCTCCGCCATACGCCTTGCGCGTGATCACTGTAATCTTGGGCACCGTGGCCTCGGCAAACGCGAACAGCAGCTTGGCTCCGTGGCGAATGATGCCGCCAAATTCCTGGTTGGCGCCGGGCAGAAAGCCGGGAACGTCCTCGAAGGTAATCAAGGGGATATTGAAGGCATCGCAGAAACGTACGAAACGCGCGCCTTTTACCGAACTATTGATATCCAGCACGCCCGCCAGAAATGCCGGCTGATTGGCCACGATGCCGGCGGGACGGCCGTTCAACCGCGCAAATCCCACCACCAGATTCTTGGCGTAATGCTCCTGCACCTCAAAGAAGTATCCGTCGTCCACCACCCGGCCGATTACATCCTTCATGTCATATGGCAGATTGGACTCGGCGGGAATAAGGCTGTCCAGCGATTCCTCTTCGCGCTCGATGGGATCGGTACACTCGCGGCGGGGCGGGTCTTCCAGGTTGTTGGAGGGCAGGAAGCTCAACAGCTCGCGGACCATCGACAGGCATTCGGCGTCATCGGCGGCGACGAAGTGGGCCACGCCGGAGGTTTCGTTGTGGGTCATGGCGCCGCCCAGCTGATTTTTCGTGACCTCCTCGTGCGTCACCAGCTTGATGACGTCCGGGCCGGTAATGAACATATAGGAAGTCTTATCGACCATCAGGATGAAGTCGGTGATGGCCGGCGAATACACCGCCCCGCCGGCGCAGGGCCCCAGGATGGCCGAAATCTGCGGCACCACCCCGGAAGCCAGCGTATTGCGCAGAAAAATATCGGCATAACCGCCCAGTGACAACACGCCTTCCTGAATGCGAGCTCCGCCCGAATCGTTCAGTCCGATGATGGGCGCACCTACCCGCATCGCCAGATCCATGATCTTGACGATCTTCGCCGCATTGGCTTCCGAAAGTGAACCGCCAAATACCGTAAAATCCTGGGCAAATACGAACACCAGGCGGCCTTCGATGCGGCCATAGCCGGTAATGAAGCCATCGCCGTAGAACTTCTGCTCCTGCATGGCAAAGTCGGAGCACCGGTGCGTCACCAGTTTGTCGGTCTCTTCGAAGGTTCCCGGGTCCAGCAGAAACTCGATGCGTTCCCGCGCCGACATCTTGCCTTCTTTGTGCTGCCTTTCGCGCCGTGCGGCGCCACCGCCTTCTTCCGCCAGGCCATCCCGGTGTTGTAATTCCAGAATTCTAGCTTTGATGTCCATAGAGACGAAACCTGCCGACCCCCGCTTGCCGAATCCGCTGCCGGCCCCAGCGGGCAGGCACTCAGTTAGACGCAATTCGCTGGGGAAGCGTTCAAAAAACGTTACTGCGCCAGCAGCATACCCCGTTGATAAGCCTCTGCCGCCTGCTCCGATTTCCCCTGGACTTGCAGTACCCGGCTGAGCATTAAATAGGCATCGGAGGTGGGGTAGATGAGAATGGCGCGCGCAATTTCATCCGCGGCCTCCGGATATTTGGCCTCCCGGTACAGGATCACTGCCCTGCCCATGCGGGCCGGATAATGATTGGGGTCAGCCTCCAGGGTCGCGCTGTAATCCTTCCAAGCCTCCGCAAGGTTGCCAGACTGCAGATAGATTGAGCCGAGGTTATTAAGAGCGTTGACGGTCGCCTGCGGGTTCTTCTTTTTGCAGCGTAATGCCGTTTGGAACTCCTCCGCGGCTTGCGCCAGACGCGACTGCTGCATCAGCGTAGCTCCGGCGTCGTAATGCGCGACCGGGTCCTCGGGATCGATCTTCTCGGCCAGATGATAGGGTTGCAGGCTTTCTTCCAGCCGCCCTTCGGAAAACAGTGCCTGCCCCAGATTCACTTCGATCATGGGGTCCGCACGCGAGGCGACATCATGCGCATGGCTGAACACGGTGACGGAATTGCGCCAGTAAGGCAAGTTGATCCGCGTCACGACTCCGGCGGCCAGCAATACCCCGCCGGCTACGGCGATGGTGAGAACGCGCGGCACGCGAAGCGCCGCGACCGCTTCCGCGGCCAGCCAAATCACGACGATAAAAAGGCCAATCAACGGAACGTAAGCGTAGCGATCAGCCATGGCTTGTTTGCCGACCTGCACCAGACCGATGACCGGCACCATCGTGCCCAGGAAGAAGAGCCATCCAAATAACAGGAATTTGCGCCGGCGCAACCACAACACCAGTCCCGTCACCCCGGCGACGAACAGCGCCGACAGCACGGCGACCCGGAAGGAAGGTGCCGAGTATGGGTAAAAGATGCCGAGCCGGGAGGGCCAGAACATCATGCGCACATATTCAATATAGGAAAACATGGCGTTGCCCAGGCGCTCGGAGAACCGAAACGGCATATCTTCACGCAACAGGGCGCCGCCACGCTTTTGCGCCAGCAAGGTAATCGCGATGGAAATTACCGTCAGGACGGCCAGCGGCCACTTCTCCAGCGACAACCGCGCCAGTTGCCGCCACCAGCCCGGACGCGACTCCCCGGGAGAGCCCACGTTGGACCCGCACGGGTCCGGCAACCGGCCCAAGGGCCAGTAGTCCAAAAGCAGCAACACAAAGGGAAACGTCACGGCCATCGGCTTGGCCATCAGGGATGCCGCGAATGCCCCGGCGACGCTCAAGCCCCTCTTCCAGTCAGGATGCTTCACGTACCAGCCGTAACAGCCAATCGCTATCAGCAGGAAGAACGTGCTCAGCAGATTCTTCCTCTCCGCGATCCAGGCCACGCTCTGAAGGTTGATGGGATGGAAGGCAAACAGGGCACTTACCAGGAAACTGCGCCATAAATAGCCCGTGGCCTTGAACAACAACAGGAACAGCAGCACGGCATTGACGGTATGAAAGAAAACGCTGGTGTAATGATGGCCCGCCGGATCAAGGCCAAACCACTGGCAATCCATCTGGTGGGACAACCAGGTAAGGGGATGCCAATTGGCCTGGTCGAGACTGGTGAACGCCCATGCCACGTTCTCTCCGCTCAACCCGGTGCGGACATGAAAGTTCTCCGTAACATACCCCGGATCGTCGTAGGAAAGGAAGGTCAGCTTTCCCGCCGGCGCATAGAGCACCACCGTAGCGGCCGCCAACAAAAGCAGAACCAGAAAATGGGTGCGCCGGGGCCTGGTCACAACTCCCCGGGCCGGAGCTCTCTTTGCGGTTGTACGAGTGCCTTGAGACAATGCCCAACCTCTACCCGGAATTTGTTTTGATCAGAGAAGGTTAGCCTCAACACGGCCAAGTTGGCAAATCGACCGGCATTTTCACCTCTGGCCGCTGGCCGGGAGGCTGGTTACTTGCATCACCCGGGCTGATAGCGGCCCACAATCGCGGCAAGATGCTTAAAAACAGAGAATTAGCTAAAGAAAACTAATAATTTGCCGACGTTTTCCTAATAGAGGGCAGTTTATGTCTGGCAAGCGGGAAGTTTTCTGCCCGTGGGCAATCTGCCCCAAGGATGGCTTCGGTTGAAGCTACTGATCGCAGAAGACGAGGAAGCGGCTCGAGAACAGATTGCCTCCATGGTCAAGGTGTGGGGCTATGAGCCGGTCTTTGCCCCCGACGGCAACGAAGCGATCCGTATCATGACCGGGGAAGACCCGCCTCTGCTGGC
>Ga0326728_10007504_pt1 | contig 27926 bp, 26 predicted proteins | sample MB3enrmetagenome_FD_207602 | JGI IMG/M metagenome (GOLD analysis project Ga0326728, IMG submission 207602) | Lab enriched peat soil microbial communities from McLean, Ithaca, NY, United States - MB31MN | ecosystem: Environmental > Terrestrial > Soil > Wetlands > Peat | place: USA: New York...
CTCTTCAATCTCTCCATATTCGCTCGGCGTGCCGGTCTTTGCTGTCTGAAAGAGATGGTTCAGCCCCGGCAGCTCATCCACTTCGTAATGCTTGTTTCCGCCGTTTTCCAGGGCTTCCCTGATGGCGGGTAGATTCTGCGCGGGCGTAACTTGCAGATCGAGTGAGCCGTTGATGGCCAGCACCGGGCAGGCGACCTTGCGCAAAGCCGTCGCGGGATCGTAGGTGAGAAAGTAGCGGTACCATGGTGAGCTGATCGCTTTGATTTGCCCGCCCATCTGCGCAGCGGGCATTCCATCGGCCGCAAGTTTTTCGTGTAGCTCCTTGTAGAGAACCGCGTCATCCTTTTCCTTCTCCACGAGCGCGAGCAACTCCTGCTCGTGGGCAGCGTCCTTGGCAACTTTCTCCTTGCTGGCGCCATCAGCTTGCTCGATCAGGCGCAGTTGTTCCACGAGGATCTGATCTCCCGGAACGGTGGAGCCGGCCATCATCACGATGAAGGCAATGCTGGGATCGGCGGCCGCCGCCATGGGCGCAATCACGCCTCCTTCGCTATGCCCGATGAGGCCGATCTTGTGCGTATCGATTTCGGAGCGCGTCCTGAGATATGCGATGCCTGCCTCCGCGTCGGTGGCAAAATCGGCGGTGGTCGCCGTGGCGGTGTCCCCGTCGATTTGCCCACACCGCGCTTGTCCGCGCGCAACACCACGATGCCTTTGCGGGTCAGATAGTCCGCCAGCACCAGAAACGGCTTGTGGCCCATAAGGCTCTCGTCGCGGTCGTGCGGCCCCGAACCGCCAATCAAGAGCACAGCGGGAAACGGCCCCTTGCCCGTTGGAATGGTGAGCGTAGCGGCCAGCGTATTGCCCGCGGCCTTGTTGATGTACGTCACATCTTCTTCGCGATAGGGATACGGTTTGACGGGATTCTGCGGACGGCGCGGCTCCAAGGCGGCTTGATCCTTCACACGCTTCACCGCCAACGGCATCGGATTGCCCATCTGCGTGAATGTGCCATCGATGGAGCTTAGGTCCGCGCTGATCTTGCCTTCAAACTCTGCGCCAATTCCCTTGAGGGCGATGGTCAGCACGCTGTCTTTGCGGGTCACCGAGGATGCGGTGAGCCAGGCAGGGCTTTGGTCGGGACTCTGCATCTGGGTCGTCAGCCCTTCCTCCGTGTTGACGATCTTGAAGACGACGCGCAACTTGAGCGCGCCGACATCCAGCGTGCCTGCCCATGCGCCGTCGATATCCGAGGGAGCAGCTGGCTTGGTCGCTGCCGTCAGCTCGGGAGCGCGCTTGAAATTGAGTTTGAACGGCTGGCCCTGCGTCCAGGTGCCGTCGATCTCCGTCGAATATTTATTGATCGTGCCTTCGTAGGAGATATGAGCTGCATCGACAGTGAAGACGAGTTTGGAATCCTTGAGCGAGATGGCGGTAATCGGGACGCCGTTGACGCCCTGGTCGATGCTGTCGAAGGTAGCGGTGAGGCTGCCTTCCTTTGCGGCGATGTGCAATGCGAGGCGCAATTCAGTGCCGCCGGCATTCAGCGTACCCTGCCAATCTCCGGCTATCTGCGCTTGCGCGCGGCTGAGCGGCGAGAGCGCTAATGCGGCTAGAGTCATGAGGGCGAGTCTTGCAATAAAAGGAATTTTCATCGTTCTCCATTAACTGACGTGAGAGAGCCGTTATTCAAAGTTCTCGCTTTTGTTCCAATGATTCCCTGAAAGATAATCCGAATAACTCCGACGATTCTTCCCTAGCTCCAGGTGCGGATGCCGATCACGCCATAACAGGCCAGGTACACCACCGCGATCAGCAGCGCGGCCGTAACTGCTATCGAATACCAGCGGACGCTCGCGCGTATTTCCACGTTCCGCGTCCTCCACAAAGTAACTGTGCCGGCCAGCGAGGCCGCGGCAAAGAGCAGCGTGGTGACGGTGAGTCCGAAGGAATAGATGGTCAGGTTTCCCAGGCGCGCGATTGCGTCACTGCCTGTGAGAATGAGGAGACCTACAAAAGCCAGCAGGCTTAGTACGGCGATCAGCGGCCAAAGGCGCATCATGCGCTCGGCTGGGCGGCGGCGGCGCTTGATGAGTCCGCCGAAGATCCAGAAGGGCGCATAGAGAAGGATAGAGACTACGGCAAGCAGGAACCAGGCTGTCAACGCAATGCGGCTCCACGCCAGCCATGCGGGTATGCGCTTGTACGTTGTTCCGATAAAGACAAACCGGCCCTCGGAGTTAGGTGTTAGCAGCGCAGCCGTGGCAATCGGTTCGGCCGGTCCCTTGTCATGTTTATAGCGAAATTGAAGACCGCTGACGGGGATAAAGAATTGCTTTGCCGGCCCCAAAGGCGAAAACTGCAACTCGCCGTTCTTGAAGCGCAGACGCTGCATGGCCAGTGGCGCAATGAATTCCTGCATCTTCATACGTATCGCGTCGGCCTCGTACCAGCCAGCCCACTCTTGCGCGTTAGCGGATAACTGCCCGGCGGCGGGTACTGGCGGCTTGGTCAAATTGCGTGTGATGTAAGCACGGATCGCGTCGCCTATCTTGCCGAAGGCAGCGCCATTTCCAGAGTTGATGCTATAAAAATAGCCTACGCCGTACTCCGGAAGATAGGACATTTCTGTCAGCCCGCCATCCACGCCGCCATTGTGCCCGTGATAGACGAAACCATCGTGGACGCTGGTGTAGTTGCTCAAGCCGTAACCTGCCTTCAATCCCTGCTGCGCCTCCCAGGTACGCGTCGGTGTCTCCATGCGGTCAATCGAGGCTGATGGAATTACTTGTTCGCCGCCTGCCGCTCCGCGATTGAGATAGAACTGCACATACGCGGCCATGTCCCTGGCTGAGGCGTTGATAGCACCGGCGGGGCGCTCAATGATATTCCAGTATGGGTACGGAGTTTTTCCATCGCCGTGATAAAGAGTGGTCAACTGCGGCGACGGCTGCTCGAAATAGGTGGCTGTCTTCATGCCGATGGGCAGAAAGAAATTCTGAGTTACATAATCCTCAAAGCGCTGCCCGGTGATTTTCTCGACGATGTAAGCGGCAACCGGAGGGCCGGAGTTGCAATAGGCCATGCGCGTTCCCGGCCGCCAGCGGGAGGCGCGCGAGTGGTGGTCATAATCGAGGCCTTCGCGCAGAGTCATGCCTTTGGCATTTTCGGCATACTCGCGCATATGCAGATCATCCCATCCGGTGGTATGTTCCAGCAGGTCCACAACGCGAACCGGGTCGGTCGCCTCCCAGCGATTCTCAAACCAGATCTCGGGCACGAGTTTGTGCACCGGGTCCATGAGCGATAGCTTGCCTTCATTCACCAGCTTGAGGATCGAGAGCGAGGCAAAAGCCTTGGATGTGGAGCCGATGCGAAAGAGCGTCTCTTTGGTGGTGACGTGATTCGTCGCCACGTCCGATTTGCCCAGGCCGGCAACCCATTCCGGGCCGTCGCGATGCACGATGGCGACCGAGACTCCGGGCGTATGCGTGTCGCTGAGAATCTTCTCCAGCTGCTGCTTCAGCTCGGCGATCGACTGCGCGGGCTTGGGCGTTTCGTCTTTCTTGGCCTGGGCAAAACAGGCGGTTGCCGCGAGCGCGATCAGCGCCAGTGTTCTTGCGATGCGATTCATCCTTGTTCTCCTTGTTCGTGGGAAAGACCGTTATCGATCTCGCCTCGCCGTTGCAGTTGTTTGTACATCACCAATGAATAGAGTTTGGGGGCGTAGTAACCAATAAGAAGCGAAATCATGAGGGAAAGATTGAAGCCGAAGGAGACTAGTACCATACCGAGCAATCCGACGATCAGCCAAACCTTGGCGGCAAAGCGATGCGTGGTGTACCAGACGCGCTCGTTGGTGAGCGTCCAGGGCGTGATCACGCCGATGAAGAAGTTGCGGCGCACCTTGCCCAGCGCGTTACCGAAGTAGACGAAGCCCAGGCAGTACGCCGCGGCGATGGCTCTGCCGGCATCATTAATATGACCGAGGCCAGCCCAAATCGTTGCCGCAAAAATGCAGCTTACGAGTAGAAAAAAGAAGAGCATCAGCGGACGGTACGTCGAGCGAAAGCTATCCACCTGAAAGTCCTTTGGAGACAGCCACGGAAGAAGCCAAGTGAGCGCGGCAACCGCGGCCATCACTCCCGGACCGAGCAAATAGGCTCCCCATCGGGGCATAGAACCATCGGGCTGGAGATGTATATTCCAGTGCATCGGCATTTGTGCCGAGAGATGCGGATAGAGAAACGCCGTGGCCGCAAGCGCCGCCGCGATCAGCAGAATTTCAAAAATCAGCACTTTGTGCGTCATTACTTTTTTGTCCCCTTCCGGTTGCCGTCTACAATCAGGCCCATCGCCCAGGCCATCAGGTCTTCGACCACGGTGGTATTCAGTCCGTACCAGATCTGCTGGCCTTCGCGGCGGCTGGTAATCAACTCAGCCTCCTTCAGCACGGCGAAGTGATGCGACATCGAGGGCTTGGTCATGTCGAAGCGCTCAGCCAAGGCTCCGGCGGTCATCTCGCCCCGGCGCAGCAGGGCGAGGATCTCCCGCCGGGTGGGGTCAGCCAGCGCTTTGAATGCCTCGTTGCTGCTCATAGAGTCATTAGGTTTCCGACTAATTAGACGATTGTCTAAATATAATCCGTGAAGAATATTCTGTCAAGCGAAAATTGTGAATTATTTATGCGGGGGCTCCCATCCCAGGTTGCGCACCGCCTTGCTTCGATGTATCTTCGTGTGAGCGCAAGGAAGAAGCCCATGATAGACCCTGCGTGAAAGGATAGTGGCCATGCAACCTGATCGATCAACTCACTGGATTCACACTGTAAGAGGTCTTGCCCTCTTGGCGCTTCTCACCATCACCGGCCTTTCGCAAGCAGCCCAAGCGGCCACCAAGGTCATCACCGATGCGGATAAGGGCGGCGAGGTTCATCTGAAGGTTGGCGACACGCTCGAAGTGCGCTTGAGCGCGAATCCCACGACCGGCTATATGTGGTATATCGAGAAGGAATCGACGCCACTGCTGAAGCTGGTTCATCAGACGCAGACCGACACCACGGAACCCGGCGTGGGCCGGCCGGTCGTTCAGGACTTCACCTTTGAGCCTCGGCGCAGCGGCGACGGCGTACTCCGGCTGCACTACGTACGCTCCTGGGAGAAACCCACGCCGGACGAGGAGCGCTTCGAGATTCACGTGATAAACGAGTAGAGCTGAACGAAGGCCGGAAGAAGGAGAAGCGATGGAAATCTGCAAGGGTTTGGCGGGAGCGCTGGCGCTGGCACTTGCTGTGCCGCTGGCCGGGCAATCGCTGCCGCCAGCGCACGTGGACGATTTCACGGGCCGGCCGCGGGTGATCATCATTAGCGACATCGGCAACGAACCTGACGACCAGATGTCGCTGGTGCGGCTGCTGATCTACTCGAATGAACTGGAGATCGAAGGGCTGATCGCTGCGACCTCGACCTGGCAAAAGACGGCCATCCATCCAGAGACGATGCGGACGTTGATCGAGGCCTATGGGCAGGTGAGGCTGAATCTGATGCTGAATGCGCAGGGCTGGCCAGAGGCAGCGGAGTTGCGCAGCCGCGTATACGCCGGGCAGCCGGGCTACGGTATGGCGGCCACGGGCGAAGGCAAGGCGTCGGAGGGCGCAAAGGCGATTGTACGCGCATTGGAGCGCGAAGACAGCCGTCCGCTCTGGGTCTGCATCTGGGGCGGGGCGAACACGCTGGCCCAGGCGCTCATGGATCTGCGGACGAGCAAGCCGCCAGAGGAGGTTGCATCGCTTGTGGGCAAGCTGCGGGTCTATTCGATCAGCGACCAGGACGACGCGGGCCAGTGGATGCGGCGGGAGTTTCCCGGCCTGTTTTATATCGTGATGCCCTCAACCCAGGATGGGAATGAATACTACTTTGCGACCTGGACGGGGATCAGCAGCGACGCCTACTACGCCAAGGACGTGGGGGCCGACCCTAAACCCGTGACCAACGTGTGGCTGGACGAGAATATCCGCAGCAAGGGAGCGATGGGCAAGGTCTATCCGCGTGTGGCGTACATCATGGAGGGGGACACGCCCTCGTTTCTAGGGCTGATCGACAATGGCCTCAACGCCTATCGGCGGCCGGACTGGGGCGGCTGGGGCGGGCGCTATGTCTATCGGCAGCCGCATGGGGAGACGCATCCTTTCTGGAGCCAGGGCGGCAGCGAGTTATCGCATGGGAACTCACAGGATACGGTGATCGGGGCGGATGGGCAGGAGCACACTTCGGATCAGGCGACGATCTGGCGCTGGCGCCAGGCTTATCAGAACGACTTTGCGGCTCGCATGACGTGGACGGTGGCCGACTTTGCCCACTCCCTGCACAATCCGCTGGTGGTAGTGAACGGGGCCGCGGGGACTGCGCCGGTGGAGATGGAAGTGACGGTTGGGCAAAGCGTTACGCTCGACGCGAGCCGCAGCACCAATCCGGATGGACAGAAGCTGCACTTCCATTGGTTCCACTATGCCGAGGCGGGCACTGCCGACGGAAACCTGGCTGGGGTGACGCTCACCGATGCTGAGACGAGCCGGGTCACTGTTCGGACAGCGAGCGTCTGCGGACCGCCCGGGCTGTGGCCAACGCCCTGCAAGGGGACAGGAGTCGCGCACATCATTCTGGCAGTGATCGGCGAGGGAAGTCTGCCGCTGACCTCCTACCGGCGCATCATTTTGCATGTGCGCCCGGCCGCGAACCAGTAGGCAGACGTGAACTGCTTTACTAGACGGCGTGCGGATAGTGCTGACGGCTCGATTCGTCGGCTGAGATGAGCCAGGCAAAGCCGTTGGCCTTGGCGACGATGAGCCGGTCGAAGGGATCGCGGGTCCACTCACCGATGGCAGCGGGAAGCTCGCAATTTCCAGGATGCGATCGACTCACCGGATAAATGGAAGGTAGGCGTATGTTCGCGCACGGTAGGCGGTAAAGGAGGCGCCAAAATGTTCGGCGAGCAGACGTTCCTCGGCGTGAATGCGCACTTCGGTTCCCGCCAGGAACGCGACAACCGAGCCGAGCGCCATAGGCCACCAGGTCCAGGCGGCCAAGGTTGTAATCAGCATACCCAACATGGATAGGTAGATGGGATGGCGAAGCCAGCGGTAGGGGCCGGTCTGAATGAGTTCATGATCCTGGTTGAGTGCGGCCTTGTAACGCCATTGCTTGCCCAGGTAGCGCGTGGCGGCCCAGGCGAGAGCTACCGAAGGAAGGCCAAGAATCATAGAAGCGATGAGCTCTGGTGTGGACTTTTGATAACCCGCAGGCCTCACATAGGCCCATGCAAGGGCGAAGCCGAGCATGACCAGAGCGATACCCCATCGGGAAACCGGTGCGCTGACAGCTTCCTTTTGCCCGGAGGCCTGCTTGCGGGGTTTTATGAAAGCAAGTGACCAGGCGATCCAGCAGATTCCCAGTTCCATGAGCGCGGCGATGAGAAGCATATGCTCGATTGTATGCTTGGAAAATCGGTGTATGATTCTAAAAAGTTGCAGAAGTATTTTGCCATTGGAGTACCCACTATGCAAGCCGCGCCGCAGCGCTTACAATTCACCATGAAACAAAATGGCTAAAAAGAAAGACATGATTTTCGAGGTAGCGTGCCCGGATTGCGGGGCGATGATCAAGGTGGACGGTGCCACCGGGCTGGTGGTGAGCCATACTCCGGCGCCGCGCAAGCGGATGTTTGAGGACCTGGAGACGGCGGCCAAGGCGATGCGCGAGCAGGATGAGCGCAAGGAGTCGATCTTCCGCCAGTCGGTCGAGGCGGAGAAGAACAAGGAAGACCTCTTCGAGAAGAAGTTTGCCGAGGCGCTGCGCAAGGCCAAGGACGCTCCCGAGGGCAAGCCGTTTCGCGAGTTTGACCTGGACTGAGGTTGCAGGCAACGCAAAGATTGCCGGCAGGCTTTTATTTTTTCAGGCACGGCCGGCGATTTAGGGTGATACTGAATGCACCGATCCCCGTGACCGCGGTCCGGGCAGAAGGAGACAAGATGGTGGTACTCCCGCTTTCCAAGCCAGTGAATGATTCCCCAGCAACGCCGGAGATTGTCGAGTCCGAAGCCATGAACTGGATCGGATTCGCGGCCGGTGGAACCCTTGTGACAGCCGGTTTGCTGCTGCTGGCAGGCGAGCGCCGCGCCGGCATGGTGGCCGCCGCCTCAGGCACGGCCCTGGCGATGCTCGACCAGCAGCATACGCTGCGCACCTGGTGGGAGGCGCTTCCCGGCTACATCGACCAGGTGCAGGGGGTCCTCGCCAAGGTGCAGGACACAGTCAATGAGGTCGCCGCCAAACGCGAAGATCTGCGCCGGGTTCTGGCGCGGTAACGCGCCTCCTGCTTCCTTGCACCGCCTCTCCAAAGGGGGTTCCCTGCCTTGAACGGGCGCATCCGGCCGGCTTGCCAAACCACGCTGGGAGTGTTCCAATAAAAACATTGAAACAGGGGTGCTCCACGAAGTGGGGCTGAGAGATACCCTCGAACCCGATCCGGATAATACCGGCGTGGGAAGCTTTCCAATTCTGGCAGCCTTCTTCTTCGAATCCTCGCGTGAGTTCTCTTGTTTCATGTGCTCAAAACAAGGGGAATTCATGTCTCGTTTTTCTGCTGCCCTGCTGCTCCGCGCCGTTTTATCCGCTGCCATGTTCGTCTGCCTCGCCGTGCCTTTAGGCGCCAGCGCGCAAAGCCCCGCGCCTGCCACAACTCCCCCTCCCGCCGCAACTCAGCCTGCCGAGGCCAAGCCGAAGATTCCGCCCGTGATCACGACGGTAGTAGTGCATGGCGAAGTGAAGGACGATTATCTTCCCGAGACCGTCACGGTGGGCACGCTGGATGGCGCAACGCTGCTGGAGACGCCGCTTTCGGCCACGGTCGTGACCCGTGAGTTGCTCACGGATCAGGGCGCGCGCCTGCTCTCCGACGTGGTAAAGAACGACGCCTCCATCGGCGAGGATTACGCGCCGGTGGGCTACTACGGCGACTACGAGATTCGCGGCTTCGCGATCGATTTGGCCACCGGCCTCCAGATCAACGGCATGACCGTCGCCGGCGAGCAGGATGTGCCGCTTGAAAACAAGGAGCGCGTCGAGTTTCTCAAAGGCATCGCCGGCGTGGAGAGCGGCGTGGCCTCGGCGGGCGGGCTGATCGACTATGTAACCAAGCGCCCGGCGACGATCCAGGCTGTCGATCTGGCCACCGATCATCGCGGAAGCAGTTACGGCGCCGTCGATCTGGGGCATCTCTTTGGCAAGCGGAAGCAGGTGGGCGCGCGTGTGAATCTGGCCGGCGAGCAGATTATGAGTTATGTCAACGACGCCAATGGGTGGCGCGCGATGGGCGCGGGTGCGGCGGATTGGAGGATAACTCCCGAGGCGATTCTCAAGGGTGACTTCGAATACCAGCACAAGGTCGAGCGCTCGGTCTGCGGCTATCAGCTGCTAGGCGGAACGACCGTGCCCAGTCTCGACCAGATCTATCATTCCACGATGCTGGGCGAGCAGCCATGGGCCAAGCCCAACACCTTTGACACATTCAACACCGGCACGCGGTTGGACTACGATCTGCCGCATGAGTGGAAGACCTTCGCGGCGGCGAGTTACAGCCATTCACTGATCGACGACAACGTGATTTATGCGTATGGCTGCTACAACGAAACCGAGTGCAATACCGGCTCGGCTCCCTATCCATGGTTCTTTGCACCCGACGGCACGTATGACATCTATGACTATCGCGATCCAGGCGAGTTGCGTATCGACGCGCAGGCCGAGGCAATTGTCACTGGTCACTTGAAGACCGGAGCTATCACGCAAGACCTGACCGGCGGCGGCGAGTTATTCCTACGTAGCGTGCAGCAGCCCGGCTTTTTCACGCAAGCAAATCCATATTCTTCCGACGGCATTGTTCAGGATGGGTCGGTATATACCTACGTCGGTTCTGAAAACATTTTTCAGCCCATCGCTCCGTTTCCTATCGAATCTCCGCAACAATCCGCTGGTCCGCGCCGGCTCTGGGAAAACAATCACCAATCTTCCGCTGTTATGCAGGACCGCATTCACATTCCCGGCCACATTCAACTGCTGGCCGGCGGCCGATTCGACGGCCTGCGCGACCATAACTATTCCCTGTATGCAACTTGCGCGAACTTCACCCTGGGGCCGGACAATGTCTATGTTACTCCGAGCAACTGTTTGCCGAAGCTGAAGAATGAAACCACCTGGCTGCCGCAATACGCTGTCACCTATAATCCACTCAAGGAACTTACTCTTTACGGAAACTATGGCATGATGCTGTCGCTTGGGCCGCAGGCGCCCTCGTGGTACGGAATGGATAACGCCAACCAGTTTCTCGATCCCTTCTTGACACGCCAGGCCGAAGTTGGCGCCAAGTATGAGCCGAGCCAACGAATTTTGCTCACGACCGCGTACTTCCATCTGCGCGCGCCCTTCTTCTATCCAAGGATCATACAGGCGCCAGACATTTTTTGTCCGGCAAATGTATTCAATGCTTCCGGCGATCTGTGCTTTGAATCCGATGGCCGCGAGACGCACAACGGCATCGAGTTAAACGCGGAGGGTAAAGTAACAAAATGGTTGCGGCTGACGGCCTCGGCGGCGGCTATTCGCGCACTCTCGGACGATTCCAGCACGACGGTCTTTAATAATAAGCAAGTAATCAACGTGCCTCATCTGCGCACGGCTTTGTTTGCCGACGTGTTGCTGCCTCATGCGCGGGGCTTACACCTGATGCCCGGCTGGGGCTACACAGGCCGCAAGGAGGCCACGCGCGATGACCTGGTCAACGTGCCCGGCTACAATCTATTTAATCTGGGTGCGCGCTACACGCCGGGCGACGAGCAGGGCCATGTAACTCTGCGCCTCTATGCCGATAACATCACGGACAAGCGCTATTGGAAGGATACCGGGGCTAGTTACGGCGACACCTTTATCCACCTGGGCGCGCCCACGACGGTGCGGTTCTCGGCGCACTACACTTTCTAGGTTAGCGAGCGAAAGCAAAGGATGCACGAGCAATGAGCACAACCGCAAAGGCGCACGGCATGGACGGCAGGCTGGTGGAAGCGGACTGGCCTTCGCTCACGCTCGCCGAAGTGCGCGCATTGCTGGCAGACTTCCCTAACTGCGGCGAAGCTATCGAGATTTTGTCAGTGAGTCCGCGACCATTTTCTGCGGCCAGCTTGATCGCCACGCGCACCGGGCGAGTCTTCATAAAGCGCCATCACAGAACGGTCCGCGACCGCGAGGGATTGCTAGAAGAGCATCGCTTCATGAAGCATCTGCGCGAGCACGGCGCGCCGGTGCCGCGTGTCTTTGAAGCCTCTTCGGGCGAGACGGCCATGGAGTGCGGAGAATGGACTTACGAGGTGCATGAAGCGCCCGCGGGCGTGGACATTTATGAGGACTCGCTTTCGTGGACACCATTTCGCTCAACTGCCCATGCGCGCTCTGCAGGAGAGGCGTTGGCGCGACTGCATCTGGCCACGCAAGGATTTCACGCGCCGCGCCGCAAGACACAGCCACTGGTGGCGGGCTTCACCATCTATGCGGCTGAAGATCCGAAAATGGCGATGGAAACTTATCTGACCGCGCGGTCCGCGCTGGCTCATACTGCTGTTACACGCGCAAGCTGCGATGAAGCGCTCGAATTACTTGCGCCGTTTCATGCGGAGCTTCTGCCGCAGTTGCCGGCGCTCAAGCCGTTATGGACGCACAATGATCTGCATGCTTCGAATCTGCTGTGGAGCGATGCCAGCGACGATGCTCAAGCCGTGGCCATCATCGACTTTGGTCTAGCCGACCGCACCTATGCAGTGCATGACTTAGCACAGGCCATCGAGCGCAATATCGTCGAATGGCTTGAACTGACGCAAAACTCAGCGCATGGAGAAGACGTGCCCGTACACATCGATCATTTGCATGCGCTGCTGGATGGATACGAATCAGTACGCCCACTTACAGACGTAGAGGCCGCGGCTCTCGCGCCAATGACCGCGCTCTGTCACGCGGAGTTTGCGCTCACGGAAGCCGATTATTTTCTCGGCGTACTGCATTCGGAAGATGAGGCACGCGTGGCCTTGATCGATTATCTTGCAGGTCATGCGCGCTGGTTTCGTAGCGCGGGCGGTCATAAGCTGCTGAATGAAATTCGCCGTTGGGCCGGAACGCGCAAGCGCCAGTCGCTGGGAGTTAGATAATTATGAACTGGACAATCATCGTGAGCTATTTTGCGGCGAACTGGATGGAGGATGCGGGTGTCATCACAACCTTTGCCGGCATCTGGCTCACCACGCGCCGCAAGCTCATCTGTTGGCCGGTGGTGTTGATTTCCGACGTGCTTTACCTGATTGTTTTTTACCGGGTTAATTTGTATTCCGATGCGCTATTACAGGTTTTCTTTATAGCTTTCACGCTTTATGGATGGTGGTATTGGTGGCGGGGCGTGCGCGATGAGGGCGAGGTGCGCATCGTTCGGCTGCCCATAGGCAGCTTGCTGACTGGATTAGCGGCGGGAGCTGTGGGAGGCTTTGCTCTTGGCTTCTTAATGAAGCAGATTCATGGCACAGCTCTGCCCTTCCTGGATGCCATGCTGACGAGTTATAGCCTGGTAGCCAGTTGGTGGGCGGCGCGCAAACACATCGCTAATTGGTGGCTATGGATTGCCGTGGATCTGGTTTACATCGGCGAATACGTCTATAAGAGTCTGAGGATGACAGCTGCGCTCTATGCATTCCTCGTCGCGCTTGCGATGCTGGGGCTGCGCGATTGGCGGCGGGCGGCGGCTCATGATGAGTAAACGCGTCCCAAGAGCGGTGATCGCCGGAACCTGTCGGATGTGCACGGCGAATCAAGATTGCCGGGAAAGCTGGAGTACGTCTTGACAAGGAATTCCTTGCCCAAGATTTGCCTACATTCTCTCCTAACGTGGAAACGGTCTCCGAGGCATTCACGGAAGCCGTTTAGAATCTTGAAGTTCTTGGTCGCGGGGGCTGGATTTGAACTAGCGACCTTTGAGTCATGAAAACGATATATAACGTATTATCAATGACATACGCGGAAAGGGTGGCGCCTAAGGTATTCGTTGAAACGGTGAGGAATCTGTATTGTGGGGTTAATGTGGGGTTGAAATTCACCCATACCCGCGCATGGCGAGTGGGGGCGTGGCCAAAGAGAATCCCCGGTCGCAAAGGCAAGCAAGGACTGAGCGAGTAGAAGGAAGCGGTCCACATCTTCCGCAGCGACGATCGCGAGGCCGCATTCCAGCAAGCCCTTCTGATCGGCCACATGGACGAAGACTGCCTCGAAGAAGGCAGGAGACTGGTCGAGAGCATACTAGCCGAAGTGGTCCGACACGATTGTCTGAGAGTCAACCAAACCGAAGCTTAACCCCGTTCTGGAACGTTGCAACTTCCCCGTACCGAGGATGTCAACAGAGCCGAAAAGTGTTGTATTGAAAGGTCCAGAATGGGTAAATACGTTCCCTTCCTATGCAATTCTTTGCACATTTATTCCCTTTGCCCTGTGATTCAGAGATTTCGTAGCCGGTGATCGCCCAGTTTTTATCTGCTTATTTATCAATGAATTACAAGAGAGTGTATGATAATTCCACAGAACGTTTGATATGGCCCTTCGAGTGCAAATAAAAGTTTACCGTGGGGTAGGACTAGACTATGCCCGCTTGTAAATCCCAAGGAGGTTGCACATGAATAAAGTTGTCGAAATCCCCCAAAAGACCAGAACAGAATGGTCTGCGCCTGAACTGAAGAAGGTCGATATCGAGCAGATCACAGCGGGTGGGCCAGATCCGGGCTCCGATGGCAGTGCATTAAGCTAGCCGAATTGTTGCAAGTGAGCCTGTAGCGTGGCCGAGCGGAGCGGTAGGCACAGAGACTCTTGAGAATTGCGGTTTGACGGCGTCTAAGCGAGCCATCAAGCAATTGAGTTCAATCTAACATTTGCAGTTTGAGTTAAGGGGGAATAGGAAAATGATCAAGAAGATTGTTGGTTTGTTTATTCTCGCGGGCCTGATGCTACCAGTTGCGGCTAATGCTAGTACTATTAACCCTGCCTATGGGACCACATCATCCCAGACGGGCACCTCGCCTGGCTATACTTTTGGCATAGTTTTCACACCGGTCGTGAACATCTACGTAGACTACCTGGGATACTACGACCCAACGGGTGGATTGAACGCTTCCCACCAGGTTGCCATATTCAATTCGGGCGGTACTAACGTAACTGGGACACAGACCATAACCAACGGGTCGAGCTTGTATGATGGCTTCTACTACAACTCAATCACGACAGTTGAATTGTCTGCCGGCCAAACCTACGTGCTCGATGGCTTTAGCAGCACCGACGACTACGGCGCCATCTCCACCGGCAACAAAATTGCGGATGGGTTTACCGTGAATTCGGGCATTACCATAGACGGTGACAACTTTGTAAAAGAATCCTTTGCCGACACCACTACTGCCTACACAACTCAAAATAACTATTTAGGAGCGGACTTCGGCTTCTCTGAGACGCCTGAACCGAGCACTTTATTGTTGCTGGGCAGCGGACTGGCTGGTTTGGCCAGCCTGCTCAAGCGCAAATTGTCGGCCTGATTGCACAATCGTAGATCCTCTCACAGAAAACGGGGCAGGCTTGAAAGCCTGCCCCGTTTTTAGTTCACGGTAAAAGTATGATGGGTAGTCGGAAATAATAGAAAATACTGGGCTTCGATTTGGGAGCATCGAGGTTGGGCGAGTAAGCCTTGTATATTCAAGAGCTTACTTTCCCTGGGACTTTTGTCGAAAATCGATTTTCGACCTTTTCAAACGGGCGTACACGTGTTTCATATAAGTTCATGCAAATAATGCACGATACGGGCAGTGAATTGCGTGCGCTTGCATTATCCTCTCCCCGGCCTGCGACGCGGTATGTGGCGCCAAACCCAAAGAAAGGGACGCAGGGGTGTATAAGCCCAGTAGAAACGATCTGGAAGGCGGAGTACCTGAAAATCGTCACGACTATATGCAAATCCCTCCAGGAGGTAGCGACCTGTTTTATGCGGCACAGCCAGCCACTGGTAGCGAATCATGCGAAAGTTATCCCAGATCATAAGCAGAGGGCCAAACGCCGCAGGATCTTCATACATCTTGAGGTCGTGAAGGGGGCGAGCGATCAGAAACGGTGGCAGGTTCCTCCACGGATTTCCCGGAAGATCCGGCAGGGGCAGCCCGTACACATCTTGCAAGAGGCGCAGGCATGTCTGCAAAGCTCTTTCCTGGCCTGTCCTCGACGCCCGGTCAAGGGCGGCCTGCCAATCCACTCGTCCCTCGGTATGGATGCGCGCCAGATCCCCCAACCACTTGGCACGAAACCATCCATGTACGCCCCCATGACTGCAGAGGTAGAGCACTTGGTCGATGGGATTCATGGCTCTGTAAGAACACCCATGCCAGACTCCGGGGATGCTCCCGGCCCATCTGTTATCCGTTTGCTCCCGAAGCTCCCACCGGGCACGCCAGTGGAGTTCCAGAATGCAGTTCCCACTGGGGTGCACGAAATGAAGTTCGTGCTCATGCCGCAGAAGGTTCTCCCATTGACGGGGACTCAAGGGAAACCAGTCTGCATCCTGACGCCAGCCCATGCTTTCCAGGCATGCTTGCGCCCTGGCGAGGTCCTCCGGCGTAACCATCAGATCCAGGTCTTGGGACTGCCGGAGGCCTACGTCTCCATACAGTTCTAAAGAAAGAATCGGCCCCTTCATGGACATCACGGGGATTCCGGCGCGGTTGAAGCCCTTCAGCACACCCGCCAACTTCAAGGAATCCCTGACAGCCTGCATACGGCAAGCATCGCTGCGCTTCTGCATTTCCTGCCTTGCCGGCTCCGGAATCTCCAACTCCGGCACTCGCTTGAGGGCGGCCCAGCTCAGGGCCGGTGTGCGGTGACGGTCCACCAGGCGGATGTATTCTATCCAGTCCATGCCGGCACCGATGGCATCGCGGATGGCTTGTTCCTGCTTTTCCTGCCAGCAGGCCGGAGCCAGCCAGGAGGTGGCGATCATCAGGCGAAACGCGGGACGGGCGCTTTGCAGCCACGAAGCCTCAGGCATGATTGATCTCCTGCGTCTTCATTTCTCGCATCTGGGCAGCCCAGGAGGTGGCATAGGCTCCGCCCAAGGCCACAAGCTCCGCATGGGTTCCCGATTCCACAACCCGTCCCTTGTCCAGAACGTGAATGATGTCGGCGTGCATGGCCGTGGTGAAGCGGTGGGTGATCATGAGCGCCGTCTTGCCCGCGGTGAGTGTGCGGAAACGGCCCAGCCAGTCCTGCTCCGCCCAGGAATCCATGGAGCTGGTGGGTTCGTCTAAGATTATCAGTGAGGCCCTCCGGAAGAAAGCCCGGGCCAGGGCAATTCGCTGCCATTCGCCTCCGCTCAGTTCCGCGCCTCCAAACCACTTGCCCAGCAGCGCTTCAAAGCCGCCAGGCAGGCGTTCGATTGGCTCCAGAGCTCCCGCATCCTGGGCGGCTTGTCGCACCCGGTTCTCGTCGGAAAGCCCCGCCAGATCCGCAAAGGCAATATTCTCCCGGACCGAAGCGTGATAATGCACAGGATCCTGGAAAAGGACGGTAATCTGGCGCCGCAGGGCGGCCTGGTCCAGCGCCCGCAGGTCCACCCCGTCCAGTAAAATCCGTCCGGCATCGGGATCGTAGAAGTGGCAAAGCAGCTTGATGAGGGTACTCTTCCCGGCCCCATTGTGGCCCACAAGCGCAACTACCTTTCCTTTTGGGATGTTCAGGTCGAATCTGTCCAATGCCCGGTGGAATCCTCCGGGGTAGGTAAAGCTGACATCCTCGAAGCGAATGGAGTCCTTGACGGGAAGCCCTGATTCGTCAGACAGGCCGGAAAGGATATCCGGCTCCAGTCCCAGGTAGTCATCCAGGTTCTCCACGAAGAGCAGGCTTCGGTAGATTTTGCCCGCGCCTTCGAGGAGGGACCGGAGCAGGATCTGGCATTGCTGGAATGCCTGGAAGCAGAGCAGGAGGTCCCCCAGCCCGGCCTTTCCGGCGAGTGTCCGGTGCAACATCCAGCCCAGACCTGCCAGGCTGCCGCCCCAAGCCAGAACCCCGGCTACCAACTCGGTTACGGCTCCTTGCCGCACCAGGCGCAACCGCCCTTCCCGGAGGCTCTCCCGCAAGCTCTCGAAGGCCTTGCGGTGGTAGGTCCCCAGATCGAAGAGGCGCAACTCGGCGGCGGCGCTCCGCTCCGTGATCAACCAGTCCAGGTACCGCGCTCGCCGCTCCTGGCTGGTGTGCTCTAGCTGCCAGTGGTGTTCCTTCAAGATGTGACGAGCAACCAGAAGGAGGCCGGGAATTGCGGTGCAAACCAAGAGCAGAGGCAACCATCTAGCGTAGGTCCAGAGAATACCGGCAAGCACCAGAAAGCCCAACCCGTTCTGTACCAGCGAACCGAGGCTCTCCAGCAGGGCCAGAGGCTGGGAGATAGCGTCAACCCTAGCGCGGTGCAGCAGATCGTAGGATTCAGTATGGTCATAGAAAGCCAGGTCTAGGCGAAGGGCCTGAATGTGAATCAGGCGATGCACCTCGTCCTGCACGCGCTCCGCCTGCACCTCCCGAACCCAAGACAGAGCGCTGGACAAAAGCTGCCCGGCGATCCATAGGCCGGCGATCCCCAGCGCAGGTGGCGCAATTGAGGCCCACTCATGGGATGCTACCAGACGGTTCACCAAGGCTCTCAGTAGCAGTGCCAGTCCCGCGGGAATTAGCCCTTGCCCTACCAGCAGCACGCCCCATGCCAGGGTCCACCATCCCGCCGCCCCCCAAACCAGGACCAGGGCGCGACGGCCCGCGGGCAACTGGCGAACGAATTGTTTGATCTGGCTGAGCAGCATGGATGGTAAGAACCTCACGAACGAGAATCGGACAGACGGCGAAGAAAGAGCCCCACTCCCAGCCCACGGAGAAGGATCATGCCCGCCCGCGCGGTGGTGTCAGGATTGACCTTTGCGACCAGGTCCTCAAGGCAGCGGTGGAGGAGCGGCATGTCCAGCATTTCCTGAGCATCGGGCAGCGAATCCAGAGAGTTCAGTGATGCCCGGATTGCAGGCAGTTCGTGAAGAATCCGATGGCCCACATCCGCGGCCTGGAGCCCTTTCCGCTCTCCGTTCAGCACTGACTCAGGCAGACGGTTCCGGAAGGCTCGCCTGAACAGCCAGCTACTTTGGCCTTGACGGCGAAACTGATCGTCGGGAAGCCGCAAAAGAAACTCCACGAGGGATAGATTGAAGGTTGGATCAAGGAACGAAACGGAATGTCTGGCCCCGATCTCCGGCCAAATACCGACCCCGATGCTCCATGCAGGCCAGAAAAACCGGAGGCGAAGATCCTCCAAGGGAGAGATGGTAAACGTTGAATCATACCCTTCCGCCCGCATCCGACCATCCAAATCCAACTTCGTAGCCATGTGAATATTGAGCGCTGAATAGGCCTGCCATGGCCTGCCGTGGGGAGTTTTGAAGCGTCGAAAAGCTCGCAGCCCCGGCGTCAACAATGGCTTCAATACCTGTCTCTTCAGGGTGAGCCAGGGATTCGGCTCCGCATGAAGAAACAGCCGTAAAGCCGTAGCCGGGTATCCCTGAAGAATCGCTAGGAGCGCCGATCCATTCCCGGTCCAGGAGACCGTGGCATTACCCATCTGCCCGGTCAGTACCACCCCGGCCCCGTCCCGGGCAGCGGCTTCCGTGACAGCCTGAATCCAAAAGTGGTTGCTTGCCGCGTGACTTGGACCATCATGGGCATCGAGAACCTGTTCGATGCCCTGGAGGACTCCATAGTTTGCCGCATCTATGGGAATGTGCTGAACATTGGCGCCTGCCATCACGGCCGTAGAGTGCGCCAGATCCCATTCATTGCCCATTTTCCGATCTCCGGCACCATCCGCAGGCAGACAGGGCACGGAAGTGTAGGCTGTTAATCCGCTACCCTGACAGGCAAGAAGCGGAGCCGCCATGGCTACCACGGAGCCGGAATCCCGGCCGCCAGAGAGCGTCGTGGCGACTGGCTTTTGGGTCCGAAGACAGCTCTGGACCGCCCGCGTGTAGTATTCCACGAATACCTCTTCGTACTCCTTGTCGCAGCGAAAAGCCAGCGGTTGGCGGCCCTCCGGAGACCAATGGCGCCAGGAGCGGGTTCGGCCCTCGGGAGCAATGGTCACGGCGTGAGCCCAGACCAGCCGCCGGAAACCCTTGTAGGCGGTCAGTTCCGCATCGGGCTGCCAGGAAACCAGCACCTGGGCAAGGCGGAGACGATCCGGTTCCCTGGCCACGCCGGGAAGCGCCAGAAGAGCCTTGAGACTGGACGCAAAGGCGACGAAGCCCTTTCCCTCGTAGTAATAGAGGGTGGCATTTCCGCAGGCGTCGCGGGCCAACAAAAGATGGTGTTCACGAGCATCCCAGGCCGCGAGCGCCCAATCTCCCTGGAGATGGGAGCAGAGTTCCTCTCCCCAGCGATCGAAAGCTAGACTGACCAGATGCCCGTCAGACAACCGGGGAGCCTCCGGCGAGGCCACTTGGAACGCCTCCAGGAGCGCGGCCCGGTTGTCCAGGCGCGCCGCGCTGACCACCGGGCCGCGCGTCCCCGAAACCGGCTGGCTTTCAAAAGCGTCTTCTGGGTTTACCTCGAGCAGCAGATGCCCCATCCCCACCGGCCCTTCGACCTTGTTGCCTCCACCTTGGGGGCCATAGTAGACCATGGCCGCCCTCATACGCTCCAGCCACTGGGGGTCTGCCGGGGCGCCGTCGTATCGGTAAAAGCCGTATATCCCGCTCATGGGCGTCTCCGGGCGAAGGTGGTGAAGGTCTTGAAACGCTGGTGATCCGGCCCGCCGGTAACCACGCAAGATCCCAGGCGCAGCCACGCGTGGGCATCGAATCCTGCGGATTCACCCCGGTACACTCCAAAACTCACGGTTCCCTCCAGACCCCGGCGGCGCAACATGCCTGTAGCAGCCAGAGCCTGTGCCAGGCAACGCCCATCCCACGGCACCCGCCGCGCCACCGCGCCCACTGCCCAGCCAACCTCTTCCGCAGTGCGGATCTCCTCGAGAGCTGCTGTGGCCGGACTCTCGGCTCCAGGAGTCCCCAGCCAGGCGGCAATGCGCCGGAAAGGCAGGAAAACCATGGCAACCCGAGCGATTGTAAGAGCGGCCAGGGCTTCCCAGAGAAGCCTTCTCCGGGCGCGGGGAATCCATGCATAACGCTTCAGGTCATTCCACACGCAAAAGGCCTTCCCGTTCCATCTCGCTCAAGAATCTCTCCAGGTCCGCGGCACAAGTCTCAGGCGATACTTGGTATTCCTCGACCAGACGGTCCACGAGGGCTGAAAAGGTCATGGGGGTCTCCAGAATCTTCCAGATACTCCGGGCAGGTCCCTCGAGACCGTAGTATGCCCCCGCATCGATGCTCATCAGGACTGTCTCCTGGTCAAGCTCCGTGGAAAGCAGATTCTGGACGCGGGACAACCTGTCTTCGGCACCGAAACGCATCTAGTTCTTCTCCTCCTGGCTGATGACACCAAAGCGTTCCGCCCAGGCAGATTCCAGGAAACCCACCAACCCGTCGACCTCTTCCGGGTCCTGCCGCCGGGTCACGACGGCCAGGGTGGCCTTCTGTGCAATCAGCCCCGCCAGCCGCATCAAATCGCCTTGGGTCCCCTGCCCTTTCAGGTAATGGGGTCTATATAGATTATTTAGGAGGCACTGCACCCGGTCAAAGCCACGAAGCACCTCGAATTCCGGTGTGCTGCTGTCGTGGTCGGCAAGGATATGAATCGCCCTCAGCGGCACAGGGTGAGGGCAGTAACCATCTCCCACGGGCACCACAAATTTGTCCACGTCAAAGCGCGCTCCCTGCGGGGATCCGAGACGCTCAAAAGCATCTGTACAAAGCCGAAGCTGGGCAAGGGCGGGAAGAACCTGCAATCCTTCCGGAGTCGGCGCCACGGCGCAGACATCGTCGCTGAGCAGGCGGTAGCCCTTGCGAAGGAACTGGGCAGCCAGCGTGGATTTGCCCGCGCCCTGAGCCCCGACGAAGATCATTGCTCCCCAGGGCGTCTCCACCGCGCTTCCATGAAGCGGAAACAATCCTCGCTGGTAGAGTAAAGCGCCTATGGCCGAGCCCAGCAGAAACAGGCGAACTTTTTCGAGCGGGACATCGGGAAGCGGCTCGATGAAGATTCGGCTTCCTTCCTCGACCCGGTACTGAGCCACACCGGGCACCGCCAGACGGAAGATACCAGGTTGAACTTCATAGTAGCCATTTTCCAGGGATTCCAAGGCGTCCTCTGCTGAAGGCAGCAAACGGATCGTCACATCAGGATTTCCCGCCTCCAGGGGAAGGATCGGAAGCTCAGGACAAGCCAACTCCGCATGGATACGAAGGCCATACGCCCAGTATGCGTTAAGGGACATCTTCGACCTCAAAAAACGCAGAAATCTAGAGGATTTATCCCCTGCATTGGTTCAGAAGGCTGGTACAGGCGAAGTTCAAGAACCTTCAAGCGTCCGGTAAGTAAATCATATTGTTTGCCAAAGAGAGTGTCAAAAGTGGACTCGCGAGAGCAGACCTGGCAGACGGATGTATCAATGTTACAAGAATACTTTAGAGTGCTTCTTGCTCGATTGACATCCTTAGCAGAATCGTCTGAATAGAAGGCAGCCATAGGCGGTACAGGTTGAAGACGAGCCCAAGCAGAAGAGCTTGACGGGACTGCGTGGCAATGGTTTTGCCGGGTGCGCGGCAAGAGAGCTTGCGCTTAACTGCCTAGAAGACGCTTTCGATCAAGCTGCGGCGTCAGTATTACTGGCGTGGTAAGTTCTCTCGCATTTGCTGGCGGACGCCTGTTGCTCTGCGGTTTGTGCAGCGTTTTGCAGGGATGATGTTGTCGGTCTTGAGTTGTTCGCGGCAGAAGGTGTGATTACGCTCGGAGTTGATTTCTGCTTCAGAAGCACGGCGAGATCAGCGGCCAACTGCATGGCCAGCGTCTTCAACGCTTCGTTGTTCAGTTGATGGAGATCGGGAAGAACGCTGACCACCATGCCTTAAGTATGCCACGATGCGTTGTGAAAATATACGCGAAAAACCGCATGAATACAGGTGATTATTATGTTCTTGCTAAACGGCCATGGGCGGCGCGAAAGTGCGTACGGGCCTGTGCCAACCAATACCTTCCAGTAGCATCGAGAGTTGCGCGCGCGTCAGAGAAACCGTTCCTTCCTTCGCTTGCGGCCAGATGAAGCGTCCACGTTCCAACTGCTTCACAAACAGACACAGACTATCTTCATCGGCCCATAATATTTTGATCGTATCGCCTCTGCGCCCGCGAAAAACAAAGACGTGTCCGGAAAATGGCTGTTGCTTGAGGATCATCTGCACCTGTGCACTCAGCCCCGGAAAACCGCGCCGCATATCGGTCACGCCCGCCACGATCCAGATGCGTGTCCTGTACGCAGTTCGATCACTTGCGCAGGCTCTCCAGTATCGTCCGCAGTAAGACCGCATCGGCGCCGCTCTCAACACTGATCGCGATCCGCCCCGGCAGGTCTATATGGATCACGCCTGAAGGGGCAGTCTGCTGCTGGCATAACGGCACAGGCTTCTCAACGCAGGCTTCAAAACTGGCGTGGGCCATCTTCACCGAAAGTAATGCTGCGGCGTGTTCGCAACCTTCCGCCAACCCGCCAACCCGCTGTTGAGGTAGGCTCGCCGCCAATCGCAACGGCAAGCTGGCGGCAGGTAAGCAGGAGTCCTGCAATCTGATTTGGCCGGTTTTGCGCGTGACTGAATTGTGCTGCACTTCGCTTATAACGCATTTATATAGAAGTAGTTGTAGAAAGATTCCAAATTGCATAATGCTGCATGAAAATGCAGCACTGCAGAATGAAGTGGTCACCAAATCGGTCACCAGAAACTTGCCCCATACAAGATGTTGGGAGCCTTCCAATGCTCCGCAGTCAAGGTGCCATTGATCTCAAAATCCTTCGCGATGTGCTTAACCACCTGGAAAGTTATATCGTTCAGAGTCTTGCCTCCAGGGACTAAGTCCTTGGAGGTCTTCTGATTGCGAGCACACACCTGGATCCATTCGTCTCCGCCCAAGTTGTAGGTGACTGTGCTCTCGGATGATTAATTATCTTAGCAGCGAACGATATTAGCCGATTTGATGCCCTTCATAGCATTCCGTGTATCGACAACCAGCAGCGCGTCTCGCGCAATCTGCGTGTAATTATACGAAGAGTGATCGGTCACAATCAGCACGCAATCGTACTTCGCCAGATCGTCCAGCGAGGCGCACTTCATGTTCAGGTTGTAGTGGCGCCCGCAGCCCACTTCGGCAAAATAGGGATCGTTGTAGAAGACGTTGGTGCCCCTCTGCCGCAACAACTCGATGATAGTCAGTGCCGGCGACTCGCGTAGATCATCGATGTCCTTCTTGTACGCGACGCCGAGGATCAGCACCTTCGCTCCCTTCAGCGCCTTGGCGTGGTCGTTGAGCGCCTCCGCTGTTTTCTCCACCACGTAGTAAGGCATTTGACCGTTTACTTCGCCGGCGAGTTCAATGAGCCTGGTGTGAAAGTCGAACTGCCGGGCTTTCCACGACAGATAGAACGGATCGATCGGAATGCAGTGACCACCCAGCCCGGGGCCGGGATAAAACGACTGAAATCCGAAAGGTTTCGTCTTGGCCGCCTCGATCACTTCGAATAGGTCGATGCCCATCCGGTGGCAGAGCTGCTTAAGCTCGTTGACAAGCGCGATATTGACGCAGCGGTAGATGTTCTCTAGAAGCTTGGTCATCTCTGCCGCTGCCGGCGAAGAAACCGGCACCGTGCGGTTGAAGATAGTGCCATAGAGCGCAGCGGCCAACTCGCTCGACGCCGGTCCCACGCCGCCAATCACTTTGGGAATGTCGCGCCGTGCGATAGTGTCGTTGCCCGGATCTTCGCGTTCCGGCGAAAACGCCACATAAAATGTAGCACCGTCCTTGCCGCCCTGGGCGCGTTCCACCTTTAGCCCGTTCCCGTTCCCCGCCTCCAGCAGCGGGACCAGTACTTCTTCGGTCGTACCTGGATAAGTAGTGCTTTCCAGAACCACCAGTTGGCCGGCGCGAAGATGCGGAGCTATGGCCTTGGCCGTTCCGGTGATGCAGCTCAGATCCGGCTGATGAAAATCGTCCAGCGGCGTGGGAACACAGATGATCACCGCATCCAGGTCGCTGATCCTCGAATAGTCGCTGGTGGCGGAAAAACCTCGGCCGCGTGCCAGCTCGATCTCGCTACCCGGAATGCGCACGATGTACGATTGCCCGGTATTCAGCTTTTCCACCTTGTAGTCATCGATATCGAGCCCCGTCACCGGGAATCCCTGTTCGACGAACAAAAGGGCCAGCGGCAGTCCTACGTAACCCAAGCCGATGATGCCCACCTGCGCGGTGCGCGCCTCGATCTTCTGCTTCAACTGCTGATTTACTTCCAGTGATATGCTGACCATATTTCATTCCCTTTCTTAAGAAAAGAGATACCAGGCTTCGCGCGAACGCAACGCTCGTTTCGATTTTACGTTCCAGCGGTAGAACGTCTGCTCACTGATGCCACGATCGCCGCTCTGTTAATTATCCCCATCGATTCACGCGTCGGATTCCGGCGCGCCTGCAGCCGCTTCATGGACTCCCCATCAGTCACTCCTGCCTACACTCGAGAGCCTGCTGCAACAACGCAGATAGAAAGGTGCAACGCGCTCCGGATACGAGGTGAGCCCAATCGTGGTGGCAGTTACTGTCTGCTGGCCGGGGAGATAGATGGGCGCCTTCTAGTGCTCAAGCGTGAAATATCCGTTAATCTCAAAGTCGCGCGCCACGCGCTTGACCACCTGGAAAGTTATGTCGTTCAGAGTCGTGCCTCCAGGGATGAAATCCTTGGCGGCTTTCTGATTGCGAGCACTTACCTGGATCCATTCGTTTCCGCTCAAGTGATAAGTGGCCCATACCTGGCCGCCCTTATCCTCGCGCCCGATCCAGTCGCCGAAGATCTGACCCTGGTTCGTGTAGCCCTGCCTCTCGATGATTTCAATATACATGAAATCGCCGCCATTACTGGTGGAAACGGGAGGATCGGTCGTTGCCGCTTCGACGCGCACGTCCAATTTCGGAACACTAGGGAGGTGGGCAAGGTGTAGTCCCGGCCGCCAAGCTGCGCGCCGCGGAGCATCGATGGGTGAAACGTCGTCGTGTACCTCGCCATCGGCATAGAGCGTCAGCCAGTTTCGAACGAACGGCAGCCGGTACGAGAAATCGAACGAGCCAAAGTGCGCACCCGGATCGTTGCGCGTGTTTTTGACATCGGTTGCAGCACCGACAAGCTGAAGAAACTCTTGAGAAATGTATGCAGAGTAACGGGCGAATGGCCCTCGCCACCAAACATGGACGTGCGCTCAAAACCGAATTCGAGGTTCGGCGTCGGCTTGAAGTTGACTTTCTCCACATCCACCCAGGGATCACCGGGATTAATCACGTTTGGATATGCAGGTGAAGGATTTGCCTGGTACTGCGGATATGGAATCAGCGTATGCCCCCGCAGTGCCCCGACCATGAACTCGTAACGGAATGGGCCCGTAAGCCAAGAAAGCAGCAGAATTCGCAGAGGCTCGATGCGATTGATGTGCAATGCATAAATGTTCTGCGCATTATTCGAATAGGCGAAGCTCGCACCCTGGGCCGGTTCCAGTCACTCATCCTTATGAGCGCCGGCTCCAAAACAGAGTAATCAGTGCAATCATGCTGAATTCTTCCTGTTTGCCAACCTCAGGTTGCGGGCCTGAGAGAAGCAGTGCTTCATTTGAAGTGCTCATCACATAGTTTCCAAGTTTCCGAGATGCGAAACTGCCGATTGCGCGCCGAGACTGTATCGGGCACGCCCGATGATCCGATCAAAGCACCTCGCTAAGGGATGCTTCTGGGGATGGTTCGGCCACCACACAGGATTTCCTGAGGTGCTGTGGGCTGGCATCGGGCCTGCCCATGCTGATATAGGTGAAGCCATGTTCAACCATGGCGGCCGCGCTATAAAGATTGCGCCCATCGATGACAATTGGATATTTAAGTACCTGAGCCAGCCGATCGAGATCGATTGATTTGAATTCCTCCCAGTCGGTGAGAATCAATGCCGCATCGGCGCCGGATGCGGCATCATAGAGGTTATGCGCATAGGAGAGGTTGTCTGACACTGGCAGCACGGTTTGGGTCTTTTCCATCGCTGCCGGATCATAAGCCACGATGACGGCTCCCTCTGATAAGAGACGCTGAACAACCTCAATCGAAGGTGACTTCCGAATGTCGTCCGTGCCTCCCTTGTAGGCCAGCCCCAGAACGGCCAGGCGCTTGCCACGCAACGTCCACAATGCTCCCGCTACCTTATTGACAAAGACCGTTTTCTGGTAGTCATTGATGTTGCAAATGTCATCCAGCAAGCGAAATCCGACTCCGCTCTGTGCTGAATCCGCTTGAAACGCCGCCACATCGTTGGGAAAACAGGAACCGCCGTATCCTAGGCCTGCTCGCAGGAAGCGGGGGCCAATGCGGCTATCCATGCCCATGCCTTTAGCGATCTCCTCAATGTCTGCGCCCACGGCCTCGCCAAGGGTCGAAACCGTGTTGATAAACGAAATCTTCAGCGCCAGAAACGAATTGGATGCGTGCTTGATAATCTCAGCCGATTCAGGAGAGGTCTGTAAAAGCGGCGGAGCGCAGGCAGCAGACCGGGAGCCGCGGAGGGCGCCTGGTTGCTCATAGTACCGCCCCGACGTCAGTGGTTCATATACGCGCGCAAGAACCTCCGCTGCGCGCTGGCTTTCGGCCCCGACGATGATTCGATCGGGATGCAGGAAATCCATGACCGCCTATCCTTCTCGCAAAAACTCCGGATTCGAAGCGATATCGAAGCACGCAGGATCGACGCGGTGACGCTCCAGAAGCCTGCGAATTCGCGTGCTGGTGCGAACAGGAACCGTGCTCTTCTCAACTATCACTTTGTATCGGGTTAAGGTGCGAGATAGTCCCGAGATCGCGGTTTCAACATAGGACAAGTCCACGCCGCCGGTAGGATTTTGCGGTGTCCCAACCGCGATGAACACTACATCGGATGCTTCTGCGGCTTCTTCAATGTCGCCAGTAAAGTCAATTGAATTGCGATGACGGCTCAACAATTCCGGCAAGTCGCGCTCGAAGATCGGCACCCCTCCACTTCGCAGCAGATCGATACGCGCCTGGTCATGGTCCACACAGAACACGCGATGTCCAATTTCAGCAAAACACGCCGCCGCCACAAGACCGACATATCCACAACCCACAACACACAGAGCTGAAGGAGTTCCCATAATCTCTATTTCCATTCCTTTCTTTGTTTTACCAACGGTAATTCAGGCTCTTTCGATTGCGGTCATGCGAGGGCTTCGTTCACCGTTACCTCGCGGGAAGATTATATGACTTGATAGCGACGTTTCACGTAATCAGGTAGTGTCCTAAGAATGCGTTGCTCGGTTGGTGGCGGCCTCGACAGGTAAGGCCGCCAGTCGGTCATTCCTCAAACGGAAGATACGGAGTGTCGTCGTATCGCGGTAAAAGCCGTATATCCCACTCATGGGCGTCTCCGGGCGAAGGTGGTGAAGGTCTTGAAACGCTGGTGATCCGGCCCGCCGGTAACTACGCAAGATCCCAGGCGCAGCCACGCGTGGGCATCGAATCCTGCGGATTCACCCCGGTACACTCCAAAACTCACGGTTCCCTCCAGACCCCGGCGGCGCAACATGCCTGTAG
>Ga0326728_10007505_pt1 | contig 27922 bp, 20 predicted proteins | sample MB3enrmetagenome_FD_207602 | JGI IMG/M metagenome (GOLD analysis project Ga0326728, IMG submission 207602) | Lab enriched peat soil microbial communities from McLean, Ithaca, NY, United States - MB31MN | ecosystem: Environmental > Terrestrial > Soil > Wetlands > Peat | place: USA: New York...
CACCACGCCGGACCCGGAGTGCGATCTGGATGTGGTCCCCAACCAGGCGCGCGAGGCGCAGGTGGAGTACGCGCTTTCGAACTCGTTCGCGTTCGGAGGGTTGAACGCGGTGCTGGCGCTGCGGCGGATTTAGTCCGGAGCTGGAAGTCCAGCTCGCGCCGCCTACGTGGCGGCCGGCGGGAGGAGCCGTGGGAAAGGTGTCCGGGGAGTTTCAGGTCTTCGTCAAACCGGCCGGGGCGGTCTGTAATCTCGATTGCCAATACTGCTACTACCGGGACAAGCGGAGCCTCTATCCGGACTCCGGCGCGTTGCGTATGGCGGAAAGCCTGCTGGAAGAGTACATCGTCCAGCACATCGCGGCCGCGCCTGGGCCGGAGGTCGACTTCTCGTGGCACGGAGGAGAGCCCACCACTCTGGGCGTGGACTTTTTCCGGAAGGCCGTCGAGCTTCAGCGCAAGCACCGGCCCGCCGGCTGGCGCATTCGGAACGGCATCCAGACCAATGGCGTCCTGCTGGACGAAGAATGGTGCCGCTTTCTGGCGGCGGAGAATTTCAGCGTGGGTCTCAGCCTCGACGGCCCGGCGGAACTGCACGACCCATACCGCGTGACCAGAGGCGGCCAACCGACTCACCGGCAAGCAATGCGCGGATACGAACTCCTGCGCACGCATGCGGTCCCCACCGACATCGTGTGCGTAGTGCATAACCTGAACGTCCGGTATCCGCTGACGGTGTACCGGTTCTTCCGGGAAATCGGCTGCAAGTATCTGGGATTTCTTCCGGTGGTGGATCGCGCGCCGGAGACCCCGCACGGCGTCGGCCCGTATACGCCGTCGGCGGAGGATTATGGAGCGTTTCTCTGCAAGATCTTCGATGAATGGATCGACCGGGACACCGGCCGGATCGCGGTTCAGACTTTCGAGGAGGCTGCCAGACCGGCCCTCGGCCTGGAGCACTCGTTATGCGTTTTTCGCGAAACTTGCGGCCGGATCCCGGTCCTCGAACACAACGGCGACTTCTTCCCGTGCGACCACTTCGTCGATCGCGAACACCGCTTGGGCAACATCTGCGAGACGCCTCTCGGCGAACTGCTGGAAAGCCAGGCGCAACGGGCTTTCGGCGAAGCCAAGCGGGACTCCTTGCCGCGTTACTGCCGCGACTGCGAAACGCTGGCCATGTGCCATGGCGGATGCCCCAAGTACCGCTTCATCCGGACGCCGGACGGCGAGCCGGGTCTCAACTACCTCTGCGCCGGATTGAAGCGCTTCTTCCTGCACAGCCGGGCGCCACTGGCGAGAATGGCGTCCCGAGAGCGGGAACCGGCGCCCGTGCTCCGGGCCGCGCCGGGAAAGGCGGGCCGCAACGATCCCTGCCCGTGTGGCAGCGGCCTGAAGTACAAGAAGTGCTGCGCGGCCAGGTAAGCGCTTCATCCCTTCCGGGTTTCGGCGTCGCGCCCCCGGCTGTTTGAGTCTTGCGGGCCTGAAATTGCTTTTTGTCTTGCGCTTCTGGGACCAACCGTTGGAAAATATCGGCACAGGACCGGTGCGGAACCGGAATCCCGGCAAAGTGAGTCTACCGCGGCTAGCGGAACAGGAGCACATCGGAAATGCAGACAGTTACAAGAAGGCGGCTTCTGGAAGGAAGCGCCATGGGCATCGCCGCAACCGGCTGGGGCGCGGCCTCCCTATGTGCGCAGGATTGGGCGCGTCAGGCGGTGGATAAGTCGCCGCGGCGGCGCGAATGGATAACTGTGAAACACGAGGGCCGGTCCCTCGAGTCGTTTGTCGCTTACCCGCAGTCGCAATCCAAGGCGCCCGCGATCATCGTCATCCACGAGATATTCGGAATGACCGACTGGGTGGAAAGCGTCACCGACGAGTTTGCGGAGGCCGGCTATCTGGCGATCGCTCCCGACCTGCTGTCGGGTATGGCTCCCAACGGCGGACGCACCAAGGATTTTCCGGCGAACGGAGTGGGCCAGGCCATCCAAAAGCTGCCGCCAGACCAGATCACGGCGGATCTCAACGCAGTGGCCGACTATTGCAGGAAGCTCCCCGCTTCCAACGGGAAGGTTTGCGTGGTGGGCTTCTCGTGGGGCGGCGGACAGGCGTTCCGCTTCGCAACCAACCGCCGGGATCTGTCGGCGGCGTTCGTGTTCTACGGCAGCGGCCCGGCGCCGGAGGCCATGCCCAACATCCAGGCTCCCGTCTACGGTTTCTACGCGGGAGCCGATGCGCGCATCAACGCCACCCTTCCGGCGACCCTGGAGCGGATGAAAGCGGCGGGCAAGTTCTTCGAGACGGAAACTTACGAAGGTGCAGCCCACGGGTTCATGCGGGCCGGCGCGCAGCCGGATGCGACGGAAGCCAATAAGAAGGCGCGCGCCGAGGCGTGGATCAAGCTGAAGGCGCTGCGAGACAAATCCAAGTGAGCGCGCTGCCTCAAGGATGGACGAGCCCTCACGCCGTGCACCGTTCAGATCGGCGTCGCTAAGGAAATATCGGGGTTGCCGGGCTTATAGCGGACAGAGACCTTGGCGTCTTTCATCTTGCGCGCGTATTCGTCGGCCTGTTCCTCGCTGGCCGTGCGGTGATCGAACTTCCCGGCGTAGTAGTCGCCCTGGATCGTGGTGAAGCTGTAACTCATCTCGGCATACCAGATGACCGAGGCGCTACCTTCGGAAACGCCCTTGGCGTGGCCATAGAGAATCGTCCCTTCGACGGTGGGCCAGGACTGCGAGGCGCGCCGCAGACGGCTGGCGCGCAAGGCCGCGATCGCGACGATCGACAGCACGATCACCCCGCCGATGAGGCGTACGGTGCCGACGGAAATGTCGAAAGGCGCCATGATGCAGGAACTGATTTTAGCGTGTCAAGCACACCGAGGCCAAATCGCAAGGCGCCGATTGCAGGGCCCTATACCGGCACAATTGTTCCCAGTTTCCGGCTAAGCGCTCGACACCCTCTCCTCCTCGGGGTTCTCTTCCACCACACGTCGATCCGAGATGCGACTCGACCGGGACGAGCCTGGTTTTCGTGCGCCGCGGTAAACCGGGCCCTTCACGCGCTACTTCACAGGCGCTGGCTCTGGTTGGTCCTTCTTGACCAGGCCGGCCATACCCCAGTTCGTTAGTTTCGTAACCCGGCCCTCGCCGCGCGGCGAACCGGCCTCCCTGATTTGAAAGCCGACGCTCTTTGCGCGCACCTCGACCAGCGCATGTCCGAAGAACCATCCGTCCTCGTAGACTCCGGACAATCGGAGGTGACCGCCCGAACTCGCCATTGAGACATAGGTCACGCCTTCGAGTTCGAGATGCAGCATCTGGTGAACATGTCCGGCGACTATATACTGGACGCCGTACCGCCGGGCAAGTTGGTGCAGCGCGAACTCCGGATTCCGGAGAGCCACGTTGAGTAACCAGGATGGCCGGTGCATCACGATGAACTTCAACGGCTGCCCGGAGTGGGCTTTCAGGTCCGTTTGGAGAAAGACCAATTCCTCGGCCGGCAGTTCTTCGGACCGGCTATTGTCCAAGATCGTGAAATGCGCCTGCTCATAATCGAAACTGTAGTGTGGGGGGTGCGCCGCGTACTGCCGGAACAGCCGCTCCGAAACCGGAGACCAGATGTCGTGGTTGCCTGGTGCGAGATAGAGCGGAATGCGCCGGAAAGGCTCGAGAATCCGACCTACCGCGCGCCACTCCGCTTCTGCGCTGGCGTCGTTCAATCCCTGAATGGTGTCGCCCACACTGACGACGAATGCGGGGCTTTCGGCCACAACCTCCTTCCACACTTGCTCGTACACGCCCCTTTGTGCCTCTCCGGTCCGGTCGCCCAGAATCGCGAAGCGGAAGGAATCGGGCGCCGCGGCTCCCCCGATACACACCTGAAGGGCAAGGAGCAATCCAGCAAAGACGAGGGCACGGCTGTACCAAGAGCCGATGCGCGGGCGGTCAAATATCCCTTCTGGCACGTTCGCCGGGCAACGAAGAAGCGGCACAGTGGCGGGCCAGCAGGATCCCGCGGACAAAGAGCCTTCCCGCCTTGGACTGCACCCGCACTTGCCGGTCGGCATGCCTCAAAGAGTATCGCAATACACCTGGCTTCCGATATCGCCGTGTACCAGGCGCCTCGCGGAGCGTTAACCCGCCTATCTCCCACGCGGCGCAACGCGAGCTTGTGGCGTACGCACTCAGGCGTGCCGCGCCGCCACTCGTAGTGACGCCCTCCGCATCGACAGGGTGTGCCCCCGGGCCGCGCACGGGGCTGGAAACCACCAAGCGTTCCGATGAGCCGGAACGCGGCACGCACGGGTGCGCGCGCCACGTGGATTCCCGGCTCTATGAGAAACAGCGGGAAGGGGTATGGTGAAAGCATGCCCGCTCCGCAGCATGATGAGGATGTGGAACCGCCCGCGGACGAGTGGGCTTCGCGGGCTCGCCAATGGTCGCGGGCGGCGCTGGCGCTGGCGTTTCTGTTCGCCAGTTTGCCACTGGCGGGCAAGGTGTTTCTGGGCGGTTGGGGGTTCGACGGCGCGGCGGGCATCGCGTGCCTGTTCCTGGTTGCGGCGGCGTATCTCCATTTTGCCGGGCGAGAGCGCCGGCCCCCGATCCCCGATTCCGCCGCGATTCTCGATGAGGCCATCCGGTTGGCGGCCTCGGGGGAGACCGGCCGGGCGATCGCGCTGCTGGATGAGGCGCTTCGTCTAAGCCCCCGTCTCTGGCAGGCGCGGCAGTACCGCGGCCAGATGCGTCTCGGAGAACCGGACGCCGCCGAGTCCGCGCTCCAGGACTTCACGGAGGCAATTCGGATGGCGCCCGACGAACCGCACCTCTATATCCTCCGCGGCCACGTCTTCACCCTGCTCGGGCGCGATGCGTCCGCGCGCGCCGATCTAGAGGCCGCCGCCAAGCTGGGCGGAGACACCGGGGAACCGGCTGGACCGTAGCCGAGATCAACCTGCCGGGCGGTCGAAGCCTGAACGAGCAGTCCAACCCGCCGCCTCATGGAGATCTCCCACTTCGATATAATGCGTCGATGCACGGCGCGCATACCGACAGCCAGGGCGCGGGCGGCTCCGAATTGCTATACGGCCTGGATGACAAGCCTCCGCTGCGCGAGACGTTGTTCGTGGCCTTGCAGCACGTTTTCGCGGTATTCGTGGGCATCATCACCCCGCCGTTGATCATTTGCAATGCGCTGAAGCTGGACCGCGTCGGCACCGTGTACCTGGTCAGCATGTCGCTGTTCGTATCGGGCCTCGCCACGCTCATCCAGTCGCGCCGGATCGGTCCGGTAGGGTCGGGCCTGCTGAGCATACAGGGGACCAGTTTCGTGTTCCTGGGGCCGATTATCTCGACTGCCGGGTTGAGCATCGCGGCGGGCGCGTCGAACACGCGCGCCCTGGGGATGGTGTTCGGGGTGTGCCTGGCGGGTTCGATGGTGCCGATCGCCATGAGCCAGTTCATCCGCCTGGCCACCCGCGTAATCACGCCGCTGGTCACCGGCACGGTGGTCACGCTGATCGGGCTGACACTCATCGAAGTGGGAATCACCAGCATGGGAGGCGGCTTCGACGCGCGGCACAACGGCTCCTTCGGCAGCCCGCAGAATCTCCTGCTGGCGGGCATTGTGGTGGTGGTGATTGTCGCGCTCAACAGCAGCTCCATTCCGCAATTGCGGATGACTTCGGTAGTCATCGGGCTGGGGGCGGGTTACCTGGCGGCCTTCCTCATGGGAAGAGTGGATCTGCACGGTCTCCGGGAGTTGCCGCCCATCGCGGTGCCCGTGCCGCTGCGTTACGGCCTGGGATTCAACCCCGGAGCTTGCCTGCCGTTCGCGTTTTTATACGCAATCACGGTGATCGAATCCGTCGGCGACCTGACCGCGACTTCGCTGCTCACCAACCAGCCCATTCAAGGGAAGACTTACTTCCGGCGCCTCCGCTCCGGCATTCTGGCGGATGGAATCAACTCTTTGCTAGCGGCCTGTTTCAACTCCTTCCCCAGCACCACGTTTGCGCAAAACAACGGCGTGATCCAATTGACCGGGGTAGGGAGCCGCCATGTGGGCACTTTTGTCGCCGCGATTCTGATGCTGCTGGGCCTGTTCCCGGTGGTGGGCGGGCTGGTCCAGGCGCTTCCGCAGTCCGTACTGGGAGGCGCCACCATCATCATGTTCGGCACGGTCGCGGTTGCCGGCATCCGAATCCTGGCCGGCGCGAACCTGAACCGCAGGTCTTCCATTATCGTGGCCGTCTCCCTGGGGCTGGGCCTGGGAGTTACATTCGTTCCGGACATACTGCGCGCCCTGCCGGAGTTGGCGCGCAACACGCTCACATCGGGGATCGCCACCGGCGGCATGTGCGCGCTGCTGCTCAACGCGATCCTGCCTGGCAAGAGGTAGCCGGCCGATCTCCACCCAAAACCGTAGACGCCCGAGTGAATTGGCGGATCGAGGGGACAAGGTTGCGCGCTGGCAAAATTGAGCTCCCCGACGGTTTGCCGTGTTACGATGTCGTATCCGAAACGTACAAATGGAGGTGGATGATGCGCCGCCGTCACGTCGCGTGGTTGGTTTTTTCCGTTCTTGTTGCCGCGTTCGCCGGCCGTCCGGCTGCCGCGGCGGACTTGAAGTTCGGGTTCACCCCGGTGCTGGGGCAAACCGATGAGCGGGCCGAATTCGAACCCCTCATATCCTACCTTTCCGGCGTCATCGGGCAGAAAGTCGCTCTCTATGTCGCCAAAGATTACGGGGACCTGCGCACCCAGATGGAGGCGGGCGAGGTGGACATCGGGAGTTTCTCGCCGTTTGCGTACGTGGACGCCGTCCGCGGCGGGAAGATTCGGATCATCGCCCAATCGGTGATCGACGGCTCCGCCACCTACCGCGGCATCATCGTGGTCCGCAAGGATGCTGGGCTGAAGTCGATTGCGGACTTGCAGGGAAAGCGGTTTGCCTTCGTCGATCCGAAATCGGCTTCCGGCTACGTCTACCCGCGCGCGATGCTCATCGAAAAGGGCGTCAACCCGGACAGCTTCTTCAAGGAAACCATTTTCGCCGGCGACCACAAGAAGGTGATCGCCGCCGTTTTAGACGGACGGGTGGATGCCGGCGCCACGTACGATAACGCTCTGGGAATCGCCAAGGCCAGCGGAATGGCATCGGACAATCTCGCGATTCTCGCCAGCACCGACCCAATTCCTCACGACGCCATCGCGGTGCGGATCGGATTGGACCAAGCGCTGGCGAAGAGAATTCAAACCGCGCTGGTGAACCTGGATAAGACCGAGGCCGGCCGCCGCGTCATCGCCAACAGCCACAAGAAGCTTTCCGGCCACGTGATGGCCCAAGACAGCACGTTTGACGTGGTCCGCCGCACCGCCAGGACCGCGGGGATGTAAGCGGCCGGCCCCTACCACCGCCGTCTTGGGTCTGAATTCCGGGCCGATGGCGTTTATGATTGAGACGAGGTGCGATCTCCCGGGTGACCACAAGACGAGACTTTTTGCGCGGCGCCGGCTGCGCCGCCTTCAGCCTGACCGCGCGGGCCCAGCAGCGCGTGTTCGATGTGGCCGTCTATGGCGCAGCGGGCGACGGCGCGACGCTGGATACGGTCGCTCTTCAAAAGGCCATCGATGCGGCTGCCGCGGCCGGCGGCGGCTCGCGCGTCTTGCTGCGTGGCGGCAAACGCTATTTGAGCGGCGCTCTCCTGCTCAAGGGCGGCATCGATTTTCACCTGGCCGACGACGCGCAACTGATTGCCAGTCCCGAAGCGCGCGACTACCCGTCCGCAAATGCCGGCCTCCTGATGGCGCAGGGTGCCATCGGCCTCAAGGTTTCCGGCAGCGGCAATATCGACGGGCAGGCCATGAAGTTCATGCGGTCTTATTCGAAGCAGGACGAACGCTGGGAGCCGCGGCCGTTCCGCCCGCGCATGTTCTCGCTGGTCGGCTGCAAAGATCTGGAGGTTCGCGACATTACCTTCAGCCACGCGCCCGAATGGGGCCTGCACATGCTGGGATGCGAACGCGTGCTGGTGGATGGCATCAAGGTCCGCAACCACATGGACGTGCCGAACTGCGACGGCATCGACCCCGACCACTGCCGCGACGTGGAAATCCGCAACTGCGACATCGTGTGCGCCGACGACGCAATCGTCATCAAGACCAGCCAGCAGGCTATCGACTACGGCCCGTCGTACAACATTGCGGTGCGCGACTGCGTGGTGGAAACGCGCGACTCCGGGCTCAAGATCGGCACGGAAACTTTCGCCGATATCCACAACGTGCGGTTCGAACGCTGCAAAGTGCGCTCCGGCGGCCGTGGTCCCACCATCACCCATCGTCAGGCCGGCGACATTTACGATATCGAGTTCCGCGATATCGAGGTGGTGGCGCAGCACCACGCCGCCCGCTGGTGGGGATCGGGTGAAGCCATTTCACTCACCGCGTGGCCGCGTACACGCGAGGGCAACGTGGGCCGCCTGCGTGATGTGCGCATTCGCAATGTCACTGGCCGCGCCGAAAACAGCGTGCGGATCGACGGGCTGAAAGAGAAACCGATCGAAAACGTGCTCCTGGAAAACGTGGACATCACCATCGATCGTTGGACCACGTACCCGGGTGGCATGTTCGACAATCGCCCGACCGCTTCCGGCGTACCCGGTCTGGAACCGCATACTACGCCCGCTTACAGCATCCGCAACGCCAGCCACGTGGTGCTCAGAGACTGTCGCGCGCACTGGGGAGCCAACCGCCAGGACTACTTCAGCCATGCGCTGGACGCCGAAAACGCGAGGGACCTCGAATTGACTCGCTTTCAAGGCGAGGCCGCGCATCCCGAGCGGGAAGTAGCGGTGATCCGGCGGTAAGCGGGGCGCATTGCCGCTTGCCGTGCACTCGCTTAAAATCTGACCCAGGATGATAGCACGCCGGAATCTGGTGGCGATCGCGGTTCTGTCCAGCGCCGTGATGGAGGTGCTGGACACTTCCGTGGTCAACGTCAGCCTGCCCCATATTGCGGGGAACCTCTCGGCCACCACGGATGAAGCCACCTGGGTTCTTACCTCGTACCTGGTAGCCAATGCCATCATCCTGCCCATGAGCGGCTGGCTGGCAAACTACTTCGGCCGCAAACGCCTGCTGCTGACGGTGGTGACGGGCTTCACCGTGTCGAGCCTCTTGTGCGGGCTGGCGCCGTCCCTGCCGATGCTGATTCTCTTCCGCGTGTTGCAAGGCACCACCGGCGGAGGGCTGCAGCCGCTTTCCCAGGCGGTACTGCTGGAGGAGTTTCCCCCTCAAGAGCGCGGCAAAGCCATGGCGCTGTTTGGGCTGGGGATCGTGGCCGCTCCCATACTCGGCCCCACGCTGGGCGGGTGGATCACCGATACGTATTCCTGGCGCTGGGTCTTCTACATCAACCTGCCGATCGGCATCGCCAGCCTGGTCCTGATCTCGATGTTCGTCACCGATCCGCCATACATGCATCGCGGCTCGCTGCGCGCCGACTTCTGGGGATTCGGCATGCTGGCCGTGGGCATGGGTGCGCTGCAGATCATGCTGGACAAGGGCCAGGAAGACGATTGGTTCGGCTCGGACTTCATCATCGCGCTGGCCATCACCGCGGCGGTCTTCCTGATCGGCTTCATCATCCGGGAGTTGGTCATCGACCAGCCGATTGTTCACCTGGAGCTGCTGAAATACAGGAGTTTCGCGGCCGGCATCTTCCTGGTGACGGTGCTCGGGTTCGTGCTATACGCCAGCCTGGTTCTCTTGCCGCTTTTCATGCAGACCCTGCTCGGTTGGACTTCGAGCACCGCGGGTCTTTGGACCAGCCCGCGCGGCATCGGCACCGCGCTGTGCATGCCGCTGGTGGGGTACCTGCTCGGCAAGGGCTGGGATGGCCGCTGGCTGTTGGCGTTCGGTTTCGTTATCGGTGGTTTCTCTCTCTTGGGCTTTTCCCACATGAACCTTCAGTCCGGAACCTGGGACATCCTGGTATGGCAGATCAGCCAGGGCCTCGGCATGTCGTTCATTTTCGTCCCGCTCACGACTCTGACCATGGACCCGATTCCGAAGCGCGAGACCGGCTATGCCACCGCCCTCTACAGCGTCATGCGGAATATCGGCTCCAGCGTCGGCATTTCGTTCGTGACGACATGGCTGGCGCGGCGCGCCCAGTTCAACCAGTCCCTGCTGGCCGCCCATGTGACGCCCTACGATTCAGCCGCGCAGCGGATGCTGAGCCAGGCTCAGGCGATGCTGGTGCGGAATGGTTCCGATCCCGTAACCGCGAATCGCCAGGCCATGGGGATGCTCTATGGCGCCGTGCAACAACAAGCGTCGGTGCTGAGCTTCCTGACGGTATTTCGGATGATCGGGATCGTGTTTCTGGTCATCCTCCCGCTGGTCCTGATCCTCCGAAAGCCAAAGCACCTCAGGGAGCCATGGCCCGCAGCACCCCCGCCAGTCACTTCGCCGACCGCGGGTGCGGCTTAGTGCTGCCATCCGTCATGCCCAGCGCCCAGCGGATGGCCTCGAAGTACATCTTTTGGATGTCGGGGTCGTCCCAGGATTCGTTGGTGTGGCCCAGCGTGGAATAGAATACCCGCCCCTTGCCGTACATCTTGACGTACGCCACGGCGAAATCGCGGTCGGCGCGATGGATGCGAGGGTTGTTGTCGTAGTTCAGCCTGGTCTCGTCCAGCCGCAGCAGCACGTTGACGTTGTCGCGCGACCAATTCTTGAGCTGGTAGATCTCGTCGCGCTTCACGAATGCCTTTGGGAAGTGGCGCACGGCGGGAAAGTCGGGGTCCTCCAGCACGATCGGCGCTTCGAAGGTGCTCCAAGGATGCTCGTCGAACCAGCCGCCGGTGAGCATGCCGTACTCCTCCCACTTGTAATTGGCGTCCGCCGAGGCGTGTATGCCCACGAAGCCGCGCCCGTCTTCATGCACGAAGCTGAGCAGGTCGGCCTTCTGCTGGTCGTCGAGATCCATCTCGCCGGTGGGGCTGGCGAAGACGATGGCGTCGAAATCGGGCAGTGTTTTGGCGTTGTTCGCCAGTTTCTTCTTGGTGAGTAGTTCGGTGTCGGTGCGCAGATAGGCGTCCCACAGCCCCGTTTCATGGCCCCATTTCCAAACGTTCGCCATGGCGGCGGGAATAGAATCGTGCTGGAATCCCTTGGTCTGGCCCACAACCAGAATGCGCTTTTTCGCCCGCGCAACGGGCGCGGCAGGGGATGACGCGGCGGCAGGTCGCGTCTGGGCGAATCCGAAAGGGAACAGGCTGCACGCACAGGCGGCGAGCAGAACCGGACGAACGAAGCACTTCATAGCAGCTTAGATAGCTCCTCCGGCCCGATTGTAGTTCACTTCGCGGGCGAGTAAAGGGCTAGTAGTCTGCCTCCGAAGCCTCACGGGTTTTGTGGGGCAGTTGGCTGCCCCACGCCCAAATGCATATTCGTTGTTCTGCATGGCGGCTCCCAGCCCCGTGGAGCGGCGCAGTGTGCGTGCGCCAGAAGTTTGGCGCAGCGCGATCTGTGACACCAGCGGGTCGGCGTAAGCCTAATCCAACAAGGTCGCGCCGTGCCGAGCCCGCGGCAGGCTCGTCACCGGTGGTGGCCGCCACTGTGAGAAGATCCGCCGCCCGAGCTGTGGCTGCCGCTATAGCTGTGTGAGCCGCCACCGCTAAAACCGCGGGAGCCACCGCCACCGCCGAAGCTGCGCCCGCCACCGCTATAGCCCGGTGCGGACATCCGCGGCGCAGATTGGTAGCGTTGTGCCGGCGCCGAGTAGCGTTGCGCCGGCGCCGAATATCTTTGTGCCGGAGCCGAATATCGCTGCGACCCCTGGAAGCGTTGCCACTGCCCGTGGGTGGCGCGCCCGGCGCTTTGCGGCGCCGTGCCGCGGGCGCCCTCGGTCAGTGATCGGTTCCCGTACGCCGGCGCCGTTCCGGATCCAAACCGGCTCCAGTTTCCCGCACTGGCCTGGCGGGCCGAGTTGAAGCTGCCCGACCTTGCCATGGTGCTCCGCGAAGCGAGCGACGCGGCCTGATACCGGGCGGCGAGCCGACCATTCGGGTAAGCGACTCCCAAACGGTGGCTGGCGTCGTGCTGCCACGCAGTTCTGCCGGCAAACCCACCCGCCAATAACCCGCCGCGGAAGCCGTAGTGTTGGAAGAAGAGGCCGTTGACGAAGATCGAGCGCCCGAACCAGTTCGGGCCCCAGCCCCAACCCCATCCGCCCCAGCCCCATCCGCCCCAGCCGCCGAAGCAGAACCCGATGTCGATGGCCGGACCGAATCCAAAACCGTATCCGTAGTAATAGAGCGGCGGATAGAAGCCCCACGCCGGGGGGCCCCAGACATACATCGGGTCGTATGCCGGCACGTAGATCACCTGCGGATCGGCCGGCGCGATTTCAATGGCCGTTTGCCCGCCCTGTGTCTCGGTCGTGACCGTCTGCTGCGGAGTGGAAGAGAGCCGGCCATTGGCCTGCGCCCGCGCGCGCATCCGCTGCACCGCGGCCATTACGTCGGACTGCTGCGCCAGGAACGCATTGCCCAATGCGGTGGTCCATTGGACATCCTGGTTCAGCTTCGCCAGCACGTCCGGAAAGGCCACCAGGGCTTGGACGCTGGCGTCCCAATTCTGTTGCCGGGCGGCATCCATCAGTTGCTGTCCCCGCAGATTTCCATTCCGTTGCAGCCATTGCTCCGCCTCCACAACCTCCAGCGGGTAGGTGCTCGCCGCCAGAACCTGGCTCAGCAGCGGATCGGGATACAGCGCTATGGGCGCCACCAAGTCGTCCAGTTGCTCCGCGGGCAGCATCTGCGCCTGGACCGGGTCCGGTTGCCCGGAAACCGGTGCCTGCGTTTGCGCCATCATCAGAAACGGAATCCCCAGGAAGGCCGCCGCAAAGCCGGCCGTCCGCGCCAATCGGTGTGCCATCTTACACCTCCTGTCCATCCACCTATATAGATGTACGCCGGACCTTCTAGGTTATGAAAGTTAATTAACCGGGATTTTGGTTCGGGAACCGGCCTACTTTTGGTTCCCGCGGATTCGCAAGAACCCGGAAATGCCTTATTCCAAGCGGCTTCTCAGACGCCCGAAGCACCTTCGTCCTCTCAGTAGTGAAGGGCTACCCGCCCAGCACTTCGCGGACCTTCGCTGCCAGGTCTTGCGGGGAATAGGGCTTGGCAATGTACGCAACATCACGATCCACCACGCCGCGCTCCGCAATCACATCCCTTGGATAGCCGGAGGTGAACAGCACTCTGATCTCGGGACGCAGAACTTTCAGACGATCCGCCAGTTGTTTGCCGGTCATGCCGGGAAGAACCACGTCCGTCAACGCCAGGTGGATCGGTCCTTCGTGCCGCGCCTCCAGCGCCAGTGCCTCATTTCCATCGGCCGCGCTCAAAACCTGGTACCCCAACGATTTCAGGATCGCCTTCGCCAGGCCGCGCACGGCATCCTGGTCTTCCACCACCAGCACGGTCTTGTCGTGGCCCCACTTCGCCGCCGCCGGGGGCTTTTCTTCGGCGGCGGCGCCTTCGGCGTCAATGCGCGGAAGGTAGATCTGAAACGTAGTTCCTTTGGAAACCTCGCTAGGTACCCATATCCACCCGCCGCTCTGCTTCACAATGCCGTAGACCGTGGGGAGACCCAGGCCGGTTCCTTTTCCCGGTCCCTTGGTGGTGAAGAATGGCTCGAACAGGTGCACGCGCGTCTGCTCGTCGATTCCCACCCCGGTGTCGCTCACCACTAGAAGGACGTACGGGCCCGGCGTCACCTCGGGGTGCTCCGTCAGGTATCCGGCCGGGATCGCGACGTTCATCGTCTCGATGGTCAATCTGCCGCCATTCGGCATGGCGTCGCGCGCGTTGGCCAGCAGGTTCATGAATACCCGGTGCATCTGGCCCGGGTCCGCCAGCACCTGCCCCAGCGGGCGGCCGAGATTCGTCACCAGTTCGATGTCTTCACCCAGCAGCGTCCGGAACATGCCGGCGGATTCGTCGATCATCCGATTCAGGTCCATCGGCCGCGGTTGGCTGATCTGCCTGCGGCTGAACGCCAGCAATTGTTGGGTGAGTTCCGCCGCGCGCGCTCCCGCCTTGCGAATCTGGTCGATCATCGCGCGCACGGTGTCGTGCTCGCCCAGGGTCTGGAACGCGATGTCGCTATAGCCGTTGATCACCGTGAGCAGGTTATTGAAATCGTGCGCCACCCCGCCGGCCAGTGTGCCCAGGCTCTCCAGTTTCTGCGACTGCAGGTACTGTTCCTGAAGAGCACGGTGCTCCGTTACGTCCGCCCCCAGCGACGCAACCGCCGCCGCCTTGCCCTCGGAATCGCGCAGCACCACGTTGTTCAGTTGCAGCCAGCGCCGTTTTCCGTCCCTGGTCAGCAGTTGCCTTTCGGAAAACCAATGCGAAGGCTCGCCCGTTTGTCGCACAGTCTCGGAGAGCTTGCGGAATTGTTCGTGCTCATCCGGCGGCAGGAACTCGGTGGCGTGGCGTCCCATCACTTCGTCGCGGGTCCAGCCGGTGATGGCCAGCGCATAGTCGTTCACAAAGACGTAGTTCCCATTGATATCGAGAATCGCGGCCGCCAGTTGCACGTGCTCCAGGAGTCCGCGAAAGCGCCGCTCCGATTCGCGCAGCGCTACATCGGCCAACTTGCGTTCCGTGATATCGCGTTCGCTGCCCTGCACGCCGATTTGTCTGCCGGCTTCGTCGCGAATGGGGCCCCAGGTTGCCGAGGCCCACTTGGTGCGGTCGTCCCGGGTGATCAGGCGGTACTCTTCATCCACGAACGGGCTTCCTTGAAACAGCTTCTCCCAGTGGGTCAGCATGCGCGCCTGATCGTCCGGATGGATCCAGTTGACGAACCCGGCCTTTTCCAACTCCGCGGTCCGGTACCCGGTCAGCGTCTCCACCGCCGGATTCGCGAAAATAAGGCGCCGATCCATGTCGTAGGCCAGCACCATCTCTTTCATGTTGTTGGCCATCAGCCGGAGTTTCTGCTCCGTCTCGCGCAGGGCCCGCTCCGCCCGGCGCGTGCGGTTCCTTTCCCGCAGAATGCGGACGCTCTGCCAGCACGCCACTACAAACAGAAGTGCAAACAGCGCGGCCGCGGCCGCCAGGCGCTGCGCGTGCCGCCTTGCGTTGAGGAGCGCCTCGATGGATTCCACTTGCTGCGACATGTAGCCCCACTGGCCCACAATCGGCGCCAGCTTGCCTTCCGCGGCCATGGCCCCGATCTCTTCGCGCAGCGCATCGGCCGCCGCGCGGGATTCGAAAGGCGCGCCGATTCCGAAGCGCGAACGGATCTCCGGGGCCGCAATCCATCGCAGCGACTGCTCGCCGCATGCGCCGTGTTTCTCCAATAGGGTCGAAATCCCCGTGAATGCGTCCATGAAGGCGGCATCGGAGCGCTGCTGGCACAGGTCTTCCATAATCTGCCATCGTTGCGGCCGCGGTAGCGCGCGGGCATCCGGCATATGGCGCTTCAGGTGCCAGAGGTCGATGTATGAGTTTGCGAATCCGATGGTGGCCGTGGCCAAGTCCTGTATTCTGACGTGTGGGCTATCGGCGCGTACCAGCAGGCAATACTCCGCTTCCAGGTATGGTTCGCTGATATGGAATTGCTGTAGCCGTTCCGGGGTGATGGTGATGATCGGCCACAAATCCACGTTCTTGCCGCGCAGCGCGGATTCGGAGCTATTCGCCCAATACACCCACTGCAGGCGGATGCCGCGGCGCTGCGCCGCCGTTCGCACCAGGTCTACCGCGAGCCCGGTGGGCTGGCCGTCCGCGCCGCGCATCTGGAACGGTGGCGATTCCGCCCAACCGATCTTGTAAACCCGCGGTGCCAAAGTGGGTCGCCCAAACCGCAGCCATCCCAGAAGGGCAACCAGGATGACCGCGGCTCCGACCCACCACGTTGTTTTGCGCATGCGGAGGCCTGCACTCCTATTATGAAGTGCCGCCACAAAAGACGCACTCACGCCGACAGCCGGGCCGGCTGGCGCCCCGTGGCGGTGCGGGGGCGTTTCCCTGCGGCTGATGGGCATTCTCTGCCCCCGGGTACCGGGGCCGCCTAATCGACGGGCCCGAATGGCCTCAGCACTCCTTCGCCGAGCCGTGTTAGGGTGACAGAGAAACCCTGCGGGAGCCGATATGAACCTCCGTTCTTCGCGCGTGTATCTTGTCGCCGCGCTGCTGTTGCCGAGCCTGGTAATGGCGGCCGAAGCCATCGATCCGATCGAACCGCGTTTCGCCCGGTTACGCAACGATCCGCCGTCGCTTTACGCGTTCCTTTTGCGAATGCCCAAGGGCGGAGACCTGCACATCCATGTGAGCGGCGCCGTGTACGCGGAAAGCTATCTGCGCGCGGCCGCCGTGGACGGGCTGTGCGCCAACATGCGGACCGGCGCCATCGTCGCTCCCGACGCGGGCGGCGGCTGCGGCGACAATGTCCCGGCGACGCGCGCCGAGTCCGACAACAGTTTGCGCAATGCTCTGATCGACAGTCTCTCCATGCGCAACTTCGTGCCTGGGCGCGAATCCGGCCACGATCATTTCTTCGCCGCCTTCGGCAAGTTCGGGCCTTTGAGAGCGGAGCATGGCCGCGAGTTCCTGGCCGAGGTGACCCGGCGCGCGGCCGACCAGAACGAATCCTACCTGGAACTGATGGGCATGAACTGCCGCGCCGCCAACGATCTTGGCAACAAGGCCGGCCTGGACGAGAATTTCGACCGCACCCGCGACCAGCTCATGGAGGCCGGCCTCGACGCCCTGGTGCAGCAGATGCGCGCGCGCATCGCCGACATGGAGCAGGCGCGCCGCGGCGCGCTGGGCTGCGACGCGCGTCCGGAATCCTCTGCCTGCCGCGTGATGGTGCGCTACCTGCTAGAGGTGTTGCGCGAGTCGCCCAAGCAGCAGGTTTTCGCCCAGGTGATGGCCGGATTCCGCCTGGCGTCGATCGAGCCGCTGGTGGTGGGCGTGAACCTCGTGCAGCCGGAAGACGGCGTGGTTTCGATGCGCGATTACTCCCTGCACATGCGCATGGTGGGCTACGCGCGGAAGCAGTATCCCAAGGTGCATGTCTCGCTCCACGCGGGCGAACTGGCTCCCGGATTGGTGCCGCCGGAGGGACTGCGGTTCCACGTTCGGGAAGCTGTGGACATTGCTGGGGCCGAGCGCATCGGCCACGGCGTCGACATTCTGTACGAGACCGATTCGCGCGCCCTGCTGGACCGCATGCGCCAGCGGCACATCCTGGTGGAGATCAACCTCAGCAGCAACGACCAGATTCTCGGCATCCGCGGCAGCGACCATCCCCTGCCCGCCTACCGCAGCGCCGGTGTCCCCGTGGCGCTCTCCACCGACGACGAAGGGGTGGCGCGCAGTCACCTTACGGCCGAGTTTCTGCGCGCCGTTCTCACTTACAAGCTGAGCTACGCGGACGTGAAGGACATGGTGCGCAACAGCCTGCGCTACGCCTTTGTGGAAGAACCCGCGAAGACGCGGCTACAGAAGGACTTGGAAGCCAGGTTCCGCGAGTTCGAACAATCGGTGCGCTAGAGCCGGCATGTGGGGCAGGCTCTCGGCATGCGGCCGATTTTCAATCGGCCGAGCGGGTTGAAAACCCGCCGCAGGATACAATCCTGCCCCACGCAAGCGCGGCGCTACACTGGTGTCTACCTATGCGACCAGCCGCGATTCTGCTGCTTCTCAGCGCGTCGATCCCGCCGGTTTTCGCGGCCGACGCCTGGGCCGTGCCTACGTTCGAGAGCCTCGGCCTGTACTTCAACCGCGCGGCGGCAAAGTCCGAGTGCGCCGTCACCTACCGCGCGGAAGGCGCGTCTGCCTGGCGCCTGGGATATCCGCTGGTATACGACGAGCGCGAACACCAGTATCGCGGCTCGCTGGCGGGGCTCAAGCCGGATACCGTCTACGACATCCGCCTGGAGGTCGACGGCGGCCAGGTGGAATTCCAGGCACGGACCCTCAGCGAGAAGTTCCCGATCGGGAAGACCACGTTCCTCGACAGCGGCGCGTCCGACACCACGCTCGCCATCCGCGAGGGCGGCACGGAGAGCGGCTGGCGCCTGGTGACGCCGGCAGCCGGGAAGAAGTTTGTCAGCGACGTTTTCAATCTCTCCGACGCCAACGTGGTGGTGGAGGCCGACTACGTCATTCTGCGCGGACTGGAACTGAAGAACGCGGCCATTCACGGCGTGCTGATCCGCAAGGGCGTGCAGCACGTGGTGGTGGAAGACTGCCACATTACGGGCTGGGGACGCGTCGGCGGGGCGCGCGCGTGGGGAGTCACGACCGGCATGGATAGCGGCATCTACGCCGAGAACGATGCCGGACACCTGGTGATTCAGCGCAACCTGATCGAGTATCCGCGCAGCGGGAGCAACGACTGGGAGTCCGGCCACCCCGACGGTCCGCAGGGTGTGTCGCTGATCGATTCGCGCGGCGGCAACATTATCCGCTACAACACGATCCGCTCCACCGAAGATCACGGCTTCAACGACGGCATCGGCGGCGCCACCAATTTCAGCTTCAAGGGCAGCCCCAACCGCGACTCCGACACCTACGGCAACATCATTTCGAATTGCTGGGACGACTGCATCGAAAGCGAAGGCGCTAACATGAACGTGCGCATCTGGAGTAACTATATCCATCACTCGTTCGTGGACATCGCCACTGCCACTACATCCATGGGGCCGATTTACATCTTTCGTAACGTGTTTGGCGAAAGCCGCGTCTCGCACCAGGACCACACGGGCGGAGCCATGATCAAGACTGGGATGAAGTATCTCGAGATCGACGGCGAAAAGGTGAGCACAGGTCTGGGCTATCGCTTCATCTTTCATAACACCGCCCTGCAGCCCAACGGTCCGCTGAATGTCTTCAGCGGCTCGGAACTGCACCATGCCGTGACGCGCAACAACATCTTTTACTGTCTCGGCCAGACTTACCCCCGCGACGCCGCCTCGACTAACAACGATTTCAAGAACGACCTGACCGGCGGCTATCTGGGCGGAGGCTTTGTGAAGTCCATGTTCCTGGTGAGCGAGCGGCTGGAGTGGTACCTGGCGCCGACTATGAACAAGGTTCAGTGGGGCCGCATCGAATCCGTGCGCAACGGCAAGACCGTGGCCATCACCGATCCCCTGGTGCAAGCGCCCAACCCGGCCCTCGGCAAAGGCGTCCGCCTGCCGGGCTTCAACGACGACTTCACGGGAGCGGCTCCCGATATGGGGGCCTTCGAGACAGGCATGCCGCCGCTGCGATTCGGCAGGGAGATGGCGCCGGGATTCCAGCGGGCGCCTTGGGAGGTGTATCAATAAGGTTCTTTGTCGGGCAACCGCTGCGCGGTGCTTCGGGCACTCCTCCGATAAGCCCGTTATTCCGCCCTCTTTTGGCCTGAGGTACGCGCGGCCTGTTGCAGCGATTATCTGTGCGGCCTCACGCCGGCATTGCAAGAAGAGAACGTCCCACGCAGGGAGCAGGCCGCCTTCTGAGCAGGTCGAAGGGCTATACTGCTATCGATGGTCATCCGTGTCGCACTCTGTGCGATCCTGTTCGCCTCGGGAGCGTCAGCTCAGTGGAAGAGGTACCTGCAGCTTGCGGGGGGTGGCACGGATTCACCTCCCGGGCATGATCTGCGATATTTTCGCGTCGACCCATGTTCGCGCAGCGACAAGCAAGATCGCGTCGTCCAGTGCTCGAGTTGGCCTTCTGCGGATGAACTCAAACTGCGATCGGAGACGCGTACCAATTTGCGGTTCGTGGGGAAGATTAACTCATTTTCTGTGTACGATCTGGAGTATGTCTTTGCCGGTGGGCCGACGGACCGCACGGGCCCAGACGTGAACTCGGTCCTGGTCGAGACGGCTGGACATCAGTTTCACGAGATCCAAGTCACGCAAAGGATTGCCGGGACAATATTCCCTACTGAGATCATATATGCAGGGGACCAGCCCATCATCGCGCCCAAGTACGAAGACGGCGGCATGCACCGTTGGGTCGTCGATGTGTATTTCGTAATCTCGGACACTGGCTCCGTTATGCTCGATTTCGGGCCCGTAAAGGAAGCTGCGGAGAGAGCAGTTCCAAGCGGCATGACGACGTGTCCGCCTCCGTGGTATGACTTCAAATCACTCGTATTCAACATTATGACGTCGGATTGGGAAGGGTATGTCGAGGTGCCTTTCATGATCGAAAAGACGCGCGTGATTCCCGGTACGGCGAAGTACACCCACAACTGATGACCCGATTAGTCCAGCCATGCCGAAGCTGCGCGGCCTCGCGGTTCTCCCGGTCGGTGTTTTCTGGTGGTCTGCTGGCCGAATTACGCTGTTGCGAAGTGGGCTTACCGGAAACCCGCGGGACCCAGCGGCCTCCTTCCCCATTCCCCGAGAGTGTCCCACACCCGCTGCAATCTGCTACCCTGCCCTGAGAAAGGAATCCTATGGCGACAAAAGCGGCCAAAGCCCCCGTCCGCGCGCGGCGCACCAAGGCCGAAGTGCAGCAGGAATTCGATGAGGTCCAACACGAAGTAGAGCAGGCCAGGGAAGCGAAGGATCGCAAAGCGGACGAAGCCGCCCGGCTGCACGAAGGCGAGGTCCGTCAGGCGGTCGACGCGATCACCGTCGATTCCGTGGTGCAGAAGATATCCGGCCTTGGCCTGGAAGTCGGCAAGGCGCTTTCCGACATTTCGGCGAAGCTCGGCGCCGAGGTGCAGATGCTCGCCTCCGTCCGCGAAGCCGTGGCGCTGGAGCGGAGCGAACTGGAGCGGCTCCACAAAATCGATGTGGCCGCCACCGCGCTCGATCAGCTCGTTCAGGATTACGCCCGCGAAAAAGAGCGTCTCGAAGAGGAGATTTCCGCCCAGCGCGCCGCGTGGGAAGAGGAGTCGGCACGCATCGAGCGCGACCGCAAGGAGCAGGAAGAAGGCCTCAAAAAACAGCGCCAGCGCGAGACCGAAGATTACGAGTACAAGAAGACTCTGGAGCGCAAGAAGGCCCAGGACAAGTACGACGAAGAGCAGCGCCTGACCGAAAAGCGCAACCAGGAGCGGCAGGAAACTCTGGAGAAATCCTGGCAGCAGCGGGAAGCCGCGCTCAAAGAACGCGAGGAAGAGCTGGCGAAGTTGCGCCTTGACGCCGCCAATTTCCCGGCCCGCTTGGAGAAGGAAGCCCAGGGCGCGGCCGAGCGGGCCCGGCGCGAAACCGAGGCCCGGTTTGAGCAGCAGATCCTGGTCATGCAGAAGGACGCCGAAACGGAACGCCGGGTGGCCGAGCTCCGCATCAAGACGTTGGAAGAAGCAGCCGAACGCCAGACCGCGCACGCCGCGGCGCTGGAAAAGCAGTTGGCCGACGCCAAGCAGCAGGTGCAAGACATCGCTATCAAAGCCATCGAAGGCGCGTCGGGAGCCAAGGCCCTATCGCACATCAATCAGATTGCCATGGAGCAGGCCAAGAACCGGCCGCAAGGATAGCGCTCAGGCCGAAACGCCCCCGCTCGCTTACTTCCGCCCGTTGAACTCCGCCAGCGCTTCCAGCATGGCGAGGATGTTGGCCCGCGGCATCCCGGGACTGGCCCCGCCGCCAACCGAAAGAATGATGCCTTGGCCGCCGGAACCTTCCAGCACCTGGAGCGTGGCCTGCTTTACTTGTTCGGGGGTTCCGCGAACTCCGATCTCCAGCGGGTTCACATTTCCCATCAGACACATGCGGTCGCCCACGCGCTTTTTGACGTCGGCGATGTTGCGCTGCTTGCCCCAGTTCAGCACGGTGAAGCCCGTGTCAGGCAGATGGTCGAGGCAGGCGTTCACTTCCGCGTCGTTGTGGTACAACTTCACCCAGTCCTTGGGAAATGCGTCGCAGATGCGCTTCAGGTACGGGTGCGCAAACTCCAGGTACGACTTTTTGTTAATGAACCCCACGATGTCGTCGAGGATGAAAATGCTCTCCACGGTGTCGCCCATCGCCTTGTGCTGTGCCTTCAGCCAGTCGATCACCACGCGCGTGCACAGATCGATCAGCTTATGGGCGCCTTCGGGATTCTCCACCAGGTCCATCATGAAGTTGGTGGTCCCGCGCACGAACCCGGCGGTGCACAACGGGCCGCGCGCCGTCACCATCGGCAGAATGTAGCCGTGGTCCAGGATGCGCTGCTTGTGCATGGCGATGCGATGCAGCGTCAGCGCGGCAAAGCTGTCGGCTTCCACTTCGTACTCCGCCAGATTGTCGAGGTCTTCCAGGCGGTACAGCGTGTGGCACTCGCTGGGCGTGTTGCCCGGCCAGAATTTGATCTTGGCTCCCAGAATGGACGGCTCGGCCGCCATGCCGTACTCTACCCACCACGAGGGGACGAAGATGACGTCGGGAAACTCCCGCATGATCTTCAGGTTCGACTGGAACCACAGTTCCGGGTCCAGGTAATAATCCAGGTGCTTGATCCCCAGATACCCGGGTATCCACGGGCTATCGACGATGAGGGCCATCGGGATCTTGTCGAGCTTTTCGCGACGCGCCGCCCGCTTGAAGATCTCCCATTGTTCTGGCAGCATAACAGTGTCTTGTCGAGGGTACTTTCCAATATTGTTGTACCATAAAACTAAATATGAAGATCCAGGATATCCGCGCGACCACGGTCACGGTCCCGCTGGAGGCGCCTTTGCGCCACGCCAACGGCTGTCACTGGGGCCGGTTCGTGCGAACCATCGTAGAAGTGGAAACCGACAACGGATTGGTTGGCCTGGGCGAGATGGGCGGCGGCGGCGAATCGGCCGAGGCTGTGTTCCGGGCCATGAAGTCCTACCTGGTGGGCCACGACCCCGCCCGCCTGGAGGAGATGCGCTTCCGGATCGCCAACCCCACCGCGTCGCTTTACAACAACCGGACGCAGGTTCTGGCGGCGCTGGAATTCGCCTGCCTGGACATCTTGGGGCAGGCCTGGGGAGTCCCGGTTTGCGACATTCTGGGCGGCCGCCTGCGCGACCGCGTGCCCTTTGCCGCATACTGTTTCTTCCGCTATCCCGACCCCCGCACCGGCCGCGGCGAGGTGCGCACCATCGATCAACTGGTGGAGCACGCGCGCGCGCTCAAGCGGCGTTTCGGCTTCAGTACCCACAAACTCAAAGCCGGTGTGTTCCCGCAGGACTACGAACTGGAGGCCTACCGCGCGCTGGCCGCGGGACTGCCGGGCAATTCGTTCCGCTTCGATCCGAATGCCATCTGGTCCACCGAACAGGCCATTCGCTTCGGCCAGGCCATTGAGGGCATCCGCAACGACTACCTGGAAGATCCCGTCTTCGGACTGAACGGCATGCGCCGCACCCGCGAGATGGTTCGCGTGCCGCTGGCCACCAACACGGTGGTAGTCAATTTTGAACAACTCGCCGCCAATGTGCTGGACACCGCCGTCGATGTGATTCTGCTCGACACCACCTTCTGGGGCGGAATCCGCGCCTGCGTGAAGGCCGCCACGGTTTGCGAGACGTTCCAATTGGGGGTCGCCGTCCACTCTTCGGGAGAGCTCGGCGTCCAACTCGCCACCATGCTCCATCTCGGCGCCGTGATCCCCAACCTCTCTTTCGCCGCAGACGCCCACTACCACCACCTCACCGACGACATCATCGAGGGCGGTTTGATGCGCTACGAAGGCGGCGCCATCCGCGTCCCCGAGGGTCCCGGTCTGGGGGTCAAACTCAATCGCGATAAGTTGGGTGAGTACAGCGAACTGTACCAACGTCTAGGAGGCTACCCGTACGATCAGGATCCCGGCCGCCCTGGCTGGACCCCCATCGTCCCCAACGACCGCTGGGCCGACCCGAACGACGACCGGCCCGTCTCCATCCCTTACTGAGCAACTGACATGGTGCAAACCAGTTTCGTCCCACTACCTATCGGCCTTTTGCCATCCCACAAATACGCTGCCCTTCTCCTCCTGCTTCCGCTCCTCCTCCATGCCGAAACCGGCCAGCGCGCGTGGCTCCGCTACGCCGCGTTGAGCGACGCCGCCGCGCGCCCGTACCGGGCTTCGCTGCCCGCCTCCGTCACCACCTTCGGCGATTCCCCGGTTATAGAAAGTGCGCGGCTTGAACTAATTTCCGGAATCCGCCAGCAACTCGGCCGCGTACTCCGCCAGGAATCCGCTTTGCCCGCGGAGAACTCGTTCGTTCTCGGCACGTTGACGGACCTTCGCCAGCTCCACCTGGACGCCAAACTCGACCCGGACGCCTTCTGGCTGACCACCGCTGTCGCCCGCGGCGTCACCTACACCGTGGTAACCGCGGCCAACGACCGGGGCGTGCTCTACGGCGTCTTCGCCCTCTTGCGCAAGATCGCGCTGGGCAAGCCCATCGCCGGTCTGAACGAGCGGCAGACGCCCTACGCTCCGCTGCGATGGGTCAACCAGTGGGACAACCTGGATGGCTCCATCGAACGCGGCTACGGCGGCAGGTCCATCTTCTGGGAGGGCGGGCACGTGCGCGAGGACCTCACCCGCGTGGCCGAATACGCCCGCTTGCTGGCGTCCCTGGGGATCAATGGCTGCGCCATCAATAACGTCAACGCCAACCCCAAACTTCTCGGTTCCGATTTCATTCCCCAGGTGGCCCGCATCGCCGCCCAATTCCGCCCCTGGGGCGTCCAGGTGGCGCTCTCCATCGATTTCGGCAGCCCCAAGACCATCGGCGGGCTGGACACCTTCGATCCGTTGGACCCCCAGGTGGCCGCGTGGTGGAAGGCCAAGATCGATGAACTGTACCAAGCGGTGCCCGATCTCGGCGGCCTGGTCCTGAAGGCCGATTCCGAAGGCCGCGCCGGTCCATCCGCCTACCACCGCACGCACGCCGACGCCGCCAACGTGGTGGCGCGCGCCCTCGCGCCGCACCACGGATACCTCTTCTACCGCGGCTTCGTCTACGACCATCACATGGATTGGCGCAATCCCAAAAACGACCGCGGCCGCGCCGCCTGGGACAATTTCAAGCCCCTGGATGGCATGTTCGACGACAACGTCATCCTCCAGATCAAGAACGGTCCCATCGATTTTCAGGTCCGCGAACCGGCCTCGCCGCTCTTCGGCACGCTCGAGAAAACCAACCAAGCCATCGAACTGCAGGTCACCCAGGAGTACATGGGACAGGCCCGGCACTTGGTCTTCCTGGGTGGGATGTGGAAAGAGACGCTGGATTTCGACATGCACGCCGCCGCCACTCCCACCCCCGTCAAAGCGCTGGTGGCCGGCAAGGTCTTCCACCGCCCCGTTGGAGGTTTTGTCGGCGTAGTAAATGTTGGACTGGATGAATCGTGGTCCGGCAACCAACTGTCGCAGGCCAACCTCTACGCCTTTGGGCGCCTGGCCTGGGACCCCGACCTCACCGCGCAGCGCATCGTCGGCGAATGGACCCGCCAGACGTTCGGTGACGACCCCAAGGTGGCCGCCACGGTGAGTAGCCTCCAGCTCACCTCCTGGCGTACCTACGAGAACTACACCGGTCCGCTCGGCCTGCAAACCCTCACCGATATCACCGGCAACCACTACGGCGTGAACGTCGAAGCCTCCGAGCGCAACGGCTGGGGCCAGTGGCACAATGCCGAAGAAGCCGGCGTGGGCATGGACCGCACCGTCGCCACGGGAACCGGCTATATCGGGCAATACCGGCCCGCCGTGGCCGCCGTCTACGAGTCGCTCACGACGTGTCCCGATGACCTCCTGCTGTTCCTGCACCACGTTCCCTACACTTACAAGCTGCACTCCGGCAAAACCGTGATCCAGTCGATCTACGATTCGCACTACCAGGGCGCCGACGCGGTCGCCGGCTACGTCGGGCAGTGGAAGTCGCTGCACGGGCTGGTCGACGAGCAACGATATCGCCAGGTGCTGGCGCAGCTCGAATACCAGGCCGGCCAAGCCGTGGTCTGGCGCGACGCCGTCAATACGTACTTCAGCCGCATTTCCAAAATCGCCGACGCCCAAGGGCGCGTGGGCCACTATCCCGGCCGCTTCGAAGCCGAGTCCATGACCCTGGAAGGCTACACCATCCGCGATATCACGCCCCCGGAGGACGCATCCGGCGGCAAGGTGGTCGGTTGTCCGGCTGGCGCGCCGCAATGTGCAGCCACCATGAAATTCAACGGCGCCCCCGGCTGGTACACGCTCCGCGCACAGTATTTCGACCAGGCCAACGGGGTTTCCCACTACCGCGTCTTCGTCAACCGGCAACTGGTCGACGAATGGTCCGCCGATCTGCGCCTGCCCACGTTCCGGATGGATTCCAGCTCGTCGACCCGCCGCACGATCTCGGGTATAGCCCTGCGTCCCGGCGATGAAATTCGCATCGAAGGCAAGCCCGATGGCGGCGAACCCGCCGGCCTGGATTACATCGAAATCGAAAAAATGTAATGGATCGCCAATACTACCTCGACCTGGCGTCGTCCCGTCTTCGCATGCCTATCGGCGCCGACCTGGTTTTGCACGAGTGCCCGGATGCCGAACAAATTGTCCTTGACGGCCGCCGCCTGGGAGAGATCGTCGAATCCACGGCCCGGCGTTACCACACGCCGCTGGCCATCCCGCTGATGGACCTGCGCTTGGAGAAAGCCGACCTGCTCGGCGTCCTGGGTCTGACCTCAGTCGATCCGGACTCCTTCCATTTCTCCCAGCCGCCCGCCGAAGATCTGCCGGACCGCGACGCCCCGTTCGGCCAAGCCAACCAAGCGCAATTCGACGCTATCCGTTACGTCCGCGGCGCCGGCCTGGTCCCGGTGGGAATGTCGATCGGGCCGTTCTCGCTGACCACCAAGTTGATCGCCGACCCCATCGCTTCCATCGCCATGGCCGGCATGGGGGTGACGGCCGAAGAGGACGCCGGCGTGCAAATGGTGGAGCGCTGCCTGCGCCTGGCGGAGTTCGCCATCGAGCGGTCGTTGCGCGCCCAGATCGCGGCCGGCGCCGCCGCGGTCCTGGTCTGCGAGCCCGCCGCCAACGTGGTGTACCTGTCTCCGCGGCAGCTCGCCGCCGGATCGGACATCTTCGAGCGCCTGGTCATCCAGCCGAATCTGCGCCTGAAACGCCAGCTTTCGGAAGCCGGAGTCGACCTGATCTTCCACGACTGCGGCGAGCTAAACGATTTCATGGTGCGGGAGTTCTCGACGCGCCTCGATCCGGCCATCCTCAGCCTGGGCAGTTCCCGCCAGCTATGGGAAGACGCCGCGCTGGTGCCCAAACACGTCGTGCTGTTCGGCAACCTGCCGACCAAGAGCTTCTACTCGGATACGGCGATGCCTGTCGAGAAGGTGGAGAGTCTCACGCTGGAATTGATCGAACGCATGCGCGCGGCGGCCCACCCGCACATTTTGGGATCGGAATGCGACGTCCTGCACGTTCCCGACGCGGCGGCCACCATTCGACGCAAAGTGGACGTCATGCTCACCTGCAGCCGCACGCGTGAGTTTTCGACTAGCCTGGATTCCCATGGATCTACGGCATCCTAGCCAGCGGAGTTTCTGATCCCGCCCCGCCTGCCCAGTTTCAGACAGGCGAATCCGTAAAAGGTTATCGATTCTCCAACACTGTAAACCGATTTCCACATGGTTATACTGAAACGGAGGGTTGACCTTGCCGGGCGCAACCTCTCGGAAGCCCATATAAAACATATTTGCATCGAAATGTTCTCTTTTCCCTTGCCTCCGACTCCCTAGATATGACATAGTGGGAATATGTTTGATGGTTCATCAGAATCGTTAACGGACCTCACCTGCCCCTTCCTCCAGCCTCAAAACTCCACTCACCGCCAGTACGAAGCCCTGCGCGCCTACTTCGTCGAGGGGCTCTCTTCCGCCGAGGCCGCCCGCCGCGGCGGCTACACTGGGGGGAGTTTTCGCGT
>Ga0326728_10007506_pt1 | contig 27915 bp, 21 predicted proteins | sample MB3enrmetagenome_FD_207602 | JGI IMG/M metagenome (GOLD analysis project Ga0326728, IMG submission 207602) | Lab enriched peat soil microbial communities from McLean, Ithaca, NY, United States - MB31MN | ecosystem: Environmental > Terrestrial > Soil > Wetlands > Peat | place: USA: New York...
TCTATATTAATAACGTTATCCATACGAACATCATATCATCTATCAACGAGCTGGCAAGTGAAAACTTCGCCTGGAGCGTAAAATATCTGTGGAAAAGTTTAAAAAATCATAGGCTCTCAGGATGACAACGTAGTCGACTGGGGGCTGACCACTGAAAACTGTGGACTGATTACTGAAAACTGTGGACTGATGACTGAAAACTGTGGACTGATGACTGAAAACTGTGGACTGATGACTGAAAACTGTGAACTGATTACTGAAAACTGTGAACTGATGACTGAAAACTGTCTACGCGAAGAAAACCGGGGCGTCTTTGGAAGCAAACGAATGTTTGGCGGGCGCGGCTTCGTCTTTCAAGGGGAAATCTGAGCGATAGTGGGCGCCGCGGCTCTCCTGCCGGGCTAGCGCGCATCGGGTGATGATCCTGCCGACTTCCAGAATGTTGAGCGCCTCGTGAAATTTGCTGAAGGAGCCGGACTGGCAGATCGGAAGAAGCGAGTTGAGCCGCCGTAAGGCCTCGCAAGTTTCCCTGCCGTTGCGGATGATGCCCACGTTATGCCACAGAAGAGAACGGACCTCCTCCACGCATTCTTGCGGAGAAACTCGAACCGGTTCGGCCTCGCAGGCCTTCGACTCGTGCCGTAGCACAGCATGGCCCGGGTGAGTGTTGGGAACGTTGCACGGCGAGGGCGGCTTGAATTCCCGCCGCTGCTCGATCATCGCGAGGGCAGCCCGGGCGCCAAACACCAAGCCTTCCAGCAGGGAATTACTGGCCAGCCGGTTGGCGCCGTGGACACCCGTCGAGGCAACCTCACCGGCGGCGTACAGGCCGCGCAATGTCGTGGCGCCGTGCAAATCGGTGGCGACTCCGCCCATGGCATAGTGTGCAGCGGGGCGAATGGGCACGAGGTCGGCGGTGATGTCGATGTTGTAACTCAGGCACGTCGAATAAATCCGCGGGAAGCGCTTCTTCACGTGCCCCGCGTCAAGCTCCGTCATGTCCAGGTAGACGCACTCGCTTTCGGTCTTTTGCATCTCCATCATGATGGCGCGTGAGACGATATCCCGCGGAGCCAATTCCGCGCCCTCGTGATATCGGGGCATGAACCGTTCCAGGAGCACGTTGCGCAAACACGCGCCCTCGCCACGCAAGGCTTCGGAGAGCAGGAAACGCGGGGCTCCCTTCGCGTACAAAGCCGTGGGATGAAACTGCACAAACTCCATGTCGCTGCACAGCGCGCCGGCGCGATAAGCCATCGCCACGCCGTCGCCGGTGGCAACTTCTGGATTCGTAGTTTCCTTGTAAACCTGCCCCAATCCTCCCGTCGCCAGCAGCACCGCTTTGGCGCGCACGGTGTTAAGCGTGGAACTTTTCTGCTCGAGGAAGGTCACTCCGCAGACCCGTCGCTCCTCCACCAGAAGATCGACCGCAAAGGAATGCGGCAGGAACCGGATGCTGCGCCGGGAGCGCGCCCTGGCCATCAAGGCGCGGAGGATTTCGCTGCCGGTGGAATCACCTTGAGCATGCAGGACGCGCGAACGGCTGTGAGCGCCCTCACGCGTGAAGGCCAGCTTATTTCCTTCACGATCGAATCGCATGCCCCAGGCGATCAACCGCTCGATCTGCTGCGGACCTTCGCTCACCAGGATTTGTACCGCTTTTTCGCTGCACAAGCCGTCGCCGGCGCGCAGCGTGTCCTCGAGGTGCAGTCCCACTTCATCATCCTCAGCCAGCGCCGCGGCAATGCCTCCTTGAGCGTACTCCGTGCTGGATTCGTAGAGTTCGCCTTTGGTGAGAGCGAGTACCGCGCCGACTGGGGCGAGTTCAAGCGCCGCCCGCGTGCCGGCAATCCCGCCACCCACAATCAAAAAATCAACTTGCAGTTCTTTCTTTCCGGACATATCCCTTCAATGATAGCCTTCACCCCACAAGGCTGCAACAGGTACAGGAGAAGCGTTGAATTCTCGCTGTCGGGGTAGGGCTTGCCCTACCCACGTCTGGCCCAGTAGGAAGGTGGGGACGGCAAGCCGTCCCCCTACGGCGGGGCGGCGGGAAGGGACCGGCCGCCCTTGCGGCCTGGTGTGATGTCGTGGTATCAGTAGCATTTCGGGCCAAGGCTGAGAGCTGAGAACTGACGGCTGAAAGCTGATAGCTGCCTATGAAACGCTTCTGGGTAACTTCAAAGGGTTTCGAGTACAGCGTCAATGCGGGGCGCGGTGCTTGGCGCACCTTTGCCGACTTCCCTCACGACCACTACTCCGCGATTTTCATCCTCACGGAAAGGCCGTTGTGGGAGCGTTGGGGAAAAAGATTTCTCCGCGACAGCAAGCTGAAGAGCGCGCGGGCTGTGTTCGTTCCGTCCGGAGAGAACTCGAAGAGTATGACGATGGCGGAACGGGTGGGAGCTGATTTGCTCCGGCAACGGGCCGACAGGCGTTCACTGCTGCTGGCCTTCGGGGGAGGAGTCATTGGCGATTTGGGCGGCTTTGTGGCCTCCATTTATATGCGCGGTATCGATTACGTCCAGATCCCTACTACGGTCTTGGCTCAGGTCGACAGCGCGATCGGCGGCAAGACGGCGGTCAACGTACGGGCCATGAAAAATCTCCTCGGGACGTTCTACCCGCCCCGCCTGGTGCTGGCGGAACCTGAGGTTCTGACTTCGCTCGACGAGCGCTCGTTTCGTTCCGGTTTTTTTGAAGTCGCCAAGCACGCCATCCTTTCGGGGCCTGGCTTTTTCAAACAGCTCGAAGCCACGTCATCGTACCTCGTCCCGAAGCACGCGCGCAGCTTGGCGAACACGCTAGCGCGAGCGGCAAAGGTCAAAGTCGACGTGGTGAGTCGCGATGAACGCGAAGTTGACCTGCGCCGGGTGCTCAACCTGGGCCACACCTTCGCTCATGCCCTCGAGGAAGCGAGCGGCTACAAGCGCTTCTTGCATGGTGAAGCTGTGGGCTGGGGAATCCTGATTGTTCTCCGCCTGGCCAGGCTGTTGGGCGCGATCGAGCCCGCGGAAAGCGAGCGCATCGCCCGACTGGTGCGCGACATCGGTCCATTGCCCGGCCTTCGGGGCCTCTCCGAACGGCGTATCTTAAATCTATTGCCTCAGGATAAAAAGGCCGTCGGCGGGCGTATTCACTGGGTTATTCCTGAACGAATCGGCAAGGTCAGGATTTCAGACCAGGTTCCCACAAGCCTCGTCGAAACTGCGTTCCGGGAAGTGCAGCGGGGCGGCTGACATGAATGACCCTCCCCACCTTCATCCGCTCTCCGGCCAGCGTGGCTCTCCAAAGACCACGGAATTCACTGCCCGCGCCGTACGTAAAATGTTTGCGTCGGTGGCGCCCCGTTATGATTTCCTGAACCATTTCCTGTCGCTGGGCCGAGACGTGGCGTGGCGGAAAGCCACGGCCGAGGCTCTGCGCCACGTCCTGGAGCGCCCCGGTTCGAGCGTCGCTGACCTTTGTTGCGGTACGGGCGATCTGGCCTTCGAACTGGAGTATTATTCAGCCGGGAGGGTATTCGGAACGGACTTCTGCCGCCCCATGCTTCTCCTCGCAAAGACAAAGGCCCGGCGGCATTCGACGCTGTTCCTGGAAGCTGATACGCTGGCTTTGCCGTTTCCTGATGCGTTTCTGGATCTCGTCACGCTGGCCTTCGGTTTTCGCAACTTGGCCAGCTACACGCTTGGCCTCGCGGAGATCCGTCGGGTGCTCAGGCCTCGCGGGCTGCTGGCTATTCTCGAGTTCTCGGAGGTCCGAGGGCTAGTCTTGGGGCCGCTGTTTCGCTTCTATTTCCGTAATCTGTTGCCGCGGGTTGGAACCTGGATTTCCGGCGTTCCCGGACCATACCAGTATCTGCACGATTCTGTGGCCAGATTCCCCAACCAGCAGGCGCTGGCAGACTTGCTGAGTGCGCAGGGATATCAGAACGTCCGTTATGTGAATTTTGCAGGCGGGATCGCGGCCCTTCATCTGGCGGAGAAGGCCGGGTAATTTTCGGCTGAATATGCTAAAGCCGCGGAGCGGCGCCAGAAAGTAGCCCACGGCGTAAGCCGTGGGACCCCGCACGGCGTTCATATCCTCAGCCCCGGAGGGGCGACAGTGCCGGGGGATGTGTCGCCCCTCCGGGGCTTATACAGTCCTGGGCCGCTCCTCGATCCCACGGCTTGCGCCATGGGCTACTCTCTGTCGGCCCTCCGGGCCTCTGGAAGCGGCCGCCGCTCACTTCTTCACAATTTTTTCCGGCGCGTTCCCAGCAGCGTCAGATTCTTGCTGCAGCTCTTCCAGAGCTTTCTGGGCCTCGTCCTTCTCCTGTTGTTTCTGCGCCACCTCGTCTTCTTTGTCTTTGACTTTGGCGTCCAGCTCTGCTTTCGAGCTGGAATTAAGAGCGCGCAGATCCTGGATCCCCAGAAGTCTCAGTTCGTCTTGAGTGACCTGTAGATGTTCCTCGGCGTCCGCTAGTCGGGCGCGCGCCACCTTGAATCGTGCATCCCAGTTTTTCTCCCCCTGGGCTCCGGGCTGCTCTGCCGTGCTTGCCCTCGGCTCCCCGGAAGGGACATTACGAAGCCAGCCGGGATCGCCACCCTCGCGGCGCAGTTCGTCTTGCAGGTCGTCGATGGCCGCTTGATCCGCAGCAACGTCCGCTTGCTTCTTGGCGATCTGATCTTGCTGGCTGTGGACATCGGACAGGGCAGTGGGCCCGCTCGACTGTAACAAGCCTTGGACGGGATCGGAGTAATACATCATCTGGCTCTGGCCCAATGCCTGCTGGAGAATCGTGACTTCCCGTTGGTCCAACTCCAGACGCTCCTCGAGTTTGCCCATTCGGGCGCGAAAGTATTCTTCTCCGTGCTTTTCGCTGCCGGCCTCAGCGGAGCGCGCCTTCCGGGAATCGTTCCCGGCATTGTTGCCGGTTGTAGCCTGGGCAGTTGGCTCCCCCGGCTGGACGTCAGTAGTGGTCATGGGCAGAGGCGGGAGCGCCTCGATGTCTTCGTTGGTGTAAACCTTGGTTTTTTCACGTGACTTTGCCCGCTGCGCTTTGGCTTGGCGCGCCAAGTCTGCCAGCGACTCCGAAGCAGGTGAGTCCTGCGCCAGGACAACACCAACTCCCCAGGCGACAAGCATGGCCAGGGTGGCAATCCTTGCGATTGGACACTTCATCGCTCTAATCCCCACGGCGGGATGTTCCTCCGCTTCCCCAGGTTACCATCTTGCCAACAGGAAAACAATTCGGTCAAGAGTACTTTCGGCCCAGTGGTTATGATATGCTCCTGACTTGAAGTGCGATGCTGCAGGCTCGGACAGATCCTGCCGTTCACGCAGTCTCGAAGCAGAACTGACGGCGGCCTATCACCACAAGGAGGATGCATTCGATGGCGGAGCAAACAAATGAGGAGTTGCTGGCCAGAATTGCTGAGCTTGAGAAGCAAGTGGGATCGAAGCGCACCGGCAAGCTGGAGTTTAGAGTCGGCGAGAAAGGCGGCGTAAGCGTTTATGGTCTGGGACGCTTTCCTGTGACCCTCTATTACGAACAATGGATGAAGCTGTTTGATGCCGCTGAAGACCTCAAGGCCTTCATGGAATCGAACAAGAGCCGCCTGAAACTCCGCACGCAAGGCTAGGGGATAGGGAGCAGTGATAGCTTTCGCATCCTGAGGAACCGAGCGCGGCGATAGATGCCGCGTTGGGCGCGGCGTGCCGTGCCTGCGTTTCGACGACGAGAACGAACTCAGAGTCCCTTCACTGCCCTTGGCGCGACAGGCCATCTGCTTCTTCAGCGCGTGGACCTCAAGCCCGCTCCCTAGCCCCTAGTCCCTAATCCCTGCATTTTTCACCCACCGGTCATACCAGGTGATCATTTCCCACAGTGTGTGCTCGACAGACTCCAGTCCCACGTACCCGTGGGCCTCGTAGGGCAGCGTCACATACCGCACCGTTCCGCCATTGCCTTTAATAGCCTGGTACAGGCGCTCGCTTTGAATGGGGAATGTTCCCGAGTTATCGTCCGCTTCGCCGTGAATCAGCAGGATGGGCGCCTTGATCTTATTGGCATAGGCAAAGGGTGAAACTTTCATGTATATCTCCGGCGCCTCCCAGAAGGTTCGCCGTTCGCTTTGGAACCCAAAGGGAGTCAGGGTGCGATTGTACGCCCCGCTGCGCGCCACGCCCGCCTTGAACAGATCGCAGTGGGCCAGCAGATTGGCGGTCATAAACGCGCCGTAGCTGTGGCCGCCCACGCCCACGCGGTTGGGATCGGTCACCCCCATCTCCGCAGCTTTATCGATGGCCGCCTTGGCGCTGGCCACAATCTGCTCGACGTAAGTGTTATTCATGGTTTCCGGATCGCCGATCACCGGCATGGTGGCGTTGTCGAGAATCGCGTAACCTTGCGTCAGAAGGAACAGGTGTGAAATCCCGCCGATCAGGGTGAAATGGTACTGCGAGCCGGAGACCTGCCCGGCGGTCGCCGCGTCGTTGAACTCAAGCGGGTACGCCCAGACGATGGTGGGCAGGCGTTGTCCGGGCTTGTAACCAGGCGGCAGGTAGAGCGTAAACGAGAGCTGGACGCCGTCGTTCCGCTTGTAGGTGACGAGCTGTTTCGAGATGCCGCGCAACTGCGGCGCCGGGTCAGGGAAATGCGTCAGTGCGGTTTTGGCATCGGGGTGTGCCGGCTCACGGATGAACAAGTTGGGTGGATCGTCCGGCGTCTCGAAGCGCGTGATGAAGCTCGACGCGTCATCGCTCAATAGCGCGACAAATGACTCGTAGGTCTTGTCGGCCGATTGGAAAAGGCGTGTGGATTCGCGGGTGGACAAGTCAAAGCGATCCAGGAAAGGGAAGTCGCCCTTCGGCGAAGCGCCCGTACCTTCGAGGTAAATTGCGTTCCCTTGTTGCAGAATCACTTCCTGGCCGTTGGGCAGGGTGCGCATGACCGGAGTGCCCGGATCCTTGTAGCGGTCGCGGATGGAGCGCTCCCACAGCAACGCGGGCGGCTGGCCGGGATGGTCAAGGCTGATCTCAAAGGTGCGGAGCCAGCGGCGATCACGGTCGTAGTCGTGTACGAGCGCCAAGCCCTCTTTCTCGCCAAAAAGAATGCTGTTCGAGCGGAACCCGGGTCCCATGAAGCGCTGTTCAAGCTTCACCCATTCCACCGGCCTGCCGGTGAACGGGGCAGGGAAGAGAAACAGGTGGTCGCGGAAGGGGACTTTCTTCTTCGGATCGCCCCCGTCGAGCGCTTCTGCCCAGACCAGCGTGGCCGGCCGCGTCGCCGTCCACTGATAATCACGCGGTCCGGTCAGCACTCCCTCGATGGGCACAAGCTCGGTGGTGGGCAGGGAAGCGAGTCGGTATTCGAGCTTGCCGTTGAGGTCCCAGACTTCAACCTCCTTGGCGAACTCTTCGGCAGGCAACAGGTAACTGTAGGGGCGTACGATGCGTGCCACCAAAATATGCAGGCCGTCGGGCGAAGGGGCGATGCGGTCGAAGACCGCGGGCCTCCCGACTTCTCTAAGTTTGCCGCTTCGCACATCAATCAGAGCAAGCTGCGATGTGACGTAGTATTCAAACAGGTCTTCATCATGGGCATTTTGGAGGAGGTCTTCGTAGGTGCGCACGGGCGCAGATTTTCCAGCGCTCTCCTGGATCGTCGGCCCGGTCGGCACCCTGGACTCCGCCGGGGGCCCTCCGAGATGCGGAGGAACGAGTTGGACCAGTAATTCGCTACTGCCGGACATCCATTGCACGGGTTCGCCAAACGTGGCGTTGATGGCGACGTTAGGAACGCGGCGCAGCGCCCCCGTGGCGGCATCGCCCAGCCAAAGTTGGATCGTATTGGATGTGGTATTGGTGAACACAAAGCGCCGGCCGTCCGGAGACCAAAGCGGCACGCTCAGCCACGCATCCGTCGGCGCCGCGAGCTTGATCTCTCTGCCGTCGGCAATCGTAATCAGCCTCAGGCCAATGTGGCGTGGCGGATGGTGGCGGCCATTGGTCGCCGGACTGATGCGCAGGCCGGCGATGCGAAGCATGGGCTGCGCAAGATCGGCGATGGGCGGATGCCGCAGGCTGTCAATCACCAGGACACGGTCCCGCGACGGACTCACCAGCGTCAGGGGCGGCGCGGGAGACTCCAGGATGTCGGTAATGACTTTGGGGGGCTTTCGGTAGATTGGCTTTTCCGGGCCGCCGGCTTGCGGCGTGTCCGCCCCAAACCCCACCTCAACCACTGAGAACAGAACGATCGCCTGCGCGAAAATCAAGCACCACGTCTTTAACATTGGCCCTCCTCAGAGAGAATCGGCTGAGAGAATAACCCTGGGCGCGGGGAATTGTAAAGACTCCTGCGGATCGGCGCTGATTTCCGATACAATGTACGTGTGGAATTCGAGTGGGATGCCCGCAAAGCCGCCAGGAACCTGCGGAAGCACGAGGTTTCTTTCATGGAGGCGGCAACTGTATTCGGGGACTTCCTCAGCACCACCGCTCCCGACCCCGCTCACTCTCTCGATGAGCGTCGCTACATTACGGTGGGGTTCTCGAATGTGGGGAGACTCCTGTTGGTCGCTCACGCCGAGCGGGGAGATCACATCCGCATTATCAGCGCGCGGGCTCTGACCGCAAGTGAGAGAAGAACCTATGAAAACAAGGACGGGTAGTAGGAGCGACGAATTGCTCCCCGAATATGATCTAGGCCGGTTGCTGAAAGGTGGCGTGCGCGGCAAGTACGCGAAACGCTACCACGCGGGCACGAATCTTGTCCTCCTGGACCCTGACGTCCGGAAAGCCTTTCGGAGTGAAAAAGCCATCAACGACGCCTTGCGCCTGGTGATCGAGTTGCGGAAGCTAGGCAGCACTCGCCAAAGTTAACGCAGATTGCAGGCGGGCACACCGCAGAGCTGCCTAGGATCGAAAGACGAGAGTAGGTTTCTTTGTGGGTCCGCCCCTGCGGTGGGCTTTCTCGATGGGCTAGCTTAGTAGTGCATTGTCTCTTGACAAACACCTGCCGTTATAGCAGCCTCTCGTAATGACTTCAGCTTCCCGTCAGGGGCGGCTCGCGAACCGCCCCTGTAGCCTTGAAATTGCCGGGGCGGAAGGGTAAGCTACAGCGCGAATGTTACACCCTCGCCGGCACTTTGAACCTCCCGCGCCCAAACACGATGGTCGGGGGCCAGATGAGGGATCCATTCTCAGTCACAAATTGTGACCCCAAAGCAGGGAAGGGGATGTAATATGTCGAGTTGGGCAAAATCGGTATTATTTTGGCTTAGTGTTGCCGTCACCATGGGGTTGGCGTCGAACATTTTCGCGCAAGGGCAAGCGGCACGCTACGATCTTCTCTTAAAGGGCGGCCATGTTATTGACCCGGCCAACGATGTCGATCGCGTAGCCGATGTGGCGATCACGGCGGGGAAGATTTCAGCCGTCCAAGAAAGCATCCCGGCGCGCGAAGCGGGGAAAGTGGTTGATGTCACCGGCCTGTATGTGACCCCGGGCCTTATCGATATTCATTTTCACGTGGGGCACGGAGGAGTTCCGCTCAATTGGTTCGCGCCGGAAGCGCGCTCCCAGGCCGCGCCGTTGGGCGTCCCGGCGGACATCGCGCTGGGCGCGGGGGTGACGACGGTTGTGGACGCGGGAACTTCGGGCGCGGAGACTTTCCTCCAGGAAAAGATGGAAGTCATCGACCACGCCAGGGTGCGAGTGCTGGCTTTCCTTAACATTGTCGCCAACGGTATGAACGGCGGCCTCGAGCAGACTGTGGACCAGATGGACCCGCAGCTCTGCGCGGCCACGATCAAGAAGTTCCCCGACATCATTGTGGGAGTAAAGACGGCGCACTACTGGACAGAGCAGCCCGCGGATGCGCTGCACGAGCCCTGGGCCGCCGTGGACCGCGCCGAGGAATGCGGCAAGCTGGCCAATGTGCCGGTGATGTTCGATTTCTGGCCCCGCCCTGACCGGACCTACGCCGACCTTATCCTGAAGAAGATGCGGCCGGGGGATATTCACACCCACGTGTTCGCGCAGCAATTCCCCATCCTTCTCGCGGACGGCAAGCTGAATCCTATCCTGACCGAGGCGCGGGCGCGAGGTGTGATCTTCGACGTTGGACATGGAGCCGGGAGCTTCTGGTTCCGAAACGCCGTGCCCGCCGTAAAGCAGGGGTTCATTCCGGATTCCATGTCAACAGACTTGCACCTGGGAGACTTCACCGTGCTCAGCATGACCGAGGTGATGTCCAAATTCCTCGCCATGGGTGTCCCAATTGAAGACCTCGTTCGAAGGTCTACCGTGAATCCGGCGCGAGAAATCCATCGTACGGAACTGGGAACGTTATCCGTGGGAAGGGAAGCGGACGTGGCGGTTCTGGAAGTGCTTCACGGCAACTTCGGGTACATCGATAATGGGGTTGCCAGGATGAATGGAAACGTGAAGCTGATTGCCCGCATGACCATCCGGGCGGGACGAATCTCGTACGACCCCTCGGGCCTGAGCATGGTCGAGTGGGAGAAGGCCCCTAAACCGTATTTCAACATTCCGGGAATAGGCGCACCTCAACCGGCGCGGGCTGACAACTACCCTAGGAACTAGGTTGACACCTCGTAAAGGCAATCCGTCAATTGACGGACTGCCCGGGGGGGGCCACAAGGGCTGCCCCGACGACAATACCAATTAAGGAGAACTTATCACCATGAACAAACTACTACTGAAGTTGGCAGTTCTGCTGCTGGCTCACCTGGCGGCAGCATCACTCATGGCCGCAGGCAATCCCGCGAGTTCCTCGGCAAAGCGGGCGATTAATCCGCCCGGCACCGCGCAAGGATTGCCGTTCAGCAACGGCATCCAGGTGGGCAACACCTTGTACGTCGCCGGCCAGGAGGGGTCCGTCAACGGCAAGCTGGCTGACGGTATTGGACCCCAGACCGAGGCTGCATTGGGAGCCATCAAGAAGATCGTGGAGCAGGCCGGTTTTCGGATGTCCGATGTTGTGTCCGTAACCGTGTACATGGCGGACCTGTCCGAATTCGGGGATATGAACAAGGTCTACAGGACGTTCTTTCCTGAGCCGCGTCCCGCTCGCGCCACGGTGCAGGTGGCGGCGTTGGTTGCCAATGCTCGGATAGAAATCTCGGCCATCGCGGTGAAGACGAAGTGAGTCAGTTGTCGGGCCGGCCCTCGTGGCCGCCCTGGGACGACCACAAGGGTCGCCCCTACAAGGCAGCACTAAAGGAGAAACCTATGTCTAGTTCCATTAACCGCAGGAAATTCTTTCGCAGGGCCGGCGGTACGCTGATGGCGGGCGGGGCCGTGGCCTATGGCAGCGGGGTGGGAGAGGCCCGCTCCAAGAAGCGCTCCGCTCCCGTCAAGGGAGTAGACTACTATGCTAAACTAGGAGTCACTCCCTTCATCAACGCGGCGGGAACTTTCACCGTTCTCTCCGCCTCCCTTCTGCCGGACGAAGTGCAGGCCGCGATGAACCTGGCGGCCCAGCAGCCCGTGAATATCGAGGAGCTTCATAAGGCGGCCGGCGAGTACCTGGCGAAGCAACTGAAGTGCGAAGCCGCCCTGGTGACGGCCGGCGCCGCCTCCGCCTTGACGCTGGGAACGGCCGCCTGCGTCAGCATGGGCAACGACCAGTCGATCGTCAATCTGCCGACCGACATGGGGGGGCTGAAGAACGAGGTGATCGTTCAGAAGACCCATCGCTACGGCTACGACCACGCCCTGCGCAATTGCGGCATCAAGTTCGTCAACGTCGAAACGCTGGCCGACTACGAGGCGGCGTTCAACGAGAACACTGTGATGGCCCACTTCTTCAACGCTGCGGAAAGCGGTCAGATCAGCCGCGAAGACTGGGTGCGGGTGGCCCACAAGCATAGTGTGCCATGCTTCAACGATGCCGCCGCCGATGTGCCCCCCATCTCCAATCTCTGGAATTACACGCAGATGGGATTTGATCTCGTGACGTTTTCGGGCGGAAAGGGAATTCGCGGCCCGCAGTGCACCGGCTTGCTGCTGGGGAGGAAAGACCTGATCGAATATGCCGTAAAGAACAACAGTCCCTACGGCAATACGGTGGGCCGCGGCATGAAGGTCGGGAAGGAAGAGATCGTGGGCATGGTCGCCGCCGTGGATTGGTTCCTGAGCCAGGACGAAGCGGCGATGATCTCGGAGTTCCAGAAACGCGCCGAGAAAATCGCCGCCCAGGTGAAGACTGTTCGTACCGTCGAGACCAAGATCTTCGTTCCGCCCGTCGCCAACCACGTTCCGCACCTGCAGATTAATTTCGACCAAACCCGCATCGGCTTGACGGGTCAGCAAATTATGGACAAAATGCGGCAGGGAAGTCCCCGAATTGAGTTGAATCCCGCCGTTGGCCCCAATTTTGTGACGGTGGGTGTCTGGATGCTGAAACCGGATGAGGACGTGATCGTCGCCCGGCGCCTGCGCGAGGTTTTCCAGGGGGCAATTCAGTCCTGACGGAGCGACAGTTGTAGTGCCGGCGTCCCGCCCGCTGTCCCAGGGGCGTCTCGCCCCCGCACCAGCTCACGGGCAGGGCCCGTCCTCAGCGGAGCAATGCCCGTGGCAGGGCGGTCGCTACGGGTTGCTAACTTCAAGTAATACATGAGGATTCGGAGGTTGAACTCAAGGCGTCCGCAAACCGCGCGACCCTCCCTGATCGTATTCACGGTCCTCGTCGCCTTCCAACCCTACAAAACCGGCCGAAATGGATGCGAGTCTTTTTCGCGCCCTGAGGCCCGGAGGACTGCTGGCTATCATTGACGAAGAACCGCGTGCAGGCACCAAGCCACCGGAGGGCGTGACGGAAAACCGCGGCGGTCATGGCATGCCGCAGAAACTCCTGGTCGAGGAGCTTACCTCCGCCAGCTTTCAGGTCGTCCAAACCGTCAACGATTGGCCCAACCACTGCTATTGCAGCGTGTTCCGCGAGCCGAGCCGGTAAGGGGACTTGCCGGAAGGGCGGAACTAGATCCATCCTTAAGTTAACATAACATACCTTATCAGACATTCAGAATATCTGAACTCGTAGCGACTGCCGTTGTTTCCCGAGCGCTTCCCTGCCGTTGGTGAGGCCCGGCGAGTATCCGATCCGCTGAGAAGCCGAGTAAGAATACCAGTACGGGCGCGCCATGGCGTGACCTCACGATATCTCAACTGATCGGAACGAACTGAATCCGGCGGCCGGCCACCCTATTCGGGGATTCTTGAGGCTGAAAGGTGGCTTCGATGCTACCTGTCCGACTTGTGCTGGTGTTTACTCCGAAGCAATTCCTGAGTTAGAATCCTAGACACAAAGGAAGGGCGCCACAATGTCAACTGAACAGCCTGCGTTGGGGTGGCCGGTTTCTGCCCCGAGGTTCGTGGAGATCGACATCACCCGCCCGGCTCGGGCTTTGGGCGTGCTGCGCCTGAGCGATTACACCCTGGTTGTGGGGTGCGGCCTCGGCGCTTTTGGAATCCTCCCGGATCTCATTTCCTCTACCGCGCATGGTCGCGGGGTCGAGGTGGTCGTTGAGGGGCTCATGGCGGTGACCATGGCGTTTGCCGCGTACACAGGGTGGCGGCACGTCGGCATCATCGATCCGCGCGTGTGGCGCTCTTACCTTCGGGTGTTCCCTGCGCTGGCGGGCGTTGGTGCCCTCATATCGCTTGCGACAGCGTTCCAGTGGAGTTCAAGCGGCAAGAACCCCCTGGAAGACGTGCACTTGTTGATGAGTTTCTTCGGGGGATTGTGGTTCGCGGGCTTGGCGATCCCCGGGTTCGTGCGCGTGATGCTTCTCCGCCGGATGCGCGTGGCGCCCATGGGCGTCCCACTCGGCAAGTTGCTCACGGGCCTGATCGAGCGCGGCGGTGAGGAGGCGCCACGCATCACGCGGGTGGAGCGGCCCCGATTCCGCCGTGGGGTCGTATTCGCCGCCCTGGGAGCCTGCGTGCTCCTCGCAACTACCTTGGCGCCCGTGCCGGCGGACAGCCAGAAGGCTAGCGCCTTCTACAAAGTGACATTGCAGTTCAACACGCTGGCATTTTTCTTAATCGTGCGCGCGCGTCGCCATTTCCAGGTCAGCGCCGATTCGCTGCTCGCTGTCGATAAGCGGCCCCCGATCCTGTTTCTGCGCTCGTTCACGGACGACGAGCGGCAGCAGTACGGCAATTCGCAGTCGGCGCTGCTCGACTTTTCGCTGGAGACTCGCCTGGCCAATCACTTCTTGCACTTCGGTCCGTTCATCGCGGTCGGGTCGTCGAAGGACACAGTGCCGCAGCCCGGCGCCGCTCGTGTGCTGTTGGCGGACGACGAATGGCAGGCGCGCGTGCTGGGCTGGATGGAGAGCGCGAGCCTGATCGTGATGTACTGCGGAAAGACCAAGTGGGTGAACTGGGAGCTTCAGAAGATCATCGAGAGAGGACGCTCGACCAGCCTCATCCTGATGCTCCCAGAGGTTAAGGGATGGCGGACGTCCAAGCGCCGGAAAGACATCGCAGAGCGCATTCAGCAGCTTCGCGAAGCCTTCCGAAGCACCCAGTGGATCGAGGATTTGACGGAGTTCAACGACTTCCTGGGTCTGCGCGCGATGCTGTTTCGCGCCGACGGCTCGATGGTGATGGTCAGAAGCCGGTCGCGGAGCCGGGACAGCTATCACCTCGCGGCGCTAATCGCGCATCAGCAATTGCTGGATCCCATGCCCGCCCTCGAGCCGGGGGCGGCGCGCGTGGCCGAGCGCGTGCGTCATCCCTGGCGGTGGATTGGAGCTTCAGTTGTGGGCACCGCGGCGGTTTTGGTGGCCGCTCTTTTTTACATCGGCGTCTCCAATGAGCCGAGCCGCCTCGCGTTCAAGAAAGGTGAACTGTACTACGCCAAGCCGGTCACCGAGGCAGAGGCAGGGCGCGTCGGGCAGTTTCTCCTGGACCGGGAGTACTTCTCGGACGGCAAAGCCGTGACAGTCCGGCTGGACCGCAACGACGCGCGGTACCAGTTGCAGTTCGTCATCAATCCGAGCTACGCCGACGATTTAATCTTCGCCACGCAGTTGGGCGTGATGGGCCACGATATTTCCCGGGATGTCTTAGGGGGAACGCCCCTCGATGTGCTGCTTTCCGACAATCGATGGAAGCCGCTCAGAGCCGTGCCGGCGAGTGCGAAGCTCACGTTCGGAAGAGGCGAGCTGTATTACACCGATCCTGTTACGGCCGAGCAGGCTCGCGCAGTGGGAGACCTGCTGCACAAACTCGGTTTCTTCACGGACGACAGATCGGTTTCCGTGCATCTTGGCCGCGAGCAAAACATTTACCAGATTCGGTTCGTGATAAATCGATCCGGCGTTGACGATCCCTCGGTCGTAAAGGATTTTCGGGTGTTAACCCGTGCTGTGGCTGCGCAAGCGCTTGGGAACGAGCCGGTCATGTTGCACCTCTGCGATGAGGAGTTACAGACCTTGAAGAGCGAACGAATCCTAGGTCAATAGGATTTGGCCAGGGACGGGGCGAAGGGCGAGGTCCCGCATGCTCCGTGCATAGAAAAGGCTCTGGTTGCCCGCCGCACGCAATGCGAGCCGCCTAACAGCAACCGATGGGCCAATAAGCCTTTAGGGTCGCAATCTAAAGTTAACGTTGAAAAGCTGCGATGGGTCACCCGGAGAGATGTCGACGCGCAGACATTCGCGATTGCACTTCCTGCCCTAGCCGTCTCAACTCATCGCATGTATACTGAGAGACTGTCCAAGCTCTCCTTGTGACAACCCATATGCCCCTTGACATTGATCGTTACCGTTCGCAGTTTCCCGTCACTGAGTCGTCGATTTACATGAACCACGCCGCGGTGTCGCCTCTTTCGCGGAGGGTGCGCGACGCCATGGTTGAACTGCTTGACGAAGTCCACCAGCGCGGCGCCGAGAACTGGCAGCAGTGGGTCCGGGCTTACGATGCCGCTCGACACTCACTGGCGCAGTTGCTCAATGCGGACCAGGGCGAAATCGCCCTCACCAAAAACACTTCTGAAGGGGTCTCCACTTTCGCAAACGGCCTCGAATGGCATCCTGGAGACGAGATTGTCTCAATCGAAGGCGAGTTCCCTTCTAACTACTATGCTTGGAAGGCCCTGGAAAAACGCGGCGTGGCCCTGCGGTTGGTCCGGCCGGAACGAGGCTGTACGAGCCACGAGTCAATTGTGAATGCCTTGACTGCCCGCACGCGCGTGGTGGCGGTCAGCTTCGTCGATTACCTCAGCGGATTTCGGCTGAACATCGAGAAACTGGGTCAAGCCTGCGCGGCACAAGGCTGTCTGTTGTTTGTTGACGCGATCCAGGGGCTGGGAGCGTTCCCGCTGGATGTGAAGGCGGCGCAGATTGCCGGCCTTGCCGCCGACGGGCACAAATGGCTGCTAGGCCCGGAAGGCGCGGGAGTGCTTTATGTCAGTCGGCAGGTGATGGAGCGGGTCACGCCGACAGAAGTTGGGTGGTGGGGAGTGCGCCATTGGGCCGATTTCACCAAGCGCGAGCTTTCCTGGCGAGACGACGCCCGCCGGTACGAATGCGGCACGCTTAACACGGTTGGAATCTATGGCTTGGGGGCCGCAGTTGATTTCCTGCTCGAGGTGGGAATTCCGAATATCGCAGAGCGTGTTCTGGATTTGACCGATCGGCTGCGTCGCGGACTGCTGGAACGCGGCCATTCGGTGTTCGGTCCCCAGGCACGGGAAGAAGCCGCCGGGATTGTCTCTTTTGTGCCCCGCCAAGGCACCGCCGAAGGCCTCCTGGAATCGTTCCTCGCTCATCGAGTACAAGTGGCGGCCCGCTGCGGGATGGTCAGGGTCTCTCCTCACTTCTATAACACGGAGGCGGAAATCGACCGCGTGTTGGAGTTGGCCTCACAGTAAGGGTGGCCGTTCGGACCCTTTAAGTCAAATCAGACCTAAACTGCTCTGAAAATCGTGGCGCGGGCGAGACGCCCGCACCACATCCACGTCATTCTTGCCGCAAGACTTCGATGGGGTCGACGCGTGTGGCGCGTCCCGCGGGCGCGGCGCAGGCGGCCAGTGCGACAGTTCCCAACAAGAGGCTGACGGCGCCGATCACCAGCGGATCGGAAGGACGAACTCCGTAGATCTGGCTCGCCACCGCCTTTTGCAGCGCCGCGGCGCCGGCAAGTCCGAACGCCAATCCGACGCCTACCAGGGTAACGCCTTCCCTGAGGACCAACTTCACCACCGCCCCTGTCGTGCTGCCAAGAGCCATCCGGATAGCGATCTCGCGCCTCCGCTGCGCAACCAGGTAGGCAAGCACCCCGTAGATGCCGATTGCCGCAAGGAACAACGCCAAGCCGCCAAACGCCAGGGCGAGTGTCAGCGACGCACGGCGAGATGCCATCGAGAGCGCGGTGCGCTCGTCCATGGTCTTCACGTCGAACAACGCCAACTCCGGGTCAATGCGGTCGATCGCCGTGTGGAGCGTGCTTGCGGCGCCGCCTGCTGCGCCTGCAGTCCTGACTGCAAACGTAAAATCTGAATACGGATGCTGTGCGTAGGGAAAGTAGTAAGCGCCGAACCCGTTCCTGGTTCCGGCGAGATCTTCCTGCGTAATCGAGTGCACCACCCCCACCACCTGGTACCAGGTTGTGTGTGCTCCGGACTTGGTTGGCTCCTTAAAGTTGTCGGATTGGTACATCCGGTGTCCAATTGGATCAAGGTTCGGCCAAAAGTGGCGGGCCAACTGTTCGTCGACAATGACCGTCGGCGCGGCGCTCTCGCTGTCGCGCTCGTCGAAGTATCGCCCGCGTTCGAGGGCGATGTTCATTGTCTCGAAGTAGCCTGGCGTGACTACAACACTATACGGAGAGAACAAGGATTCGCCCGGCTTCATAACATAGCCCTCGGCCATTATGATGTTGTCGTTCTCATTGTTACCGAAGGGGATCTCCGTGGTCGCCCCGACCGCGGCCACGCCCGGCTGGTGCCGAATCGAATCCAGCGCCCGGTTCATCAGAGTCCGCAAGTCGCCGCCTCCCCGGTACCGGGATGCCGGCGCGGTGACGGACGCTGTCAGCACCCCACTGGTTTTGAAGCCCGGATCGACCGCCAGCAAGTGTCGAAAGCTGGCCAGTAGCAGTCCGGCCCCGGCCAGGAGCACAAAGGCCAGTCCAATCTCTGCGCTCACCAGGCCCTGGCGCAGCCTGCGGGTCCCGACGCCGCCCGTGCCCGTGCGGCCGCTGTCGCGCAACGTGCTCGTCAGGTTGATTTTGAAGGCGCTGGCAAGCGGCACAAGTCCCACCAGCACACCTACTACGACGGCCAGTGCGAGGCTGACAAGAACCACGGTGCCGTCGATGCGGACTTCGTCCGCCCGGGGAAACTGACCGAGCCCCGTCGCCGCCACGGCCCGCAAAAGGGCTCGACCGAGCAGTACGCCGGCGATGCCGCCCGCTCCGGCCAACAACACGTTTTCAACGATCGTCTGGCGCGCGATCTGGGCACGGCCCGCGCCCAGCGCCAGGCGCGTAGCGATCTCCTTGCTGCGGGCGCTCGACCGCGCCAGCCCCAGGTTGGTGACGTTCAATCCGCCAATGAGCAGCACGAACACCGCTCCGCCCCACAGCAGGTAAAGCGCGCTCTCTACGCTCTTGACCAGTACATGCTGAAGCGGTTCCACCCTGGTGTAGTACCCCGCATTGATGAGGAAGTCTTTCATCGCAGGAAACCGCTCCAGGTTGGCAGCGTTAAGAGCGTTAACCTGCGCCTGGACTTGGGCGATGGTGGCGCCCGGCTTCAGCCGCCCGATGTTGCCCCACTGGTTGTTGTGATATTCGGTTTTCTGCTGGGGCGTAAAGGCAACGGGAACCCAGAGACGGACCGCAGGATCCACGAAGACGAAGCCCTTCGGCATCATGCCTACAATGATGAAAGGAGTGCCGGCCACACGCAGTTCGCGCCCGATCGCGGACGGATCGCCGCCATAAAGCTGACGCCAAAGTGCGTCGCTGAGGATCACCTTGTTTTCGTTACCGACTTCGCCTTCCTCTTCAGTGAATGCTCGCCCGCGGGCCGGAGAAATCCCCACCACCCTGAAAAAGGACGGCGTTACATTCATCGCCGAAATCCGTTCCGCAGTGCCATTAATGTCCAGCGTCGTGTCTCCCTCCCCGAACAGGGCTTGTTCCTGCAAGGCGGTCACCGCGCGAAGACGATCGTAGTAATCGGGAGCGGCGCTGACGCTCTGATCGGCTGCCCCGGCTTTCGGATACTCGTTCGACATTAGGACAATGGCGTCCGCGTTCGGGCCCGGCAGCGGCCGCAACAACACCGAGTGAACAATCGCGAAGGTGGCAGTGTAGGCGGCAATGCCGACGGCCAGAGTCAGCATCACCGTGGCGCTAAACCCCTTGTCGCGCAGCAGGGAGCCTAGACCGTGCTTGATGTCGCGAAGCAGATTCTCCATCGCGCCTCCTTCCTCCTCACTGTCTAATTACGTTCGGAGTAGCATTGCGGTTCGAAACAAATCCGATCAAGCCGCCTTCCCTGCCGTCTCCGTCGTCATTTTATCACTGACTTAAGTTCTCATAGACTCCTCCCAATCTGATCGGCGGCTCGGCTCGCGAGCATTCACTTGAATATGCGTAAAAAGCGCGGTCTTAGGGTAATTCGGGTGGAGTTTGCGTTCTGAAAAGGTCAGTCCGGGGGTGGTGTCCTGCGTAGCGCCGGCCGGCAGGTCGGCACTAGTTTCAGGTTAGGACCCTGCAAGTCGGGCAATTGACTCCCGCGACGGGAGAGGTTAGATTAATGCTTTCCATGGTTACCACCTTCTTCGAGTATCTTGCACGCTTCATCATTTCAGTGATCTCACACTCAGGCTATCTGGGCATCGTGCTGCTGATGGGCATTGAGTCCGCCTGCATACCCCTGCCTTCGGAAGTCATAATGCCCTTCTCCGGGTATCTCGTCTCCGTGGGCCGATTCAAACTGGTGTGGGTAGCTATTGCCGGCGCCGTGGGATGCAACGTCGGTTCGCTGGTGGCGTACTACGTGGGTTCATGGGGAGGACGGCCGCTGGTAGAGAAATACGGCCGATTCGTTCTTGTCACCCACCATGACTTGGAGATGGCGGACCGCTTCTTTGGCCGCTACGGCGATTGGGCAGTATTTCTGGCACGCCTGCTGCCCGTGATTCGGACCTTCATCGCCTTTCCGGCAGGAATGGCGCGCATGAATTTTCTGCGCTTTAACGTGTTCACTTTCCTCGGTTCCCTTCCCTGGTGCTTAGCCTTAGCCTATGCGGGCATGAAACTTGGCCAGCGCTGGGAAACTCTGCGGGCCTACTTCCACCGCTTTGATACCGTCCTGGCCGTCCTGATTGTCATTGCCGCCGTCTGGTTCGTGCATAACAGATGGAAGAACCGCATTCGTGCGGCGTAAACTTTCGGCGCCTTACTGCATGACTAACCAACCCCTCACCCGTCCCGCTCCGGCCGATGAAAACGCCGGATCGGGACACCCTCTCCCCACGGGAGAGGGCTACTCGTGCAAAGAGCGTGGGCTCATCATTCCAAAGGAAGTCAAACAGACCGCACCGGTATGTTCACGAGATCGTCCACGGCGGCGATCTCGCGGGTGACGAACGGCTCTCCGTAGCGCACGCCGATCATGTCCCCGAAATGACGGGCCTGCGCCGCCAGACGTTCGCGGCAATCGGCACGCGAGGGGAACAGATTTTGCCAATCCTGGCGAGGCGAGAACTGCGAACCATAACAAAGGACTGCTTTGACCTTTCGTTCGAATTGGCCGGTGATGTCAACCACGAAGCTGGGAAGCACGGCGGGCACATACAGCGACGAATAGATGATCTTGTGCGGACGATGCGGCGCTCCTTCAAGCGGCAGCTTGGCCAGACCGGCAAGGAAGCACGCTTCGTAGCCGATTTGGCCGGCCGTATAGTGGTCCGGATGGCGCCCTTCCCAATACGGCAGAATCACGGTGCGTGGCTGGAGGGCTCGGATACGCTGCGCAATCTTCAGCTTATAATCGCGGCGGTGCTCGACCCCGGCATCCGGCAGGCCCAGATTTTCCCGGTGCACGATGCCCATCACCTTCGAGGCGCGCGCCGATTCTTTCTGGCGCAGCGCGATGCTTCCGCGCGTGCCGGTCTCACCCGCCGTCAGGTCTAAAATCCCCACCTTGTAGCCGGCGTCGACCATCTTGATGACGGCGCCGCCACAGGTCAGTTCGATATCATCGGGATGCGCGGCGATCGCCAGCAGCTCGAGTTTCATAGGACGCGGCATTTGACCTCCAAACAAGCGTCGGTGCTACGCTAGTTTTTTCAGGAATTGCTCCTCATTCAAGTAGTACTTGAAGGCTTTCTTCCCATTGATAAAAACCACTGGAATCTCTTCCTTGAACTTCCGGTAGGCCTCGGGATCTTCCAGGATATTCACCACTCGCAAGCTGAAGGCGTGGCTTCTTTGTAGAACTTCAAGTTTTTCTTTAACATCGTCGCACAGGCAACAGCCCGGCTTGGAATAAACCACCACCTCGGTCACAAGTAAGATTTTAGTTTATGGTGCGAAGAGCGTCAACCAACCTGTAGGGGTAGGGCTTGCCCTACCCGTGGCTGGTTAGCGGCATAACTGCGAGGGGACGGCAAGCCGTCCCCCTACGTCACGCTGTCTGTGCTATCCTGCATGCGCTTAGCTATTTGCGAATTCTTCCTTGGGGACTCTCATGCCGATACGCACGATTTTCGAGCCATTCAGGATCAAGACTGTGGAGCCGATACGATGGACGACACGGGAGGAGCGAGAGCAACGGCTGCGCGCGGCCCATTACAACCTCTTCCTGCTTCCTGCGGAAGATGTGCTGATCGACCTGCTGACCGATTCCGGCACCGGGGCCATGTCGACTCACCAGTGGGCGGCGATCATGGAGGGCGACGAGAGTTACGCGGGCAGTAAGAGCTTTGACCGCTTCCGGCATTCCGTGCAGGGAATCTTCGGCTACCGGCACGTTATCCCGGCCCACCAGGGGCGAGCGGCAGAACGTATTCTCTTCGGCGTGATGTGTAAGAAGGGAGATGTGGTACCGAACAACACGCATTTTGACACCACGCGCGCGAATATTGAGTTTCTGGGCGCGGAGGCCGTTGATCTGCCCGCACAGGAAGGCAGGGAGCCGTCGGTCCCGTATCCGTTCAAAGGGAACATGGATGTGACGGCGCTGGAACAGTTGATTGAACGTGTGGGCAGGGAGCGCGTGCCGCTGGTGATGTTGACGATCACCAACAATTCGGGGGGCGGACAGCCCGCGTCGCTGGAAAACGTTCGCGCTGTTCGCGAAGTGTGCCTGAAGCATGCGATCCCGCTCTACTTTGACGCCTGCCGTTTTGCCGAGAACTCCTATTTTATCAAGCTGCGTGAGGCGGGTTATGAGTCGAAGACGCCGAAGCAGATTGCGCAGGAGATCTTCAGCCTGGGTGACGGCTGCACCATGTCCGCCAAGAAGGACGGACTCGCCAACATCGGCGGCTTCCTCTGCACCAACGACGACGCGCTTGCTCAGCAGGAGAAGAACCTGTTGATTCTTACGGAAGGCTACCCCACGTATGGCGGCCTGGCGGGACGGGACCTGGAGGCGATTGCTGTGGGAGTCGAAGAAGTACTGGAGGAGGATTATCTTCGCTACCGAATAGTCTCCACCGGCTACCTGGGCAGACACATCGCCGAGGAAGGAGTGCCCATCGTGCAGCCGCCGGGCGGACACGCCGTCTACCTGGACGCGCGGGCCTTCCTGCCGCATATCCCTCTCGAACAGTTTCCCGGCGTCGCGCTCGCCTCTGAGCTTTACCTCGAGGGTGGAATCAGGTCGGTGGAAATCGGCACGCTCATGTTCGGCGGTGCGGCAAAAATGGATTTGGTGCGTTTGGCGATTCCACGACGCGTCTACACGCAGAGTCACATCGATTATGTCGTCGAGATCATTCTGGCGGTGTGGAAGAGGCGGGAGCAGATTCGTGGGTTGAAGCTGACCTACGAAGCCCCCTTCTTGCGGCACTTCACCGCCTGGCTGGAACCCCAAGTGATGAGTGACAAGTGACGAGTGACGAGCAAAAAGATGAATAACCATCCACTTCAAAACCAGGTTGCCCTGGTCACCGGCGCCGGCAGGCGGATCGGACGCGTCATCGCCTTGACCTTGGCGCGCGCTGGCGCCGACGTCGTGGTGCATTACAATGAGTCCAAGCAGGGCGCACTCGCCACGGCGCGCGAGATTGAGAGCTTGGGGAGCCGAGCCATGGTGTCGCGCGCGGACGTATCCCGGCCGAAGCAGGTTGCGGCGATGTTTCGGTCGGTCGAAAAGCGTTTTGGCCGGCTCGACTTACTGGTCAATAACGCTGGCATCTTCTTTCCCGCCAAGTGGGACCAGCTCCGCGAAAAGGATTGGGACAAGATTCTCGGCATCAACCTGAAGGCAGCGTTTTTCTGTGCTCAGGCAGCCGCGCGCATTATGCAACGCCAAAGGCACGGCCGCATTGTCATCATCTCTTCCCTGGGAGGGCTTCAGGCCTGGCCGGAGTACATTCACTACTGCGCCTCGAAGGCGGGCGCGATATCACTCACGCGCTCCCTGGCTAAAGCGCTTGCGCCGCACATCCAGGTCAACAGCGTAGCCCCTGGGACAATTCTCTTCCCCGGCGATCCGCGCGACGCCGGAACCGCGAAGATAATCCAAGCCACTCCGCTCAAGAAGGCCGGCCGTCCCGAAGACATTGCGGAGACGGTCCTCTTTCTGGCCACCCGAAGCGACTTCATCACCGGACAGGTTTTTGTGGTGGACGGCGGGAAATCAATCCCGTAGCTGGTGTCTCGGGAATTGTTGATTTTCGATCGACAACGGAAGGCGGAAGGAAAGCCTCACCACAGAGGTCCCAGAGAGCACAGAGAAAAGCCGACCGTTATTCTCTGTGAACTCTGTGGCCTCTGCGGTGAAAGCCGTTCGTGCTCACCACTTGTCGGCGGTTACTCCGCTTATTCGACGACGAAATCCGCGGTACGTATGGGGGTTACCCCACCCATTGAATTCCGCGCCCGGACCTCCAAGCGGTATTCGCCCGCTTGCAAGCCGTCTGTGGGAATCTGCTGTACCACGGGGATCAGAGGATCTCCAGTTTTCGCGAAAGTATCCACAAGTATGGTGTTTGAGGAATACACTTGCTGGTTGGTCTTGGAGTTCACGATATTGAAAAGCACACCCACGCGCGGCGCCAAGGCCGTTTGCATCTTGGGCTCAAACACCTCCACGTAGAACATCACTTTATCGCCGTGTTGGAAATGGTTGCCGGCCTGGGGGAACACTTCGTGGCCCTGGAAGACCAGTGGAGTCTGATCCTCGAGGAGTTCCGAGTCCAGGCTCGCTACAAGCTGGTTCACCGGCCGAACATCATCGCTAAGCGCGGGTCCGCTGATCTCGATCTGCTTGGCATCGAAAGGAGCGATCACCAAGGGCTTTTCGTATTTCGCAAACTTCTCCCCGCCCGAGCTTAGAACCAGTTTCAGCGTGTACTCTCCCGGCGCGATGTTAAAGGTGTTCTGATATTTGAAGGGCCCTTTGGTAAAGTCCTTCAGATCTTTCTTGTCCATGTTGAGCTTCACGGTGTCGCTGAAGCGGGCGGCCACCGATCCGTCTGCTTTGGCGGCAATCCCGAGCACTTGCACTTCGGAGTGAAAATCCTTCTTCTCTTTTCCGAAGTCGATGTCCGATCCCGGAATCTGGAGCGACACGTAGACGCGCGCTACGCCGGGTGAAGTGTAGAAGTAAGGGGCGCTGAGCAGGACGGGAACTTGTCCGGGTTGGGAACCCGCCACCAGCGCCTCGAGGTTTTTCCCTTCCGGCTTTCCGGCCAACATATCGGGAGCCTTCACGTCGTAATAGCCATTCCTGTGGCGGATCTGCAGTCCTGCGCGAGTCACCTTCACTGAGATCTTGTGGTACGTCCCGTCATGCACCTGGCTGGGAGGAACATACCCCAGAATGTAGTACTGGTCTAACTCGCTGGCGATTTTGTTCAATCCTGCGAGGAAATCATTGGTGTTGAGAATCGTAAAGCCGCCCGTGCCGCGTGCCAACGCGTCGAGCACTTGCTGGTTGGCGGAAACGCTCTGGTCCATCAACTGCTGCAGACGATTCTGAGGGCACATGGGGTTTTGCATGGCAGACATCGTGTCGTTGCACATATAGGCGTTGCCCGGCAGGTTCGAATAATTCCCGCCGACGCCATTGGTCGTACCCATCCCGCCGCCCCTCGTGCCGCCGCCACCCGTTCCGCTGGTGCCGCCGGTGCCACCTTTCCCGCCGCCACTACTGCCACCGCTACCGCCGCTACCGCCTTTCCCTCCACCGCCACCCGTCCCGCCCGTGCCGCCGGTGCCACCGGTACCTCCACCACCGCCTTTCCCTCCGCCACCGCCGCCACCTGTCCCGCCGCCACCGCCGGTGCCACCACCTCCTCCTGTACCTCCGCCACCGCCGCCACCGTGCTGGGGCCATGGGTCAGGCGGTTCGGCCAGGCAAGCGAGCGACGCCGGTGCGTGGGGGAAGGGCAAATCGAGATACGTGGTGGCCGAGAACCCTGGCATTGTCGCCAGACCTCGTGCATCGATCGCGTAGATCGCCACATTCGATCGATTCGCAGCATCGATTGTGGCATCGAGTTCGGCCTGCCGGTCCGCCGTATATGGGAACCCCCCGGAGAAGAGAATCAACGTCTTGCGCCCGGGAACAGCACGCAAAGTATTGGCCAAGTCGCGGATCGATAGCAGCAACGATCGCGCTCCGAAGTCGGATTGGTTCATGGCCATAGAGATCTGCCCCAAGGACGCCATGGAGGGCGACATGCCTCCGGCAAGTCCCGTTGTCCCCAGCGCCTGCGTCTCGCTCATCGAGATCTGTGGATTCGACGCCACCGCGGAGTATTGCACCTTCTCCGTCGCGGCTCTCAGCTTCGCACCATCCGAGGTAAAGTTCTGGACAACTTGAGTTGTCCCGGTAAAATCCACGACCGCCATCAACCGGTCCGGTGAAGCCGTCTTCTCCACAAATTGGTTCGCAGCCCGCCTGGCCAGCATCTGATCCTGGGTGGTCATGGACGAATCGTCGAAGAAGACCACGATATAGTGGGGCTGGCCCGGCCGTCGAGGACCCTGCGTTCCCTCCGGGCGCGAGAAAGCTGTGATGGTTTGCGGTTGGTTATCTTCGAGGACCTGGAATTCTTTGACATCCAGGTCGTTGATGTATTCCCCTTTTTTGTTGGTGGCAACCACGTCCACCAGAACCAGGTTTGCTTCAGTTCTCAAAACTTGAGGTGAAGTGGGGGGCGCCTGAGGCGAAGCTCCCGCCGCTCCTCCGCTCTGGGCAAGAGTGACCGCCAGGCCCAGTCCCAGAATTCCGATCGCCGCAGGCAGGAGAATATAAAGACCGAATTTGTTTCTTCGACGCATAGACGACCTCCTAATAAGGAATTTCAACGGTTCGGCTCAGTCCGGATAACTGTCCGGCTTGGGAGTCTCGGACGATCTGCCGAACCATGTATGTCCCGGGCTTCAAATCGAACTCCATCTTCAGCGTTATGCCGGTTCGCGCCAGTCTCGCGAGCGTATCGTCGCGAAGTCGACATACTACCTTCTTCTCTTTTCCTGTCAGGTATTTTCCATCGCGATCGAAGAGAACGGTGATAAAGGTCAGGTCATCCAGATTGCGATCCTGTTGCTTTTGGAAATGGACGGAGCTCATATCCAGATGGGTCAATACTGAGAGGCGCACATCGGATTCATTCAGTTTAAAAAACTGGGTATGCACATCAATCGGGAGTTCCCTGAGATCGTCTTGAGAGTAGACTGCGTCTTGAATTTCTTCTTTGGCTCTGGCAGCAGCATCCTCTGAGGCTTTAGGCGCGAAATAGCCGCGTCGCGCCTGAAGCGTGAAACCCTTGGGGTTCGCCAAGCTCACTTTCAGCTTGTGAAATCGACCATCGGGCTTGAGGTTGCGTGGAGAAAACGCTAGAACGTAAGAAACCTCCGCAAGCGTCCCTACCTGCCGGAAGCCCTTGTCCAGATCGTTGCTGTTGTGAAAGAACTGCCCGCCCGTGTCCGCAGCCAGGCCAGATAGAACATCTTCAGCAATCGAGTATGAGCTCTGAATGAGTTGGGTCTTCCTCCCCATCAAGCCGGCATCGTTGGGCATCGCGGAGTTTTGCTTGCTCGCATCACCGCCAGGAATGATTACATACAGCCCCCGCGGGTCCAAGGCGTTCACGATCACGTTGGAACGGAGGGCGCGATCCGAGAGATCATTAATCTGCGTTTCCAGGTGGTAGAGGAGAAACCCCGGCGAGAGGAAAATGACGCTGCGCTGCCCAGGCATCAAAGCGGTGCGGCGAACGACTTGCTCGAGGCCCCGCAGAATCTGGACGTGCTGCGTCTCCCCCGTCTCCATTACCCTCGTCGCGTCCCCGTCGACGGCCATGGGGGCCTCGTTCATACAGTTTTGCTGCGCTTGAGTCGGTAAACTGGAGCAATTGCACTGAAAGTACTCACTCGTAGCGATCGCAGTCGCATCCGTATCGTGCTGGTCCACGATCAAGTACGCCTGGTATTCACTGATATCAGGGCAGGCGTTTGATTCTCGAAAATAGACCGGCCTTGGCCGAAGATTGAACAGGGCCTCGTGCAGTTTGCCGCGGTCGTCGGTGAAGTCCAGAGCACCTTGGCCCGAGGAGGTGAAAATGCCCACTCTGCCCGCTGGAGTCAGCGTGGCCGCCAGATAACGGTCCGCTGCATCGCGGGCGTATGCGATGTCTTGAAAGCTCATTTGAACGTCGTCGAAATAGAGTGCTTGGTATTTCCTGGGGATTGAATCTG
>Ga0326728_10007512_pt1 | contig 27901 bp, 27 predicted proteins | sample MB3enrmetagenome_FD_207602 | JGI IMG/M metagenome (GOLD analysis project Ga0326728, IMG submission 207602) | Lab enriched peat soil microbial communities from McLean, Ithaca, NY, United States - MB31MN | ecosystem: Environmental > Terrestrial > Soil > Wetlands > Peat | place: USA: New York...
AGTGTATGGAGCAGAATGACTTTTACGGAAGACCTCAAAGTCGCTCTGGCGGAAGCCGATCTCGTCATCGAGGCCGTTCCGGAAGATCTGGGGTTAAAGAGAAAGGTTTTTACTGAGCTAGAAAAAACGGCCAAGCCATCCGCGATCTTTGCGTCGAATACCTCAGAACTGAGCATTAGCTCTCTGGCAAGCAGCACGCGCCGGCCCGAGCAGGTGATAGGCACCCATTGGTTTTTCCCGCCGCAGGTGATGAAATTGATCGAGGTGATCGTCACGCCGGAAACTTCTCGGGAAACATTGGAGACGACGGTGACCTTCTGCAAGAAAATAGGGAAGGAGACCGTTATCTGCAAAGATGCCCAGGGGTTTATCACCAGCCGTGCCATCTCTGCGCTGATTGTTGAATGTCTGAGAATTTATGAAGAAGGAACTGCTTCTATCGAGGATATCGACAAAGCAATGAGGCTCGGCTTCAACCATCCGATTGGTCCTTTTCAACTCATTGATATGTCTGGGGTAGATGTTGTTTATCATTCACTTGAAGGATTGACGAAGGTCTTTGGGGATCGCTTTAAGCCCCCCAAGAAAATGGCAGAATTGATAAAAAATGGAAATTTGGGTCAGAAAACTGGCAAGGGTTTTTATTACCATGGTTCAAAATAGTCCGTAAGAGAATTTTTGAAAATGAGAGGGAGAGTTTATTTATTAAGTGCTGTGCGGACCCCCTTTTTTGTAAGCTGTGTTCCATCGCAGAGGTTACTATTTCTGCTATAGATCCTCTATTCTAGACATATCAAAAAAGTCGCGATCTGATATTCATATATTCAGTTAGCACCGATGCAAGCTTTCCGGGTAGTAACAGAGCCAAAACACGCGTAAAGCTAAACCACTCTTTCAGGAAGACCGAGGTAAAGTCGAACCCCAATTTTCAGAGCCGGTCTTAATTGCATCATAGGTAAGCGTCCTAAAGGCAAACGCAAAGCTGAGAGATTCTTTTCACGGGATGAGCATGACCTTTCCGCGGCCGTGACATCGGTCTGTCCGGCGTAGTGAACCTCCCCGGCCATCTCTTTAACTTCCCCTTCAGGCAGCCGATTTTTTTGTCTCTATTGCTTCCGCGAGCTTCGTTCTTCTTGTCCAAGCGATCAGGCTTTCGAGCAACTCCCTTATCTTTCTCCGCGTTTTTTCGTCCGTTATCCGACCGTCACTGTCTACCTTATCCTGCGCAAAGGGGACCATCACTTCCGGCTGATTCACCGGAAGCATGTTCAAAAAGACGAAGCTTCGTCTCAAATCATATTGTGCCCTTGCTGTTCCCAATGTGCCAATGGATGCTCCCATGACAGCAACAGGTTTGCCATCGAAGGCATTGTCCCCATAAGGCCTGGATGCCCAGTCAATCGCATTCTTCAGTACTCCCGGTGTGGAGTAGTTATACTCCGGCGTAGCAATTAGAATCGCGTCGGCTGCCCTGATTCTTGCTTTGAAATCTTTGACCTTATCCAGAGGTTGAAGTTCTAAGTCCTGATTAAATGGCGGAATCCCTTCGAGGTCAAAGACTTCAAGGGACGCATCATCGGAAACTGTCTCAGTCGCTACGGCCAGGATGGCCTTGTTGTAAGATTGCTTTCTTAAACTGCCTGCAAATCCAAGGATATGCACTTTTTGATTCATTGATCCTCCTCTTCTTTTTCATTGAAAAAACTTTTGATAAAAACATAATCATCCGTCACCAAAATCGCAATGTCGTTCATTTTCGCAGAATATCCTCGGTATGATGCCACAAAATGAACTTCCCTTCAGACAAAATACAGCCTTTCCACCCAAAAAATAAGGATTTTACCTTATTTATCCCTTACCGGATTCTTTAGTATTTATATTAACCATCGTTGACCATTTCCTATGAGCCGTCCCGAAGAAAGCAGAAAATTATGGGCAATTTCGCTCTTCATGCGAAGGAAGATATGACCGAGGATACTGTGATAATACTCCGTGCCCAACGCTTGCGTTAACCAAAACGAGAGTCCTATGTCGTCAACATCCGCGGCATAGCGAAGATCTCTTAAGGGACATCCACCCATGCTTTCGAAGATAGTAAGATGGATTAATGAACGCTGGCCTCTCACCACTATCATCCGTTGGAGCCTTGATGAAGAGATGCCCGGAGGAACCAGTTATGCCTATATCTTTGGGAGCTGTGTTCTGATTGTCTTTCTCTTTCAGGTGATCACCGGCGTATGGCAGTTGCTCTATTTTGTCCCCACGACGGATCGTGGTTATGAGAGCCTCAATTACTTACGTACAGAGATCCCCTTTGGGTGGCTCATCCATGGGTTGCACTATTGGGGTGCCAGCGCCATGATCATTCTCGTGGGGCTGCATCTCTCTCAGGTCTATATCTGGGGAGCCTATAAAAACCCTCGCCAGTTGACATGGTTAATCGGTGTAGGCAACTTGCTTCTTACTTTAGCCCTTGGATTTACTGGGCCGGCTTTACCCTGGGATGAGAGAGGCTATTGGGAGGCAGAGGTTGCCGTCAGCTCGGCGGGAACGGTCCCATTCTTAGGAACCGTGGCAAGAAATCTCTTGGCGGGCGGCACCGCTCTTGGGCAGATGACCGTCTCCCGTTTCTTCTTCCTGCACGTCGCCATCCTGCCGGGGATATTGATAGCATTTGTCATCCTTCATCTGGTTGCCTTCCGTAAGTTTGGCATTTCCGGTCCTTGGGATGAAGCCAAACGCAAGCGCACTGGCCTCTTCTGGCCCGACCAGGTATTTAAGGATGGCGTAGTGGTTACCCTTATTTTCGTGGCTCTCATTGGCTTGTCCGCCTACCGGCCTCCCCTCTATTCCGGTCCATTGGATGTTCTGGAAACCTTCTACGTTCCGAAGCCAGAATGGTACTTCCTCTTCTTTTACCAAACCCTGAAGGCCTTTCACGGAGTGTTCGAACCCATCGGTACAATCGGAATTCCCCTGCTCATCACGCTACTTCTGATATTTCTCCCATTTTACGATCGCAGCCTGGAGAGAAATCCAGCCCGTCGCGTGACGGCCATGATTTGCTATGCAATCTTTGTAACCTGGGTGATCACGATGGCCATCCTCGGGTATTACAGCAAGCCGGAAGCCAGTACATCAGGCACTCCGGTCGCCACTGTGGCAACTCAAGCCGTCTCCTCATCTCCCGGCGACCCATCGTTGCAAAACCTGGAAGGTGCGAAACGAGGGGGTCAGCTCGTTACCAGCCTTGGCTGCACGGCCTGCCATCGAGTCAACAGCCAGGGGGGCGTTATCGGACCTGAATTCACCAGCGCCCTACTTAAAGGAAAATCTCGACAGTGGCTGATTACCCAGATTCGGAACCCGAAGGCCCATTTTCCAAACAGCATCATGCCGGCTTTCAGCTCAGCCACGGACCAGCAGGTCAATGACATCGTAGATTTTCTTTTAGCCACGGCTCAAGGAAAGTCAGTGGCTACTCGACGGTTAGCCAAAGGACCGTCTGCTCCGCCAGTGTCGGCGGGGCTTCCTCAAAAAACCACCCCCACGCCCTCCATGTCACCAGGCCCTCATGGCCCTCCACAGGAAGCTTCCTTCGCCATTGGAAATGTTGAACTGGGAGCTACCATCTTCCACCAAAGCTGTGAGACCTGCCACGGCGCGCAGGGCAAGGGGAAAGTCCCAAATCCGGGCTCAGCCAATGGAACCGTGGCGCCACTTAGTCCAATAGATCCAACCCTCTTTAACAAAAATGCTCAAACCTTCGTTAACAATATCGATCCTTACATTCAGCATGGCTCCATACCTGAAGGACCAAACCCGGTATTACATATGTTGTCTTTCGGAGATAGCGAATCGTTAACCCAACAGATGATCGCCAATGTCGAGGCCTACGTGTTGCACCTGAACGGTGTAAACCGAGCGCAGATCACGCACCCGGGGCTTGAACCCCCCACTTTTTTCTGGCTGGTGGTGGTTGTCTTCGGCTTCGTCTTGGGTGGCTTCTGGGTCTGGAAGAGCAGAAGACGAGAGAAGATTAATCGATGATCGATCCCCGAACCCTCAAAGCAGAGGTTTGTACAGGATTCGCCGATCCACTGAAGCGTGGCCGGTAAAAGGGGGAGGAGAGAAGGCGATGAGGCCATGACGAACATGAATCATCGGATCACCCGTAAGGTGGGGACGGAGGAGTTTTGTGATGGCAGGTAATCTCTTCTTTGTCGAGCCCACAACCTCTCGGCGGGGGTTTCTGAAGCTCATGACCAACCTGATGATCGGCCTCGTGGCCGCGGTCCTGACGGTTCCCCTTGTCGGCGGTCTCATCGGGTCTTCTTTCCGATTAAAAAAATCACGCTGGGCCGACGTGGGGGATATCAGCTCACTGCCCCTTGGCCAGCCGACCAGTATGAAGTTTCCCTACAAGACGAAAGACGCCTACGTCCGGGAAACGGTCACTCACGATGTCTGGGTCATTAAGCATTCTTCCTCTGAACTGACCGTCTTTTCTCCAATCTGTCCTCACCTTGGATGCCACTACAATTGGCACCCTGACGAAAATGAATTTATCTGCCCTTGTCATGGCAGTGTCTTTGCCCTCACGGGGAAGGTACTCGGAGGGCCGGCGCCTCGCGCCCTGGATACGCTACCGTGGAAACTGGAGAAAGACCGACTCTTTGTTGAATGGGAGACGTTTAAGGTTGGAATCCCCCAGAAGATCCGGATGTAACAGACCACTCTTTATCTCTATTCCTTTTCCTTCAGACCGACCCGGTAGAGGGCGGAATGTAAGAGCGGTTTCGACGAAAAACAAAGGGTGAGGTCTTAATCCTTGATCCCTCTGAAAGATACCATTCCACGTATAGGATTTTCCTTCATCACGTGGATACTTATCCTTTTGAACGCCGTTGTTTTCCTGTTCGAAATATCCATTCCCAAGGATCTCCTACAGCAATTGTTCTATCTCTTCGGTCTTGTCCCGGCAAGGTATACGTATCCAAGCTGGGCAGTGGTCCATGGTCTCTCTCCGGGTAATTATTCGCCCTTCTTAACAAACATGTTCCTGCACGCGGGGTGGCTCCACATCATCGGCAATATGTGGTTTCTCCACGTCTTCGGAAGTACGGTGGAAGATCGCATGGGCCACTTGAGATTTCTTTTCTTTTATCTTCTTTCAGGGCTCGCCGCGAATTTCATTTTTTTTGCGGTAGACCCCCATTCCACGATTCCTGAGTTCGGGGCATCCGGGGCCATCGCAGGGGTGATGGGGGCTTATATCGTAATGTTCCCGAAGGCGCAAATTCTAACGCTCATCCCGATCCTGTTTATCCCTTTTTTGGTACACCTGCCGGCTTTCCTCTATTTGGGCATTTGGTTCCTCATTCAGGTTTTCTCCGGAACACTTTCCTTTGCTTCCCACGGTGCAGGGGGCGGGGTGGCATGGTGGGCGCATATTGGCGGGTTTGTCACGGGAATGGTACTTCTTCCCTTCTTCAGAAATAGAAAACTTTCCTATCGTAACCCTTTTCCGGATGAGACCTATCGTTACGTTCATCGTTAACCGGGGGGATTCTAAAAGGAGGACAAAATGAAATTTGACATCTCCACGATCTTCTGGCTGTTCTTCATCATTGCAGCACTTCAGCCCCTCGTAAAGAAGAGATTCCTTGTGGCGATGAGACAGAAGCTGATCGCCTCTTTTGAGAAGACGAGAGGTTCAAGGGTAATTGTTCTCATCCACAGACAGGAGACCATGAGCCTCTTGGGTTTTCCCATATTACGATACATCGATATCGATGACTCCGAGGAAGTCATCCGGGCGATCCACATGACAGACCCGGATATGCCTCTCGATCTCGTGCTCCACACTCCTGGCGGGCTGGTCCTTGCAGCTTACCAAATTGCTCACGCCATAAGGTTGCATCAAGGTAAGATTACGGTCTTCGTCCCCCACTATGCCATGTCAGGGGGGACATTGATTGCCCTGGCAGCGGATGAGATTGTCATGGAAGAACATGCTGTCCTGGGTCCGGTCGATCCACAGCTCGGTGAATATCCTGCGGCATCCCTAGTGAAGCTTGCTGAGAGCAAGCCGATCTCCGACATCGATGACAAGTCATGGCTCCTTGCTGATGTTGGAAGAAAGGCGATCGAACAGATCAGGGCGCAGGTGAAGAGTCTTCTGGGAGGAAAATATTCAGCAGAAAAGGCGGAAGAGCTGGCTCGAATTCTGACAGAGGGCAGATGGACCCACGATTATCCGATCACCTTTGAGGAGGCTTCTACTCTCGGCCTCCATGTGACCAAGGGGATTCCTCCTGAGCTCTATCAGCTGATGAGCCTTTATCCTCAACCCATCAGACATCTGCCGTCGGTCGAATATCTCCCCATCCCAAGATTTAGGGAGCCCGCTCATAAGCCGTAAGAAAGGATGAGATGTGGCTTCTCGGGCTTTCCGCCCGCGTCTCTTCCTCAACATGGGAATCGGCGTTTTGATGTTAACCCCTTTTGTGCGCGTGCTGGCTTCTGTCGTCTATTTCGCCTTCGTGGAGCACAACTGGAAGTACACCCTTTTCACCGCCTTTGTCCTAAGCGTGCTCACCTATAGTTAGTCTCTTCCTACGATGAGCCATTCTTACAAAGCTATTCTGGATCGCTAATCCCATCTGCTTGCAGCATTTCCGGCTAAGAAAAAAAGAATCTTCAAAATACTGCCCTCCTGACCATAAAATACAAGGTTCACCTGATACACTTTTAAAAACCTATTTGTTTAAATGGAAGCGAAATGACAGGTTGAAAGGAGGGAGAAAGATGGAAAAATCTTTTTTCCAAGTCAGGCCATCTCTTTTTATCTTTGGCGTTCTCCTTATCATTCTTCTTCAGGGATGTCTGCCTATTTCGAAACAACTGAGAGCCCAAGCAGACCGAACGCTTGCCTTCCATCAAGTTTTTCAAAATCCGGAAGCCTACAAAGGCAAAATCGTCATCTGGGGTGGAGACGTCGTTGAAACCATCAATCAGAAAGACGGAACAACCCTCATCGTCGTTTTACAGCGCCCTCTTGATTGGACCGAAGAGCCTGAGTTCAACCGCTCCGAAGGGAGATTCATCATCCTTGTCCCGGGATATGTAGACCCGTATGTCTTCAGAAGAGGAAGAAGAATTACGATCGCAGGGGAAATCCAGGGAAGGAACGTCATGCGCCTTGGCGAATTGGAATATCCCTATCCTCTCCTTGTGAGCAAGCAGATTTACCTTTGGGGAGCGTATTACTATTATCCCTATCCTTATTATTGGTATTATCCTTACAGGTATCCCTACTGGTGGTAGCAATCCTTTCTTCCATCGGAGAGATCCTCTTCCGGACGGAGCAGGAGTGGGAAATGACTGGGACAATCACCATTTTTAACGGGGCATTTTCTCCCCGTGGCATAGATCCCTGGATGTGGGGATGGGGATTCTCGAGGGGATGGCTTTTCCTCATCATCATGGCTGCCTTTTGGATTGCCGTAATCTTAGCCATTATCTTTTTGATTCGGTGGCTTGTTATTTCAACAGCCCGTAAAGGTCGGGATCCCGGCACACAAGATTCAGCCTTTGAGATTCTCAGAATGAGATACGCAAAAGGGGAGATTAATAAAGAGGAGTTCGAGGTAAAAAAGAAGGACTTAGGTCATTAAACGAAGCGACGGAGCGGTTTGATTTATTTGGAGGCCAGGGATAGAAACCATGTTTTAGAAGAGTATAAGATTCTTAGAAATCTGGACAGAAATTATGCCGATGACCTCTTGAACATGATTCGTTGACCCGATAGAGAGGATGAAAGATGGGAAAGATATGGGTGGTGGTAAGCCTTACGATTCTACTTTTTCCGGCTTTGGTCTCTGCAGACTGTGCAGATCTCGGAAGGTTCACCAATTGGTATCTCGAAAGAGCGCATACCGTCATCTTTTACGGTGGGGACATACCTCTTGCCCGTGTTGAGATACCCTATTGCGAGATTACTCCATTATCGACGATTCTCCTGCTCAATAGTTATGTGTGTGAGTCGGATGAGATCATGGTAGACGGTGTCGCCTGCCATATCATAACAGTGAAGGTATTGTATTAGAAGGCCATTCTTGTCATTCACGGCGACGTTCAGTGGGGACGGACTCAAATAACGCCAAAACGGATTATGGCTAAGTTTCTTTGGGGGTAAATAGCTATGCTGTCAAAAATACCGATCGATATTGAAAAATTAAGAAAAGAAGACCTGGACAGAGAGATATTGAGAGCTGCCATCATTGCTGAACTGGATGCCATCAATCTCTATGAGCAAATGGCAGACATGAGTCAAAACAAGAACATCAGGAAACTCCTCCTAGATGTGGCAAAAGAGGAAAAAACACACGTGGGAGAGTTCCAGGCCCTTCTCTTAAGGGAAGACCATCAGCAGCAAAACGAGTTGGAAGAAGGGAAAAAGGAAGTCAAAGAGTTACTGAATGAGCACTAAGCACCCATCTCATCGCCTTTATCCTTGATCGTTGTTTCCCTTTGTCAAAATGAACTTGGGTAACCAGAAATCGTTGATTTCACCTGGATGATCTCAGCCTGTCATAGAACTCCTGCTGTTTTGAACTGATCCTCACTTTCTTTGGCTTTTCTGCTCTGCGTTGGGCCATTTTTTTTACCTCCAAATTTCTTAGTTCTAAGATAATCACGGTGAAGCAATATGGCAAGAGGAGGTCATCAACTTTCAATCCCTGGAAAATACAGCATTCCGTCACGAAAAATAGGGGATTTACCTTATTCATCTCTCCAAGATTTGGTAGGAGAATGGGTATCGTCGCATCCAACCAAAAGGAAAGGAGAATGATTATGCTTAGCCCAAAACGTTGCGGTCCTTTATGTTTCGTTTCTCTTAGCTTTTTTATGTTATTGATAGTCTCAATCTGCTTCCATTCGGTCCCTCTCCAAGCTGCCGAGAGGACCAAACCAGTCGATTTGAGCACGGCCATTATACAGGTGGCGAAACAGAACCTCCCTGCCGTGGTCTACATCGAAGTGACCGAAAGCCGAGAAGTAACCAGCCCCTTTTTGCCCTTTGAAAACGACCCCTTCTTTAGACGTTTCTTCGGCTTTCCTAAAATGCCCAGGAAGTTCAAACAAGAAATGAAGGGGCTGGGATCGGGAATGATCATTGACGCACAGGGTCACATCCTCACCAACTACCATGTCGCAGGAGGCGCAACGAAGATGGAAGTCACCCTGGCTGATGGAAGCAAACATCCTGCGAAACTCGTAGGAGGCGATCCGAAAACGGACTTGGCGGTGATACACATTTCAACAAATGAACGCCTCCCCTATGTCACTTTTGGAGATTCGGACAAAGCAGAGGTGGGAGAATGGGTGGTGGCAATCGGAGCTCCTCGCGCCCTGGAGAAATCGGTTACGCAAGGGATTATCAGCGCCAAACATCGTCGGGCAGTAACCGACCCGACCAGCTATCAGGATTTTCTTCAGACCGATGCGGCGATTAACCCGGGCAACAGCGGCGGTCCTCTCTTGAATCTCTACGGCGAGGTGATCGGCGTCAATGCCGCCATTGCTACGGAGTCAGGGGGTTTTGAGGGGATCGGCTTCACGATTCCCAGCAACATGGCCCAATATATTGCCAAGACCCTCATTGCCCATGGGAAGGTGGAACGGGGCTGGCTGGGTGTGACCATTCGAGACCTCACTCCAGAACTCGCCAAGGGTGTTCATGCGGAGAGTCTTAAGGGAGCTTTGATTGTCGATGTGGCGAAAGGAGGACCCGCAGAGAAGGCAGGCCTAAGGAAAAATGATGTGGTCATTGCTTACCGGGGCAAGGAGATCGCGGATTCCAGCGCATTGCGGAACGACGTGGCGGAGACCCCCATTGGCACCGAGGCGAAGGTAACGGTTCTTCGTAACGGCAAAAAAGAGGAGCTGACGGTAAGGATTGGAAACCTGGAAGCTTCGACAAAGATCCTTGCTGCCGCAGTGAAGGATCGTTTAGGGGTGGAGGTGAGGCTTCCCACTTCAGCAGAGGTCAACAAATACGGGTTAAATTCTAATCAAGGGGTTGTGATTACGTGGTTAGATCCTAAAGGGCCCCTGGCCGAAGCAGGGTTTGAAATAACAGATATGATTCTAGCGATCAACGACCGGCCCATCGACAGCATGGAGAGTTTTGTGGATTTAGTGAGCTTGCTAAAGCCAAAGGAGAAAATCTCAATCCTCGCTCTCGACCATCGGAGCGGCGACACAGGAACAGTCGAAGTGGTGGCGCGATAAACGCTTCAGTAACGTGATGAGGGAAAAACATCAGAGGCCACTGGAACGAGGAATTGCTCCGGGACGAAAATCGCCGAATCGGCGTCCTCGATTCAAGGATTTTAGCGAGCTACAAGATCCTTGAGTTTTCGGAAGACCCCAGCGTCTTTGTGCTGATTGGCCGCCTGGTCGCTGCCTGAAATGACTACGTGAGAAATGACGCAGGGCATCAGATATACACCCATTTACCCTCAGTGAAAAAACTAACGACAGATGTAGCCAAGTTCTTTAAAGCCGCATCAGAATGGGTGGTGGCGATCGGAGCTCCTCGTGCCCTGGAGAAATCGGTCACTCAAGGGATTGTCAGCGGCAGACATCGTCGGGGAATAATCGATCCGACCAGCCATCAGGATTTTCTTCAGACCGATGCAGCCATTAATCCGGGCAACAGCGGCGGTCCTCTCTTCAATCTCTCCGGCGAGGTGATCGGTGTCAATGCCGTTATTGCTACGGAGTCAGGGGGTTTTGAAGGGATCGGCTTCACGATTCCCAGCAATATGACCGTTAAGGTTGCAAACGCCTTGATTGCTCGTGGCAGGTAGAGCACAGTGAAGCGGATTCTCATGGGATGTGGCGGGAAGATGAGAAAGCCACTTGAAAAAAGTTTGAGACGATTTCTCCTGATCTCCTTGCTGATCCTGCCCAATATCACATACGGCCTGGAGCAGCCCGGAGAGGACCTTCAGGACTATACCATCGAAGTCTCCTTCGACATCCAGGCTTCCAGGATCGAAGGTGTCGCGACCATTCCGGTAAAGAAAGGGCAGGAGATAACCCTCGATAAAGGGGAGTTGAACCTCCTTTACATAATGCTCGATAAAGAGCCCCTGGATATCACTGTCCAAAAGGGGATTCTGAGAATCTTCTCCTCTCGTGAGGGCATGCTCCACATCGGGTTCGAGGGTGTTTTCAAAGAGCTCTCTCCCGGCTTCCCGGGAGAGCAACCCCCAAGCGTCATCAGCGGCAGGGGAATATTTCTGACGGGAACGTGGCATCCAAAACCCCGGCAAATGTGCCGCTACCATCTTACGGCCACACTGCCCGATGGGTACGAGGCTGTCTCCGAAGCGGAGACCGTCAAGAAGATTGTGAATGACGGGAAAACCGCTTTTGTTTTTGATTTTCCGCATCCACTTGATTCTATCAGCCTCATTGCAACCAATCGATACAAAATAGTAAAAGACCGTTTTGGCAGAGTAGAAATTTTCGCTTATTTTCTCCCGGAAGATCTCGACCTCGTAAAGACCTATATCGAACACACAAAGCGCTACTTGGAACTGTATAATCATCTGATCAGCAGTTTTCCATACAAGCGGTTCTCCATCGTCGAAAACTTCCTGCCGACGGGATACTCCATGCCCACCTATACCCTTCTCGGTCAGGTGGTGGTGAGGCTACCTTTCATCCCGGAGACGTCTCTGGGCCACGAGATTCTTCACCAGTGGTTCGGGAACCTCGTCTATATTGATTATAAAAAGGGCAACTGGGCAGAAGGATTGACCACCTTCCTTGCTGACCATCTTTACGAAGAAGAGAAGGGGCGGGGAGTCGAATACCGAAAAGGAATACTCATCAATTATCAGAGCTATGTCAACGAGAAAAACGAATTTCCCTTGAGGGAGTTCATAGAGAGGACAGGCGAGGCATCCGAGGCGATTGGTTACGGTAAGGCCCTGATGGTTTTCCAGATGCTCAAAAGAATGATGGGTGAAGAACGCTTTTATGAAGCGATAAAATATTTCATCGAACAAAATCGCTTCAGAAAGGCTTCGTGGCAGGACATCCAGGGGGCGTTTGAAAAATTTTATGTGAAGAATTTGGACTGGTTTTTCAGGCAGTGGATCGACGAAAAGGAGCTTCCTGATATCCATCTTGTAGAGGTAAAGGTCAAACCGTCGGGAGCTAAATTTGAAGTGTCCTTCGCGCTGACTCAGAAGGGAAGGGTCTTTATACTCGACTTACCCGTAGCCGTCTATGCTCACTTAGGCAAGGCAACGGAGGTCTTTCACCTTCAAGGGGAGAAAAAACGGTTTAAGATGGTCGTAGACGATGCCCCTGATAAGATTGCCGTCGATGAAGGCTACGATGTGGCAAGGATGCTCTCGCTCAACGAGTTTCCTCCTGTCATCGCCCGGCTTATCGGAGATGAGAAAAGAGTCATCATCCTTCCTCCTTCAGGGACAGGGGTCTACGAGCAGGTCGTGGATGGATTGAAGGGAGAAGGAACCAGCCTGAGCGAGCCAGACCGGATAAAATACATAGAACCCGGAACCTCCAGCCTTTTGATTTTGGGAGCTGACAATCCCGTAGTCGGAAGACTTTACGGGAGCGTTGTCGTCCGGGGAGGATTTGGCGTCCTGATGAAAGAAGACCCCTGGAATCGCTGGAAGGTGGTTGGGATTTTCAACGCCCGGTCGAAAGAGGAAGTCGGGGCCGCCTTTCAAAAAATCTTTCACTACGGGAAGTACAGTGCGGTCTCGTTCGATCATGGTATCAACGTTTACAAGGAGATTGATCAAAGCGCGTGTGGGATAACGGAAGAGCTTCTCAAGAAAGCGGTCGCCGTAGAGATCTCCACCTTAAAGACGTTGCCCGATGTCATGGCCCATGGGGCCGGCAAAAAGATCATCTATGTTGGCGAAACGCACAACCTGTTTCCCGACCACGTGATGGAGCTTGAAATCATCAAAGACCTTCACAAAAAAGGAAGGTCCATTGCCATCGGCATGGAGATGTTCCAGAGACCTTTCCAGAAAGTGCTGGACGACTACATTGGAGGCAAGATTGATGAAGCAGAATTCTTGAAAGGAACGGAATACTTCAAACGATGGGGATTCGACTATCACCTTTACAGACCTATTCTGCTCTACGCAAGATCAGAGAACATCCCCGTGATCGCCCTCAATATCCCGCAGGAGATCGTCGATAAGGTCTTCCGAAGCGGCCTCGATTCCCTATCAGAAGAGGAGAGGAAATCGGTCCCTGCCCAGATGGACTTTTCGGATGAGGCGTACGAGGAGAGGCTGAAAAAAGTCTTTCTGGAGCATCGGGACGTCGAGAACTTCAAGACGAGCAATTTTGATTTCTTCTATCAGGCCCAGATCCTATGGGATGAGGCGATGGCAGAGTCTGTCGATCAATTCTTAAGGACTCATCCACATAACCAGATGGTTGTTCTTGCAGGCAGTGGGCATCTTGCCTATGGTTCTGGTATTCCCAAGAGGACAGCGAGGAGAAATGGATACGATTATGCCATTATCCTGAATAACGCCAATCTTGAAAAGGGGATTGCAGACTTCGTTCTTTTTCCGGGGGCCATCCCCGGTGTCACTTCCCCAATGCTCATGGTTTTTCTGAGGGAAGAGGCGGGAAAAGTGGTGGTTGCCAGTTTTCCTCAAGAGAGCGCTTCGGAAAAGGCAGGGATGAAGATCGGGGACACACTCCTCGCCATCGATCACACCCCCATACGCACGATTGACGATGTGAAAATAGATCTCCTTGCCCGTAAGAAAGGCGAGAAGGTAAGGGTGCGAGTCTTAAGGAAAGGCCTTCTTGGTAGCAGAGAAATGACTTTCGATGTGGTCCTTCGGTGACCGGTGTTCGGGATCGTGGCGACGCCTCGCGCAGAACATGGATTCCAAGCCAAAATAGAAAACCAATCGTTCAAAACGAGCATGTCTTGTTGAACAAGGATCAATGCGGAACGGGCGTTGAGCCATGGCATCTTGCTTACGAGGATGATAAGAACCCGTAAAATAAGACATTTCTGAGAAGAAAATACCATATCCACCCCGTTTACAACTTCGATCATTCTCAAATAAACTCGAAGGTGACGTCGTTAAATGTTCCAGTCTAAAATCGAAGGAGGTTAATGGGATAAAAAAGAAGATATTCTTGCCGTTGTGTCTTGGCATTTTCTTTCTTCTTCCGAATTTCAGCTGGGCCGAATGCACGGATATAAGAAAGGACATTTAAGGATGACGAACTTAAGATTCTTCAAGTTTTTCCTTCTCGATCTATTCTTTATTTTTCTATTTTTCAGTGCTGATCGGCCCTTTAAAAGGAAAACCCCTTAGGTCTCTGATACAACTCATTGAGGCAGGGGATGCCTACGTTAATATCCAAACCAAAAGGCACCCAGAAGGAGGAATTCGAGGGCAGATCAGATGAACGCAAGCCGCGAAACTTTTCTCTTCATCTCTTATAAATGAATAAATGGACGTAGACAGGAGGAGATATGAATACCATGATCGCTTTGTTTAGAGGAGCCTTCCAACCCCCTGGCTCTGGGGAAATGACCCCCCGGATGTGGGGGTGGGAATACCACGGTGGATTGTTTTCGGTCGTCCTGACGGGTCTTTTGGGGATCGCTGTGATTGTGGCCATCCTTTTCTTAATCCGATGGCTGACGGTTTCGACAAGCCACAAGAATCGCCCGGTCAGGCCGACGGATTCCGCCTTAGAAATTCTGAGACAAAGGTATGCAAAGGGTGAAATCAACAAAGAGGAGTTTGAAGAAAAGAAGAAAGACCTGGGATGGTGATAGTACCCGATCTCGGAAAGAGCATTTAAGATGGATTTAGAAAAAGGGTTAGGTTTAGACGAAGTCCAAAAAAGGCTAAGGGAATATGGTTACAATGAAGTCCCTGAAAAGAAAAAAAGCCGAACGATCGGGTTCTTCAAAAAATTCTGGGGTGTCACACCCTGGATGCTTGAAATAACAGCGGGATTAGAATGGGCTCTGGGAAAATTTTTTGAGATGTATGTGGTGATGGGTCTCATCGTGTTTAACGCCATTTTAGGCTTTATCCAAGAAGAAAGAGCAAATGCAGCTCTCGAACTTCTCAAAGCGAAACTGAAAGTCAATGCGAGGGTGAAGAGAAATGGAAATTGGATTCTCATTCCCGCGAGAGAACTCGTCCCCGGAGATGTGGTCCGGTTGAGAGCAGGGGATTTTATTCCCGCAGACATCAAAGCGGCCGAGGGAAATGCGGAGGTAGACCAGTCATCTCTTACGGGAGAATCTCAATTGATTGAAAAGAAAATAGACGAGATGCTGTACAGTGGCTCCGTTGTTAAAAGAGGAGAAGTCACGGGGCTTGTTGTCTCAACAGGGGCAAAAACCTATTTCGGCAAAACGGTGGAACTCGTTCAGGTCGCAAAACCAAAGTTGCACATGGAGGAAGTGACCTCTAGGGTTGTGAGATGGCTGGTGATCATCGTCAGTTCTTTCCTTTGTCTTGCCCTCGTCCTTACCGCATTAAAAGGCACGAATCTGGTCGAAATTCTCCCTCTGGCTGTTGTCTTAATGGTATCGGCCATACCCGTGGCGTTACCCACGATGTTTACGATTAGCATGGCCTTGGGCTCCTTAGAGATGATCAAGAAAGGAGTGCTCATCACCAGATTGAGTGCCATTGAGGATGCGGCGACGATGAACATCGTTTGCGCGGACAAGACAGGCACCATGACGATGAACAAACTCTCCGTGGAAGAAGAGATAAGCTTTGATCATTATCTCAAGGAGGACGTCATCTTCTATGGTGCTCTGGCCTCACACGAAGCGGATCAAGACCCGATCGACTTAGCCTTTCTCTCCGCCGCAAGAAACTTGAGCCTTCCGATGAATGGCTACCTGCAGAAAAATTTTGTTCCCTTCGATCCTTCTACGCGAAGAACGGAATCCGTCATCGAAAAAGAGGGGGAACAGTTTACCGTATTGAAGGGCGCCATCAACACCATCATGCCTTTATGCAAAACCAGTGCAGATGAATTACCGAAGATAGAAGCAAGGGTGGAGGCCTTATCGGCCAGAGGTTACAGGGCTATAGCGGTTGCCAAAGCTGCCACGCAAGATGATGTAAAACTCGTGGGGATAGCGTTTCTTTATGATAAGCCCAGGCCAGATTCTCCTGAATTGATACGGGAGCTCAGAGAGCTTGGCCTCAACGTAAAAATGCTGACCGGTGACGCCCTGCCCATCGCTAAGGAGGTAGCGAGGCAGCTCGGCTTGGGAAACCATATCATTAAAATATCCCACTTTAAAACCAATGCGGCAGAGGGTCTATCCAAGTGGATCGAGGGAAGTGACGGGTTTGCTGAAATTTATCCAGAAGATAAATTCCTTATCGTCCAGAATCTCCAGAAAGGAAGACATATCGTGGGCATGACAGGGGATGGCGTGAACGACGCTCCGGCTCTGAGACAAGCCGAGGTCGGGATCGCGGTCAGCAATGCAACCGACGTGGCCAAAAAAGCGGCGAGTGCTGTTCTTACGACGGAAGGTCTTGTGGGGATTGTGGATTTGGTAAAAATAGGAAGGATGACCTATCAACGAATCATTACCTGGATTTTAAATAAGGTCATCAAAACGTTTCAGATTACTGTTTTTGTCGTCTTGGCCTTTCTTCTCACCGGACAGTACATCATCTCTGCACTTCACATGATCCTCCTCCTCTTTCTCACCGATTTTGTCACCTTGTCGATCTCTACGGATAATGTCCGGTACTCCAGCAAACCGGACACCTGGAACATCACAGGCCTTGTAAAGGTCGCCTTATTTCTTGGAATCTTGGTGATCGCCGAGCTGATGTTCTTTCTTTACATAGGGTCTTCCTATTTTGGGTTATCCAGTAATCTTGGACAACTTCATACGTTTACATTTCAAATGCTTATCTACGTGGAATTGCTCGACCTGCTCATCATCAGGGAGCGAAAACATTTTTGGAATTCCAGGCCAAGTCCGTTCTTGCTTCTGGCGATTGCCGGCGATTTAGTCCTCGTCTTTCTCATTTCAGTCTTCGGATTGCCAGGAATCGTCCCGATTACTCCAGCGGCAGCACTTTTCGTTGTCGTTCTTTCGGTAATGGTTGTTTGCCTAATAAATGACACGGTTAAAGTAGCGCTGGTGAAAAGATTTTGGCAACAACTTTAAGACGATTTTTCGGAGAAGCAAATACCATGGACAAGAAGATAGAAAGACGGTTTTACCGCAACATGGTCAGTTACTTTGGGGGCCTGATCATCCTGGTCAGCCTTGTGCTGATCCTTCTTTTCCTTCTGCTGAGTTTTGCCTTGAAGGCACCAAGCCCGTACGTCGGCATTTTCACATATCTTATCTTCCCCGCCTTCTTGACATGGGGGATTTTTATCTTCGTCTACGGGTTGGTTCGCGAAAGTCGGCGACGCCGGCGTCTCGGAGCCGTGGAGGCATTGCCTTTTCCCACCGTAGACCTGAACAACCCTCGTCACCGGAAGCGATTCGGGATTGTACTAACGGGTGGCTCTCTTCTGGGAATTCTGTTCGCCTTCGTCAATTACAATGCCTACCTTTTCACGGACTCCAACACCTTTTGCGGAAGATTATGTCATACGGTGATGAAGCCGGAATATACGGCTTACTTGAACGGTCCTCACGCCCGTGTCCCCTGCGTAGACTGCCATGTGGGAGCAGGGGTTTCCTGGTACGTGAAAGCAAAAATCTCCGGGGTTCCGCAAGTCTTCGCCACAACTTTTCATACCTATTCGAGGCCCATTTCGGTGCCTATCAAGAGCCTGCGTCCTGCAAGGGAAACGTGTGACGAATGTCACTGGCCGCAGAAGTTCTACGGGGCACAACTGATCCAAAATCCCTATTTCCGGTACAACGAGAAAAATACTCCCGAGCAGATCAGCCTCCTGGTGAAGACCGGAGGCGGAACGCCTAATCTTGGTGAGAATGCCGGAATTCACTGGCACATGATTATTAGTGAAAAAGTCTATTTCAAGGCGACAGACCCGGCCCACCAGCACATCCCGTGGGTGAAAGTGGTTTCCGCTGACGGATCCATGATGGTTTACAGAGACCAAAGAGCAAAACTCACGGATGAGGAGCTTGAAAAACTCCCGTCTAACCTCATGGACTGTATGGACTGTCATAACCGGCCTTCGCACGTCTTCCTTCCGCCCGAAACGGCTGTGGACAAGGCGATGGGAGCCGGCCTCATTTCACACAGACTGCCCTGGATCAAGAAGCTTGCCCTGGATGCATTGGTGAAAGATTACAAAGATGCCGATAAACTCCAGGACGAAATGCGTCGCTTCATCGAAGGTTATTACACCAAGTATTACCCGGATGTTCTCAAACGTCAGAGACCTGAGGTCACCCAGGCAGTCAACACGATTTTCTCCATTCACAGTCGCAACGTCTTTCCCACAATGAAGGTGAACTGGACAACTTACCCCAACGATATTGGCCACCGCAACTGGCCCGGGTGCTTCAGGTGCCATGATAACAACCATGTGAACCAATCCGGAAAGGTGCTCACCAGTACGTGTTCGGTGTGCCACACGATGCCACAGCGAGGACCTCTCCTCCCCCTCGGAGCGACTGCCTCCACGAGTTCGGAGCCCTGGCACCCCTGGCCGCTCAAAGGAGCCCACGAAAGGATCCTCTGCAGCCTTTGCCATCGGGCAGGCTACCGGCCGCCACTCGACTGTATCTCCTGCCACAGAATCGATACTTCGGCTCCGATGATGAAGATGGCTTGCAGAACATGCCACCTTCAGGAGGCGGAAGTTGCACCCATGGTCAATTGCAAATCCTGCCACCCGAGTCCCCGGGGGCTGCATAAAATCAAAGGACATTCGACGCCCTCGTGCACCACTTGCCATGCGCCGCACACATGGAAGGTCATTGCCCGTGACACCTGCCTCACCTGTCACGAGGACAAGAAAGACCATGAGGCCCCTGAGTTCTGCGGGGAATGCCACCATTTTGGCTTGAATGGAAGGGTCTCTCCGAGTTAAAAAGAAAGGTTGAAAAAAGAAGACAACGGACAAGCGGACCGGAGTTTATCGGATCCATAACGGAGGCCAGGGAAAATGCAGAAGAAAAGATTTATCAAAGACTATTTGGAGCCGCTTATTGTTGCGGTCCTGATCGCTCTTTTTATCAGGGCCTTTGTGGTGCAGGCTTTTCAAATTCCGTCGAGCTCCATGGAACCCACACTGCTGATAGGAGACTACCTCCTGGTGAACAAATTTATTTACGGAATAAGAATTCCTTACACGAACATCAAGTTCTTCCAATTCAAGAAACCCCGGCGAGGGGATGTGATCGTCTTCATTTTTCCGCTCGATCCGTCAAAGGACTTTATCAAGAGAGTCATCGGAACAGAGGGAGAAAAAGTGGAGATCATTCATAATAAAATATATATCAATGACAGAGTAATCGATGATCCCTGGGGACACTTTGTGACGAACGATTTTCCGAGAGGTTATCCGCAAAGGATGGAAAATTTCGGTCCGATCGTTGTTCCGAAGGATTCCCTTTTTGTTTTAGGCGATAACCGCGGCAACAGCGAAGACAGCCGTTTCTGGGGGTACCTCCATGTGAATGCTGTTTTGGGAAAGGCTATGGTCATCTATTTTTCATGGGATCGGAATGCCGAAAGTCTATTCGACAAGGTCAGGTGGTCCAGGATAGGCAAGTTGATTCATTAGCAAACCACAGGGTCAATGGCAAGAGCTGTTCCTTCGACGGTGGAGGATTCCCTATCCGATCTGTCATGGTTCCCCTCCTCATGCACGAGATTCATCTATGGCCGGAGCGCTATCGCGAATGTCCCTTCCGTTATTTTCCGGAATATGCTTGGGGAGACTATGCCAGTCTGGCTCCGTAGTGGTCGAAAATTTGATTTGCTGAGATCCATATGAATAATCCAAAAGGGTTAAGCCTGATCTTCCGGGCCCTCTATTCGAGAAATTATCGCCTCTTTTTCGGCGGCCAAGGTATCTCTTTGATCGGCACCTGGATGCAGCAGATTGCAATGAGCTGGTTGGTTTATCGCCTAAGCAATTCAGCCTTCCTTCTCGGTGTCATCGGATTTTCAAGCCAGATTTGCAGTTTCATCTTCTCTCCCTTTGCGGGCGTCATTTCAGACCGGTGGAATCGTCACCGCATCCTGATTGCCACCCAGTCCCTGGCCATGGTACAGGCCTTTATTTTGGCTGCTCTGACTCTCACAGGCGTCATCGCTGTTCACCATCTTATCATTCTTGCCTTCTTCCTCGGATTTGTGAACGCCTTTGATATGCCCACTCGTCAGGCATTCGTAGTCCAGATGGTGGAAAAGAGAGAGGATTTGGGAAACGCCATCGCTCTGAACTCATTCCTTTTTAATGGCGCAAGGCTGGTGGGACCCTCCGTCGCTGGCGTTCTCATCTCCATCCTGGGAGAAGGGATGTGTTTTTTCTTCAACGGTCTCAGTTTTCTTGCTGTGATCATCGCTCTATTAGCCATGAAGGTGACCTTCCATAAAAGGCAATCCGAGAGGCACCACATTTTAAAGGAGCTCAAAGAAGGGTTCACCTACGCCTTTGGCTTCCCGCCCATCCGGTCAGTTCTTTTTTTTCTTGGATGGATTAGCATGGTGGGAATGGCCAATACAACCCTCATGCCAGTTTTTGCCAAAAACATCCTCCATGGCGGCCCACAGACCTACGGCTTTCTTATGGCAGCGATCGGCGTGGGAGCCATCATTGGGGCCATTTTCCTTGCCTCCCGGAGAAGCGTGCTTGGGCTGGGGAAAATCATTGCTATCGCTGCGGCAACGTTTGGAATTGGACTGATCTCCTTCTCCCTTTCTCATGCCTTGTGGCTCTCGTTGTTTCTCTTGCTGGCCACCGGTTTCGGCATGATGGTTCAAATGGCATCGAGTAACACGATCCTCCAGACCGTGGTGGACGAGGATAAGAGGGGCCGGATGATGAGCCTTTATGTGATGGCATTCATGGGGATGGCCCCTTTTGGAAGCTTGGCCGGAGGCAGCCTGGCGTCCAGAATCGGAGCATCCAATACCTTAATCATCGGGGGAGCCTCATGCATTTTAGGTTCCTTCCTGTTCGCCAGGAAACTTCCATTAATAAGGAAAATGGTTCGTCCGATTTACGTAAGAAAGGGCATCCTCTCAGAAAAATCGGAAAGGAAAATAGAAACCGACAATTGAGAAAGGGGTAAATCATTCTCTCTGGAGAATTAAATGATGTGTTCTCGGGAAACGTTTGGTATAATTCACATAATCCCGGAGATAACAGCTTTAAACAGCGCAAGCCCAATATAATGTCTTTGCGGGTGTAAAATACAGGGTTTGACCCATTTATTTTTCGTCATTTTTCAGTGATCTTTGTGTTAGGTCCTTGCACGTCTAAAGCTGAAGATTTATCTGTAAGATTTGCGATTGATCTCCCCTCCCTCTCCCCTGGGGGAAGAGGGAAAGGGCGGGGGGGCAAGAAAGGAGCTCGAATTGAATTTTTCATGGAAATCAGCAGGAAAAGTCCTTGTGTTTCTGTTGCTGCCCTTCATTCTTTTTGTTCCCATTTCAGAAGCGGGACTGAAGGAGAATGTCTTTGAAACCGTTCTGCCCAACGGCCTGAAGGTGATCCTTCTTGAAAATCATAAAGCGCCCCTTGTCACCTTTCAGGTCTGGTACCGCGTTGGATCTCGGAATGAGGCGTGGGGAAAGACAGGCCTTTCCCATATGCTCGAACATATGATGTTCAAGGGAACGGAGAAGATCGGCCCTGAGGAGTTTTCAAGAATCATCCAGGAGAACGGCGGAAATGACAACGCCTTTACTTCCCGTGATTATACGGCGTACTTTGAAAATATCAGCGCAGACCGAGTTCAGGTCTCAATCGATCTGGAATCGGATAGGATGCAGAACCTTCTTCTTCGGGAGCAGGACTTCCGGACCGAGCGAATGGTGGTCATGGAAGAACGCAGGCTCCGCACAGAGGATAACCCCCAGGCCAACCTCCAAGAGCATATGGAGGCCACTGCATTTCTGACCTCACCCTATCACTGGCCCACGATAGGATGGAAAGAAGATATTGAGCGGTTTACACTGGAGGACCTAAAAGCTTACTACAGAACTTATTACAACCCGGTCAATGCCATCCTCATCGTGGTAGGAGATTTCAAGAGAGAAGAATTTCTTCCGAAAATCGAGAAGGCGTTTGGCTCCATACCAAAGGGGATTGCGCCGAACCAGGAAAGAGATGTAGACCCAAAACAGACAGGTGAGCGCAGAGTCTTTATAAAGAAAGAGGCACAGCTTCCTTATGTCGTGATGGGATATCATGTCCCCAACCTTCGAGAGCCTGATAGTTACGCTCTGGAAGTGATCGCTGCGCTGCTCTCAGCAGGAAAAAGTTCAAGGTTCTACCAGAGTCTTGTGCGAGAGAAACGGCTTGTCCTAAGTGTGGATGCAGACCAGTCTCTCCTCTCCCGGGACCCGAGTCTCTTCTATCTTTCAGCAGAACTTCTGCCGGGCAAAGAGGTGGCCGAAGCGGAGAAGGCATTAGATCAGGAAGTGGAGCGACTGAAAAAAGAATTCGTGGGAGCGCACGAACTGGAGAAGGCAAAGAATCAAATTGAAGCTTCCTTTATCTTTAGCCAGGATTCCCTTTTCTACCAGGGCATGCTACTCGCCCAGCATGAGATTTCCCTGACATGGAGGGCGATCGATGACTACCTTCCTTCCATTCGAAAAGTTTCGCCTGAAGAGATCCAGCGGGTTGCAAGAAAATATCTGATCCCGGATAATCGAACAGTGGGCATTCTCATTCCTCTTCCGCCAAAAGAAGGAAAGCCTGTCCCAGAAGGATCTCCGACCAAAGAAAGAATGATTAGATAGGAACCTCTACATTTGATCTCCCTGCCCCCTCCGTTCCAGCACTATCAATAGAACGTGCACGGGACAGGTAGGAAATCAAGGTTCCATACTAAAGAAAGGAAAAAATCATGCATTCAGTCTCTAGATTTTTAATTCCCCCATCCGCACTCCGCATTCCGAAATTTAAATATTTCCTCCTGATTCTCACTTTCTTCCTTATCTGGATGGGTCTGCCGGATGGCAACCTCCGGGCCATGCCCCCGGTCCAAAGAATGGTTCTTCCGAATCATCTTATTCTTCTTGCTTCTGAGGAGCACTCCCTGCCGTTTGTTACACTGCAACTCGTCATCGACTCGGGATCTCGGAGAGATCCTCCCGGAGAAGAGGGTCTGGCATACCTAACCGCGAAAGGGGTTCTTCACGGAACATCAAAGCATACGATCAATCAGATCGACGAGGAGATCGATTTTATGGGGGCTTCTTTCAACGCCTCTTCTGGAAGGGACTATGCGACACTTAGCCTCCAGATTTTGAAGAAGGATCTGGACAAAGGGCTTGATCTCTTCATGGAAGTCCTCACTCAATCTATCTTTCCTGAGGAGGAGATCCATAGAGAAGTGGAAAGGACGTTGGCCGCGATTCAATCGGAAGAAGATCAGCCCGAAGAGGTTGCTGAAAAAGCTTTTCAGAAGGCCCTCTTTCTCAACAGTCCTTATGCTCATCCTGTCTTAGGGGCCAAGGAATCCGTTCCCAGGCTCACGCGGGAAAAGGTCGTCCAATTTTATCGCTCCTATTATCATCCCAACAATGCCATTCTGACCGTTGTGGGGGACATGACCCACGAAGAGATTAAAACAAGACTTGTGCCCCGTCTTGTAAAATGGACTGTGGGTGAGATCCCCAAGCTGCCTTTTATAACCGAGTTTGAAAACGCGCAGAAGACCGTGAAGATCGACCGGCCGATCACTCAAGCCAACATCATCCTCGGCAACGCCGGCGTCACCCGGGAGAATCCTGACTTCTATGCCCTCACGGTCATGAACTATATTCTCGGGGGCGGAGGTTTTGCTTCTCGATTGACGGAGGTGATCAGAAACAAACGGGGACTGGCCTATTCTGTGGCAAGCTTTTTCGATCCCGGAAAATATCCAGGTTCTTTCCAGATTGTCCTCCAGACGAAAAATTCCTCTGCAAAGGAGGTTATCTCGCTTTCACTCCAAGAGATGGAGCGGATGCAAAAGGAACTTATTTCGGATAAAGAACTGGAGGGGGCAAAGAAATATCTCATCGGAAGTTTTCCTATGCGGCTTGACAGCCAGTCAAAGCTGGCTAATTTTCTCACCCAGGTGGAGTACTACGGCTTAGGCCTCGATTATCCTGAAAAGTACCCTTCCCTCATCCGATCCATCACGCGGGAAGAAGTGCTTCGGGTTGCGAAAAAATACCTTCACCCCAAAAAATGTGTCCTCGTCATCGTCGCCAACCTGAACGAAGCAGGCATGGAATGATTCTTTCTATCCAAACGTGGTCTTTTGCCGAAGTGTAAAGAAATCCGTCCAGAGACTTCTTGATAGATAGAAGGAACTGGGATAATATGAAAAAAGTTGGGGAAGGCGACGATGCTGAAAGGATACGTTGAAGAGAGGCCGAGAAGGGAGGAAGGATGATAAAAGAAAAAGACCGTTTGGATGCTCTGCAAGTGGCTCTCAATAACGAGACGAGAGAGCGAGAATTCTATATGAAGCATGCAAAAAGAACGAAAAACGCTCTTGGCAGGAGAATGTTCCAGCAGATCGGGGACGACGAGCTGGAACATTATGAACGGCTGAAACAGCTCCATCAAAAGTGGGCCAAACAGGAAAAATGGCCTGAGACCGTCCCTCTCAAAGTAAGAGATACCATTGTGAAAGATATCCTGCTTGAATTCGTCAAAAAGGTAGATGAGACAGCAAAAGGAGATTCGGACGACCTGGAGGCGGTCCGGACGGCCCTCGATTTCGAGGCCAAGGGAGCGAAGTTTTACGCCGAACTGCGCGATAGTGTTTCTAATCCTAAAGAAAAGCAATTCTTCGATCTACTGTCAAAGATGGAAAATGAGCACTACGTCTCCCTCAAGGATACGGAAGAATACTTCATTGATCCTGCTTCGTGGTACCGGAAGGCGGAACATCATACGCTGGATGGCCAATAATCCTACTCGCTAAATGACACTGCTATTCCTTCAAATATGGACTCAGAGCAAAAAGCGTCTGTCTTCGAACAAGTTTATCAGGATTATCTGAGGCAACTGCGTCAGGTCGATCTTCAGAGGATAGCCAACAGGATAGGAGCCGAAATGGAAGGAGACTCCATTCTGGTCCCCCTCTTCGGCCAGCTTTATAAAATTTCCTCCAAGGGGATTGTGGGTCCTTTTGGAAAAGAACTAATTCACTCTGTCAAGGTGGTCTTGTGCCAATACCTTCTTCATATGCCGGTCGGGGAGGTCGACGGACAGGATTGGGTTTCCTATAAAGATTTCAAGGATGCCTCCCCTTTTGTAGGAGGATTTCAAAGCAATACAGAGAAAGCGATTGCAAAAAACTTCGCCGGAAGGCTTGAAGCCTTAAGAAGGGCATGCCTCCAACTGGGCGGCAAGGACCCAGGCCTGGGTTGGGGTTACCAGCTATCGATGAAATTCGATCCCCTTCCCCTTATTCCCATCCTGCTTCTTTTTAATGATGCAGATGAGGAATTCTCTGCACAATGCGTTTTGCTGTTCGAGCGTCGGGCAGAAAAATATTTAGACATGGAATCCATGGCCATTCTCGCTTGGCTGCTCGCCGACTATTTGAATCAATCTCAGGGCGATATGAGGATGACGGTCATGTAGGGCCTGAGCGGGTCAGTAAGGCAAAAACCTGGACAATATCCAGCTCACGATGCTGATCAGAATTGAACCCAGGACCGCCCCCCAAAAACCACTCACGTGAAATCCCCTGACGAAGACTGAGACCAACCAGAGCATTAACCCATTGATCACCAGTAAGAAGAGTCCCAGGGTTACCAGAGTGAGGGGGAGAGTGAGCAAAACCAGAACGGGCCGGATAATCGTATTGACAACCCCCAGCAGGAAGGCGGCTACCAGGGCTGCTAAGAAGCCATCCACCCAGATCATCTTTGGAAAAAGATAAGAGATGATCAGAATGGCCACCATATTAATGATTAAACGAACGATGAAGAACATGGTTCCTCCTTCAGGAATGGATTCTCATTTATCCCAGTATAGGCCACACCAATGATAAGATCAATCCTTTTCTTGTCTATGGAGACACTACAAAGACAATGTACGGCAGTTTCACTGATAGGGGAGCACGGAGCCAGACGAAATCATCTCAGAGGGAGCCTCCTTCATCAGAGAATGGAAAAAGCGTTTTTTCCGGGGACCTTGGGAGAAAAATACCCTATTTTTCTTCATAAAATACGGCCTTTACCTTATTCACTTTTCCTGAGTTTCTTATAAGATGGTGAGCAAGTTTTAGAAGATCTGCAGGAGGCTCAAATGAAGTGTCCCCGCTGTCGCGGTATTATGGTTTTTGAAAAATTTTATGGCTCTCAAGAACACTTCTTTGGTTGGAGATGCATTCACTGCGGTGAGATTGTCGACCAGGTGATCCTGGAAAATCGATCCTGGAAAAAATAATCCGCGCGGCAAGCGCAAATCTCTGCAAGGAAGAGAAGAAGGAGACCGCTCTGCTTACGGATTGCCATTGAAGGTGGAATTAGGTCGGACGTTATGCAGGTACCATCTCCGCGGTGAGACCTGAAAAGAAGCCTTCCTTGGCGCTCTCCCTTTCGATCTTTCCAAAGGCACACTCCACAGCTGCCTTCACTTCTCCCAAATCAATGGGCTTCATCGCCTGATAGAAGATTCCCGCTCCCCGAAGGCGTTTCACCAAGCCAATAGATTCTTCTGATGAGATAACAATAATCTGAATCTTCGGATTGATATTCTTCAACAAGGGGACGACATCGCAGGCCTTTATCCCTTCGATCTCATCGTCGATGAGGATGACATGAATATTGCCCTTTCGAACCCTTCGAATCATCTCACTCATCACCTTGGTTATTTCCACCTTATATCCCATCCCATGGAAGAAAGTGGAGAGCGATCGGGTCCAATGATCATCCTGATAGGCTATGAGTATCGTCTTCGATTTCATGGTCATCTTCCTCCTATTCCGTTTCTCCTACGTCACACGGATGAGGACCTCAGACTTTCTCGTAGGAGAGATCGCGGCTCCGATAAAGGAGGAGAGGAGGATGCCTGCCGGAATCAATTGAGCCAGGACCACAATGATCCCGAAGGTAAAGAAGAACATGAGACCAACAAGTCCTATTCCCCTCACGCCTCCCTTGTAAGCAATCCCGAAAGAGAACAAGGCGATCGACACTACCAGAACTAGACCGAGGATTGTCAAGATCTTTCTCATCTTCGCAGACATGGTGATCATCTCCTTTATTGCGGTTTCCTCTACTTTTTGACCGCCACGGGCTCAGCACCTGGAACCCCCACTTCCTCTCCAGCTTTTCTCTCCTTCTTCAAAGCCATGGTGATTGCGGAACCGATGAAGCTGAAGAAGAGAATGGCCGCTGGGATCAATTGAAGAAGAACAATAATCGCTCCAACAATGATGAAGATCCAGAGCGCGACCCCGCCCTCTTTTAGGCTGATCGACCTTGCAAATGCTGGAGAAGCCATGAGTGTGATCAACCCAGCGATTAACCCTACCTTTAATCCTTTTTTCGAGTCAATCCCTCTTTCAGTTGAAATTTTATAGTGGCTCCTGTAAAAATGACCTCACCATTTGTCCCACAATCAATTTTCTGAGTTCGGTCCATATCTCAGTATCCCCCCTAAGCAGCCTCTT
>Ga0326728_10007513_pt1 | contig 27898 bp, 25 predicted proteins | sample MB3enrmetagenome_FD_207602 | JGI IMG/M metagenome (GOLD analysis project Ga0326728, IMG submission 207602) | Lab enriched peat soil microbial communities from McLean, Ithaca, NY, United States - MB31MN | ecosystem: Environmental > Terrestrial > Soil > Wetlands > Peat | place: USA: New York...
TCTCAGTGCCAAACTTTTTCTGAAATTGCATCAGGCTGAGGGGTTTCTGTTGCATCGCCTTGCTCCTTTTAGCCAATTATTTAGGCTAATTATACCATATTTTGCAGAGCAAGGTCAATAAGCGTTAATGAAAAATACGAACAAATACAGAGGGTTTTCAACAAATAAAGTAAGCTCTATGACTGGAGTCTCCGCTCGGAAATTGCGCTGGTGGGAAGAGAAGAAGCTTATAAAGCCAGGGGCTCAGCCTGGCCGTAAGTCGGGGCAAACGCGGCGCTATACTCTTCAGGATTTGATGTGTATAATTATGATTAGGGCACTGAGGGATAGGGGATTGAGCCTTCAGAAAATCAGGAAAAGCGTCGATGTTATCAAAAAACGAACCGAGGTTGAAAATCCACTTTCTCAACTCAGGGTCGCTTGCTTGGCTAATCGAGTTTTATTCAAGAAAGGCGACAATTATTTGGAGATTTCCGGCCAGACAGTAATTCAAGAAACTTTGGAAAAAATTCGCCCTGAACTTCGCCGCAGAGGCATTTCCGAGAAGGAGGTCGAGATAGCGAATAGAGATTATTTGGAAAAGGTGGCAGCCTTTTAATTTCCATGTGGCACGGGCCGTGGATATATCAAGCATGCAAAAAAAAACTATCAGAATTTTAGCCAAAATCTTGCGATTTTTTAGGATTTGTGAATAAAATTAAAATTTATGAATTTTTTCCATTTGCTTCCTTGGCCGAGATTGATAAAGGTTTAATTTTTAAATTGGGATATAAATTTTGTCTACACACCAAATTTTGTCGCGCGAAGAACTTTTTGAAATGGCAAACCGCATGACGAATGGAGAGATTGAGAGCCTTCGCCAGCTTAGGAAAAAGGTTGTAGATCTTGATCTCACCCAGCTATCTACAAAGATTGAAGATACACTATTTGGAGCCATATTTTTTTCCAAAAAAATAACTGGAGATATTTGGGCAAATTTGTTCACAGATGCATCCTTCGAATTCGATGAACAGAAACTGAGAGAGTTCACGATTTCCTTTGGGAAGACTTTAAAAGATATGCTTTCTGATGGGGTTGAAAATAAATCCCTGGCTTCTCAGCTTGGTAACTTGGCTTGTCGTTTGTATAAATATTTTTACGAGTGTTCAAGCAACCCTAGACACCTAACCGAAGGAGGGATTGTATGAGCATTCTTACATTGGATTATCGGACCAGGCGGGCTTTTGAGAAGGATAAGCTGTGGTCTGCTCGCGAGTTTTTTGAGAAGCCTGGGGTTATAAAAACCAGCCACCATGGTTTTCGAACAGGCTCAAGAGATGATTATTATTTTGACTTCGACTATTTTATTATCGAACCAGACAAAAGTACAATTGTTTTAGATATTTTTGCCAATCTTGTCAACGAGATTATGCAAGAGGCCACTATTGATATTCTTGCCTTCCTTGAAAAGGCCTCTGGTGGAACAGTCGGTGCTATCCGTCTTTCAGTTGCCCTTTCTATCAGAACAAATTTGCCACACGTTATCGTTAGACCTGCTAAAGGGATAATTTGGGAAAGGGTGAAGGGTCTAAACACTAATAATGCGGATAAAAATCTTCGCGCAATTATTGTCTCCGATCATTGCACCTCCGGTAATGAAGTGATGGAGGCTGCCTCTGAGTTGCGCGCGAAAGGCGTCACAGTTAACTATGCTATAGCTTACACTATTCGCCCCGATAAGATAGAAACTCAGAAGTTGAAAGATGAAAATATAGAGTTGCGTTACGCTTTTGCCCTACCTGCAAAGTTTACAGGGGTGGATTCGATTGCAATAAATTATTAATACTATAAATATTCCGGAATATAGCGGGAGTCTATCATTGGAAATAAGAATAGATTGGAATATATTATTAGATCGGATTAGAAGGGCACATCATAAGGTAGATATCAACATCATTGACTACGCAAATAACCTAAAACAAGAATTAAGTATAAGCAATCCTACCCAGATATCAGATCCACGTCTTTCTACTTATTGTTGGGACCTTGGTGAAATAGTTCAATATTGTTCCCAACCCCTGCCAAATCATATAATTGCCCAATTATCTTTTCTTGAAGAAAATGCTATTGTTGAATTTGGCGGTGTTTCAACTTTTAATCTTTTTTATCACACTCAAGGTTTAAAAGCCTCTCTTTTAAATGTTAAAGTCCATTTGCCTGACCCTGGATATTTGCGCTATAAATCGGAATCATTAATAAAATGTATTTTGAACGTTTTAAAAAAACCAGAATCTGGTCACCATGAGGCCGGAATTTATGAAATTAAGTTACATCCTGGTGGTGAAGTAGAAAATATTCATAGTATACAAAATGGACGTCAACCAATTATCACATTTAACAAGCCATCTAGGGGAAGTAAGTTCCCTTATATTGGGTTTAGTTTTAAAAAATCTATACAGGGGTTTCTTTGGGGAATTATAGGGGGAATTATAGGAGAAACCGTTGCTATCTTAATTTATTATAAATTATTTAAATAACTAACGGTGGAGACAAAAATGTATAATTTTCATGGAGAATATGGCATAATTCCTGCCTGTGATGTGACAAACATCGATTCTCTGATTAATTTGATAAAAGAGACTTGTAAATTGAGATTTATTCAAGGATATAAAATAGGCATGAATATGACTGTTATTGAGGGAGCCAAAACTATTATTAAAGAGATTCGAAAATATTCTGAATTACAAATTATCTATGACCACCAAAAATATGGTACTGACATACCAGACATGGCGGGTGGAGAAATTTTAGAAAAAATAAAATCAACTGGAATAGATGCAATAATCATTTTCCCCTTTGCGGGTATAGAGACCCTTAAAGCTACGATTGAAGGTTGTAGAAGAGCGAAGCTCTTTCCAATAATAGGCGGGGAAATGACACATCCAGGATTTTTGGTTTCGGAAGGTGGTTATATTGCTGATGATGCTCCTTTAAGAGTATATCAGGATGCTGCAAGCTTGGGTGTAGATACATTCGTCGTTCCTGGCACAAAGCCAGCAAAAATTACCGCATATGCCCAAATTATTGGCAAAATTATTTCAAATCCGAGATTCCTATTCCCCGGGGTTGGCAAGGGTCAAGGAGGCGATATTGCCGAAGCATTTAAAGCAGCTTTGCCTTATAAATGCTCTGCCATTGTCGGTAGGGGGATTTATGGAGCAAAAGATATAAAAGCGGCTGCTACACAACTTTGGGAGAGTGCTTCCTCTGTTTTGTGATTTTAGGTTCTCAATTTCATAATCTTGCCCTCCTGCCCATCCCACGCCAATCCTCCCTTAATCCTTTAAAGGGTTAAATTTTATCAGTTACAATAAGTCGGGAGGGGTTCAAAAACTGGCGCCGCGCCGCGCCGCCCCTACACGATTTTCATTTTCGGGGGTGACTAAAAATTGAGACCTCTGCGCAAGTCTGATTTATTGATCTATAAAAGCATAAGGGAGCCGGGGGCCCTCGCCTGGGGCTATGGGCAGGAGGGGGCAGCCGAGGCGGTTGTCCGACAATTTGAGACTGTTGTAAATAATCTTTGGGAGAGGGGGCCAGGGGTTTCCACCGGCGGGGACGCCGGTGCCACGGCCCCTGCCCCCTCTCCCAAACCCTCTCCCCCAACCCCTTATATTATATTAAGAAAATCGAGGTCTTACTCCTCGACATTCCTAAAACTTAAGGGGGGTTGGGAGGGGAGCTTGAGGGGAGGGCGGGGGGCCTGCGGTCCCCCGGCCCTCTCCTCAAAAGAATTTCGCAAAAACCTGAACTTTGAACTAATTTCCGGGTCAATCGTCGCATCCTTGCTGGAAATTTCTTTCTTTCTGCCTTACACTAGCGATAGCGGTATTCGGCAACAAAGCGTTTGCCGATCCGGCCGGCGGGCGGATAAGCGGCACATAAGCGGCACAAAATGGGGGTTAAAGCGGGACTTCGGCGGCGGATTATGGAAGTAAAGTGAGCAATATTAGCATGTTATGCGCAACCTTTTGCGGAAATTTTTTTTTGGCGGCACAATTTCGCCCCCAAAGTGCCCTGATTCCGGAGAAAAAATTGAGCTAAAAAGGCCGGTTTCTCCGAAAAACCGTGGAATATTCGTGACTTGGAGATTGCACATATTTTATTTGCCCTAAGTTCAGACATGTACTTGATTTTACTGGATGTTTCGCCCAGGGGCCTGGTCCGGCGACCATTTTTGTTGCAAGGAATTAACATTTAAATTGTCTTTAGCGATTATGAAACGGTGGCGAAAGTCCTTTGAGGGGGAGCATTCCCTGGGCGAACCCAAGGTTCGACCATACGGAAGAAATATTCATTTAATAGCGAATTGGTGTGAGACCTCTGCGAGAGGCTGATTTATTGGTCCAGGAAATCAAAATATCGCCAGGCGCCCTTGGCGGCGACTATATGTAGGATGAACAGCCGAGGGGGCGGTCATAAATGTTGACTTTAGCAGAGGGCTTAAATTGGTCAGGAACGTTTAGACGGCGCCCACCGCCAGGCGGCTTCCCTCCTTAATCCTTTACAGGGTTAAATTTTATCAGTTACAATAAGTCCGGGGGGGTTCAAAAACTGGCGGCGCGCCGCGCCGCGGCAAGGCAGAGGATAAAGCCAGGGAGGGCGAGCCTTCCTGGAAAGACGAGGCCTGGGCAGTCCCATGAAGCGGTTGGCGGTCCTGGGATCCACCGGTTCCATCGGCCAGAGCACCCTGGCGGTGGCGGCGGAACACCCGGAAGAATTTGCCCTAGTGAGCTTGGCGGCCGGTAAAAACGTGCCCCTCCTGGCCGAGCAGATCCGGCAATTTAAGCCGGCCCTGGTCTCGGTCCAGGATGAGGCCGCCGCCGCCCAACTCCGGGAGTTGGTCGCCCCAGACCTGGCCCCGGAAATCCTGGTGGGGCGGGCCGGCGCCCTGGCGGTGGCCACCGCGCCCGGTGCGGAGATGGTGATCTCCGCCATGGTGGGGGCGGTGGGCCTGGAGCCCACCCTGGCGGCGATCAGGGCGGGCCTGCCGGTGGGCCTGGCCAACAAGGAGATCCTGGTGGCCGCCGGTCCCCTGGTAATGAGCCTGGCCCGAGAGCGCCGGGTGCCTCTCCTGCCGGTGGACAGCGAACACAGCGCCATCTTCCAGGTCCTGCACGGCCAGCGTCGGGCGGATGTCCGGCGTTTGTGGCTCACTGCTTCGGGGGGGCCGTTCCGCTCCTGGGAGGCGGCGCGGCTGGCGGAGGTCTCCCCGGCCCAGGCCCTGAAGCATCCCAACTGGAACATGGGAGCCAAGATCACCATTGATTCCGCCACCATGATGAACAAGGCCCTGGAGGTGATCGAGGCCTCGGTGCTCTTCGGCCTGCCGGCGGAGCAGATCGAGGTCTATATCCACCCCCAGAGCATCATCCATTCCCTGGTGGAGTTTGTGGACGGCTCGGTCCTGGCCCAAATGGGAGTGCCGGACATGCGCCTGCCCATCGCCTATGCCCTGAGCTACCCGCGGCGTCTGCCGTTGAATTCGCCGCCCCTGGACCTGTGCCGGATCGGCCGCCTCACCTTTGAGCGCCCGGACCTTAACCGCTTCCCGGGCCTGGCCTTGGGTTACGCCGCGGCCAAAAACGGCGGCACCATGCCGGCGGTGCTCAACGCCGCCAATGAAGTGGCGGTGGCCGGCTTCCTGAAGGGCCGCCTCAAGTTCCTGGACATCCCTCGGGTGGTGGAACAGACCATGGCGGCCCATGTGCCCCAGGCCCTTACCGATTTGGAGCAGGTGTTGGCGGTCAACGCCTGGGCCCGGAAATTTGCCGAAGGCTTGACCTTTCGCCAAGGTTAACTAATTGTCTGAAAAAATTTTTTGATTCGCCTTTTTTTGATTCGCCTTTAAGGAAGTTTTTCCGGGAGCGAAATAAATCCTATCCTAAGGAGCCTTGCCGAACTAAATGACCACCTTGGTGGCGACCGTCATAGTCCTGGGGGTGTTAATTTTTGTCCATGAGCTGGGCCACTTCCTGCTGGCCAAACTCCTGGGCGTGGGGGTGGAGGCCTTCTCCCTTGGCTTTCCTCCCAGGCTGCTGCATAAAAAGATCGGGGACACCGATTATCGCCTGTCGGTGATCCCCCTGGGCGGCTATGTCAAGTTGCTGGGAGAGAACCCCAAAGACGAGGTCCCCCCGGAACTGGAGCCCTTTTCTTTTATGCGCCATCCTTTGTGGCACCGCTTCCTCATCGTCCTGGCGGGGCCGACCTTCAACCTGCTTTTTGCGGTTATCGCCTTTTTTCTAGTCTTTGCCTTTTCTGGCCTGCCTTACCTCCCCACCGAAATCGGGGGAGTGGTCGAACAATCTCCCTCGGCCCAAGCCGGCTTGCAGAAAGGCGACCTGGTGCTGTCGGTGAATAACCAAACGGTGAGGCGTTGGCAGGAGCTCGCCGCGCTTATCAGCAAATCGGCAGAACAACCGGTAGAGCTGAGAGTGCAGCGGGGCGAGCAAGTTTTTCCGGTGACCATCACCCCCAAGCTCATGGAAGTCCCGGCGGACGTTTTCGGCAAAAAGACCACGGCCTTTAAAATCGGGGTAATTGCCTCGGATCACATAGAGTTGGAAAAACTGGGGCCGGGAAGGGCCTTAATTGAAGGCTTCCGTTTCACCGGGGAATGCTCAATGCAAATCGTCATCGGGTTCTATAAATTGGTGGAGCGGGAGGTGCCCCTGAAGGCCCTGGGCGGGCCCATTCTCATCGCCCAGGCGGCGGGAAAGACCGCCCAACGGGGGGTGGCCCCGCTGGTCCAATTTATGGCGATCTTGAGCATCAACCTCTTCCTGTTGAACCTGTTGCCCATCCCCATCCTGGATGGCGGCCACCTGTTGTTTTTCCTCTTTGAGGCCCTGCGGGGCAAACCGATGGACGTCAAATATCGGGAAATGGCCCAAGGAGTGGGCCTCATGCTGATCCTGGCCTTGATGCTCCTGGTCTTTTACCAGGACATCCTGCGGCTGGTGCATCCGACGGATTAAAGGCGCCCGTGCTTATCCTGGCCCTGGACACGGCCACCGACACGGGCAGTCTGGCTCTGGTCGACGGCGAGCGCCTGCTGGTGGAATACTTCCTGGATCTGGCCGGCACCTATCTGTCCCGCCTGCTGCCGGGGCTGGCAGCCGCCTTCGCCGCAGCCGGCCGGCAGCCGGCCGAACTGGCGGCCATCGGGGTCAGCGTCGGGCCGGGGAACTTCACCGGCTTGCGCATCGGGCTGGCCACCGCCAAGACCCTGGCCTGGTCCCGGGGCTGCCCGTTGGTGGCGGTGCCCACCCTGGAGGTGTTGGCGGCCCAGGTGCCCCCTCAGCTTCACCCCATCGGGGTAGGGCTGGATGCCAAGCGCGGCGAGGTTTTTTGGGGCCTGTACCGTGGCCATGCGGACCGGCCCCAGGCGCTGGCCGAACCCCGGCGCCTGCCCCTGGCGGAACTGGCCCGCTATTTGACCCCGCCCTTGATCCTCACCGGTCCTTTGGTAAGTTTTTTGCCTGATCCAATTCCCCCTGGGGTTATCCTGGCGCCCCCGGAGGTGCGCTTGCCTCGGGCGGCCACCGTGGCCCGCCTGGCTCGCCTGCGCCTGGAGGCGGGCTTGACCGCCTCGCCGGCGCGCCTGACGCCCACTTACCTCAGGCCGGCGCTGTGAGGCGCAAAAACCTCGCCACCGTGACCGGTTCTTTAATCCTGACGCCGCCTGAAGCCTGCGGGTGCCGTCTCCTGACCCCAACCGGCGGCAGGCCGACAATGCTTGACATGGTGGCCTCGATATGGCAAAATTAAATATTAATGTCCCAATATTCCGGGCCTTTTTATGCATCATGCCATTTCTCCTGAATCAGAATTCGGCCCCTTTTCCGACTACATTGCATCCTGCCTGGCCCTGGCTCAAGAGAGGCTAGGGCAGTTTTCTGACCTCGCCGCCATCGCCGCCCAGGAACGCCAGGTGAACCGCTATCCCCGCCTGGAGCGGTTGGAGGCGCCGCGGCAAATCCTGGTGCTGGAGGACGGCACCGCCGCCACCGGGCTTACCCGGGCGAAGGCGGCAATCCTCCGGGGCGAGGTGCTGTTTGAGCATGCCGCCGCCGGGGAAGGCACCCGCCTGATGCTGGGGCCTAAATATTTCCTCAACCCCGCCCTGGAATTCAGGGTCGAGCGCCTGGCCCAGCTTCTGAGCCGGGAAAGCGGTCAGCTGGTTACCCCGCAGATGGCGGCGGCGGGCCTGGAAGGCCCGCCCGAGGAGCTGCTGCCTTTGTCCCTGGGCACCCGCCACCTGCTGCAACTGGCCTTTGACCTCGCCAGGCTGGCGCGAGAACATGGGGAGTCTCCCCGAGAGGTCTTGCAACGTCAGCACCAGCTCATCATAATCTCCTCGGACATGCGGTCCCATCTAGAAAGGGAGTTCTATCACTGGCATTTTTTCGGGTTTAACCCGCGCCAGGTGTATTTTATGGTCCAGGAGAGCTTCCACGGTCTCAACCTGAAGGACGGCAAATTTTTTTATGATCGGCGCAGTCCCCGCCGGCTCCACAACCACGGCCAGATGGTGATGCAGCAGACTATGGACCGGCAGCTCTTTTCTTTAACGGGAAACCCTCCCCAAGGAAAAACCTTTTACTCCCGAGCGGCGGTGGAGGACTGGCTGCAAAGCTTCGCCGATAAAACTTCCTATAATATCGAAGACCTGGACTATCTGACCGATTCCCTCGATTTTGCCGGCCAGGGTCTGGCCCTGGAATTGGGGCAGCAGGGCTACCACATGGTCATGGAGGTGGTAGCCAACAACCCCCTAAAGCCCCAGAAGGGCGGCATGCTGGCCTGGGACCCGGAGCTGACCCGGGATATCATGGTGGAAAGCTTTCAGTTGGGGGACCTGGCCAACGCCGAAATCCAATACCTGAACCGTAATTTCAACCACTATCCCCAGCCGCGGGAAAGTTGGCGCCGGGTAGGGGAAGTCGGCCTGCCCCGGCCCATTGCGGTCAAGGACAATTTTCTCTATTTCCAGCCAGTCCAGGGGGACATCAATTTTCTGGTCCGGACCGCCTTTTTCCGCCGCCGGGAGCTGCGTCCCATTAGGAATTTGAAGAGTCCGGCCACTCTGCCCCTGGCCATCAATCGAATGCAGGCCCAGGACCGCCAGCCGGGTTTCCGGGAATTTATCCAGCAGGTCCAGCAAGGAAGCTTATGAGCCCGCCGCGCAAGATGTTCATCAATGCCTCGGACCCGGAGGAATTTCGGGTGTGCATCGTGGAGGAAGGCCAACTGGAAGAGTTCGCCCTGGAAACCTCCACCCGGGAACATACCAAGGCCAACATTTACAAGGGAGTGGTGGTCAACATCGAGCCCAGCCTCCAGGCGGCCTTCGTCAATTACGGCGGCGAACGCCATGGTTTCCTGCCCCTGTCGGAGGTGCACCCCGAATATTACCAGGAGAAGGCACCCACCAAGGGCAAGGCCAAGATTCAACGGGTACTGCGCAAGGGCCAAGAGCTCATCGTCCAGGTTTACAAGGAAGAATCCGCCAGCAAAGGGGCCTATCTCAGCACTTACATCTCCCTGCCGGGCCGCAATCTGGTGCTCCTGCCCCGCCAGGCGCACCTGGGGATCTCCCGCAAGATCGAGAAAGAAGAGGAACGGGCCCGGTTGAAGGAACTGGCGCAAAAAATCGGCCTGCCCCCGGAGATGGGCCTTATCATCCGCACCGCCGGCCAACAGGCGAAAAACAAGAATTTGGCCAAAGACCTGCAATTTCTCCTGAAGCAGTGGCAGGACCTGAACCAGGCCGCGGCAGCGCAGAAGGCCCCCTGTCTGCTTTATCGGGACCTGGACCTGGTGACCCGCACCGTCCGGGACTATCTGACCACGAATATCACCACCATCCTGGTAGACAACCCGGAGGTCTTACAGCAATTGCGCGGCTGGCTGCGCCTGGCGGCCCCTCGCCAACTGGACGCCTTGAAGCTTTACAAGGACCCAATGCCCATCTTCACCCGTTACCAGTTGGAGGACCAGCTCGATCGCCTCTATACCGAGCAGGTCCCCTTGAAATCCGGGGGCAGCATCGTCATCAACCCCACCGAGGCGCTGGTGTCCATCGATGTCAACTCCGGGCGCTGCACCGGCCCGAAAGAGCTGGAGGAAACCGCCCTGAAGTCCAACCTGGAGGCCGCCGAGGAGATCGCCCGCCAGCTGCGCCTGCGGGACCTGGGCGGCCTGGTGGTCATCGATTTCATCGACATGAAGGACAAGAAACACCAGAAGGAGGTGGAGGCCGCCCTGAAGCAGAGCCTGAAGAAGGACAAGGCCCGGGTAACCCTGGGCCATATCTCCAAGTTCGGCCTGCTGGAGCTCTCCCGTCAGCGCCTGCGGTCCACCGCCGAGGCCAGCGCCTATACCCCCTGCCCCGCCTGCCAGGGCCGCGGCCGCCTCAAAACGGTGCCCACCCTCAGCCTGAGCCTGCTGCGGCAGATTAGCACTCAGGTGGTGCAACACCCCTGCCAGGAGGTCCGGGCGGAAGTCCCGGTGGAGGTGAGCAACTTTCTCCTTAACCAGAAGCGCCAGGAAATCGCCGCCCTGGAGGAGCAGTACAACCTCCGGATCGTCCTCTCCGCTAAGGCGGGTCTAGCCCCGGAAGAGACACACCTGGAATTCGTCAAGCGGGAGGTGGAAGAACCCAAGCGTGAGCCCAAGCCAGAACCGCAAGGTGCGGCCAGGCGCCCGACCAAACCCGAAACCAAACCGGCAGGCCAAACGGAGGCCAGGGCAGAAGCGCTGGCCGAAGTTCCTCCAGAAATAACACCGGAGGAAAAGCCCGAAGGCCAAGCGGAGGCCAAACCTAAGGCCCGGCGGCCACGGCGGGCTTCCTGGCGCGGCCCGCGGCGGGCACCCAAACGGGCCCCTGAAGGTGACTCGGGTGAGGCTGCGGCGCCGGAATCGGCGACTCCGTCTGAACCCGCAGGCTCCAGGGACTCCGAAACCCAATGATCAGTGAAGCGTCGTCTTTTCTTGTCTTTGCTTTAAACTGACCCCGAACCACTGGCAACAAACCACTGATTTATGCAGGAGCATATTATGCGCAGTAATCTGATGAAATTGGGCCTGGAGAAGTACCCGCATCGCTCCCTCCTCAAGGCCATGGGGCTTACTGACCGGGAGATCGACCAGCCCATCATCGGGGTGGCGAATTCCTTTAACGAATTCATTCCCGGCCACCTTCACCTGAACCAGATCACCCAGGCGGCCAAGGCCGGGGTGCGCCTGGCCGGCGGCACCCCCCTGGAGTTCGGGGTCATCGGGGTCTGCGACGGCCTGGCCATGCACCACCAGGGGATGAAATATTCCCTGCCTTCGCGAGAGCTCATCGCCGATTCTGTCGAGATCATGGCTACGGCGCACCCGGTGGACGGCCTGGTCCTGGTAGCCAACTGCGACAAGATCGTCCCAGGCATGCTCATGGCGGCCCTGCGCCTAAACATCCCGGCCATCCTGATTTCCGGCGGCCCCATGCTGGCCGGCCACTTTCGGGGGCTGGAAGTGGACCTGATCAGCGTCTTTGAAGGCGTGGGCGCAGTCAAGGCCGGGAAAATCTACGAAGACGACCTGAAAGAGTTGGCCGAATGCGCCTGCCCAGGTTGCGGCTCCTGCGCCGGCATGTTCACGGCCAACTCCATGAACTGCCTGAGCGAAGCCCTGGGGCTGGCCCTGCCCGGCAATGGCACCATCCCGGCGGTGCACGCTGCCCGCTGCCGCCTGGCCAAAGAGGCCGGTTTGAAGATCATGGACCTGTTCAACCGCCAGCTTCTGCCCCGGGACATCGCCACCCTGGAGGCTTTTAAAAATGCTATTGCGGTGGACATGGCCCTGGGCTGCTCCACCAACACGGTGCTGCACGTCCCGGCCATCGCCCGGGAGGCGGGGATTGACCTGCCCCTGGAGATGTTCAATGACATCAGCAGCCGCACCCCGCACCTCTGCTCCATGAGTCCCGGCGGCCCTCATCACCTGGAGGACCTGGACCTGGCTGGCGGCGTCCCGGCAGTGCTGAAGACCTTGCTGGAAGGCGGCCTGGTTTCGGGCTCGCCCCTTTCCGTCACCGGCCAGACCGTGGCCCAGAACCTGGCTGCCGTAAAGGTACTCAATTCGGAAGTCATCCGGCCTCTCGCCAACCCCTATCATCTTCAGGGCGGCATCGCCATCCTAACGGGCAACCTGGCCCCGGAAGGCGCGGTGGTAAAGCAGTCGGCAGTGGCCCCGGAAATGCTGGTGAACGAAGGCGTGGCTCGAGTCTTTGAGGCCGAAGAGGAGGCCAGCCAGGCCATCTTGGACGGCAAGATTAAGCCCGGCGATATCGTGGTCATCCGCTATGAGGGCCCTAAGGGCGGCCCCGGCATGCGGGAGATGCTCACGCCCACATCAGCCATCGCCGGCATGGGCCTGGACACGCAGGTGGCGCTGCTGACTGATGGTCGGTTCAGCGGCGGCACCCGGGGGGCGGCCATCGGCCACATCTCCCCGGAAGCCGCCGAGGGCGGCCCCATTGCCTTAGTTAAGGAAGGCGACCGCATTAAAATTGACATTCCCCATAAGACACTGACTCTCCTGGTGGCTGACCCGGAACTGGCCAAGCGGCAGGAGGCCTGGAAGGCCCCGGAACCCAAGATCAGACAGGGCTACGCCGCTCGCTATAGCCGCTTGGTGAGCTCCGGCAGCAAGGGGGCGGTATGCAAATAAACAACGCCGGGATGCTTTTTTAAACATCTAAAAATGGTGGTCAACAGAATCTTGAAAAATTTTTACCAGCCGACCCACTTTTCGACAGCCTGAAGGCTTGCGGCCGGACTCACTACTGATAAAGGGGGCGCAGTCGCAACTCTGGTTAAATCGTTGGTCGATAAATAATCCTTTTAAATTAACTAGTTAAACTAATTATTGACAAAAGGTTAGTCCCTTATTAAAGCTATTAAAATTTTCTTTAACTTTAGGAGAAAAATCATATGCAGGTGAAAGTAAATCGGGAAACCTTGTTAAAGGGAGTGGGCCGAACTCTGGGAGTGGTGGACCGCCGGAGCAACATGCCCATATTGGGAAATTTTCTCCTGCAAACTGACCAGCAGCAGGTGCTCATCTCCGCCACGGACTTGGAAGTGAGTTTCCGCGGCTTCTATGAGGCCGAAGTTTTACAACCTGGAGCAGTCACGGTCCAGGCCCAATATTTCTACAATCTGATCAAGGAACTCCCGACCGATACCCTGGATCTCACTGGCACTGAAAAAGCTGGCCTGAAAATTCTGGCCGGGGAGTCCCGCTACCATCTGAACGGCCTGCCGCCGGAAAACTTTCCCCCGGTGCCCCAGATCACCGACCAGAACATGGTGGAAGTGGAGAGCCAGATGGTCAAGGAGATGATCGAAAAGACCATTTTCTCCGTGTCCGTTGATGACCTGCAATATCACCTCTCCAGCATCTTCTGGGAACGGGTGGAGACGGAAACCGCCTTCCTGCTGCGCCTCATCTCTACGGACGGCCACCGTCTCACCCTGATCGAGCGCCCCCTGTCTGGCAGCGAGCATCTCCCCATCGAAAAGGGCGTCCTCATCCCCCGGAAAGGCATGGTCGAGGTTATTCGCTTTCTGGCCGAAGAGGACAAGGTGTCGCTTGGCTTGGGCACCCAGAGCCTGGCTCTCAAGGCCGATGACCGCTATCTCTTTATCCGCTTGCTCCTGGATAAGAAATTCCCGGAATACCGCCGTATCATCCCGGAGACCTTTGTTTATCGCTTCGCCATAAACCGCCGGGGACTATTCGAAGCCATCAAGCGCATTTCCTTGCTTTCCAGCGAGCGTTTCAAAGGAGTGGTCCTGAAGCTCATGGCCGATCAGGTGGAGGTTACCTTCACCAATCCCGAGGTTGGTGAAGGCCGGGAGGTGGTGCCTGCTTTCCTGGAGGGCGGGGACGCCGCCAGCCTGCCCATGGAAGTGGGATTCAACGCCCGCTATTTCCTGGAGCCTTTGAATGCCATGGCGAGCGAAATGGCCATCCTGGAACTTAACGACAAGGATCGCCCCTGCCGCCTAGTGGACCAGGCCGATCCGCATTACTTCAGTATTATTATGCCCATGAGCCTGTAAAGGAGGGTTTTCGATTTCGGTAAGTGAAAAATCCAACAAAATTAATGGGTAGACCGGCGGGTTCGACCAGAACCGGAAGGTAATGTAGGAGGATCAGATGCCTTTTACCGCCAAACTTTTAATGGTATCCCCCTGGCTTCTTCTTATTCTCATTAATTCAATCTTTATAACCTTTTCATTAATGATAGCTGCCATTATTAAGTATTGTTTTTCGTATGAAACGCGAAAAAGCCATCATGATGTTGCCTCATCGATCTATTCTACGACCGTGTCAATTTTTGGCATTATGCTGGCATTTGTCGTAGTATTATTGTGGCAACAATATCACCGGGCGGCTGATAATGCCCTGAAAGAAGGAAAAGAAGCAGTTCAGTTGTATCGAGACCTCCAGATATATCCCGACAAGGACATGGCCGCCCCGGCGGTCAAAGCCCTGACGGGATTTGTCAAGTCGGTGATTGAAGAAGAATATCCTGCCATGAGGCAAATGCGGGCCAGCCCCAATACGGAGCAGGCTTTGCATAATCTTTCGGTTAGTTTGGCAAGAATCCAACCGAAAAATTCGCAGGAGCAGCTGCTTTTTTCCAAAGTGTTGAGAAACCTGGATAATGTCGCGGACCTGCGTGATACCCGGTTAATGGATATGGATTCCAGTTTGCCGGATATTTTATGGGCGGCAATATTGATAGGCGGCGCAGTTACTATTACCTTTTCCAACTTTCTGGGCGGCAAAAAGTTCTGGATACATGCCTTTTTTACCACATTGTTGGTTATCATCATTGGAACGATAGTTTTCTTAATAATAGAATTGGATTATCCATTTATAGGCGCCATTTCCGCCAAACCAACCACTTATATTAAATTGTTCCAGGCAATGAAATAGCGATAAATGCATCAGAATGATTGATGGAGTAAAGAATAAATCGGAAATAAAAAAGCAATAATGGGAATATTGTGGAAGAAAACAAAACATTAAAGCGTGTTGCTGAGCGCGTTGGTTATGCAGAGGCAGATTATGGCCCGCATCGGCATTATTACCTGTTCAAATTGCACCCAAGAAAGTAATTGCGCCTCGGTGGTCTGCCTGGCGGATTTGCGCAAACGCCGGGGCTTTTTTGAAAAGTATCCCAAAGATGAGCCACTGGATTTGATTGGCATCATTTCTTGCGCCGGCTGTCCCACTATTGCCGCGCCGGAAAAAATTTTAAGAAGGGTCCGGGCCGTTGCCGCTTACCGCCTGGATGCGCTGCACCTGTCATTCTGTCTCGTGACTTTGTGCCCCTTTGTCCAAAAATATTCCCAATTGATAAAGGAGGCGTTTCCTGATATAAATATTATTATGGGAACGCACCAGCCCACCGACCGGGACCGGTTCCGGAAAGGTGTCCAAGAGCTTCTCTGTCAAACCCTCTCACCCCCGCAAACCATGAATGATTTGATCAAAGGGACCATCAGGCTGCCCGGGGAGTGAGGATTTCGGAGGCGTAAAGGCGAACCTCGGGTTCGCCCGTGGGGCAAAGACAAGAGTAACCCCTAATCAGAAAACCAAGAAAAAGGATTAATAACTTGACGGATCCCATCCTGTTCCCCGACACCGCGGTGAATGAATACAGCGCCGAAAAAATCCAGGTCCTCAAAGGCCTGGAGCCGGTGCGGGAGCGTCCGGCCATGTTTATCGGCAACACCGGGGCGGAGGGCCTGCATCACCTGGTCTATGAAGTGGTGGACAACTCCATCGACGAAGCCATGGTCGGCTATTGTGATGATATCAGGGTGACCATCCATTCGGATCAAAGCGTCACAGTGGTGGACAACGGCCGGGGCATCCCGGTGGAGGAGCACCCCACCGAGAAGCTGCCCGCAGTGGAAGTGGTCATGACCCGCCTCCATGCCGGCGGGAAGTTCGATTCCGGGGCCTACAAGGTCTCCGGCGGCCTCCATGGCGTCGGCGTCTCCGTGGTCAACGCCCTCTCCGAATACCTGGAAGTGGAAATCCGCCGGGACGGCCAGGTTTACCATCAGCGCTACGAACGGGGCAAGACCATCGCGGGCCTGGCTAAAACCGGCCGCACCAAGGGCCGGGGCACCAAGGTGACCTTCAAGCCCGACCCGGAGGTCTTCCCTGAAACCACCTTCAGTTACGACACTCTGGCCCAACGCCTCCGGGAACTCTCCTTCCTCAACGCCGGAGTGCGCATTTACCTGGAAGATGAATTGTCCGGGCGCAAAAATGAATTTCATTACGAAGGCGGCATCGTCTCCTTTGTCAAATATCTGAATCGGAACAAAACCCCCATCAATCCGGACCCCATTTTTCTTACGGGCAGCAAAAATGACTACCAAATGGAGATCGCCTTCCAGTACAACGATTCCTATAACGAGCAACTCTTCACCTTCGCCAACAACATCAACACCCGGGAAGGCGGCTCCCATCTGAGCGGCTTCAAGGCCGGCCTCACCCGGGCCATCAACCAATACATGGCGGTCAGCGATCTCCCCAAAAATCTGAAGAACAGCCACCTCACCGGGGACGACGTCCGGGAAGGCCTGACCGCGGTGATCAGCGTCAAGCTGCCGCACCCCCAGTTCGAAGGCCAGACCAAGACCAAGTTGGGCAACAGCGAAGTCAAGGGCCTGGTGGAAAATCTGTTGTATGAGCATCTGCTGACCTACCTGGGGGAAAATCCCCGGGTGGCCAGAGACATTCTGGCCAAGCTGCTGGAGGCGGCCCGGGCCCGGGAAGCGGCCCGGCGGGCCCGGGACCTGGTGCGGAAAAAGGGGGCCATGGGGGACATGACCCTGCCGGGGAAGCTCGCCGACTGTCAGGAGCGGGACCCCGCCCGGCGGGAGCTCTATCTAGTGGAGGGCGACTCTGCCGGCGGCTCCGCCAAGCAGGCCCGGGACCGACGCTTCCAGGCGATCCTCCCCCTCAAAGGCAAGATCATCAACGTCGAGAAGGCCCGTTTTGAGAAGATGCTGGAGAACTCGGAGATCCGCACCCTGATCTCCTCCCTGGGCTCCGACCTTTCCCGGGAGGAACTCGACCTGGAGTCTCTGCGTTACCACAAAGTCATCATCATGACTGACGCCGACGTGGATGGGGCCCATATCCGCACCCTGCTGCTCACCTTTTTCTACCGCCAACTGATGCCGCTGGTGGAAGGGGGCTACCTCTACATCGCCCAACCGCCCCTGTACCGCCTCACCCGCGCTTCGGAAAAGATCTACCTGAAAGACGACGGCGAATTCAAAAAATACCTGCTGAAGCGGGGCATGGAGAAAAAGCGGCTGCGCCTGGGGGCGGGCCGCACCCTGGAGGGGGTGCCGCTCTTTACGGCCCTGGAAAAGGTCATGGCTTATCAGGAATATTTGAGCCGCTTCGAAAAGCGGGGCCTGGCCCGGAAGGTTTGGCAGATTCTCCTGGATAATGGCATAGTTGCCAAGGAAAGCTTGCGCCAGGAAGAACCGTTACAGGGTCTGGTGGCCGCCCTGGAAGCCACCGGGAACCTTAGCGTTCGCCTGGAAGCTGATGAGGAGCACCATGCCTTCGCGATTATCATCACACCCCTCCTCCGGGAGGCCGCCGAGATGCGCCTTGACTGGGACCTACTGGGCGGCAGCGACTTCCAGGCCCTGGTGCGCCTCAGCCAGGGCATCCAGGACTTCAAGAGCCCGCCGCACCTCCTGGAGAGCAAAGAGCGCACCTGGGAGTTCCCCTCCCTGGAAGAAATGATGGCCTTTATCCTGGAGGAGGGCCAGAAGGGTATCAGTATCCAGCGTTTCAAAGGCCTGGGGGAAATGAACCCGGAGCAACTCTGGGAGACCACCATGGACCCGGAGACCCGCACCCTTCTCAAGGTTAATGTAGAAGACGCGGTGGCTGCAGATGAAATCTTTACCATTCTCATGGGCGACAAAGTGGAGCCCCGCCGCGAATTTATTCAGAATAATGTCCTTGAATTGCAGGAATTGGATATTTAAATTGTTCCCAGGGCCGGAAGCGGGGCTCTCCATCAAGCCGCCCCGGCAGCCTCTCTAGCTCAACCCATCCAGGCTCAGGAGGAACTATCATGGAGCGCCAGGCCAGCTTTAAGATCTTCGTTACCCGGCGTGAGAGTCTGTATGTGGGCGATGCACCGGACCATTGCCTGGTACTCACCGAGATGGAGGGCGAGCCCATTGATTATACCCCCGGAGTGGCCGGGGCCTTTGTTTCCAGGCGCAGCGTCGGCTTCCACGATCGCACCAAGGGCGACGGGCCCATGACCGGTTATGCCTGCACCATTTATGAGAACGGCGTAGTCTACTCCAAGTTCCAAGGGGAGAAGATAGGCGCCAAGACCAAGGGTAAATGGGAAGTTTACAAAGGCATCGGCAAGCTGAGCTCCCTCAAGGGCGCCGGCACTTTTAAGGTGTCGCCCAGCGATAAACCCGGGGAATTCCGGCTGGATATGGAAGGCGACTACACCTTGTAATATCGCCTTAATTTTATAAGGGCGGGTTTGAAACCCGCCCCGGTCATTAATATAGAGCCGGTTTCCTTCCCTTTGTAAGGGCTAATCTTGTATTCGCCCCTACGAAAGTGAAACAACCTGGGGCTACAGATACCATGACTTCTCCACCCGATGCCTGCGCCAAGTGCGGGGCCTCCTTCCAGGATGAGGAGCCCCGAGGTTATTTCGGTCAGGTCCTCTGCGAAGACTGCTACCTGGAGGCCGTGAGCGTCGTCCGCACCTGCGATCCCTGGGCGGTCCATACTGCCAAGAGCCTGAAAAATCTTCCAGGTGGCGTTACCCTTACTCCCCGGCAGCAGAAACTCTATGATTTAGTCCGAGAAAGCGGCGAGATGCTTCGTCAGGAGGCGGCCCGGCTCCTGGGGATCAGCGAAGGCGAGCTCCAGCGGGAATTTGCCGTGCTGCGCCACCTGGAAATGCTCCGGGCCAGCAAGAAAGACGAAGGCATCGTCCTGCTCCCATTTTGAGTCCCGAACCCACCGACCTCGATTACGCCTTGCTACGGCGCCTAGCCCGGGGCGAGGGCGCCGCCCTGACGGAATTGGTTCGCCGGCATCAGGCGCGGATTTATAACCTCGCCTACCGGCTACTGCGCGACCCCCAGGAAGCGGAAGATGCGACCCAGGAGGTCTTCCTCAAGGTTTATGAAAACGCCCAGCGCTTCGAGCCCAAGGCGAGCGTCGCCGCTTGGCTGCACCGCATCACCGCCAATCATTGTTTGAATCTGCTGCGCCGGCGGCGTCCCCAAGAATCCCTGGACCAGGCCGAGGGGGTCAATCCTCCCGACCCCGGGGCCAGCCCCCTTGAGATCCTGGAAGAGCAGGACCTGAACCGCCGGCTGGAGGAATTGCTCAACTCTTTACCGGAAAACCAGCGTCGGGCCTTGATCCTGAAGCGCTTTGCCGGCCTGTCTTATCAGGAAATTGGCGAGGAACTGGGGCTGAGTGCCCAGGCGGTAGACGGCCTGCTCAAAAGGGGCCGGCAGTTCCTCAAAAAGGCCCTGCTGGATTATCTTGACTAACCCGGATAATTCACCAGGCCGCAAAGAAACTTCATGAATAATGCGGGCTAAAACTCCCCCATCCGGAGGCGCAGCTCCTTGACCTTCGCCGGCCCCAGGGCCTTGGCCAGTTCTTCCAGGACGGCGGACCGGAGGAATTGCAGTTCCTGGCTCCAGATGGGATCGCGCACCTCCACCCAGAGTTCCTGGCGTTTGAGGTCCACCAGCCGGGCCTGGGCGCGCAGGGCCGCGGGCACGGTGGCCTCCCAGACCTGCCGGATGCGCCGGCGCAACTCCAGGGCCTCCCGCTCGCCGGGATTAAGCAGGTCCTGGAGCACTTCTTTGACGGCCAGTGGCCGGGGTAAGGAAGCTCGTTTCGTCATGTCCTTTTAACCCACTGACTTTAAGGCCCGGGCAAAGCCGGGGGCGGCCTGTTCGATCACCGTCTCCGGCACGCAAAAGGCCAGGCGGAAATGACCTGGCCGGCCAAAACCCCGGCCCGGCACCGCCAGGATATTCTCTTCCTTCAGGCGGGCCACGAAGGCCAGGTCATCGCCTCCCGGCGCCTGGGGGAAGAGATAAAAGGCGCCCTTGGGCCGGAAAAATTTATAACCAGCCTCGGCCAGAACCTGACAAAAAATTTCCCGGCGGCGGGCGTAGGGGGCGATATCGACGTGGACTTCCGTCAGGTTGGCCACCACCCGCTGCATCAGGGCCGGGGCGTTGACAAAACCGAGGATGCGGTTGGCCAGGACTAGGCCGCCCACCAACTCCTGGCGGGCTGCGGCCCGGGGGCTCACCGTCGCATAACCGAGGCGTTCCCCGGGAATGGATAGGTCCTTGGAAAACGAAGTGGCCAGCAAGGTGTCCGGGTAAGCCGCGAAAATGCTGGGGACCTCCAGGCCATCATACACCAGGCGCCGGTAAGGCTCGTCCGCCACCAGGTAAACCGGCCGGCCTTGGCGGGCCGAGTGGTCCTGCAGGTGGCGACCCAGGTCCCCCAGGATGCCGGCCTCATAAACCTGACCGGTGGGGTTGTTGGGGGAGTTGACGATTACCGCCCGGGTCCTGGGGCTTAGGGCCGTGGCCAGGCGGTTCAGGTCAATCTGAAAATTCTCGTCAGTCTCGGCCACCCGGGCCACGCCGCCATGGTTGTCAGCATAGGTCAGATATTCCACGAAATACGGGGCCAGGACCACCACTTCGTCACCCGGGTCCAGGATGGCCTTGAGAATTATATTGAGGGCCCCGGCGGCGCCGACGGTGAGGACCAGGTCGTCGGCGGAGAAATCCAGAAAATGAAGGCGGTGAAGCTGCGCCGCCAGAACCTGGCGGGTCTCTGGCAAGCCGGCGTTGACCATGTAGCCGTGCAGGCCAGGGCGAGGGTCCTGGGCCGCGGCCAGCAGCGCGGTTTTGAATTGAGGCGGCGGCTCCAGGTCCGGGTTGCCAAGGGTGAAATCAAAGACCTTATCCGGGCCCAACCTGGCCTTGAGCTCCCGGCCTTCTTCAAACATCCGCCTGATCCAGGAGGAGCCCTCCAGGGCTGCCTTGATGCGGGAGGAAACGCCCATGAGAAATGCCTGTTTTCTTTTCCAGTTGTTAGTCTTTGGAACGGCTGCGGCTATCGGCCGCCTTAGGATTTATGACTTCTCCTCCACCTCGTATCCCGCCTCTTTCAGGGCCTTAAGCACCGCCTCGCCGTGCTCCGGGCCTCTGGTCTCCAGGTTCAGTTCCACCCGGGTGTAGTCCAGGGGCAGTTCCCGGGCCAGGCGGTCGTGGAACAGGTGCAGGATGTTGGCGCCGCTCTGTCCCAGGAGACTGGTGAGGCGCCCCAAAGAGCCGGGGGTGTCGGTCAGGGCCACCCGCAGAGTCAGAAGGCGACGTTTCTCCTGCAAGGCTCGGGGCACCACCCTTTCCAACAGGGGGATGTCAATATTGCCGCCGCTCACCACCAGGACGGTCCGGCCCAGCCCGCGGCCGGCCAGAGGCCCCAGCAGGGCGGCGGCGGTCACGGCCCCGGCCCCTTCGGCCAGGACCTTTTTGCCCTCCAGCAGGAACAGCAGGGCCGCGGCGATTTCCTGCTCCCCCACCAGGACGCATTCCCGCAAATATTGCTTCAGAATCTCAAAGGGAAATTTCCCGATGAGGGGTACCCGGATGCCGTCGGCCAGGGTGGGGGCGGCGGCCACCGGGGCCGGACCACCTTTCATGAAGGCCGCCAGCAGGGAAGGCACCTGTCTGGCCTGTACCCCGATGACCTGCACTTCCGGTTGGCTCTCCTTCAGGGCCAGGGTGACGCCGGCGGCCAGACCGCCGCCGCCTATCGGCACCACCACGGTATTCACCTCCGGCAGGTCTTCCAGAATCTCCAGGCCGAGGGTCCCCTGGCCGGCGATGACCTCGGGATCATCGTAGGGATGAATAAAGACATAACCTTCGGCCTCCAGGACCCGGGCCCTCTCCAGGGCCTGGGAGAGGTCCTGGCCGTGGAGAATAACCTCGGCCCCGTAGCCCTGGGTGGCCATTTGCTTGGAGATGGAGGCCCCCTGGGGCATGACAATGGTGGCCTTAAGCCCCAAGTGCGCCGCAGCGTAGGCCACCCCTTGGGCGTGATTGCCGGCGGAGGCGGCCACCACCTTATCTCCTTCGCCCTGCTCCTTTAAAAGAGTGAGGCGGTTCACTGCGCCTCTTAGCTTAAAGGAGCCGGTGGTCTGGAGGTTCTCCAGCTTGAGATAGACTTCCTGGCCGCTGAGCCGGCTCAAGGTGTGGGAGAAAATCAGCGGAGTGCGCAGGACGACGCCCCCCAGCCGCTCCTGGGCGTCCTGGATATCTTTCAGAGTCAAGGGCAAGATGTCCCACTAACTCCTGAAATCGGCCCCTGGGCTTCCTGACCCACGGGATTCCTTAGCCCGACAAAAGACGACCCTTCCCGGCGGGAAGGGCCGCGGCCTGCTCAACCTCAAGGCCATGGCACTCAAAATCATTGGGCGCGGGCGCATCAACCGCCTCCATTCTGGATTGGGGTTAAGGGTTTCTTCAGGTGGCCTGGGCCTTGCGCCAGCCCGCAGCCTTGAGCCCGGCCACGTGGGTCGTCCATTCGTCTTTCAGGGTCTTTAAATAAAGGGCCATATCCTGCCGGCTCAGGGGCTCCAGGCGCCGGTGCAGCCGGGCGTTCACCTCAAAGTCGCCGGGGGCCAGGCCCAGCCAGCTCAGGTAGCCTTCATCAAAGAGAAAACCCGGAGTGGCCCGCTGCCTGATGCCTCGCAAGTCAAAATAGCCCTGGGCCCGCTCCAAATCATATTCCAGGACCCAGCCGCAATCCTCCAACATGACGGTTTCATCCCAGACGGCCTGATGACGGCACTGGGGGCAATAAAGATTGAGGAGGATTTCCGGGGGGAGAAGATTGTCCCGGAAGCTGAGAAACGCCGAGTTCCGGCGGCATTCACAGAAACGCCGCTCGTTTAGGCACATAAACCGATCTCCTATGATTAAGCCGTTGCCGAATTTTCTTCAAGTTACTATTTTTTGGCTATAATTACAATTCCTTTAAGAGCGGAGGTGATGGTCTGGTGGAAATCATCGCGGATGTACTCCGAAGGTGGAAAGGCCGGTTCGCGGCGGAACTGGGACTGGACCTCAAATCCGGTCCCGAGGCGCGGCAGCAGTGGTTCCTGGCCGCGGTCTTTTATGGGGGACGCATCTCCGGGACCCTGGCCGCCCGCACCTTCCTGACCTTTCAGGCGGCCGGGGTGTACACCCCGGCCGCCATCCTGGCCCAAGGCTGGGACAAACTGGTGGTCCTCCTGGACCAGGGCGGCTACACCCGCTACGACTTCAAGACCGCCACCAAACTCCTGAAGCTCATGGGAGCCTTGCAGGCGCGCTATCAAGGCTCCCTGGAACGCCTGCATGAGGCGGCGGCGGACGGAATTGACCTGGAGCGCCGCCTGATGGAGCTGGCCCCAGGTATCGGCCCGGCCACGGTCAACATTTTTCTGCGGGAACTGCGCGGCGTCTGGCCCAAGGCCGGGCCAATGCTCAGCCCCCTGGCCCAGGCCGCGGCTGTACAGGTGGGGCTTCTCCCCCGGGGCCTCGGCCCTCGGGAGGCCTTGGAAGAGCTGGAGCGCCACTGGCGGGCCCAACCTGCGCCTGGCCATGATTTCGCCGACCTGGAGGCGGCCCTGGTGCGCCTGGGCCTGGAATTGCGCCGGCAAAGCAAAAAAAGCAAAAAAGGACTTGCCAAATCCGACTAAAATCCTCGAAACTCGAAACTCAATACTCGAAACCCAGAGGAAGTTATGCAGGATTGCGTCTTTTGCGGCATCGCCGCCGGCCGACTCCCCGCCGCCCGGGTCCTGGAAACTCCCAAGGTTTTGGCCTTTCTGGATATGGCCCCGGTGAACTATGGTCATACGCTGGTCATTCCCAAGGCCCATTACCAGAATTTTCTGGACCTCCCTGACGAGCTCTGGACGGAAATGGGCCGGGTCAGCCGCCGGGTGGCTCAAGCCCTGCGCACCGTGCTTTATGCCCAGGGCTTCAATATCGGCATGAATAATTTCGAGGCCGCCGGCCAGGTAATCTTTCACGCCCACTTCCACCTCATTCCCCGCTACTTCAGCGATGGTCTGCAACTTTTCCCCCAGGAGAGCTACCGGCCTGGCGATATGGAGAAGACCGCGGCGCAACTGCGCCAGGCCCTGGAGGGCGCCGGTTGAAGCCTGCGGCTCAGCTCCCTTATCCTGATCATGTTTCACCCCAGAGGATTTGCTGCATAAATTCTGCCTTGGGGGATAGAGGGATTTGCTCACCGTCGATGGCGGCCACCGGCATCAGGCCCATCACGGCATTGGCCAGCCAGACGCCTTCGGCCTGGTGCAATTGTTTCAAAGTGGTGGGCATGGCTTCCAATAAAATGGACTGGCGGGCCAATCCCCGGGTAAGGATCGCCACGGTCACCCCGGGCAGGGCGCTGGCTGCGGCCGGGGTGCAATATTGTCCCTGCCGATGATAAACCAAACTGGTGGCCGCGCCTTCCGACACCAGGCCGTCGGCCTCCAGGATAAGGGCCTCCCGGGCTCCCCGGTCCAGGGCGTACTGCCGGGCGGCGAGGTAGAAGAGATAGTTGAGGCTCTTGTGGCGCCCCATGAAGGTGGAGCGCCGCTCCGGGAAAGTGACCAGCGGCCAGCCCGCGGCATACTCCCCCGGCGGGGGCGGCTCATAAGGTTGGGCCCAAATCACCAGGGTCGGGCGGCCAGATTCGGGTAATCCCAAGCCGGGAGCCTCTCCCCGGCTTAGCAAAATCTTCAGGCGGGCCGGGCGCTGCTTTAGGCCATTGGCTATCAATAATTCGTTTAGGCGGTTCTCCCAGACGATATCCTGGGGGAATGGCAGGCGAAAGAGCCGCGCCGAGGCCGCCAGGCGGGTCAGGTGCTCTCGCAAAAACCAGATAGACCCGGCCTCGGCCCGCAGGGTTTCAAACAGGCCGTCGGCGTAAAGGAATCCCCGGTCATTCACCGACACCCGGGCCCGATTCAGGGGAATTAAGTCGTCATTGAGCCAGACGTATTCTTGCATGGATTATTGTTCTCATTCCCCGGCCCCTGCTTTGCCAAGTTTGGAAGCGGAGCTTCGATAAAATTTGCCTCCCCAGGCGAGAGCCTTGGGATGAGGGAGGTTGTTACGAAAGCCTCTTGCAGGGAGGGCCGGAGGGCCACAGGCCCCCTGTTTTCCCCTTCCAAAGATTTTTTGCAACAGTCTCAACTTCCCCTTTTCCCCGCTTTTCCCCCCCTTAAGAACCCTCAATCAGCTTGAAGAGCGTCCGCCTTTACAGCTCACTGCTCACCGCTTACAGCTCACTGCCTTTAAGAACCCTCAATCAGATTGAAGAGCGTCCGCCCCTTGTGCAGGGTCTCGTCATATTCGTCCTCTTCCCGGGAATCATAGACGATCCCGCCGCCCACGGCGAAATGGGCCCGGCCGCGGGCAATGATGGCGGTGCGGATGGCCACGTTGAGGTCCAGGTTGCGATGCAGGCCCAGGTAGCCGATGGCCCCGCAATAGGCATGGCGCACGTGGGGCTCCAATTCATCGATGATCTCCATGGCCCGGATCTTGGGGCAGCCGGTGATGGAGCCGCCAGGGAAGGTGGCCCGCAAAATATCCACCTGGGTGACCTCGGGGCGCACCTGCCCGGTGACGATGGATACTGAGTGGTAGACGTTCTGGTATGCCTCCAGGCGCCGGTGCTCTGCCACCTTGACGCTGCGGCGGGCGCAGACCTTGCCCAGGTCGTTGCGCAGCAGGTCCACAATCATGGAAAGTTCGGCGTCGTCTTTGCGGCTCTCCACCAACTCCCGGCGCAGGGCGTCGTCTTCTTCGGGCGTGGCGCCCCGGGGCCGGGTGCCCTTGATGGGTCTGGTTTCCAGGTAATTTCCCCGGCGGTAAAGGAAGCGTTCCATGGAAGTGGAGAGCACCTGAAAATCGCCGCAGTGGAGGAAGGCATAGAACGGCGCCGGATTGAGCTGGAAAAGCCTCCGAAATAGAGCATAGGCCTCCCCGGCAAAGGAGAAAGAAAAGCGCTGGGCCAGGTTCACCTGGTAAACGTCACCCTGGCGGATATATTCCCGGATACGGGTTATGGCCTTGAGGTAGGCTTCCCGAGTGAAATTGCTGGCGGGGGGTCCCACCTGGTAAGGACCCAAAGGTGTTGCCGCCGCCCAGGCGATGGCCTCGGTTGCCGCCCCGGTCTGCCGGCCTCGAGCATCTTCATGGATTAGCTGGACTTCCCAAAATTTGCCGCCCCGGCGGTCATGCACCAGCAGGCGCCGGGGAAAAGCCAGAACCAGCTCCGGGAGCTTAAGGTCATCTCTGGCCGTTTGGGGCAATTTTTCCAGATGGTTTTTCAGATCATAGGCCAAAAACCCCAGACCGCCGGCGGTTAGGGGCGGAAGCGGCGCCTCGCCCGGCAGCTTTAGGGCCTCCAGGGCCTCCTCCAGGATGGTAAAGGGGTTGCCTCGCCGCTCCTGCTCCCCGGCGCCTTGCAGGTGGACCAGCTCGCCTTTGCTGCGCAGCACCAGGAACGGGTCCCAGCCCATGAGGGAATAGCCGGCGCAGTCCAGATCACCGCCGCTCAAGAGCAGCATGGCATAAGGCTTATGCCGGATCGCGGCATACAGGCTCGCCAGCTCGTTCGTCCCCGGCGGGGGCGAAAAAGGTTTCACCTTAATATCGACTATTTGTCCAAACATACGCAGGGGCGAACCTTGGGTTCGCCTATCATTCCGGAGCGAATACCAGATTCGCCCCTATGGAATTTTTTCCTTAAACTTGAGACCTCTTTTAAAGTCAAAATGTCTGACCGCCCCCTCGGCTGTCCCCCCTGCCTATCGCCGCAGGCGAGGGCGCCTGGCGATATTTTGATATCCTGGACAAGTAAATCAGACCTTCGCAGAGGTCTCAATTCGCTATTAAATGAATATTTCTTCCGTAGGGGCGAACCGTGGGTTCGCCTATCATTCCGGAGCGAATACCAGATTCGCCCCTATGGAATTTTTTCCTTAAACTTGAGACCTCTTTTAAAGTCAAAATGTCTGACCGCCCCCTCGGCTGTCCCCCCTGCCTATCGCCGCAGGCGAGGGCGCCTGGCTACCTTTAGCTCGTTCCCAAGTTGCACTTGGGAACGAAAATGTCTGCCAGGCTAAGCCTAGCGATAAAGTGGCGTTCCCAAGCCCAGCTAGGGAACGAGGAATAAATCAGACCTTCGCAGAGGTCTCATCCCAATTCCCTATTAAATGAATATTTCTTCCGTAGGGGCGAACCGTGGGTTCGCCTATCATTCCAGAGCGAATACCAGATTCGCCCCTACGGAATTTTTTCCTTAAACTTGAGACCTCTTTTAAAGTCAAAATGTCTGACCGCCCCCTCGGCTGTCCCTCCAACCTATCGCCGCAGGCGAGGGCGCCTGGCATATTTTGATATCCTGGACAAGTAAATCAGACCTTCGCAGAGGTCTCATCCCAATTCCCTATTAAATGAATATTCCTTCCGTAGGGGCGAACCTTGGGTTCGCCAAGGGAATGTTCCCCTTCCACGAACTTTCGCCACCGTTTCATAATCGCTAAAGACAATTTAAATGTTAATTCCTTGCAACAAAAATGGTCGCCGGACCAGGCCCCGTGGCGAAAAATCCAGTAAAATCCAGTACATGTCTGAACTTAGGG
>Ga0326728_10007514_pt1 | contig 27898 bp, 14 predicted proteins | sample MB3enrmetagenome_FD_207602 | JGI IMG/M metagenome (GOLD analysis project Ga0326728, IMG submission 207602) | Lab enriched peat soil microbial communities from McLean, Ithaca, NY, United States - MB31MN | ecosystem: Environmental > Terrestrial > Soil > Wetlands > Peat | place: USA: New York...
GCGTTGCCGGGCTGGTGGTGAGCGAGGGGCTGCCGCTGAGCACGGAGCTGGTGTCGCCGTTCTGGAAGCCGCTATAGGTTGCAGTGTAGGTCGGCAGCGTCTGCCCGTAGGTGATGCTGGGCGACGGAGCCGTTACCGTCAGCGTCGCCTTGCCGATGGTCAGTGTTCCGTTGACAAAGGTAAAGGTATAGTTCGCCGCTCTCAGCGGTCCAGCCGCGGCGGTGATGGCGTATGTGCCGGCCGCGGAGGGCGTTGCCGGGCTGGTGGTGAGCGAGGGGCTGCCGCTTATCACGGAGCTGGTGTCCCCATTCTGGTAGCCGCTATAGGTTGCGGTGTAGGTTGGTAGAGTCTGCCCGTAGGTAATGCTGGGCGACGGCGCTGTTACCGTCAGCGCGGCTTTGTTGACCACCTGGCTCAACGCTGCCGCGCTGCTGGAGGTGAAGCCGCTGCCCGTGGCAGGCGTATACACCGCGGTGATGCTATGTGTCCCCGCTGCCAATGTGCTTGAGGAATACGTCGCATTCCCGCCGCTCAGCGTCACCGCCGATCCTACGGCGCTTCCATCCACACTGAACTGCACTGTTCCCGTGGGTGTCACGGTTCCGCTGGTCTTCGTTACTGTAGCGGTGATGGTTACGGATTGACCGTAGGCGGACGGGTTCAGCGATGAACTCAGTGTGGTCGTAGTCCCTACACCCGTGGCAGTACCGCTCAGGTGGATCGTCTGGGCGACGTTGCTCCCGTTCAGATTGTTGTCCGTAAGAACCAGCGACCCGCTGATGCTGCCCGCAGACGTTGGAGTGAAGCTGATGGGCAGAGTGCAGGGTGTTCCCAGTGCCAGCGATCCCGCGGAGCTGGCCGAGCTTGATATCAACGGGCAGGCCGATGATCCGACGCTGTTCAACGTGAAGTTGGCTGCGATGCTGGGATTGTTTCCGCTCGATGGAATTGGCAAGGTCAGCGCCGCATTGCCGAGGTTCCACACTGTCACCGTCTGCGGACTGTCGCTGCTGGTTGAGCCAACATCGGTCAACACGAAGCTCAGGGCAGGCGGGTTCGACACATTCAACTCCAACACATTGCTGTCGATCTCGTTAGCGACGTAGACGTTGCCCAGCCCATCTACCGCGATACCAGCGGGAGTATTCACGCCGTTGCTGGTGGTGGCGATGACGGTCTGCGTATAGCTGCCCGCCAACAGCGTCTCCATCAGCACGCTGCTGCTGTTGGTATTGGAGATGTAGACGTTGCCGTTGCCATCCACCGTCACGCCAGAGGGAGACGACAGGCCACTTGCGACGATGCTCTGGGTGTAACTGCCACTCGACAGCGTCTCCTTCAGCACGCGGTTGTTGAAGGTATCGGCGATGTAGACGTTGCCGTTGCCATCGACCGCCACGTTATAGGGATGGCTCAGACCGCTGCCTACTGTACTCTGCGTGTAGCTACCGCCCGATAGCGTCTCCTTCAGCACACGGCTATTGCTGGTGTCGGCAATGTAGACGTTGCCATTGGCATCCACGGCCACACCATAGGGACTATTCAAGCCGCTAACCACAATGCTCTGCACGTAGCTGCCGCTCGACAGTGTCTCCTTCAGTACACGGTTGTTGCTATTGTCGACGATATAGACGTTGCCGGCGCCGTCCACTGCCACGTCAACCAGATAACTCGAGCCGCTCAGGATCGTGCTCGGTGTATAGCTGCTCCCCGACAGCGTCTCCTTCAGAACCCGGTCATGGAGCCAGTCCGCGATGTAGACGTTTCCGTTGCCATCCACCGCCACGCCAGTTGGTTCATCCAGGCCGTTGCCCACTGTGCTCTGCGTGGCAGGATAAAACTCCGTCAAGGGTCCAGTGCCCGTGCCGGTCAGGTAACTTGTGGATTGGGCTACTGCCGTCGGCGTGGTGTTGTCGAACAGCACAATTGCGCCCATCCTAGTTCCCGGCGCGGTGGGTTTGAATGTGTAGTTCACCGTGCAGGACTGCCCAGCCGTATAAGCGGTGCCGACGCTACAGGTGCCGCCGCTGGCGACGTTGAAGTCCAGGCCGGTTGTTCCCTGGGTCACCACGCTGATCAATCCCATTGTGAAGCTGCTGGTCAACAGAATTGTAGCCGTCTGTGCTGCGCTTGCCGTGCCTACCGGCTCCGTCGGCGCACTGTAGGAGCCGAGCGCAACCGTATAGATGGCCGAAGCGACCGCGCTGTTGTTGTAGCCGGAGACTACGGCGATGGCCTGGATGGTCTCCGTGGACGATACCGTGATGCCGGCGCTGGTGTACAGGGTCGAGCTTGTCGTCGGCGTGGTTACTCCGTCGGTGGTGTAGTAAATGGCCGCACCGCTGGTTGTGTCGGAGAGGTAGACCGTCTGCGCCGAAGTGTACGTGCCGGCGGCGGGCGAGAAGTTTGGCGTTGCGGCCGCAGGCAGCGCGATTGCTGTACCGCTGAGCCTGATCGTCTGGGCGACGTTGCTGCCGTCCAGGGTGTTGTCCGTCAAGACCAGCGACCCGATGATACTGCCTGCGGCCGTTGGAGCGAAGCTGATGGGCAGAGTGCAGGATGTTCCCAGCGCCAGTGTGCCCGCGGAGCTGGCCGGGCTTGCGATCAACGGGCAGGTCGCCGCACCGCTGCTGTTCCACGTGAAGTTGGTTGCGATAGCGGGATTATTTCCGCTCGAAGGAACGGGGAATGTCAGCGCTGCATTCCCGAGGTTCCACATTGTTACTGTCTGCGGGCTGTCGCTGCTGGTTGCGCCCACCAGGGTCGACGCAAAGCTCAGGGAAGGCGGAGTCGACACATTCAACTGCAATACACGGTTGTGGCCCTCATCGACGATGTAGGCGTTGCCGCTGCCATCCACCGCCACCCCTTCGGGATTACTCAGGCCGCTGCCCACAATGACGCTCTGTGTATAGCTGCCGCCTGACAGCGTCTCCATCAGCACACGGTTGTTGCCGCCGTCGGCGATGTAGACGTTCCCGCTGCCATCCACCGCAACGCCATAGGGATCATTCAAGCCGCTGCCCACGATGACACTCTGCGTGTAGCTGCTGCCCGATAGCGTCTCCTTCAGCACACGGTTGTTCCCTTCGTCAGCGATGTAGACGTTGCCGCTGCCATCCACCGCCACGCTATAGGGACGATTCAAGCCACTGCCCACCGTACTCTGCGTGTAGCTGCCGCCGGAGAGCGTCTCCTTCAGCACACGGTCGTTCGAGGAGTCAGCGATGTAGACGTTGCCGCCGCCATCCACCGCCACGCCAAAGGGATGATTCAAGCCACTGCCCACAATGACACTCTGCGTGTAGCTGCTGCCCGACAGCGTCTCCTTCAGCACAGTGCCACTGTTACTGCTAAATTCGGAGATATAAACGTTGCCGGCGCCATCCACTGCCACATCATAGGGCAAGTACGAACTGGTGGCGATGACACTCTGCGCGTAGCTGCTGCCGCCCGACACCATCTCCTTCAGCACACGATCGTTGCTGGCGTCGGCAATGTAGACGTTGCCGCTGGCGTCCACTGCAACACCCCAGGGACCATTCAAGCCGCTGCCTACCGTGCTCTGCGTGCCGGGATAAAACACCGTCATCGGCCCCGTGCCCATTCCGGTCAGGTAGGTTGTCGATTGGGCCACCGGCGTCGGCGAGGTGTTGTCAAAGAGCACAATGGCGCCCATTCTGCCTCCCGGCGCCGTGGGCGTAAAGGTGTAGTTCACCGTGCAGCTCTGCCCTGATGTGTACGACGTACCTACGGTGCAGGTGCCGCCGCTGGCAACGTTGAAGTCCAGACCGGTGGCTCCCTGGGTCACCACGCTGATCGATCCCAGCGTGAAGCTGCTGGACAGCACAATGGTTGCCGTCTGCGTACCGCTCGCCGTGCCCACCGGGGGCCTGGCCACCCTCACTGTCTCCATCACTGTGGCTGGCGTCAGACTGCCGGAGGTCGCGGTATAGGTGTAGGTCCCAATGGTATTGAGTACAGCACTGGTGAGATTGAAGGTCGCCACGCCATTCGATGCCGTTACGGTGTAGGTTTGCAAATAGCTCGATGGTCCGGTGACCGTCAGGGTGATGCTCGCGGAGTAACCGTATGCAAGGGTTCCGCTGGCATTCTCAAGGTCCACCGTCACCGTGCCTGCGTTGCCGCCCGCGGTTACAAGTCCAGTCGGCGGGACTGCAAATGCAAGTTGGGTCGGTGGGGCCGACGGAGTTGCAGGGCCGTTGAGCGTAATCGTCTGCGTTACGTTGGTCCCGCTCAGATTGTTGTCCGTCAGAACCAGCGAGCCGCTGAGGCTGCCCGCAGCCGTTGGAGTAAAGCTAATAGGCAGCGTGCAGGATGCATCAATCGCCAACGTGCCCGCGGAACTTGACGTGCTACCGATCAACGGACAGGCCGTCGATCCGCTGCTGTTCAACGTGAAGTTGGTTGAGATGCTGGGATCGTTTCCGCTCGACGGAACGGGGAAGGTCAGCGCTGCATTCCCGAGGTTCCACAGAGTCACCGTCTGCGGGCTGTCGCTGCTGGTTGTGCCCGCTGGCGTCGAGGCAAAGCTCAGGGTGGGCGGGTCCGACACATCCACCTTCAACACACGGCTGTTGCCGGTATCGGCGATGTAGACGTTGCCGCTGCCATCCACCGCCACATCATCGGGATAATCCAAGCCGCTGCCCACCGTACTATACAGTCCATAACGTAGACCGTTCGAACTGGGGACGTACATCGACACGCTGGCATAGTTGCCATAGGGATTGCCGTTATTGGCGACGTAAACGTTGCCGTTGCCATCCACCGCCACTCCCTCGGGGAAATATAAGCTAACGTCCACGTTGCTCTGCGAATAGCGACCGCCCCACAGCGTCTCCTTCAGCACGCGCAAGTTGTCGGTATCGGCGATGAAGACGTTTCCGCTGCCATCCACCGCCACGCCAGAGGGCCAATCCAGACCGCTGCCCACTACTATGCTCTGCGTGTAGCTTCCGCCGGAGAGCGTCTCCTTCAGCACACGGTTGTTGAAGGTGTCGGCAATATAGACGTTGCCGGCGTCATCCACCGCCGCGCCACGGGGATTATTCAAGCCGCTGCCCACTACTATGCTCTGCGTGTAGCTGCCGGCAGACAACGTCTCCTTCAGCACGCGGTCGTTCGAGGAGTCGGCGATGTAGAGATTGCCGGCGCCATCCACCGCCACGCCATAGGGCCCACTCAGGCCGCTGCCCACCGTGCTCTGGGTGTAGCTGCCGCTCGATAGCGTCTCCTTCAGAACGCGGTTGTTATAGGTGTCGGCAATGTAGACATTGCCGCCGCCATCCACCGCCATGTCTTCGGGACCAGTCAATCCGCTGCCCACCGTGGTCTGCGTACCGGGATAAAACTCCGTCATCGGCCCCGTTCCCGTACCGGTGAGGTAGGTTGTCGATTGGACCAACGGCGTCGGCGTGTTGTTGTCGAAGAGCACGATGGCACCCGTTCTGACTCCCGACGCCGTGGGTTTGAAGGTGTAATTCACCGTGCAGGTCTGCCCTACCGTGTAGGCAGTGCCGACGGTGCAGGTGCCGCCGCTGGCGACGTTGAAGTCCAGACCGGTTGCTCCCTCGGTCAGCACACTGATCGATCCCAGCGTGAAGCCGCTCGACAGCACAATCGTTGCCGTCTGCGTTCCGCTCGCTGTCCCCGCCGGCTCCGTCGGCGCGGTGTATAAAAGCGTCACTGTCTGCGTCACTATCTCCGTCGCCGTCGCCGTTGTCAGACCCGTAGATGTCGCGGTATAGGTGTAGCTGCCTGGGGTGGTGAGCGCAGCGCCGGATAGGTTGAAGGTCGCCATGCCGCTCGATGCCGCTGCGGTGTAGGTCTGCGAATAGCTCGACGGGCCGGTGACTGTCAGGGTTACGCTCGCGGAGGAACTCGCTACGAAGTTGCCGCTCGCGTCCTCAACTTTCACTGTCACCGTGCCTGTGTTGCCGCCAAGGGGGGTAATCCAACTCAGTGGCGCGATTTCAAATGCAAGCTGGGCTGCCGTACCCGCAGATACGCTCGTTCCTGTGCCGCTCAGCGTTATTGTCTGGGTGACATTGCTGCCGCTCAGGTTGTTGTCCGTCAGAACCAGCGACCCACTGAGGCTGCCCGCAGCCGTTGGAGCGAAGCTGATGGGCAGAGTGCAGGATGTTCCCACTGCCAGCGTGCCCGCGGAGCTGGCCGTGTTGTAAATCAACGGGCAAGCGGTTGCTCCGCTGCTGTTCAACATGAAATTGGCCGAAATGCTGGGATTATTTCCGCTCGACGGGATGAGTAGAGTCAGCGCCGCATTGCCGAGATTCCACAGAGTTACGGTCTGCGGACTGTCGCTGCTAATTGTGCCCTCTGCCGTTGACGCAAAGCTCAGGGCAGGTGGGTCTGAAACATCCACCTTCAACATACGAGAGCTGTTGCTGTCAGTGATGTACACATTGCCGCCTCCATCCACCGCCACGCCCTGGATAGAATTCAAGCCGCTCACGATGAAGCTCTGCGTGTAGCTGCCACCCGACAGCGTCTCCTTCAGCACGCTGTTGTTTACGGTGTCGGCGATGTAGACGTTGCCGTTGCCATCCACTGCAACACCGCTGGCATTAATACTGAACAACGTGCTCTGGGTATAGCTGCCGCCCGACAAGGTCTCCATCAGCACACTAGAGGTACCGAGGTTGGTGATGTAGACATTGCCGCTGCCATCCACCGCCACCCAATCGGGAAGGTCTAAGCCGCTGCCTACGGTGCTCTGAGTGTAGCTGCCGCCCGAGAGCGTCTCCTTCAGCACGCGGTTGTTTAAGAAATCGGCGATGTAGACGTTGCCGCTACCATCCACCGCAACGTCAGTGGACTCAAACAAGCCGTTGATTGTGTTGTTGGCCACCGTGCTCTGGGTGTAGCCGCTGCCCGACAACGTCTCCTTCAGTACACGGTTGTTTAACGCATCGTCGATGTAGACGTTTCCGGCCCCATCCACTGCAACGCCTTGTGGATCATACAAGCCGCTGCCCACCGTTGTGCAATCGCCTGCCGTCGCGCATGTAAGGTCGGTAGACGGCACCTTCAGCACACGGTTTTTGCTGCCGTCGGCGATGTAGACGTTGCCGCTGCCATCCACCGCTACACCATCGGGAGAAATCAAGCCGCTGCCCACTGTGTTCAGCGTTCCGGGATAAAAGGCTGTCATCGGCCCGGTGCCCGTGCCGATCAGGTAGGTTGTGGATTGCGCCACCGGTGTCGGCGTGGTGTTGTCGAAGAGCACAATCGCGCCATACCTGGTTCCCGACTTCGTGGGCGTGAAGGTGTAGTTCACCGAGCAGTGCTGCCCTGACGTGTAGGCGGTGCCGACGGTACAGGTGCCGCCGCTGGCGACGTTGAAGTCCAGGCCGGTGGCTCCCTGGGTCACCACGCTGATCGAACCCAGGGTGAAGCTGCTGGACAAAGTAATTGTCGCTGTCTGGGTTGCGCTTGCCGTGCCTACCGGCTCCGTCGGCGCGGTCACCTGACAGAACAGTGAATGGCTGCCTGCCAACAACAGGCACAGGGCTACCCCCGTAAACCAACGGGTTGCCATACTGCGTCGCGAAGGACTAAAACAGACCCTCCTGCTGGTCTGAACTGCGGTGAAAACACAGAACAAAAGACACGCCTGACGCAGAGATGGGTTCTTCATGGCCGGGGCCCCTGGGAAAAACATGGCAAGACTATGGCATTCGATACATTGCATGACGCGCAGCCGGCACAGCGCACCGCACATCAGATCGTGTGCGACCAGGACCGGAGTTGTGGCTCGAGGATGTACGAGTCAGAGGGATACTGTGGTGGCATGGAAGACAGATTCGCGCAGAATAGCGAAGGGGCATATTCACACACATTCATACCATCAAGGTTTGCGCCCGATGGTGGCGGTCAAAAAAAATCGCAGCGAAATTTATGCAAACAACCTATACCGATTACCGCACGCAGGGCAAGTGAATTATTGCGTAATTGCAGCCTCTAATCCGCAGTCCGCGGCCCTGATCCAGCGCTAAGCCCAGCGGTTGGAATCCCGACCATTGATGTCGTCGATTCAAACTGCTTCGTGGGCAGCCAGTGTCCCGCAGATGAGAGGTATAATCCGAGCGAATCAGTACTGAATATGGAGATTCCAGATTAATCGCATGCGTGCATTGCTGTTGTTTGCCCTCCTGCCCCTCAGCCTGGTCATGCTGCCGGTGGCCGCCGGACAGGATCTCGCTGCCGCGGCGAATCCGGTCAGTGTGCCATGGATCGCGCGCGAGTTCCTGATGCCAGCGCCTGGGGCTCCCAGCGGCCTCGATGTCCTGAAGGTTGAGGTTGAACGCCCAGGAAAGCACCCGCTTGCGCTGCTCACCCACGGAACCGCGAACGACCCGATCGAGCGCGGGCAGGTTACGCCCTGGAGCTATATGCCGCATGCGATCTGGTTTGCCCGGCGAGGGTATGTCGTTCTGGTGGTCGTTCGCAAAGGCTACGGTCGTTCCAGCGGACAGCCGGATCTCACACGCGGAAACTGCCAGACAAGCCGTGGCGGCAGCTTCGCCGAGTCCGGAGACGAGAGTGCTTCGGACCTGCGCGCAGCCGTTCAGTATGCCGAGACTCTGCCCGAGGTCGATACCGGCACGATCGTCAGTGCCGGCGTCTCGTCCGGCGGCTTCGCGCAGGTAGCGTTGACAGTCAATCCGCCGCCAGGACTCAAAGCGGCGATCAGCTTTGCCGGCGGCAGGGGTGGCGATGGCAAACTGCATAACTGCAATGAAAGCGGCATCGTCTCGGCGTTCCACGACTTCGGCATGAAGTCCCGCGTGCCTATGCTCTGGATTTATGCGGAGAACGATCACTGGTTCCCGCCTGAGCTGGCCCGCAGGTTTGATGTCGCATTCCGCGAGGGAGGAGGCATCGATGACTTTGTCATGGTGCCGCCGTACTTGGACGAAGGGCATCACTTCTTCGCAGACGTCACCGGCTGGTCTCCCATCGTGGAGCAGTTTCTCAAGGAAAAGGACCTGTTGCCTCTGCCGAAACTCCTGCCTGAGCCTGCCGTTGCCAATGTGCTTCCGCCGCCGGGACTCAGCAGTCCAGGCCTTGCAGCCTTCCACAACTTTCTGATGTATGGCCCGCAAAAGGCATTTGCCACCAACGGACGAGGTGGGTGGGGGATGGCTGTTGGTATGTTCAACCAGGAACTGGCGGACAAGCGCGCACTGGATAGTTGTACACAACGCGCCAACAATCACGGGGTCTGCACAATCGTCTCCCGCGGAGCGTCGAAGTAGCCTCCCTCGGCTCAATGCTGGAATCTACTCACTGGTAATCGAACGGCTTGTTTAGTCGCTCTTCGGAAACTTCGATCATGGCGTTTGAATTTGTCTAGAGCCGTCTACATGATCGGTACTGAGAGACGTGCTAGTGGTTTAAAATCCCGCGTGTGAAATACGTGTGTGGATTTGTTATCAGAGCTGGGACTGGAACTGCCCTAACCTCACTATGCTCGATGAATTCCCGTGTACTTGTGGTGTACTCCGAAACCGCGTATTGACCGTTTCCATCGTATTTAAGCATCCATATAATTCAATAAGTTGCCTGTTTTCAATGCGGAGAAGCAATCCGACTCCCGTCGCCTCCACTAAGCGATTTATTATCAATAGTTTGTAGACTTAACTGCATTGGTATATGTGCAGAATGTGTTAGTCATTTTTCCGTTCAACATTGCACCGGCCGAGCAGTTTTCTTACGCCCCGCTGCGAGACAGCGTGGTTTGGTATTTGACCCTTGCCGCTTATACCGGGAGTAGCAGGGAGAACCGCACGATATCTTCGGAGTCTACGCTGAATGTGATGTCGCCGCCGTGTGCGCGGGCAATCTCCCGCGAGACGCTCAGGCCAAGGCCAACCCCCTCGATCTTGCGGCCGCGGCAGGGTCGGCGCGGAAGAAGCGATCGAAGATCCGGCTGCGTTCAGCGGGCGGAATGCCCGGCGACGAGTTGGCAATCAATACCTCGATCTGCTTTGGCCGGAGAGCGGTGGAGATGCGAATCCAGCCATGGTCGACGTTGTACTTGATGGCGTTGCTGATGAGGTTATGCATCACCTGGGGTGACTGGCATCGGCGCGGATGGTGAGGCCGGGCTGGATGTCGCCGGTGACCAGGAGATGCGGGGTAAGCATGATGGTGTCCTCCACCAGGTCGGTGAGCGCCCTGGAGATGTCGAAGGACTGGGCGTGAATCCTGAGGTTTCCGGCGTCGGCCTGGGAGAGCAGCATGAGCTTGCTCGATATAGTGGAGAGCCGCCGGACCTCATCAAGAATGCCGGTCAGTTCTGCCTGCATTGCCGAGCCGTCTTCGACGGCATGGATAGCCTGCTCGATCTGTCCCTGGAGGATGGCAAGCGGCGTCTTCAGCTCGTGGGCCGCGTCGGCGGAAAAGCGGTGCGCCTGCCTGAAGCTGCGCTCCAGCCGCTCCAACATTCCATTGAAGACTACGATCAGTTCGGCAAACTCCCGGTCCTCGCCCTGGCTGGAGATGCGCTGGTCGAGACCTTCGGCGGTGATCTGGCGCGCGGTCACGGTAAGCTCTCGCAAAGGGCGCAAGGCGCGGCCTGAGAAGGACCATCCGCCCAGGCCGATCAGCACAAGGCAAAGCGGCAGGGCGACAAGAAAGGCGCGCAGGACCCCTTGCATGTCGGGATCGACGGCGGCTGTGTCGACGGCGACCGCAACCCTGGAGTGGTCCGTGGAAGCAAGCCCGATATGCCAGTGACGCTCGCCCGCAATTTGCATGGCGATGCGCGAGACAGGCGGCGAGCCGGGAGGAGTAGATCCAGGCCTCTCCCGCGGCGGCTGTGGTTGCGGCTTCGGCCCGCGTGCTGCACCGGGACGGTCGGGGCCCGGCCTAGGCGGAGGCTCCGCGCCTGATGCATCGGGGTTTGGCCTAGGTGGAGGCTCCGCACCCCGCCGCGGGGCCGGTTGCGGTGGCCAGGGTAGCTGCTCGGCTGCCAGGCTCGCGGGCCAGTCCTGCGAACGATAAACAACATTTCCGGCGCCATCCTCCACCAGAAAAAGCAGATCTCCTTTGTCGCGGATGCCGGCTTCGGAGGCCATGTTGGTTTCGATCCGCTGCCAGTTGGCGGTATCGCAACGCTGACCACTTCGTCCCTGGCCGCGGGCACACATACGATCACCGCAGTCTATAGCGGAAGTACGAACTTCAGTACTGCCTCCAGCACTGCGCTGTCGCAGGTGGTCCTTGACTTTAGTTTGAGTGTTGGCAGCTCATCTTCCGGGGGTTCGTCGACCGGTAGCCCTTCGCAGACCGCGACTCCCGGCGGCACCGCGACCTATTCGTTGGCCATCGCACCCACCAACGGAACAACCTTCCCCCTACCGGTGACCTTGACCGTGAGCGGCGTGCCTGCCGAATCGACGGTCAGCATCACTCCAGCAGCGTGGACCCTGACGTCGAGCAACCCGTGGACATGGACTCTGCCCGCGAATACTCCGCTGACCAGCAACGTACAGGTGTCCATCCAGTTGCCGCAGAGCATGGCACTGGCGCAACCGCCGGGCGTAGCTGGCGGCAAGTTGGCCGCTCGGCTGGCACCGTTCTCGCTGGCGCTGCTGCAAATTCCCTTCGCGGGCCGGATGCGCAAGGCAGGCAAGCGGCTAGGTCGAGTGTTGTCCGTGATGCTGTTGCTTGCTGTGGGTCTGGCCGCATCGGCCGGACTGAGCGGCTGTGGTTTTTCCAGTGGATACTTCGGACAGGCTCCGGTTACCTACACCATTCAGGTCACCGTAACCTCCGGAGCCTTGAGCCATTCCACCAGCTTCACGCTGACGGATGAATAACAAAGGAGAGAGATGCAACGATCGATTCCAGGAAGTGTGCTGCTTTGTGGAGTGTTGATGATAGCGATTGCGGCGAGCGCGCAGCAGGCGCACCCCAACCTGCTGCCCGGGATCGCATCGGCGGATATCGCCCTCACCTACAACCTGGAGCGGGCCAAGATCGCCTCCAGCAGCTGCGGATACTTCTGGCTGAACGGAGCAGCCGCGGAGGTTGCTGTGCCGTTCTATCGAGGCTTCAGCGCAACCGGCAGCTTCGGCGGAGCGCACGCCTCCAACATCACTCCGGGTGTGGACCTGAGCAAGTTTACCTATGTCTTCGGGCCACGCTATACCTACGACATCTCGCACTATAGCGGCATCGCCACACGCGGGTACAGCACGCATCTCTTCGGCGAGGCGCTCTTCGGCGGAACCCACGCGTTCAGCAGCTCGTTTCCCTCACCCGGCGGTCTCGTCACCTCCGCCAACTCCTTCGCCATGCAGTTGGGCGGTGGTCTGGATGTCGCTCTGAGCCGGGGCTTCGGCGTGCGCGCGCTGCAGGTGGACTACATCCGCACAAGCCTCCCCAACAACGCCTCTAACACACAGAATGACCTGCGAATCGCCTTCGGTATTACCTATCGCGCTGGGAAGAAGAACTGACTTCAACGGCACGCTGACCGTAATCCCAGCTGAGTTGTACGTGGTGGCCAACTCCTATAGGCGCCCGATCAACACACCCAACCCCCCGTTCGGCTATACCATCTATGGTTTCGTCAACGGCGACACCCAGGGCAGCGCGACCACGGGCGTGCCGGCCTTGGGCTTACCCTGACCACAGATAACGGCACGCAGTTCACCTCGGCGCGCTACGTCGAAACCCTCAACCGGCTCGGCATCTAGCACCGCCGCACCGCCTACAACCATCCCGAAGGCAACAGCTACATCGAACGCTTCCACCGCAGTCTGAAAGAAGAGGAGGTATGGATCAACGAGTACCAGAGCTTCGACCACGCACAGCAATCCATCGCCCTGTGGATCGAGAAATATAATGACGACCGTCCGCATCGCGGACTACATGACCAAACGCCGCACGAATTCCGTGCCGCCTTCCAAGCCCAAACAGTGACTTAAACCACGGCCTCATCTGTCTAAATCAGCAGGGTGCACTACACTATCCCTCTCTGAGAAGCTGTTGTGTCATGCAATAAGCAAACTTCGGAGGATCGACTGAACTATCAAAGACGGACGATCACAAGGATGCAAGACTTGCGCTGTCTGTGGGCGGAGTGTCGTCGATATCGAGGTAGGAATACGCCCAGTAGTCATATTCGGTCCATGCCGTCCCGCCGGTATTGTCGTATACGATCTCAATGTTGAGAGAGTTTTTGCCTTGGGTATATGCCGCGGGAATCTCGAAGTCGGAATCCCGCCAGCTCAAGGTGGTGTTTTGTCCCGTATCATACCAGATCCCCATGAGGCTGCCGTTAACGTAGACTTCGGCTTTCTGGTTGAGGGTGCTGTAATCAAGCCTTCGTCTGAGTTTGACGCCTTTGTTCGCGGGATTAACGGCCACGGTGAACTGGGTGTTCCCGGTCATCGTGTCCCCGGTATCGGTGATCAAGGGACCATAGAAACCGTACGCTTCCCCTTCATAGTAGTAGGAGTTCGTGGGGGTACTCACCTCGCTGTTTACGGTATATCCATGGCTCGTCCGCGAGGTGGAGCTACCGACGGCAAGTGTATCGGTAAGAGTCAAGGTGCTCGAACTGGGGAGGGCGTAGTAGTAGGCGAGGCTGGAAACAGATCCCCCGTCGTAGTCCGTAGCGCCATGCTGTATCCCCAATGTTATCGAACTATTGAACGATATGGGATCGTTCAGATCGAAACGATAGGCCTCGATAGAGCTAGTAGCGGGAAAGATAGTGACTCCGTGTGTTGCCTGGGTGAACGGCCCATCCTGAAAATAATATGCGCCATAGAACCAATTATCTGTCCCTGTTCCTTGGATCTGGGGGGACAGGCTGCCGTCGACGTACACTTCCGTGTTGCCCTCCAGATAGCCGCCGTACGGTGCGGTATATACCATCCCGACATACTGCCCCTTGGTACTGGTGACGTTCAAGAGCTCATAGTTCTGCCCCGCCACCAGTGGGGTGATCGAACTGTTGTTATAGTAGGTGCTGAAGTATCCTGCGCTATTACCTAAGCCGAGATACGGTGCAGTATTGTATTGCACCTGATAGGCCAAGTTGATGGCATAGCCGTTCTGGTTTACGAGGATGATCTTGGCTGACTGATCATAGGGCATCGGGAAGTAGCAGTAGTAGGTGCCCGAGGCATCCTTACCGACGGGTAGGGCTTGGGTGGTGCCGTACTCGCTCTCGGCAAAGAACATATCGAAGGGAGCATAGCTCGGTGCCTGGCCGTCGAAATACATCTCGACCCATATATTGCCCAATGTGGCGTCATTGTCACTGCCTGAGGCAACCTGGAACTTGATGCTGTTCACGGAACCGACTCCGGTGATGCTCGCTATCGTGGAGGATGCCCACGCGCCGATACTCTCGGTACCCGAAAAGCCGATGTTCCCGGCGGTGCTCTTGGGATCGACCGTCGTGTTGCTCCACAGCGCCGCAGCGGCAGAGGGACTCTGATAGTTCGAATCGGTGGGGGTGGGGTCGAACGTGGTCACCCCCGTACTCGTCGCAAAAGTACGATAATAAATATTATAATATCCAGCACCTCCGGTCATCTCAACCTTTACCGATTTCGCGAATTCCATCGGAAGATTGATATAATATCCGGATCGGCCCATCCCGTCATCCGTGTCCGAAGCATTGGAATATCCCACCAACGGCTGTACAAAAGGTGCGTTTGCGCCGTCAAGAAGATTCCCAAGGGTCGTATTGACTGCCGGGGTTGATGAGCCGTCGAAATATATGTACAGCGGGGCAGTAGGCGAATAATATGTGAACCATATACCGTCTATTTCCCCAGGACCTTTTACATCTAGCAGCACATTATTGCCATTGCTAGGATCCTGATATAAATCGTGCCCAAAATCGCCGTTGTCGCCGGTCGGATCGTGGCTTGAGGAATCATAATAATCCGTGCCGTCGGCCTTGAAGTACGGGAGGGTGCTGAATCCCATAGGGCTCATCGCGTTCACGCCGATGGTTTCGCTATTGCTAGCGGTGAACGCCGGTGTGGTTGAAGCAACTGAATAAGTGAATTTATCAGCTATACTGCTGGCACTGGAGCCGACGGGATTGGCGACGGTAATATCAACTGTCCCTGCTGCCCCCGCGGGAGATACCGCGGTGATCGACGAGTCACCGCTAGCCGTGAAGGATGCGGCGGATGTCGAACCGAAGTCGACGGCGGTCGTTCCGGTAAAGCCGCTGCCGGTGATGGTCACGCTCGTCCCGCCGAGGGTGCTACCGGAAACCGCGGAAAGCCCCGTAACGACCGGCCTAGCATAATATGTGAACTGATCGGCTGAGCTCGTGGCGCTCGTGCCGAGGGAATTAACGACCGTCACGTCGACCGTCGCCCCCGTTGTTCCCGTCGGAGAAACCGCGGTAATCGATGTGCTGCTGACTACGATATAGGATTCGGCAGGGGTCGAGCCGAAGTCGACAGCGGTAGTCCCACTGAAGCCGGTGCCGGTGATGGTCACGCTCGTTCCACCCGAAATGTTGCCGACGGTCTGCGATATAGAACTAACGGTTGGCGAGGAAGTCGCGGGCCTTTGCGCCATAGTAGGCGAAACCGTGTAGAACGTAGAAGGAGAACTCTGGTTCTGATATTCAGTTGAATTCCAGCCGGCTGACCGGACAACGGAAGAAACATGGACCTCGGTGATAAGACCGTTCATAACTCCGGTGGCACCGCCGCCGAAGTTGAAATCGGTATTTGAGGGAGGACAGGTGGGAGCTATGCCAAGGGTATATTGGACCCCATTGCGGTAGAAATATACGTTATTGGAAGCGTAAGCGAGGGAGATAAACTGCCATTGATCCAACGGCGCGCTGGTCGGTGCCCAATTATTGGCACCATAAAATATGTGATACTTACCGTCTCCGTTACGAGTTGATTCGATGTCCCTGCCGTATCCCCCCACATCATCAGACATGATGCTGGCAGTGCCACTATTGGAGGTAAAATATACCCATGCGCTCCATGTGGTCTGAGGAATCGCGCTCGGCTGTGCGTCGAGGCTTGTATTCATAAGTGCCGATCCAATTTGGTTAATAAATGCTGCCGCCCCGTCTATCGGTCCCGTTGTCGTCGCTACCCCTCCATTATTTCTCGCATTGTTTCCATTTGCTGTCGAATCATTTAAGTTCAACATTCCGTTGCTATCATTCATATGCCATACGCCGGCATAACCATTGGTCCAGACATTCTGGGAACCGTAGGTCGATGTCGCCGCCGGTTCGGTGGCGGCAGTATTGCCGTAATACATATAGATGGACGTGCTTGCGGTATGAGATACCGTGGGGATCTTCACCCATGCGGCAAGGGTGCCGCCCGCATAAGATTCTATCTCTCTCGGGAGCAGGGTGACGCCGTCCGAAGCAGTGAATCGGATATCGCTACCGTTGGCGTTGATGTTCGAGAGGCCGGAGAGGGAGATGAGGACGGGGAAGTTTGTCTCGTCTTCTGTCCCCCCGCCAACGAGGGCAGGGTTTATGGTAATCTGTTGGCGCAGCTGCCAACTCGTGTTGTTCCAACTGTTACTGTTATAGATAAATTTGTCGAACGTACTTGTGGCGCTCGTGCCGAGATAGTTCGTAACCGTCACGTCGACCGTCGCCCCAGTTGTTCCCGCGGGAGAGACCGCGGTAATCGAGGTATCGCTCACCACCGTAAATGATCCCGCGGGCGTCGAGCCGAAGGCGACGGAGGTAGCCCCGGTAAAGCCGATGCCGGTGATGGTGACACTCGTCCCACCCGAGGTGTCGCCGGCGGCAGGAGAAATGGAGGTAACGGCGGGAACAATTTGAGACATAGGAGACGATGCCGCACTCGCTCCACCGACCAGCCACTGCTGATTTGACATTCCAGTGTCGCTTGCGGCATACGCACATCCTGTGTTTGATTGCGTCAACACATTGCCAGTCGCACGATTTGTAATCTTTACAGAACCGTCCCCAATTTGTGTAATAATCCACCGGTCGCGTGCGCTGCTCATGGCACTGACCATTGCTACATCATCGCCATTGCCGTGTTCAGTAACTCCTTCGGACAAAAGGGATCCCATGCTCATTAATCCGTAGAAACCATCCCCTCCGTCCTGTAATGTCCAGGTTCCAGCCATTGAGATCTCTCCATATCCACAGGCCAGTTGAAGAGGTGTAACCCCTCCGTTAGCCGCCCCGATCAAGTAGCTGCCGACAACTCTGGAAGCAACACTGTCCATAATCCGGATGCCAACACCGCCATAGTTGACTTGGCTAACGATTCGTGTCATCTTCACGTTTGTTGAATCGAAGCTGATAGGCTTCCGAGGAGATAGGATTTGAGTGCGTGACATTGCCATCATTTGTTCGATATAGCTGGGCGTGGTGGGTGTGTCAGGCAACTCAGACGGAAGGGAGTTGTTTGGTGTCGAAGAGTTGGAGAGCCCAGTAATGCTTGCGCTTGTTCCTGAATTCTGAAAGGGGCTTTGTCCTGACACTTGAAGGACTGCGGCGACGAACGCATTTGCAGTGGATCCCGCATCGACGGAGAGATAACTGTTTGTTGCGATGCCAAGCAGACTAATCAGTCCGTTGTAATGGTTGAGCGTCATTGCAGAACTGCTTGACGGGCTATAAACTGTCCCTCCCTGCTGAGTCACGCTTCCGTCGCCCGAGAGTACGAATTGTGTGCCGCCTTGGCCACTATCGTGCCAGCCATCCCCGATCAGCAAATGACCGCCGAGATCCACCTGGTATCCCCCAGAACTCGTCATATACTCTCCAACACTTCCCAAGGTCTCAATCCCATTGTGCCGCGCGATTCCGCCATGAACGACCTGAGCCAAATTCGGATCGTTATTGATTGTGGCAACCTTAAACTCGATGGCAGCGTCATCTATTCCATCCATTTCAACGGCTGAGCCATTAACTGAACACTCATCACAGATGATGCGTGTATTTGGTGTATCGGGCTCGTGCAATTCAATCTGATCGGTCGAGGACGATGTTGAGTAGGTGTAAAATCCCAGGTCCTCCAGCTGAACCGATTTGCCATAAATGCTTAGAATTGGGCCCTGCAGACTAGCAGCGGCTTGGAGTTGACTGAGTAGACCATCGCCAAAGATGCCGACACTCGCGTTCGGTGGAATTGTCAGTGTTTGATAAATATTGTAGGTTCCCGCAGGAAGATGAACGATTCCACCCGCTGCTATTGCAGCATTAATGGCCTTTTGAATCACATCGCCACTGGACCCAACGGATACCTCAAAGACTGGTCTGTGGCTAAAAGGCGGAATATACACCTCGGTTGGAATGGTCAGGGATAATATCGGATCAGTGGCCCTGGTGGCTTCGTCGACGCTTGTATAAACTCCAACGCCGTTGCACTGCCTGCAGAATGGGCCAAAGGGTTGTGATACCGAATATGAATTGCCAGCCGATATGAAGTAACGTGGGCTCCCGCTGATAGCCATGATTTGGAAACTCGGATCAAGGTTTACGAACTGATTATCCGCAAGTATCAGAGCGCCAGGCATACCCATAATCATTGGTTCAGAAGCTGGGTGATAGACTGTATTCCCCTGTATGATAACATTAGAAGGTGCTCCGGTTGCCCCTGTCAATAATAACATCTGTGAATCGAACGATAGGTTGTTTCTAAATGAGAAGGGGCCTGAACTGGAAGGCAGGAGATCGCTTTCTGTTGATCTCACAAATACACTATTCGTAACATTAAATGGTCCTCCTAGCACTGTGTATCCCCATATGCCTACAGCGTTATCGGTAAACAAGGAATCGATCACGTTGAAATTTAACGTGCCCTGATTACTGATGCCTGCAGTGGAGTTGTGATCGAAATGGACCCGATCCACTGTCAGTTCTCCACTATCACCGCCTGCTCCTGTCAGGAAACCAATGGCGCTATTAAGAATACGGCTGTCATGAATCAGGTTTCTTGTCGGATAACTGTAGTGAATTTTGTCCCACGCAATTTCAAGAGCGATGCTAGTGGCACCACGTCCATCCCAAGTGATCCGTCCGAGGTTTAAGCCGTCAACACCGTTCAGTACAAACATGGTACCCCCCTTGGATCCGCCCCACACTATAGTAGTAGTGAGTGGATCTTCGCCGAGGATTGTGATGTTTGTATTACCCATGACAGTAAGAGTCCCAGTGATTAAATAGGTTCCATGTGGGATCCACAATACGGGCGTGGAATTGCTAAGTGAGTTAAGCGCTGCCTGCAGCGCTGCTGTATCGTCCGTAATGCCATCCCCTTTGGCTCCAAAAACTGCTTTGACATCAGTCCATGATGCGAATGGGCCATCGAAGGTCTTCGCTGATTCGACGAACCCTGGATTCGGAGTGATGGAATGTAGAACGCAGGTAAAGGATGACTGGGCAGTCATTCCAGAATAAGTACCAGACACCGTTGTAGCTCCCGGATGGTTGCAAGAGACCATACCGCTAGAGGAGATGCTTGCAATAGAAGGGTCTGTTACCCAAGTTGTGCTTGCCGACACATCCGTCGTCGCACTATTGGAGTAGTCAGCCAGCATCTGATACTGGTAGGGAGATTCAGAGCGAATGACTGCAGGTGTTGAACCCAGATGAATGTCAGTAATCTGTGGGGTGGAACACGTCAAGGTCGTGACTGCGGTTACTCCTGCTGAGAGCACCGAGACCAGGGAGCTTCCTGCTCCCTCGCAGGTCAGAAGGCCCTGGCCATCTACGGTAGCAACAGCGGGAGCGTTGCTCGTCCATTTTGCCGTCGAGGTAATATCCGTTGTGCTTCCGTTCGCATAGCTCGCTACTGCTTTGAATTGCGCGGTCTGCTTGATAAGGATGCTTGGTGACTGAGGTGTGATTGATAATGCAGTAATCTGCGGGGTGAAACACGTCAAGGAGGTTTTTGCGGTAACTCCTCCTGAGAGCGCAGAGACCAGGGAACTTCCTGTCCCCTGGCAGGTCAGAAGACCCTGGCCATTTACGGTGGCAACAGCAGGCGCGCTGCTCGTCCATTCTGCCGTCGAGGTAATAGTCGCCGTGCTTCCGTTCGCATAGCTCGCTACTGCGTTGAGTTGCACGGTCTGCTTTATAAGGATGCTCGGTGACTGCGGTGTGATTGATAATGCAGTAATAGCGGGCTGTATACTCTCCGAGAATTGCTCAACTTGCATTCCGCATCCGGCTGATGCAATGGTCGTTATGCTAGCAATGAATATCCATACGTTTCTAAGCGGCGAACGCATACAGCCTCCGTGCCGGAAGCTGTATCAATCGCGGTTGAGTCTAATCAGCCGAAATTGAGACCTTCCGTTCAGGAGGCTACATCGGCTTTTATCTGACTATACAAACTACTGTTCTGGATAGAGGCACGACGTTCATGGAAATACTACAAACGATTACGATTCTCAATACTCTCACCATTACCTATGTACTGTTATCTCGGTTATGTTACGGAACTGCTCAACTGTATGCGCAATAAGGTCGTCAATGTCGATAGGTTGTCATCTGGGAATCCGTAGCAGAAGTGCTCATTCCTCTTGTCTGGATAGATTGTCCCGACAAGTCGGCCAGCGGGGTGGAATTCACTAGGTCTCTGACCGCGTAATGGTGTGTCTTTTGTAGCCGAACTTCTGGCGTGCTTTTGTGCGTGTGAACCCCTGTCGATGGGGACGCGGTCGCGGTTCATCTTGCGGTTCTAGGCTTTGGCTTCCCTTTGAAGGTTGCGGAGGGAAGGGATTCAGCGTTGGCCCAGGAACTGGCGGCTGAACAGGCTGATCTCGATCTCCGCCTGGTCGAGCCAGCTTCCGTGTTTGGGCGTGTAATGCACCGTGAACAGGTCCCACAGCCAACCGCCGATCTTTTCTCCGAAGCGCTCCACGATGGCCTTGCGGCGGTGCAAACTCAGATTGTCCAGCACCAGATGGATGGTGTCGGCCTGCGGGTAGCTGGCCGCAATCTCCAGCAGGTAGTCTGCGAACTCCGGCGAGGAGCGGTGGGGAGTAACTTTGGTAAAGTGACGGCCGGCCTTCGGTTCGACACCGCAGTAGACGTTGGCGTCGCCGCAACGCTTGTACTTCGAGTCGCGCCGCAGGATTCGCCCTGAGCGCATGGGCCGCACCGGACGCAGCTCGGCATGCAGAACGACCGGCTTCTCATCAACGCAAACCACGGGTTCACGCTCTGCAGCGGCTCTACGTAGATATTGAGCACGTCCTCCATACGGGCGATGGACTCCTCATTCAGATCCGCCAAGCACCACATTTTTCCCCCGCCACGGCTTCAGGTCGTGGCTCTGAAGAAGGATGCGAATCGTTTCCCGGCCCACCTGCGGCGCCAGTTTTCGCTTCATCGCTTGGCGGGCGATCAATCGCACGCTCCTGTGTGCCTGGCCTTCGGGCGGCATACCGCAAACCATGGCAATGATCTGCTGGCCCTGGCCTGTGTCCAGCGCCCGTTGCTTGCCGGGCCGCGTTTTTTCGTGCAGACCCGCCTCCAATCCTACTTCTTCGTAACGCCGGGCAATGGCCCGTACCGTCTTCGCTGCCATACCCATGTTCCCGGCTACCTGCGTTGCCGTTTGTCCCTGGTCAAGCTGGCGCAGAATCAAGGCTCGCCGCAGCACCCGCGCCGATTCCCACCCCTTCGTCAGCATTCCTGCAATCTGCTGCCGCTCCTTCTTGCCCAACTCCACATGTACTCGATGGTAGGTTGTTCGCATACCTTCACGATGCAACCCATCCAGCTTCTCCAAAAGGGCCTATTCAGGTACACCATGATGCGGTCAGAAACATTGTGCGTCGGCAAAGTCACGATACAATCCAAAGAAATGCTTCAAAGGGCGTCCGACACGATGTGCCTGATTGACCCAGTTGAAACAAAGCAACTGCTTTAGAATCCGCACTTCCCGTCCCAGAATGCTCCCCATCGCATGGGTTGTATCCCAATGAAAACAAGACGGCGGAAGACTCCAGAAACGCTGTTCCAAAAGGTGTGGGTTGGGTAACAACCTTTTAAAAAAGCTCAGTCGTAACTCCCGGCTTGACTCGATTCAGGAGGGGGAGGCCTGAGACCGCTCGGTCGCTATTGAGATGCAGTTGCCACGTCGCGCAGGCTCAGTACTTTTTACTATTGAAACGCCAACGACCCGATGATACGATTCCACATCGTTCCACTGGGCTATCCGTTATGTGGTGCATCAAGCGCGTTAGCCGGCTTCGGGTGGGACGCCGTCTGGCGGCGGATTCACTACTTGTTTACGTGTGGGTAAATGTTCCTTAGGCGCGACCATGGCAAGATTCTGCGGTAATTGTGGAACGCCGCTCCAGGATGGAGCCGGCTTTTGTGGTCTGTGCGGGACGAGAGTGGCCCCGCCGCAGGCTGGAATCTACACCGCACCAACACCCCAGCCGCGTGCTGGTTCTGGCTCATCCGCGATGCCTCCCGGCTCGCCACCTTCACCTGTTTCCAGCCCGATCATACCGCCTGCCCCGCCTCCCCCCCCTGCCTATCCGATGCAGCCGCCTCCATGGAGCGCTGTGTCGGCGCCACCCATATCGCCGCCCGCAGTTCCCTCATCTGTCCACCAAGCTGGTCCCGCAGCCGCCTCTTTGACGGCTTCCTGGCATGCCGGCAACCCTTACGCCGCAGACTCAACGGATGAGTTGCCCGCCTCGCCGCCGCTGTGGGACTTTCAGCAAAAGTTGGTGCCCACAGGCGAATCTATTGCGGCATCATTGGGGAGCAATCCTGGCGGGTTTATGAAAATACTCGCCTGGATGATTCGGGCCGCCTTCCTCGATCCACGCATCGCCCGCCAGGCTGTGCTGGACAAGGCCGGCAATGGCGCGGCAATTGGTGCGTTTGCGCTCTCCATGGCACCGGCGTGGCTCTACCTGCTGCTGGCCGGAAACCCATACCTCTATAACTCGATCTACCACGCCATGATCATCAGCACGGTGATTGTTTCGATCGCAGGCATGGTAGCAACGATTTTCATACTGGCCATGCTTTCGAAGGGCCTGTTGGGGGTGAGGCTCGGCGCCGGTCAGTTGATGCGTGCGCTGGCCTATGCACAAGGGGCCGCCGTCCTCGGTTTCATCCCTATTCTTGGCATACTGATCCGCTTATGGACGATTCCCACGTCAATCGCCGCGATACGCGAGATCAGCGGGGCGGGAACGGCCAAGGCGATCGTCTTCATCGTCATCGGAGGGGCCGTCACGATCGTCGCCATGATGCTGCTCTCACCGATTCTGATGCGCACGCTGGTGAGATTCTGATTTGAGGAACCCTGGGATGACGCCCGAGCAGGCAAGCCAAAGTTATACCACCCTGCGCCAGCAGTGGGATGCGGGGCAGTTGCCCGACGCCCGGTTTCGGGAGCTGGTGGCGCAATTGGTAGTAAACGGCGCCGACGGAACGGCCTGGCAACTGGACGCGGACAGCGGCCAGTGGGTGGTGTGCCAGCCGCCTCAGCCGACGCCGCCCTCAACCAAAGCCGCTCCCGCCAATCGATGGTGGTCCATTCTCCTGATGATGGTCAGCCCGGGTCAACTGCTGGCGCAAGGCTTGGGCAAGATATCGTGGCCCTTCGCCCTCACCGTCTCCGGCGCCGCGTTCGCGCTGTTTTTCTTTCAGACCGGGCTCGACCGCTCGCATGTCAACTTCCTCAGTGCCAGCCGCTGTGCGCTGCTGGCGCTGCTCGGCGCGGGCTATGGCACGGCAGGCATAGCGGCCATTGGGCTGGTGGCATGGGCGTTGTCGAAATTCATCGGCGGTGACCAGCCGCCGGGCTGGGTGATCCGCGCCGTTGCGTTGAGCTATAGTTCCGGCCTGGTCTATGGCGCGGCGGGGCTTGTTTTCAATCTGTTTTTCAAGTGGAATACGTCCTTGGCGTTTGGGGTCACCGGCGTGTTATGGGCGTTGGGGCCGATGATGGCGGTGTTCCGCCAGCTATCCAAAGGCAAGATTGCGGGAAGCGTGGTGTTCGCTACCATCTGCGGAGCGTTGGTGCTGTTGGGCTGGGGAGCGCTGGCAACGGGCAGCGCAGGGAGGTGAGTGATGGCGAATGAAACGAACCAGGGCGGCAGCTCGATCCCCGCATTGCTCTGTTTTGCCACGCTGGCAGGCTTGGCCGCCTACCGCGGGAACCCGTCGTTGAAGCCGGTTGCCGTGGCTGCCATCGGCGGTTTGGCGGCGGCGTGGTTGTGCCTATGGCTTTTCGGCCGTCTGCTTTATATCTTCAATGGCGCCGTCCGGCAGAAGTACGGGTGGCGCGGAGTCAGGCAAGCCGTCGGCCGGAATTTCCTGCTGATCATTCCCTACACGGTGTTGGCGCTGCTCGCCGACCTAGTCCTGGGTTGGAATGCAAGCCTCACTTTCGCATCGGCGGGAATCATGACCTCCGGATCCGCCGTGGGCGCTGAGTTGATGGCAAAGGGCGGCGGCAAGATCGCAAACATGCTGCTGCCGGTTTGCGGGGGCATGGGTTTCACCATGCTGTGGATGGTGATCGGCTCGTTGCTGCGGGCGGTAGCGAGGTGAGATCCATGAACGCAAGTCGGAGGTCTCTGCTGTGTCTCGTCGCTCTGCTGTGCGCCGCCCCGACTGCACATTGCGCAGACAGCGGCCCGCGGATATCCGGCCAGTGGGCCATCACGCAAAGCGGCGTGCAAATGCTCGCCGGCGTTTTCAGCGTGAGCAGGAGCGACGGCGGAAGCGCCGGCGGATCCTCGCAGCAAGAACAGCCAGCGGGGCTGGAGGGCGAATACAACGGCACCGTTTCCAGTTCCGATACGAACAGCACCAGCGGGCACATCCAGTTCACAGTCAGCGGCAACTCGCTCCAGGGAACGGTCAACGGACAATGGGCGCAAGCCCCGGGTGACGAATCAAACCTGACGGAAGAAGAAAAGGAAGCAAGCAGGGAGTCCGAATCCGGAACCTTCTCCGGGTCATTCGGCGGGGCCGTCACTTCCGACTCCGGCAGTTTTGACACGAACCTGGCCGGTAAGATCGGCGACTTCGACTTTTCAGGTCACATTCGCGGGAGCATCCAGGGGAACGACGCCAGCGGCACCTGGGACGCCACCAACCAGTACGGAAATTCGTCGGGGACATGGCACGCGTCCAGACCGGCGCCGGCTGTCGCGCTGCTGGGCTTGACCGGCGTCGGCGCAGAAGTTGTGGAAACTCCACCTCCGGGGATTTCCGGCGTGGGAGACGTTCCCGGACCGTCGGATCTGCCCGAGACGGGCACCGGCATTCTGCTGCCCGGATTGCTGGCGGCCGCCGGCATTGGGCTCAAGAGCCTGCTCGATTCCAGCAATGTCACGCCGCCTCCCTTGGTCGACTACGGCCCCGTTACACCGCCCATTGACTCCGGTGGGCTCGACGCATCCATGCCGGACTCGACGCCCGCCGCCGCTCCGGTGGATCAGCCTTCGACACCGGCTCCGCAGCCCGTACCGCCCACATCCGACTACGGACCGGAGTACACGCAGGCAATCAAGGATTCGCAGGATGCCAGCGACAAGTACACCGCCATGAAGCAGCAGCTTGCCGATTTCGAGAATGGCGCGGACACAACCGATCCGCAGTACGCCATCTTGAAGAAGCAGTACACGGACTATCTGGATTACTACAAGCAGAAGGCCGATGACTCCTCCGCCACAGCCGACGCTATCGCCAAGGCGGTGGAGCTGGACCGCAATACCAGGGTCCTGAAGGATTTCAGGGGCAACGACGTAAAAGCGGTGGTCTACGATCCCGCAACGGGCCAGTGGCATGACAGCGAGACGGGCACTCTCTTTGATCCCAACAGCTGGCAGCAGGAGCAGGATCAGGCGGCGAAGGACGCGGCCTGGGCCGCGGCCGACCTCGACAAGATGGCCGCCCACCAGGACAGCTTCAGCAAGAGTCTGGACCAGATAGCAATAGACGAGAAGAACAAGGAGGCCGAACTCAACTACCTGGGCAAACTGCAAAAGATGGCCTACGACACGAACCTCACAGATCCAGGAGGGGCGCACGATGTCTTCACCACGACGCAGAAGATGATGGACGACATTCTGGATGGCAAAACCGTCACCGTGCCGAATATCCTTGCGACCCGCCAGTTTCTGCACGACAGCCTGCTGGGCACGGCAGCCTCGGAGTCGATCCTCTCGCTGTCTGAGAATCAGGCCAATCTGGGAGACATCGCCACAACCACGGCCTGGAACTCAATGCATGAACTCATCACCGGCCGGGATGCCGATGGGCATTTCACAGTAGCCGGAATTATTGGATCGATCGGTCTGCACGTTGCCGGCGCGGCGGTCGCGGGGCCGGCGTATGGATGGGTTTCCGAGGGTCTCTTGACTGCAGCCAACACGGTTTATGCGGAAAAGAACGCCATCGACCACGGCGCCACCAGTTGGGGAGCTTTGGGCGCGGGCGCGCTTGAGGCCGTCTCACAGGGCGGGCTTCAGGCCGCAGGCGGGCTCGCCATGCATTACGTGCCAACCACTTTCCCCAATGTGGCTGCCGGTATCGGGGAGATGATGCAGCCGGTGACTCAACTCGGAAAGCGCATCAGCAACGCTGTGTTCCCGCTCAGCGAGAGCCAGCAGATCACGCGCAATGCCGTGGAAAAAGTGCTTGCGTCTGACAACCCCGCAGATCTGGTCGCGCTCTACAAGAACGGAGGCATGACCAAACTCGGCGAGTTGCAGGCTGCAGGGAACTTGACCAAAGCGGAGGCAATGGCCCTGAACTCGAAGCTGGCGCCCATCGTGAATACGGAGATCGACAACTCCACGCGCCTCGCCATGCAGCAGTTCCAGAGCCGCACCGGGGTCAGGATCGAACAGTCGATCATCGCCGACTCCGGATCGGGCGCGCGTGGAGGGCCCAGTTCCAAGGCCTTCACCGACTTTGACCGGACCCAGGTGACGCGATTCAATCAGGAAGACCTGGCGCAATACGCCCGCGACCACAGCATCTCTGTCGAAGAGGCCAATCAGAAGCTCCAGAATCTGTACGGCAACCAACTGACGGATAACCTCGATACTCGCTTGCGCAGTCAAGGGTTCACACATGGAACGGACGACATACACTACTCGACCTATAACGGAATTGGCGTTGGCTCCGGACCGGGCGACGCGTACGGCGCAGGCGTGACCGGAATGCGGAACAAATTGCAGGGCGTGGGCACGGAATACAACACCAACGCGGCTGGAAATGTGGATTCCGTCCGCACCATCTCAGGCACCGCTGTGGTCGACCAGCACGGGTTAAACGTCCATCAGGTGACCGGGGAGCTGCCTCCGAATCCAGACAAGTTCAGCCCCGACGAATTCCAGCTTTGGAGCAAACAGCAAGTGGATGCGGCCAATGGACATCTCGACGTCAAGTCGGTGGCCAAGGCCATGAAGCGGCAAAGCGACCTGTCGGACCGCATAACCCGTATGTCCGGCAACGACTATGGCCAGGAGCAACTGCAGAACGCTGGGATTCCCGCGGAAGCGCCGGTGTTGGACCCGAACCTTAAAGCGCTTGCCAAACAGATCGCCGACCACCCGAGCGAGGCCGACAGCATCCTGGCGAGTAACAATATGACGCCAATCCAATTCCAGACACAGGTCAAAACCGCAATCGAAAATTACCATGTCGCAATTGGCGGGACATTGAACTAAGGCCGCCGGTAATTGCAAGGAGCAAGAGATGACACCCACAGAGTCAGGTACATCTTCGCAGGACCGGCCGGCGGCGCCCATGGAGCGGCCCCACATCGCCATCGATGGCGAAGACTACCTCCTGGCGGAAAGCGATCTTTCCGCGCTTGCGGATTTGATTGGCGCGCGCTCCAAT
>Ga0326728_10007516_pt1 | contig 27890 bp, 20 predicted proteins | sample MB3enrmetagenome_FD_207602 | JGI IMG/M metagenome (GOLD analysis project Ga0326728, IMG submission 207602) | Lab enriched peat soil microbial communities from McLean, Ithaca, NY, United States - MB31MN | ecosystem: Environmental > Terrestrial > Soil > Wetlands > Peat | place: USA: New York...
CGCCGGAGACGTCCAGCTCTCATACAGTGCGGCCAGCACCATGAAGACCAGAATAATGGAGAGGGCGTAAATGAAGTATGCCTGATGGCCAACCTTCTTTTCCTGATAGCTCGTAGCGGTCCACTCATAGCTGGCTCCTCGCGGCAGAACATTCGCCGCTAGTTTTTCCATCACTTTGAGAGCTTGTCCCGAGCTGGATCCCGGAGCAGCGATGCCAAAGATCGGGGCTGCCGGATAGAGGTTGTAGCGGGTGATCAATTCCGGGCCCTGGGAACGCCTGACCTCTACAAGGCTCCCGAGCGGGACCATTTCTCCGTTGGTGTTTCGGGTATATAGGTTCTTAATGTCCTCAGGCTTCACCCGGTAGCTACTGTTTGCCTGGATATAGACCTGGAATACCTGGTTGAACTTGTTGAAGAGATTGACAAAGGAAGAACCTAAGTACGCCTGGAGCGTGTCAAACACATTATTCAGCGGAACCTGAAAGGATTGTGCCTTTGTCCTGTCTATATCCAGGTAGAGTTGGGGACTGCTGATGTTAAAAGTCGTGGTGAGGTCCTGTAAACTCTTCTGGGAGCTGCCCGCCTTGATAACGTCATTTGTGGCCCTCTGGAGTTCCTGGAGACCGATATCTTTCTTGTCCTCCACCATCATCTGAAAGCCGCCCGTTTGGCCTAACCCCCTGATGGATGGTGGAATCAGCACAAACGCCACCGCTTCCTGGACGGCAGAAAGGTCGCGGTTAAGACGGGCGATAATCTTATCCTGACTTAGCGCAGAGCCGCGTTCACTCCAGTCTTTGTAAGTGACAAAAGTACTTGAAATCGTGGCGACATTGGCCCCATCTAGAAAAGAATAGCCTCCGATCGTAATCCAGTTGTAGACACCGGGGTTTTTTTTCAGAATGGCATCGATCTTTTCTGATACTTCCCGTGCCCTCGGCTGCGCAGCCCCGTCCGGCAGACGGGTGAATAGAATGCCATAGCCCTGGTCCTCGATAGGGAGAAAGCCAGTGGGACGACGAACAAATAGCCAGCCGGAAATGATGATGATAACAAAAAAAACCACGATCATGAGTCCCGCCCGGTTTACCATCCAGCGAACCATCCCCATGTAAGGGTCCTTCATATCCTGGTAAATTTTATTGAAGCCGCGATAAAACCAGTTTAACTGCTTCTCCCCTCTGGGCCGGAGCCACAGGGCGCACTGGGCCGGTTTTAAGGTCAGGGCATTAATGGCGCTGATCACCGCAGTCGAAGCGATCACCAGGGCAAATTGCCGAAAGATCTGTCCCGTGATGCCGGGCAAAAAGGCCGCAGGCAGGAAGACCGAGACCAGGGCCATGGTAATGCCCATAATCGGACCGGTCAACTCGCTCATCGCCTTAATGGCAGCGTCTTTTGGAGATAGACCCTTCTCGATATAATAGGCACTGTTTTCCACAATGACGATCGCGTCGTCGACCACGATGCCAATGGCCAGAATCAAAGCGAACAAGGTCATGAGATTAATGGTGAATCCGAGTGCACTCATAGCGGCAAAACCGCCGATAATGGTGACGGGGACGGTGGTGGCAGGAACGAGCATTCCCCTGAAACTTTGCAGAAATACCATGATCACGATGAGAACCAGAATGCCGGCTTCGAAAAGCGTCTCATACACCTTGGATATTGCCTGGCGGACGAACGTGGTGGTATCGAAGCGGATTGTGTACTTCAGGCCTTCGGGGAAATCCTTGCTCATTTCCTTCACAGCCTTGTAAACATTGTCAGCGACAGCGATAGCGTTGGCCTCGGGAAGGGCGAAGATGGGGATCTGGGCTGATCTGAGTCCGCGCATATTGGAAAAGTTTGAGTAATTCTGTTGGCCCAGATCAACGCCGGCAATATCGTGCAAACGCACAATTTGGGCGGCCACGCCGCGGCTGTTCTTGACAATGATGTTTTCAAACTGATCAACATCAGACAGCCGGCCGAGGCTGTTAATGGTAAACTGAAAGATCTGATCCCGTGGTACAGGAGGAGCACCCAGTTGTCCAGCCGCGACCTGTATATTCTGGTTTCCGATGGCATTCAGGACATCCTGGGCGGTAAGGTTGAAATACTGGAGTCTCTTCGGGTCCAACCAGACCCGCATGCTGTAAGGGCCTGCACCAAAGACCCTTACCTGGCCGATGCCTTCCAGCCGAGCGAGTGGATTCTGCATATTGATGATGGCGTAGTTGGAGAGAAAGGCTTCACTAAACCGGTTGTCATCCGAATATAAACTGACAATCAGCAAAATGTTAGTAGAAACTTTCCTAACGGTAACCCCTTGCTGCGCAACGGCTGGCGGCAGTTCTGCCAATGCGGTATTGACCTGATTTTGGACGAGCGCAAGAGATTTGTTAAGATCGGTTCCCACGTCAAAAGTAATGGTCAGAGTATAGGAGCCATCGTTACTACTTTTAGAGGACATGTAAATGGAATGCTCAACGCCGTTGACAGCCTGCTCGAGGGGCACTCCCACTGTTTCTGCAATGACCGAGGCACTCGCTCCCGGATACGTGGTGAGTACCTGAATCGTCGGCGGCGTAATCGGAGGATACTGCTCTACTGCCAGGTGATAATAGCTTACCAACCCGATAACGATGGTGACAAAAGCGACGACATTAGCGAGGATCGGTCGCTCGATGAAGAACCGGGAGATCATGACCCTTCCCTCCTTTGGCTTGTGGATTGACGGGAGCTTGTACCCAATATCCGTAAATCCTGCCTCTCCGGGGTCACGGGTCGTCCTGGAATGGCTTTCTGAACGCCCCTTACAACAACCCATTCCTTTCCCGTCAGACCTTCTTCAACGACACGCAGATGGTCCACCAGTGTGCCAGTTCTGACGCTGGAACGTTGCACCATGTTATTTTCGTTCACCACCAAGACATATGATCCACGCTGGTCATAACCGATAGCCTCCTGAGGCACCAAAAAAGCAGGTCCTTCCTTAACAGGCACATGCACCCGGGCATAGAGTCCTGGCAAGATCTTACCGTCCGGGTTTGGGAAGATTCCTCTAAGCAGCAAGGTGCCGGTAGTGGGGGTGAGACTGATGGAGGCAAAATCGAGGTGGCCCTTGTGAGGGTAACCTGTTTCATTGGTTAAGCCTACAAAGACCGGCCATTGTTTGGCTTCGGTTTTCCCGGGGGTCCAATGGGCTTCTCCCATCAGGCGCGCCAGATCCGCATCGCTGATGTTGAAATAGACATAGATGGGATTGATCTGGTTGACTTCAGCGAGAACCGTGCTTTGACCTGAACCCACCAGGTTACCGGGATCGACCAGTCTGCGATCAATTCTGCCATCGAAAGGAGCAGCGACCTCCGTATAGCTCAGATTGAGCTTGCTTAGGTCTCGGGCCGCTTCTGCTGCCTTCAGGTTGGCCTCGGCAGAATCCCGTTGAAAGCGCCAGTTGTCCACGTTTTCCTGGGAGGTAGCCTTCTGCTGCAACAGGTTGGAATACCGGATAAACTGTTTTTCGGCATAGTCCAGCTGGGCCTTTTGCAGTAATATCTGCGCTTCATTTTGCCGAAGTGCGTCCTCGTAAGTGTTTTGTTGAATGAGAAAGAGGAGCTGTCCTTTCTTGACGTTTTGGCCGTCCCGGAAGAAGACCTTTTCCAGGTAACCCGAGACCCGGGCAACCAGTTGCACTGTCTGAATGGCCTGTGAATTGCCCGTCAGTTCCAGGTAGTCCGCCACTGTCCGCTGGACGGGCTGGGCCACCGTAACTGCGGGCGGAGGAGGGGGAGGATGAGGCTTTTCCTTGCACGCCGTCACATAAACAGCGAGCATCAGCCATATCACACAAGCTAAAACTTTTCGAATCGGGCGAGGCGTCTCTCTTTTTGGGCAAACCATTACGATATCTCCATAGCTTCTCTCACGTTAACCCTGTTAGAAATTCCATCCCGGCTATTGGGCTTCTACCAGTCGGGAACCCGAATCAGGGATTTGGGCTCCTCGGGGGGGAGAGGATTATAGGATACTGGGGCAAGCAATTTTCCCCAGTTGGTGCGTTTCGCCATCTCTTCCTTTATCTCGGAGGGTACCAGATCCTTTCCTTCTCGGACTTCCCAGCCACCGCCTAGGGCTTTATATACCCCCACCAGATTGCCAGCGATGTTTCCCAAGGTGGTAGCGAGATTGTCCTGGACACTCAATAGAGACTGCTGTGCGACAAGGACTGTGGTAAAATCAACGATGCCTTCCCGATACTGCTGGATCGCAAGATCAAGAGCGCCGCTGGCGGCCGTCGCGCTCTGGGCCAGGGATCCGGCTTGCTCCTGAGCCTTCAGAAAGGCGATCAGGTTGTCTTCTACCTCCTGTTGTGCTGTGAGAACCGTGTTTTGATAAGTAATGAGCAACTCCTGGAACCGGGCATCCTGAACCCGGACATTGTTCGTAATCTGACCATAATTGAGGATGTTCCACTGGAATGAGGGGCCGGCCTGGATATTACGACTACTCCATTTGAACATATCACTGAGGCTGACTTTCTCGATGTCCGTCGAGAGAACACCGAAATTTCCGGTGAGGGAGAAAGCGGGATAAAGGTCCGCCTTAGCCACACCGATCTGGGCGCATTGGGCCGCTGCCTGCTGTTCAGCGCTCCGAATATCCGGCCTGCGGCGAAGGAGATCGGCAGGGATGCCCACGATGACCTGCGTTGGAGAGACCGGAATATCTGACGAGCCCGCCAGTTCATCCGCCAGATGACTCGGCGGCAAACCGAGCAACACGCTAAGGGCATCTTTGGCGTGCCGCAACTGGGCTTCAAGAGGAGGGATGGAAGCCTCTGTATTATAGAGCACGGTCTTGGCCTGATCGACGTCTAATTGAGACGCGGTGCCGTACTGGTACCGGGCCTCGGCGATTTTCAGACTCTCCTTTTGCGTCTCCACATTTTCGCGGGCAATGGCGATCCGCTTTTCGAGGGTTCTGATCTGGATATAGGAATTTGCCACATCTGCTGTCAGGCTCACCAGGGCGCTGTCATAGTTCGCAATTGAGGCAAGCCAGCTGGCATTGCCTGACTCAATGGCCCGCCTGAACTTTCCCCAGAAGTCGATCTCCCAGTTGGCCCCCAAACCGATCTGCGATTGCCAATACGATACGGAAGGGCTGCGAGTAGAAGGGAAGCGGGAAACGGACTCCAGCGAGATAACCTGGCCGGACTGCTCACTCGGTCGGATGTATTGAAGGGAACCAGAGGCCTGCTGGGTCTGGGGATAAAGTTGGCCCACCGCAATGCCGAGCTGGGCACGTGCTTCGAGTACCCGGACACCCGCGATCCTGAGAGAAAGGTTCTCCTTGTAAGCCCGCTTAATGAGCCGGTCGAGGACCGGGTCGTTGAACACCTGCCACCAGCTACGGTATTGCATCGCTTCTGTCTTCACACGCTGATCACTCGCATCCAGCCAGGCTTTTGAAACAGCCACCGGAGGAGGACTGAAATTCGGCCCGACTTTGAAGCATCCGGGCAAAAGCATTAAGATCAACAAGATTAGAGAAGATTTGTAGTGCCTCATGGTCGCTCTGTTTGTTAGAACTCCTTAAGCCAGATTACCCGTAGGTAAATTAAAACAAGTAATGCCCAATTGCAAGCCTTCGATACTCCAAGAGAATAGAAACTATTAGATTCGGCTTACTTATCTATTCTCTTCAATGGAGGCATAAATCTGAATACTGTAAAACCAGTATTTTTAGGCCAGAAAAAATGTATTTAGGCGAAAGATGGAAGGATGGTCTGTAATGATGGCGTACTGTAACGGAGGTATTCTTCACGAGGTTTTATGATTCAAAATCAGATTTAAGAGGTCGAGGTGGTCTTCTATAAAAAGATCGTTGGCAATCTCCCTGTTCTTGTAAGCAACGAACCTCACGCCTGAAGACTCAGCCGTCTGTTTATCTACCTCAGAATCTCCTATAAAAACAGCCTCCTCTTTCTTCAGCTTAAAGGCTTCGATGATCTTCTCGATTGATTCCGGATGGGGCTTAGGGTTGTTAACATCGAGGGCAGTCACAACCATCTCAAAATAAGGATCGAGGCTGAACCTTTCCATGACATGTTTCATGGACGTCGTCCGGTTGGTATTGATGGCTCGAAGGATCCCTTTTTCTTTCAGTTTCTCCAATGTTTGAAACAGATGGGGCTCGATCTTCAAATACTCGACGTAATTTCTCAAATCGACCTGTCTCTCTTTCAAAATTTCTAACGCCTTCTTTTCCAAATCGCTTTCTTTCCCGAAAATGAAGCGGATGGCTTCAAAGACGGTGTGAATGTGAACGTATTGCATCTCTTCTTCACTGAGAGGGCCTCTTCCCACCAAAGCACACAGGTCGTTGTATAATCTTGTGTTGGCCTCGAAGGAATCGAAGAGGACGCCGTCGCAGTCGTAGATCACACAGCGGATTTTCGATTGAAACTTTTGAACACGCATCTCTTCTCTCTCCTTAAGCCGTCCTCATTGTGCTCCCGAAAGAAATCCTTTTCTCATCTCGCCATTCTCAGGATAAAAGACCCTGGGTTCGCCATTCTTTTCGACGAGATAAAAGCAGCCGTTGCTTTGCTGCATCTTCAACATCTCCTGCGGCGGATAATCCATCAAGAGGCCGATCAGCATTTGATTGACAACCCGGTGACCGACGATCAAAATCTCCTCTCCTCTGTGGCTCTGAAGGATCGTCTCCACAAAGGGCCTGATTCGGTTCATGACATCCGTATAATTTTCGCCTCCGGGGATGCGGTAGGTGAAACGGTTTTCCTTGAACCTCTCCCACTCGCGCCTCGCCTCTCCGTCGGAATCAAGGAACTGCTTCCCTTCCAGAATACCAAAGGCGATCTCATCCAACTCTGGCTGTTCATGAAGAGGAAGACCCAAGTGGTTGGCAATCGGTTGAGCGGTGAGAATGGATCTCTTCAGAGTACTGGTGTAAATGGTTGAGATGGCGCGGCCTTCAAGTTGCTCAAGCAATGCCCGGCTCTGGGCATAGCCCTCAGGACTCAAGCCGGGGTCACTTCGGCCTTGAATCCTTCCTTGCACATTCCACGTCGTCTCTCCGTGCCGCGCAATGTAAATCCTAATCAATTCGCAAAAGTTCCTTCCATATCTTCAGACAGCAGATTTCGATCCGCCTCCGGACCTCTGACTTCAAAATAGACATAATCTAAGATTTTTCCATCCCCGTCTGCAATAGCGAGGGAATATTTTCCTGTTTCTGGAGTCCAGGGGATCGCTTTTCCCACCGCTTCCATGCGTGCGCCATTCAACACCCATCGAAAGTCGTTTTCACTGGTTTGCGCGATAAAGAAGATCTTCTGGAGTTCCAGTGGAATGTCCGGATCCATTGCAATCACCATCCCGGAAGGAGGGTAGATGATTCTGGGGTTGAATTGAGCTATTCTCTGATTCTTTGAATTGGGTTCTGTCCCGGGGATAAACCATTCCTCTCGGGAAGAGGCGATGCCTTGAGGAAATTCAATCTCCCTTCGTACGAGGCGGGGAAGGATTTCTCTTTTTATACTGGGATCATTTTGATGAAGAAAATTCATCACCTCGATCCAGATGGGAGCCGCTCCTGTAATGCCACTCACATTCCACATCGGTTCTCCCGAAAAATTTCCTGTCCAGACACCCACCGTATACTTTCCTGAATATCCAATGCACCAGTTATCCCTCATATCCTTACTCGTACCGGTCTTTGCTGCCGTCCAGAAGCGGGTGGACAAAGGATTTTCAAGGCCAAAAGTAACACTCCGGGCTTCTCTGTCCGATAATATATCTGAGATGAGAAAGGACGCCTCTTTTGAAAATACCTGCTTCTTCTGACCTGAATGATTCTCTTCGGACGTGAGACGGAGTTCATCCCATATCCCTTTATTGGCCAAACTTCGATAGGCATTGGTAAGCTCCCAGAGGCTCACATCTGCAGATCCAAGGGCAAGAGAAGGACCATAAAAATCACCCGACTCATTGAGCCCCTTGATTCCCAGCTGTCTCAGTTTATTTAAGAAAGGCTCAATGCCGACCAAGGATAATGTCTTCACGGCTGGAACATTGAGAGAGGAAGCCAGGGCAATTCGTGTCGTGACCGATCCCTTAAAATGGGAGTCATAGTTTCTGGGTTGATAGATCCCGCTGATCACAGCGATATCAAGAGGTGAATCATCCAGCAGAGAGGCCGGGGTGAGAATCCGTTGTTCAAAGGCAAGACCATAAAGAAAAGGTTTTAAGGTGGAACCTGCCTGTCGTTTGGCCTGAACCCCATCCACAAACCTTGCCGATAAAGGTTCTCCACTGTAACTCACATAGGCCAGGACATCCCCTGTGCTATTTTCCACGACGAGGATAGCCCCATCCTTCATATTTTGTGATCTCAGCGAGAGAAGATGATGGGTTATACGGTCAATGGCAAAGCGCTGGATCCCGCTGTCCAGAGTACAAGTGACCGACGATCCATGGGGTCTTTCTTTTAATAGATGCCGCGCCACATGCGGGGCAAGATCTTCCCGCGGACGGGGTAAATTCGGCCCCAGAAATATCTGCCTCACCTTAGAATGAATCTCCTCTTCGCCGATTTTCCAATCCATCACTTTAGTGAGATGAGACATCCTCTTGACCAACTCTGATGACGAAGCATTGGGGGATCGGATCAAGGAGGCCAGAATGAGCGATTCTGATTGACCCAGACCATGAGGGTCTTTTCCGAATAACCCCCTTGAAGCAGCCGAGATTCCCTGAAGCTCTCCTCGGAATGTGACGAGATTAAGGTAGGCTTCAAATATTTCTGTCTTTGACCATTTCTTTTCGATCTCCCAGGAATTCAAGATCTGTCTCTCCTTTTGCCAGACGGATCGCCTTCCTCTCTTTGATTGAATCTCTTTATCCAGGATAGAGGCCAACTGCATGGTGATGGTGCTTGCACCGCGGAGACTCTCAGAGGTGAGCCCTTGAATCAAGGCGGCGCCCATCGATCTGTAGTCCACTCCCCCGTGATCGTAGAATCTTTTGTCCTCAGCTTTAATCACCGCCTCTCTCAAGGCAGGGGAAATGTCCTTCAAGAAAGTCCAGTCCAGCCTCCTCCGGTATTTATCCGTCCTCAATTCATAAAGGACCTCTCCACGCCGATCCAATAACAGAGAATCCGACTTCACGTAAGACCGCCGAACCTCATCATAAGTGGGCATGGCATAAGCCAGTGTAGGAAAAGAAACCACCACAATAATAGAGAAAAGTAATTTTTTCATTGAATTCCAATGCAAATAATTTGTCAAACTTCTGAAAAAAATCAGGATCTATTTATGCTATCTTTCAAGTGATCCCGGAGACCCTGAAACAAGTTCAGGGTGACACTCCTTCAGTGTCCAACGTTGTCATGCTGAATTCATTTCAGCATCTCGGTTTTGATTTTAAGGTTTAACCTCAACCGTCTTGTTTGGAATCTCTCCAAACATCTCTGGAAAGTAGAGAGCTTCCACTCTCGTTGTTGGAAGCTGGAATACTCCGCCCTGATTCAAACGAAGAGTATATTCGACCGTCCACTTTCCTTTGGGCACATATTCATAGTAGGCCCTGAATGCCTCAAAAGAGCGCTCCTCAAAAACCGGCCAGACCCACCCTTTCCGTTCCTCCTCTTTTGTTAAGAGCCGAGAGTCTCTTCCAAGTCCGGTCCCGAGGATGGTGCTTCCAGCAGGAATAGGATCGCTCACAACCACCCAGGTCCTGTCGGCCTGGGCCTCCAATTCCAATCGTATTCGAACGATGTCTCCCTGGCTCCACTGATTTTTTTGTTTCTGTTCAATGGGAATCACCGTCCTCTTGATCTTGTACCCGCTTGAGAAAGGCTCCTTCAAAGGAATGGCAGCCAGGCTCTGGATGGTTAGCCATGGCTTTCCTGTTCCCTGATGAGAGAAAGAGAGATCACCCCTTTTGGCGGGCCACGGGAGCTGGGAAACTTTTCCCTTGGGAGAGGTGTTCCAATCAACGGTTTGTGTTTGCTTTGCTAGGGCCGCACGGGTAGTGCCCGTGACTGGAGCAGATTCAAATTTGTTGGAAAACTTTTCCATGGCCAGGACACCCCAGGCATTGGCAAGTGTTAAATCCCACGCCCCTCTTATCTGACGGCCTAACGCCCCCTGGACCATCCTTGGTATGTCTTCTTTCCACTTTTCAGAATTCAGGAGTGATAAGATGGCCCGGACGGCATTGACATCGTTTGAAACCATCAGCCACCACAGGAAGTCCGTCTTTTCGGTTGAAAACCCCATCACCGTACCCTGAAAATTGAGACGGGCCCGGATAATCTGCTCTGCCTCTTTTCTTCGCTCTTCCCGATTCGGAATGTTCTGAACATTTTGAAGGATATTGAACCAGTCAATCACGGCTGAGGTCGGCCAGAGATTGGGCTCCATGGAGATGGAGTTGAGTAACTTTGCCTCTGCCTTTCCACTCCTGGATAATGCTTCGATGGCTGATAGTTTCTTTATGGAAAGATCGGCCGTGGCTAAGGGTGAATACCTCCAGATCTTCCCTTCGATAAAACTCCTGAGGCCGGTTTCCATCTTCTCTCTGGTCTCATCAGGAATACTCCATCCTGCTTCGTGGCCGATGGCTATGATGTAAGAAGTGAGCACCGGACATCCATAAATACAGGGCGGAAAATATTTGACCAACCCGTCTCCGTCCAGGTAAGCGGGAAGATCGGACATCCTCCGTTTCCAGAGATTCTCATCCCGCAATGCAACGGCCACGGAGATCATCTGTTCCATGCAGGTATAGGAATATCTTTTCATATAGTCGATCACACCGCTCAGCCCGTCCGCGATTTTTGGCCGGAAATTGACCCTGACGCCGCCCCTGCCCGGGACGGCATCCTTCGGCCGTTCCACGGTGAGATGATATTCCCTTTCCAACTGAGTAAGAGTGGCCTGAAAGATGCTCACAGGAACCGCTGGCACTACTCTTTGTGCGACCTTGATTCGGTCTGCCTCACTGGTCCCCTTCTCCTTGATTTCAACTTCCCAGTTCAATGCCTCAACACCAATGGACGCAGTCACATCCCATCCGATCTCCTTCGCTTCTCCTGGTGTTAAAGAAACAGTCTGGGGAGCAAGTGGAGCTGAAATTCCTTCTGCCTTCGCAGAGACATCGACCTCCATGCTCCGGTTTGTTGTATTTCGAAGCGTAAATCCGGCCTTAAACCGGTCACCTTCTCTCACGAGAGGAGGCAGGCCGGATAAGACCATCAGGTCCTGCGTTGATTGGATCGATGTCGCACCGGTTCCAAAGAGGCCGACCCCACCGATGGCCACAGCCACAATTCGGAAACTGGTGATCGAATCATTCAGAGGAACTTCAACAGACGCCTCTCCGTTCACATCCAAAGCAACACGGGCCTTCCACAGGAGAAGGGTATCGAACAACTCCCGTGTATTCTGCCTCCCTCCGCCTCCGCCCTGGGGAAGCGCCTTCAGACCGAAGTGACGTTTTCCAATAACCTGCATCTGGGCTGTTGAAGTGCGAACACCATAACCCCTCCGTCCCATCATGGCAGAAAGGATTTCCCAACTCTTATTAGGCATCAACTCAAGAAGACCTTGATCCACAGATGCTATCGCAACTTCACTCCCCGCGGGAGGGGCCTTTCCGTCTGTGGTCGTCACTTTGATCTTGACCTTGGCTTTCTGCCGAACCTTATAGACCTTTTGATCCGAAGATACATTCACCTTCAACTCATGTTCTTTCCATCCTACATTGATCTCGGCGATCCCGAGTTTATACGCAGGCTTTCCAAGGTCGACCATGGCTGTTGGCTTCACCCCGGCCACACGGCCTCTGACGGCGAGAGCAGAAACATAGACATTTGGAGCGTAATCACCTTTGATAGGCACCTGGATGACAGGGCTTTTTCCGGAGATCTTTTTGACCCATGCCGTGATGATCCCCTCCCTTTCCACGGTGATCAACGCGGTCGCCTCTCTGAATGGCATCCTGACCTGAAAAACAGCCTTTTGGCCAGGCTCATAGTGTTTCTTTTCGGGAATGAGGTCGATCCGGTCATGGTCGCCCACTTCAAACCACCACTCCCCTCTTCCCGCCACCCAGACATCCCTATGAGCAACCGTTTTATTACCTGTGTCATCAACACTTTCGGCTTGAAGAACGACATTCCCAGAAACGGGTGACTTGGCATCGCAGATCAGAAGGCCTCTGGAATCTGTCTTTCCTTCGCAGAGGGGAGCAATCTTCTTCGTCTCCGTCGAATGCTCGTAAGAATATACACCTCCGACCAAGCGCTTTCGATGGGTCAGGGTTTGCCGCTGAAAAAGCTCTACCTTAACTCGAGCACCTGAGACAGGTTTTCCAGAGAGGTCAACCACAGCAACATGAAACTTGAAGGCATCCTTCGAAACCGCCCATGAATCCGGTTTGATTCCGGCGAGATATTTGGAATTCCATAAAGGAATCCTCGAAGAGACGGTCTGGACCTCACCATTGGGATCCTTGAACTCCATTTCAGCCAGTATCTCTTTTGGCGTTTCGGCTTCGGGCAGATTGGGGAGAGTGGTCCGGCTGGACCCGAATCGGTCCAGAACCAAATCCATACTCGCAGGCTTCACCTTCTTTTTATCCTCTTTTCTTGCCTCAGCTCCACCTTCCTCTCCTTCGCCTTCCTCCTCGGATTCCAATACCTCCCCTCTCCGGACGACCTCTTCTTTCACAGGGCCGTTGCCGAAGATGAAATCTTCAAATCCCTCGGGAGAAGGAATATACCTTGGCTCGATTTCGTAGCGAAGCTTGACAGGAAGAAGGCTCGCCGCGCCTCCGGCAAGATATTGAACATTCAAATCAAGAGTGACCTCCTTTGCTTTCACTAATGGAGTGGTGGGCGGCTGGATGGTTCCCTTGGTGAGGGGAATTCGAAACTCCTCCACCCTGAAGCTTCCCGAATTCCACTTACGGGATGTTTCATAGTCTTGATCCTCAAAATGTTCCTCTCCCTCCCGATCGGCATAAATAGACCGCTTCAGCTTTTTGCTGTGCCGTTTTTCGACGAAGAGGACATCATAGTTTCCAAGCTTTGCATCCTTCGGAATGGACCAATTGGTTTCCGCAACTCCATTCGCATCCCACTTCAAAGGAAACTCATATTTCTGTTCGCTTCCGTAATGCTGGATCGATACAAGAGTAGGCCTCTGATCCTGAGGCACCGGAGCAAACCCCTTGGTCGTATGCTGGCGAACGATATGCTTCATATGAACGGTCTCACCCGCCCTGAACAAGGACCGATCGAAGATGGTATGGGAGATGACAGGATCCAGATACGACTCCCTGACTAACTGAAATCTCCAGGGCTCGATCCCTTCATCCCAGCTGGAGTGAACAAAGGACATGTCATCCTCGGTGCGGGCTGTTATGAAAAGACCTTGCGAAAGGGAGTGAAGAGCGCCCATCTGTGGATAGTCTCTATAATCCAGCTTGTAGGGGCAGTGGGTAAGAGCATCGATAGGGAGCGGTTGTTGGATACTGGCAATCCCGCTGACATCGGTCGTTCCTGTCCAGAGGACTTTCTCCTGGCAGTCCTTTATGGTTACCGCCGCATTCTTCACCGGCTCTCCTTTGTCGAGTGTAGTCACCCATACAAGAGAAGATTCCCTGCCCCACTTGAAATGAACAGAGAGATTGGTTACCAGGACGGCAGTCGGCACATACATGGGGCCGGCTCTGCCGAGCAACGCGTTTCCTAATATCTCACTTTCCAGCTCTACGACATAAAGGCCGGGGTCTTTTAACGGAATCCCGACGACTTCAAAAGCCCGTGAGCCTGAGGGCTTGGGAACTTTAAAATCTCTTGCCTTCTTCTCGTCACTCAGAATGGATTTTTCTCTTGTTGCCGAAGCCACCTTCCTCAGCCAGGGCTGGACTTCATCGATCTTCTCAGGAGGGACATTGAGTACTCTCCCTATCACCTTTCCAAGAACGCCTTCCTCCTTGTCTACCTTCACCATTCTTGCTTTGATTTCTTGTTCCACACTTCTTAAAGTGACAGGAAGTATTGGCTCGGCCTTCAATTCCAGGATTCCAAACCTGGCGGCAAACTTGGCCAGAGGAGGATATTTGTCTGTCCGGATCGTCAGGGGAAACTTGTCTGCGTTGACAAGGGGTCTTCCAGAGATATCTTTAAGTCCGGGAGGAAGCTCGACCACGAAACTCGCATTCTCCGGAAAAGGACTTTGAAAAGAGACCGAGCTCGTCTCTTCTTTAACACTGGGCTTCCATATCTTTCCATCAGGCCCCTTCAATACAATCTTATTTGCCTGGTCCTCAGAAATGGGAGCAGTGAAATGGAGGGACATAGGTTGTATAGGAATGCAGGCCGCCTTCGGATTTTCCCTCTGGCAATGAAACTCGACAGAAAAGAGAGGCCTTACCTGGAAGCGAAGGATCTGATCCTGATCTGTGGCCACTCCGGTTTTTGTCATCACTCCCTTGCCCCAGATCAAGCTGATCTTCGTATCCGAAGGGAAACGCTGCTTGCTCTGGATGAGGATCATAGGAAAGGGCGGTGGTTTCCTGTATCGAAATATTGCTTTTAATATTTCTTTCCTCTGACCTCCTTCAATGATTTTGATTCCGATACGGTCCTGGATACCTTCCACCGAGAAGAAGACATTTTGAATCACCGATTCGTTAATCGGTTCTGCATCCAAAGTGAGAATGAATATCTGTTCCTCATCGAGCCACCTCGATCCTTCATAGGGGATAGAAGCCCGAATCGAAGGGCCACCCGTGGAAAAGGAGAAGACCCTTTGCCCTGCCACCTCCTTTCCCGAAAGGGTTTTGAGCCCTGACTTCAAATTGAACTCACAACGAATGCCCGCAGGAAGGTCTTTGTCAAAATCAAAGACCCAGTTCTTTCCATCGGCCCACCGGCTGGTTCCCTTTTCAGAACAAGCGATATCAAAGGGCTCGATAAGGCCTCTCGGGTCACCAAATGGGACCATCTGTTCTGAAAATCGAACGCTCACCTGACGAACGCTTTTGACCGTGCCTTGGGGAGAAAAGAACTCAACCTGGGGCCCCTCTTGTGCATAAACCAAAGGGATAAGTAGAATGTTGATGAGCGCAAATATTCCGAAAAGTCTTAGCTTCATATTCCCTCCTCGCATCATTTCCCCTCCCCTCCTCTCCCCATCGGGGAGAAGGAAAGGGTGAGAGGAGACCAAATGTTAGAAGAAAACTCTTAGACCTAAATATGCAAAAATCCTAAAAGATGCCATATTCATGCTATTAGACTATTTCAAATAAGATTTGTAAACTATTAAATATTTTTGATGCCCGTGATTATTCCCTGAGATATTGTTCCAAAAAAAGAGCGTAAATTGTTATCCTCTTACAAAAATGCCCAACGATTATAATACCATAAGAAGGAACCACTTTAGCCATTAATTCTTGATACCCCCGCTTCTCAAAAAATTAAAGAAGGTGTATATTGGAAACCATCATTGATGATTGACAACCCATTTCATGACGACCAGATAATTTTGTTTATTAATTATTCGGATGCGATATAATGTTCTTAAGCAGACGCTTTTCGCCTGCCTATCAAAGCGGTTTGAGCAGACAACGCCCCTTCGGGGCTTGCTCCTCAACCGCACCCGTTATGTTTATTCAAGCTTATGGGAAAAACCTACGTGGCAAATACTGTTATAGGACAAGACGACTACCAAAAGATTATTAAACTCCTTGAGGAAAGTGATCCATTTGTATTAAGTCCTTCAAACATTAAAGAAAAATATAAGATAGATCAGTATAGGCTAGCGTCTCTCAGGGGGGATCTAAGGTTAAAGGTATTGTTAGATAACAATATATTTACTCGAATATTGCCTCTGGCTAAAGGTGATTCTTTAGAAGTTGGCAGTCAATCTGACAAAGCAACAAAATTAGTTTGTGCAATTATGAGTTTTTTCATAATGGGTGGGTTTGATATCGAATTCACTTTACCTCTTTATGAACGTGCTTATTGCAAATCAAAAGGTAGCCGGGAAGAAGATTTATATTACTTCAGAGTAGCGGACAATCTTCATCCTCAAGTATATGCAGATGTTGCGTTAGGGAAAAAGGATTGTTTTCCATCACATGATTTAGAATTTGCAAAAAATATGGTTGATAAAGAATATCCGCCAATAGATTGTTCTTTGTTCGATGAAATTCCTGTTCACTGGAAGCATATATATATCAAACTCCTGAAAGCATGTGCAGTATGGAAAGACACACAAAGTAATATGGAGAGAGTAAAGCGTTATATTCAATGGGTTCGAGAAAACTCTCTATTCATTCCAGCCACAGAATCATTTGTGCTGCTATTTTTCAGCGAGAACAGACTATCAAGAATGATAAAAGGTATAAACTCTAATAACAAAGAAAAGCTTATTCGGGGCGCGAGAAACGCGGCTTGGGACTTATTATATATCACATATTGGGCAGAAAAGGCTGAGAAAGAACAAGGAAAAACAATTTGGTTCATTTGCTCCAGTGACAAGGTTCTAAAGAAAATTACGGAGTCAATATTTATCAGGAAGGGTGCAGATAGAGATTCCTTTCTTGGAGGTCTATTTGAAGAATACTGGGGAGAAAAAAATGGGATGCGAGTTTTGGAAATTTATAAGGCATTAGAAAATGAAGTTAAATCTCAAAAGGTAAAACGCGATAAATTCATACAAGAATTAGAGCTTCATATAGATAGTGATGTTCATAATTATGAGCAAGCAATTAGAACATAACAAGCGCATCAACTCGGAGGTCTGCTTCGCAGCCACCGGTTATGCGTCGCGTTGAGGCTGTAGAAAAAGTCCCTAAGTAGATTCTTCGGCGAGATGCAGAAAAAAGTGACCTCATATATTGCGCTACAACCAACGATCTTATGCTTGGGAAGGGTCAAGTGACCCCCGAATACGTTGTTCTCACTCGTCAAAAGGACTTTTCCTACAGGCTTGTTAGGCTGCAATAGTGAAATAACGTATGGACTTTGAGATTTTGGGTGAGATTCAGTGGGCCGAAACGATTGCCTCGGGGCGTAGCATTCGTGAACTTCGAAGGTTGAATCGCGTTTACGGAAAAACAGCCTGGAGAAAAAAGAAGGGAATTGCTAAAATTAGATTGGCCGATGGCACGATACGGCTTGCAGAACTCCACTGGTATGAAGGGCACGGCAAGGGAAAAAAGGAAACAAAAATCAAGAAATACTTGGAGTAAAAGGCTATGAAACACAAATTTCTGCTTTGCGTTGACAATGAGGGTTACGAGGCATCCTTGGAGGTACGAAAGCTATACGAGAAGATACCCGACAAGGAGGCTGATCGTCATAACCAGGTCAGGATCATTGACGAGTCCGGGGAGGATTATCTTTATCCTTCCAAATTCTTCGCATCCGTTAGGCTTCCAATGCAAACAAAGAATAGAATCGTCAAAAAAGCAGCTTAGCGGCGTGCGGGCACGTCGCCCCGCCACATCGGGACTCCTCGCAATGACTACCTTTGAAGACCTTCTATTTGATGGGCCACTCCCCTCTTTCCTTCAGGACGTCTCTGTAAACATGAAGGGCCTCATTCACAGCAGGCATTCCAGCATAGGTGGCTAATTGAAAAAAGATCTCAGCAATCTTTCTTGGGTCGCAGCCGACATTCAAAGCGGCATTCACATGGAGTTTTAATTCATCCGTGGCGCCCAGCGCCGCCAGCATGGCGCAGGCTACCATTTGCCTCTCGGGGAGAGTTAAGACCGTCCTGGAATAGAGCTTGCCGGTGATGAAAAGGGAGAAATCGTTGGCAAGGTCCCTGTCAAATTCCTTCCACGTCAGGTAAGGTGGATCCATCTTGATCCCTTTGCCGAACAGGCGATTAGCCGTCTCCTGAGTCTTTTTTCTCAACTCGTCATCCACGATGCAAGCCCTCCTTGAGTCATTGGATCCTTTCAGGGGCTAAATATTCCTGAAGGCATTATCACAAGCTTCGATCGTTCGATCCAGATCCTTCTGCGTATGGGCTAAAGAAACGAACCAGGCTTCGAATTGGGAAGGAGGCAGATAAATACCCTGCTCCATCATCTCGACAAAGAACTGGGCAAATCGCTTGGTATCGCTCAATTTGGCAGTGCGATAGTCCTTGACCGGACCCTCCGTAAAAAAGAGGGTGAACAGCCCCGTGGCTCCGTTAATGCAAACGGGAATCCCGTTCATCTCCGCTCGTTCACAAATATTTTCTGTCAAATAGGAAGTCTTCTCATCCAACTCCTGATAAACCTTTTTTGACTTTAAAAGCCTCAGAGTCTCGATTCCTGCGGTCATGGCCAGAGGATTCCCCGAAAGTGTCCCGGCCTGATAAACTCCTCCCAGGGGAGACACCTTCTCCATGATCTCCCTCTTCCCACCGTAGGCCCCTACCGGAAGGCCGCCCCCGATAATCTTCCCGAGACAAGTCATATCGGCTTCGATTTTGTACAGCTCTTGGGCGCCGCCGAAGGCCACCCGGAATCCGGTAATCACTTCATCAAAAATGAGAAGGATTCCTTTCTCGTCGCAAATCTTTCTCAACCCCTCCAAAAATCCTATTTCAGGCAGGACGACTCCCATATTTCCTGCAATGGGTTCCACAATGATGCAGGCGATCTGCTCCGGATATTGTTCGACCAGGGCTTTCACACTTTCCGGGTCATTATAGATGGCGGTCAACGTATGTTTTGCCAGATCCTCTGGAATACCCAGGCTATCGGGGATACCGAAGGTGATCGCACCGGAGCCCGCCTTCACCAGCAGACTATCACCGTGGCCATGGTAGCATCCTTCGAACTTAATAATTTTTACCTTTCCCGTATGACCCCTTGCCACTCGAATTGCACTCATCACAGCTTCGGTGCCAGAACTTACCATTCTCACCAATTCCATGGAGGGAAAGCCCTTCTTCACTTTAATCGCAAGCTCCACTTCCAGAGGAGTGGGGGCACCGTAACTCGTTCCCTTTGAGATCGCTTTTCTGAGTGCTGAGACAATCCTGGGGTGGGCGTGGCCAAGAATCATCGGCCCCCAAGACCCCATATAATCAATATATTCATTACCGTCCACATCGAAAATCCTCGATCCCTTCGCCCGCTCGATAAACGCAGGTGGGACGCCGACGGCCTTGAAGGCCCTGACCGGGCTGTTCACCCCACCTGGGATGATCTCCCATGCCCGATGATAGAATCCGATCGATTTTTTTCTGCTCATTTCCAATCTCCTCATCATTCCTCGGCAACCACGTCGTTGCTTAAAATACCGATCCCCTCGATCATCACATCGATCTTATCGCCAACGGTCATGGGACCAATTCCGGAGGGCGTGCCTGTGGCGATCACATCCCCCGGCAGAAGCGTCATCACCCGTGAGATGAAACTTACCAATTGACGAGGACCGAAGATGAGATTCTTCGTGTTGGAGTGCTGGCACCTTTCTCCATTCAGATAACTCGATACATCTAAATGATGAGGATCAATGTCCGTCACAATCCAGGGACCGATGGGAGCAAAGGTATCAAAGCCCTTTGCCCTCGTCCACTGACCATCCTTAGGCTGCAAATCCCTGGCGGTCACGTCGTTCAGGCACGTGTATCCGAGGATATATTCACCCGCCCTTTCCTCCGAAACGCTTTTCGCCACTTTTCCAACGACCACAGCCAACTCCGCTTCGTAATCTACCCTTGTAGACATCTTCGGGTAGACGATGGCCTCTCCCGGACCGATCACAGACGTGGAAGGTTTGAGAAAGAGAAGGGGTTCTTTGGGGAGGACTATTTTCATCTCTTCCGCATGGTCTCGGTAGTTTAAACCCAAGGCGACAATTTTTGAGGGAAGACAGGGGGCCAGAAGTTTCACCTCCTCCATCCTTTTTGTATTGGAGGTCAGGTGGAAATGCCCGAATGGATCTCCATCCATTTCCCGAACGGCTTCTCCCTCGATCACTCCCCATTGGATTTTGGAGTCCGCCTCATATCGAACAATTCTCATCTTTTCTGCTCCAAGTCCTGCCCGTGAGATCTTATGGTTCTGTGTAAATCCAAATTCCAAATGACAAATGCCAATTGAATGTCAAATCTCAAAATGTCAAAAAAATTGAAATTTGAACTTCCTTTGAACTTTGAATTTTGGCATTTGGCTCTTTAGGGTTACCTTAGCCCCAACACATCCTGCATGTCGTAAAGCCCGTTGGGCTGGTTGACTACCCAGAGGGCTGCCCGGATGGCTCCACGGGCAAAGTTATCCCGGCTGTGTGCGCGGTGGATAATCTCTAATCGTTCACCAATCCCCCCGAAGAGCACGGTGTGTTCTCCCACAATATCTCCTGCCCTGATCACCTGCATTCCGATCTCTTCTCTTGTTCTCTCGCCCACCATCCCTTTTCTGCCGTAGACGCCTACCTTACCAAAATCTCGTCCCACTGCCTTGGCCACCAACTCTCCCAATTTCACTGCCGTACCACTGGGCGAATCTTTTTTGAGACGGTGGTGCGCCTCAAAAATCTCTATGTCATAATCCGGGCCCAAGACCTGAGCGACCTCTTGCACGATCTTGAACATGACATTGACTCCCACGCTCATATTGGGCGAGAAGACACACCGCACGCTTTTCGCAAGATCCTTGACCCGCCCCAACTGCTCCGGGCTCAAGCCTGTCGTGCCGATCACAATGGCCAAACCTGTTTCTTTAGCAAACTCCAGACTCTCTATAGAGGACTTAGGATTGGTAAAGTTGATGATCACATCTCCTGCAGCCTTTCCCAGACTTCCCTCCAACGGGATATTCATTTTCCCCAATCCGATGACCTCTCCGATATCTTTCCCGACGGACGGATGATCGGGTCTCTCAACAGCACGGTAGAGGGAAATGGAAGGGGTCTCATGAATGATATGAATGATGCGGCTTCCCATTTTCCCCGCGGCGCCAACGACAATCGCTTTGATCTCTTTCATGGGCACATCTCCTTCCGGATCTCACAAGAATAATGATTAGCGAAGCACAGAAGCCTCAACATATTCCTTCAGGCTGATTATCTTTACTCCCTTATATTCTTTTAGCTGAAGAATTTCCTTGTCGCCGGTTACTAAGAGAGCAGCCCCGCCATAGATTGCACATTCAAGTATCCGGTTGTCAGGCTCATCTCTAAAGATTTTGACTCTCTTGTCCGGCTTTACCCATTCGGCAAGCTCCGAAAGGATTAGAGCAACATGGCTAAGTGCTTCTCTGTCGCGGCCGAACTTTGAGGAAAGGACCGATAAAACCTCGTCGAGGATATCTTTTGATATCAACAAACAGTCCACACCTTCTATAATCTTAAGTATTGCTTTCTCAGCAAGGCTCCCAGGAATGACAAAGGCCGAGATAAAAATATTAGTGTCGAAGACCACTCTCACGTCTTTAAGTACCTAACAAGGTCTTTCTCAGTAAGAATCCCTTTCTCTTTTGCCTTGCGGCTCCAATAATCCTGGGCCCGATAGAACTCCTTTTTGTTCCTTTCCTTTCTGGCAAGCCGAAGGGCATCCTGAATGACTGCGCTCAAGGGCTTCCCTTCCTCACGGGCGATCTCTTCAACCTCCTCTGCGAGTTCCGGGGGTAGAGATATGGTCTTTTTGACTGCGGTTCCCATCTCAGGACCTCCTCATCTTCTGGTATGAATAAATCTTACCACACCGCACCCTTTGATTCAACCCCTTGTTCCTACCATGACGGGACTACCACCCGTTTGGGTTGCGCCACCTTCGCTGGGTCCGCCTGAAATTTGAGACCTGATCCCTATGGCTCCTCTCCTGACCCCGACTACACACTCCTAAGAGAAAGAAAGAGGAGTGTGATCATCGAGAGTGGAGAGAAGGTTAAGAGGGAAAATAAGGGTAAAGAGAACTCGTATAGGATTTAACGAAATGAAGACAAAACCCTCCCCGTCATTGATACGCCTCCTCCCACAGTTCAGCTTCATAACTGATGAGGACATCTCCCTCGAAAAAAACTTTTTTTACTTCCTTGCCTTCGATCTCGAAATGGACCGTCAACACCTCGCCTCCCCTGGTCTTGATCGATACCGGAGATTTTACCAACCCCTTGAAGGCGGCAATCAATGCCGACGCCACCACCCCGGTGCCGCAGGCCAGGGTCTCATCCTCTACGCCTCGCTCATAAGTGCGGACGGACAATGAGGCCCCCTTCTCTACGCTGACAAAATTCACATTGGCTCCGGCAGGTGCAAATTTGGAATGGCGCCGAATCGCCCTGCCGATTTTGACGATCTCCAATTTCTCAAGGTCTTCCCTGAAAAGCACGGCATGGGGAACGCCTGTATTAATGAACGAAAAAACTTCTTTTTCTCCATCAACAAGAAGAGTCTCGTCGAGCTTGAGACCAAACGGTTTTGTCATTTCAAGCTTTACCCTTTTCCCGTCCACCGTGGCAGAAAGGATCCCAGCTAATGTCTCAAATCTCAGAGAGGGACCTGCGATCCCTTTTAAATAGGCAAAGCGGGCCGCACAACGCCCCCCGTTCCCGCACATTTCCGCCTCGCTTCCGTCCGCATTGTAGAAGCGCCATTTGAAATCGGCGTTCTTCGATCGCTCGATCAGGATGAGACCATCTGCCCCGACAGAGACTCTCCTTCGGCAGACCTTCTGGACGAAGTCTTTCAGGCGATCCTCTTTTAGGAAGGGTTCCCGATGATCGATGAGGATGAAGTCGTTGCCGCTTCCGCTCATCTTCATGAAAGGAACTCCCATTGCGCCTCCGGTTCGAGATCCCCCACCCTTCCCTCCCCCTCAAGGGGGGAGGGTCAGGGAGAGGGTAAAACCAGACCCTGAAATCAAAGACCCTGATCCTGAAATGAATTCAGGATGGCATTACTTGATTCAGGGCATGCTTCAGGGTGACATTCATTTGACATTTGAACTTTGTAATTTGGAATTGCTCTTGAGGAACTCCGGGATCTCTTCTCCCCGGATCAAATCCTCATAGCCTTCTCGACGGCGGATGACAAACATCTGATCGTCTCGGACCAGAACCTCGGTGATCCTGGACCTTGCATTATAGTTGCTGGACATAGAAAATCCATAGGCTCCCGCGCTCATCACGGCAATCAGCTCACCAGCACGGAGGTCCGGGATCTTCCGTCCCTTTGCAAAAAAGTCGCTCGACTCGCAGATAGGACCTACCACATCGGCTACGATTTCCTCCCGGGCCTCCTCTTTTACGGGGAGGATTTGATGGTAGGACCCGTAAAAACTGGGCCGGACGAGATCGTTCATGCCCGCATCTACGATCACGAACCTCTTGTCTTCGTTCTCTTTCGTGTAGAGAACCTTTGACACCAAAACCCCTGCGTTTCCGACGATCACGCGGCCAGGCTCTAAGATGAGCGTACAGCCGAATCCACGAATCTCTTCAAGGATGGTGAAGGCGTACTCCACAGGGTCAGGCGGCTCTTCATCCTCATAGGTGATCCCCAGGCCGCCTCCCAAATCCAGGTATTGAACCTCTATCCCCTTCTTTCTCAGATTTTCAACCAATTGTTTGAGTCGCCTCAACGCCTCGATGATGGGCCCTACCTCGATCAGTTGGGACCCGATATGACAATCAATACCGACAACCTTTAGATTCGGCAGCCGCGAAGCAAGACGGTACGCCATTGGCGCACGAAGGATGTCAATCCCAAATTTGCTCTGTTTCAAGCCGGTTGAGATATAAGGGTGCGTCCTTGGATCGATATCGGGGTTCACCCGGATGGCGACCGACGCCTTTTTCCCAATTCGTCCTGCCACGTCATTGATCACCTGGAGCTCTTGAGGAGATTCCACATTGAACATGAGGATACCCGTTTCCAAGGCATATTCAATTTCATCTTCTCTCTTCCCGACTCCCGAATAGACAATTTTTTTCGGGTCCGCTCCACCTTTGAGGGCCCGATAGAGCTCGCCTCCGGAGACCACATCCACTCCTCCGCCCAAGTTGACGAAGAGACGGAGGAGAGCCAGGTTGGAATTGGCCTTGGCAGAATAACAAATGAGATGAGGAATCCCTTTGAAAGCCTCATCGAAAACGGTGAAGTGTCTGACTAAGGTTTGGTGGCTGTAGAGATAGAAAGGGGTGCCCACTTTTTCAGCGATCTGCTGAACGGGAATCCCCTCACAATAAAGCTGATGATCCTTATATTCAAAAAAATGCATCGCTTTTCCCATTGCGGAATGCCCCTCACCCTCCCCCTCTCCCCCAGGGGAGAGGGGGGGTGAGGGGGCCGCATTAGTATAGATACTTCACCCTCACTTCTTCGGAGCGGGGGCTCTCATTTCTTCGTGGAGAGTTATCCACGGCTGTGACCGCATATTCGTATTCTTGCCGCAAAACAACGCCGGTATCGAGATAAGTGTCGTTCGGCACGGGAGTCTCATTCAACCTTTGAAATTCTTTCTCCCCGAGTTTCCTGCGATAGACGTTATACCCGAGAATGTCGGCCTCCGGATTCCTCCTCCAATTTAACTCTATCCCCTCCTTGAGAGGAAATGCTACCAGCCCGACAGGGGCACTCGGTGGAGCAAGCTTGATCGGCGTCACGGCTAAACCAGGAGATCCCTTTCCCTCCACGTGGGTCTTGACCACTCTCCTCACCGTCCTCACCGAATAGATATATTTAATATCATTATTCACGTTCAGGTCGGTATACCGGGTTACTGTCAGCGGCTCCCTGTTCAATGGGTTGAGGGGAAACCCCTCTTCTCCTTCTAACCTCCTATAAACGTTATAGCCTGTAGCCCCCTCGACGGGTTCCCAGAAGAGATCTACTTTCTTATCTCCGCGCTCCGCCCTCACGATGGTTGGTGAAGCAGGAGGATGATCCCAGTAAACAGTGACCGGGTTCGAGGGAGAGCTCGGGTACCCTCCTTGATTCACCGAAACAACCTCGTAGGCATAGACCCTTCTTGGCTCTTGATTCTCGAAAAAAATCGACATTTTCTTCCCCGGAACGAAATTTTCCGGGGTTACCTTCATCTCGTAGACAACCTTCGGCTTTCCTCCGCACCCTTCACATTCCTCTCCAACGAGAACTCCTTCGGACCTCAGAATCTGAAAGCTTACCAAATCTGTAAGGGGGGTACTATCTGTATTTTCCCTCGGGGTTTTCCACTCTAAGAGAAGGCGACCTTCCCTCGGAATGGCTTGGAGGTCCACAATTCTCATGGGAACGATGGATCCCCAGGGCACAGGAGGACCTTTCTTGGCACAAGCCACCACCATCAAGAAACTTATCAATAGTATTATCTTCTTCCTCATATGATCTTTATCAATCTCATCGGCTACCCCGAAGGTTGAGGTTGAGGTTTAGAGTTCCTCAACCTCAACCTCAACCTTACCCTAAAATCATCACTTTCGTGGTCCGAAGATTGCTGTCCCCACACGAATATAAGTGGCCCCTTCCTCAATGGCGGTCTCAAAGTCATTCGACATCCCCATGGAGAGTTCTTTCATCGGAATCCTGTCCTTAACCATCCTCTCCTCTAATTCTCGGAGGGCAACATAATAAGGACGGCTCCTTTCTGGTGAATCAAAATAGGGTGGCATGGTCATCAGTCCTTCTAAGGAAAGATGTTTAAGAGTTTGAACCTTTCTGCCGAGATCGAACACCTTCTCCTCATCTATCCCAAATTTTGTCGCTTCCTTGGAAAGATTTACCTCAATCATTACCTTGATTACACGACCCACTTGCTCTGCCCTCCGGTTCAATTCCTCAACCAGGGGATGGCTGTCTACAGAGTGTATCATATCGAAGAGGCGAATGGCATGTTTCGCCTTATTCGATTGAAGGTGGCCGATGAAGTGCCAGGAAACGGGCCTTCCAATCTCCTCAATCTTTTCTTGCGCCTCCTGGATATAATTCTCGCCCAGGATAGAAACGCCCGCTTCAATGGCCTCCCTAATTCGAGCAACCTCGACGGTCTTGGAGACGGCAACTAATTTGACCTCGTCCGGGTCTCGCCCAGCTTTCCGAGCAGCCCTCTCTATTCTCTCCGTCACCCTTAAAAGATTATCCTTAATTGAGGACATAGATCTATTTAATCCCCTCAACCCCTCCTTGCGTTTAGCAAGGGGTGCAAAGCACGATTCCCCCTCTCAATCCGCAATCCTCATTCCGCCCTGCACCACATCGGATGCAGGGCTGCCCTGAACCTTGCATGGTTCAGGGCGCTATGCACCATTTATCCTTTGCTATGGTGATGGCCCCTAATCGGCTCAGCATCTGAATCAATTCACAGAGGGGAAGGCCTACGACGTTGGTATAGGACCCATGGATGGACTCGATCATAAAAGAACCAATCCCTTGAATGGCATATCCTCCCGCTTTATCAAAGGGCTCCCCTGTCTTTACATACCATTCGATCTCGGCAGTCGTTAAGCCCTTCATTCTTACCGCCGTTTGGACCGCCTCTTTATCACTCTTCCCATTTTCCAAATCACATACAAAAAAACCAGTCAATACCCAATGTTCTTGACCGCTTAAGCGATGTAGCATTTCTCTGGCTTCTTCGCCGTTCTGCGGTTTGCCTAAAATGGACCCGCCAATGTAGACAATGGTATCTGCAGCAATCACCCAGCGATTCGGATATTCACTCGCCACCTGCCTGGCTTTGGCTTCAGCCAATCGAATGACATGGTCTTGAGGGGATTCCGTTCGAACGAAATCCTCTATCACCCTGCTTGGCACCACCTCGAAATCAAGGCCCACTTGTTTTAGCAATTCATATCGACGGGGAGACTTAGAGGCCAGGATGAGCCGGCGATCCATTTGTCAAAAACTAAATGAATCCGATAGGCTTGTCAAGTTTAAAGCAGAAGCCCCCCCTCAGTCATGATGCGCCCTCACCCTTTCCCTCTCCCTCTGGGGAGAGGGCGGAGTCAGGGGGAAAATCAACAGGAATGGGATCGTTATTGGGAAGGGCGGTGAATTGGGCGATCAAAAGATATTTTAGCAGTTTACTTTGTCTATCCCTTTCAGCCCCAGAATTCTTCTTGCCTCATCAGGGGTCGCCGCCTCAATGCCAAATTCTTTGGCAATGCGAACCATCTTCGCCACTTGTTCGGCATTGCTTTTTGCCATCACCCTTTTCTCCAAATAGAGGTTGTCCTCCAGTCCGACGCGGCAGTTTCCACCGAGGAGCAGTGATTGAGTGCACATTGGGAACTGCGCGCGACCCGCAACACAAACCGAGAATATGAAATCGCCGATCTCCCTGCGGGCGTGTTCAACAAGGAATAGAAGATTTTCCGGGCTGGGGCTGATTCCTCCCAAAACACCCATGACAAATTGGAGGTAAACCGGTTTTTTTATATAGCCCGCCTGAATCATGAAGGCAATGTTGTTGACCATGCCCGCGTCGTAAGCTTCAAGCTCCGGCTTTGTCCCCGCCTCGTTAAAGATCGCGCAGTATTCCCTCATGGACTTAAACGTATTCGAAAAGATGGAATCTTCACTATTTGCCAGGCGCTCTTTTTCCCATTCAAATTTCCATTCCTTATACCGTGAAAGCAATGGAAATAACGCAAAATTGATGGAGCCGGCATTCAACGAAGCAAGCTCTGGTCTGAAGATCTTCACCGTCGCGACACGCTGCTCAATGTTCCCTCCGCCACCTGTGCTAATGCAGATGATCACGTTGCAGCGGCTCTTGATGCTCGTGATAATCTCTTTGAAAAGGTTGGGATCGGCGGAAGGTATGCCTGTTTTAGGATCGCGGGCATGAATGTGGCAAACGGTCGCCCCGGCTTCGTAGGCCCGGACTGCTTCATCGGCAATCTC
>Ga0326728_10007517_pt1 | contig 27888 bp, 17 predicted proteins | sample MB3enrmetagenome_FD_207602 | JGI IMG/M metagenome (GOLD analysis project Ga0326728, IMG submission 207602) | Lab enriched peat soil microbial communities from McLean, Ithaca, NY, United States - MB31MN | ecosystem: Environmental > Terrestrial > Soil > Wetlands > Peat | place: USA: New York...
TCATCATCCGCTCCATCTCGGCGGCTGAGTACTGCTGGGTTTCGTCCACCACCCAGCATTACCCGCCCCGGTACAAGCGGACAGATCACGTGTGAATTGGACCGGACATATCACATACTAACGACATGTCGCTAATTTCCCACTTGACAACCGCTCGCGGCCATGGATAATGCTTCAGATACAGTCGGATCTATCAGGCTTCGTTGCGCCGCCAGGGGGAGGGGGGCGGGTCCATGTTGACTACCACGCGTAGTTATGGAGTATTGTTGTGCACCATCACTATTTGCATTCGCGCTATCGCTCAAGCGCCCACCGGACAGGTGGATGGAAGGGTTTTTGACGCTTCCGGCGCCGTCGTTCCAGGAGCCACCCTTACACTCACTAACCTCGAAACGAGCGCCACGCGGAAGTTGAACTCCGGCAGCGACGGCCTGTTTACCTTCCCGTCCCTGCAAGCCGGCAAGTACGAATTACGCGCGGAAGCCACCGGCTTCCGGACGGTCGTGGAGCAGGTGACCGTGCAGACCGGGGCTAACGCAACCGTGGACCTCCACATGGAACTGGGGCAGTCCAAGGAGGTGGTAACGGTCGAGGCATTGGCCACCCAACTGGCCTACGACCGCCACACTATTGACGGCGTCGTCACCAAGCAGCAGATCGATGACCTCCCGTTGAACGGCCGCAGCTTTCTGAATTTGGCGCAATTGCAGCCCGGTGTCTCCGTATCGGCGGCCAGCATCGGCGAGTACAACCAGCAGTTCAACGTGAACATCCTCGGTGCCGGCTCGGAATCGGTCCGCATCACGGTCGATGGCGCCACCGTCAACGACTCCATCACCGGCGGTACCCAGCAGAATTTCTCCCAGGAGGTCGTGGAAGAATTCCAGATCTCCTCGGTGAACTTCGATCTATCCACGGGCATCACCGGCGGCGGCGCCGTCAACGTGGTCACGCGCACCGGCGGCAACGACTTCCATGGTTCGGGTTTCTTCTACTTCCGCGATCACAACATGTCCGCCTACCCTTACCTCGAACGCGATCCCCTTCAGCCCAATCCGTTCTTCGCAAGGCGCCAGCCCGGCTTCTACCTCGGCGGGCCGATCATGAAGAACAAACTGTTCTTCTTCACCAGCTATGAACACATCAACCAGCGCGGTGTCTACAGCACGGAGCCTTCCGACCCTCTCTTCGCAGCCTTCCTCTCTAACGCCACCGTCCCTTACAACAGCAACCAGATCACCACCCGCATCGATTACCACATCAACGAGAAGCACTCGGTGTTCCTCCGGTACTCGCACGACGGCAATAACGCTTATTCCCCCACCGATAACAGCCAGCCGTCGAACTGGGGTGTGAACACCAATTGGGCCGACTCGGGCGTACTGTCGTTGACCAGCGCCCTCACACCCGACAAGGTGAACGAATTCCGCTACTCCATGACGTTCTGGAGCAATTCGAAGAACCCTCCCACGGCGTCGCAGTGTCCGCAACCCTGCTTCGGCTTGGGCGGACCGCAGTTCTCGCTCGTGGGCATCAGCGGTTTGCAGATCGGCAACAACGCTTCCAACACCCCGCAAAGCCGCCTGGACCGCCGCCAGATTTTCGCCGACAACTTCAACTGGCAAAAGGGTTCGCACAGCCTGAAAATGGGTGGGGAATACCAGTACGAGCATGCCACCGGAACCTATGCGTACGCTGACCCGGGTGGCGCCGAACTCTACTCACCGGAGATCGTGGACTATTACAACTCGCTCGTTCCTGCGCCCTTCCAGATTCAGATTCCGTCGTCGTTCACCACCTACCAGGATCTTTTGCAGTTGCCAGTGGCCGGCTTCGAGACCGCCGTGGGCGATATCGCCCAGCCGCCTTCGTACAACGAGGGCAGAGCCAATCACAACAATCGCTTCCATTTTTACGGGCAGGACACGTGGAAGTTAAAGCCAAATCTCACCGTGATTTACGGCCTCGCCTGGTCCGCCGAAACCAACCTTTTGAACTACGATCTGACCAAACCTGCATACCTGGAGCCTATCCTGGGACCAAATGGCTTGGGCCCGGAACAGCATGTCTATCACAATTTCAGTCCGGCGCTCGGCTTCGCCTGGAACGTGGGTCACGATAACAAAACCGTCATCCGCGGGGGATCGGGCATTTATTACGACAGCATGAATCTGGAAGTCCGGTTATTGGAACGCGCCGCCATCGGTCCGCTGGGGACAGGCCGTGTGCTGCTCGACGACTCGGTGTTCTTTTCAGCAATCGACCAGACGTTCGGAATTAACGCGAATCTGCCGCCGCCCCTCCAAGTCAGCAATCTTTCCACCCACCCAACCACCTTCACCGGCGCCGACCTCGTGGCCATCTTGCCGCAACTCCAAGCCGGCGTGTCCCAGCAATTGGGCATCAACCCCAACAACACAAACCTCGCGGTGCGCAACATCAACGTTTTCAAGACAGCGCCCGGCGAAGATCTGTTCGTTGACAATTTTCGGCCGCCCTATTCGCAGCAAGCCAGCATCGGCATCCAGCGCCAAGTCACTTCGGATATCACGGTGAGCGCGGATTTCGTTTACCGCCATTTTTTGAATGAGCGCATCCGCAACACAGACCTGAACCATTTCTACGCCGCCGAGGGGCCCGTGATTCCGGCCTGCACCAGCACGGCGGAGGCGCTGAATCCCGCTGCCGAGTGTTCCACTGGCGTGATCCAGTTCGATGTCAGCGGCGGCCGCTCCACTTATAAAGGACTTCTGCTGCGCATCGACAAGCGGCTCAGCCGGAACTTCATGTTCGTCACGTCCTATGCGTACCAGGACATGAACGGATTCAACGGCCTGGCCCTGGACAGCGACTGGAACGCCAGCAACGGCCCGATGATGGGACGCCAGGCGCTGACATTCTCCGGCGTATGGAACCTGCCCTTCGGATTCGAAGTTTCCACCATCACCACTTTTTCCAGCCGTGGGCCGTTCGAGCCCGTGCTTTCCGGCCTCGACCTTTACGGTGATGGCAGCGGCAACAGCAACACGGTGGGCAGCGTGCCTCTGCCGGGTGCCGGCTACAACCAATTCGGCATCTCGCTGAACGAGTCGGACCTTGCCCGTTACGTCAACCAGTTCAACCAGCAATACGCCGGAAAAACTACTCCCACGGGACAAGCAATCCCCACGGTCACATTGCCCGCGCACTACAGCTTCGGCCGGAACTTCACGTCCGAAGATTTCCGTGTTACTAAATCGTTTCACCTGGGCACTGAGCGTGTGAAGTTCAACGTCTTCGGAGAGGTTTTCAACGCATTCAATTACGCCAACCTGGGCGGGTACGACAATAACCTGCTGGACCCCGGCTTCGGCCAAGCCACCAGCCGGGCGGGGCAAGTTTTCGGATCGGGCGGCCCGCGCGCGTTCCAGGTGGGCGGGCGGGTGTCCTTCTAACGATTGCAAAATTCCGCCGCAGTGCGAGCAACTTCGGGATTCTGGCGGCCGTTACGATCGACCGCCAGACCAGCCTCCGTACACGCCTCCCCTTTTCTTCCCTCCATCCATAACACTTGCGCCAGTAGCCAGTGCGGCTTGTACCAATTGGGCGCCGACGCAATCGCCGATTGCAGGCTCTCTATTGCGTGTGCAGCGTCGTTCTGGCGGCCGTAGAGCACCGCAAGATTGAGCCAGGCGTTCTCGCGATCCTCAGCGCATTGCGCGGCGCGAAACGCGGCTTCCAGCCCTTGGCGAAACGCGCCGGCTCCCACCATCGTGCGCGAATACCATAGCTCGGTGCGCATTCCGGGCGGGCCCCAGCGCTCGACCTGATGATAAACAGTAGCGGCCTCGCCGGTGTCGCCGGCTTGAATCAGACGGGCCACGCGGGCGAGCGCTGCATCGGCGTAGACAAGCGTCAACGCGAACCCAACCAGCACGGCGGCCAGCAGAGCGGCACCTGCGACCCTCGGGACGCGAGGTGGGCTTGGCGGCAGGCGCACCGGAGCGAATGCCTGCGCGACGAGCATCGCAATCGTCAGATAGAAGAACACCGCCGTCGGAACGGTGAAAGCGGTGAACTGCTGGCTCACCACGAGGGCCGCGAGAGCCGACGCAAGCGATCCGGCCAGGATCGCGTCGCGCGCTTTCCAGGCTGCATAGAATCCCATGGCAGTCATGGCGACGAGGATCAGGGCGCTGGGCAAACCCTGGTCGACCAGTACGTCGAGGAAGATATTGTGCGGCGATTCCTGATAGAAAGTCGGGTACTGCCTGGCGAGCTCGGCGGATTGGTAGTGCGGGAACCAGATGGAAAACGTCTCGGGACCGAATCCTACGAGCCAGCGCGCCGCCGCCATACGGATGGAGTCGCGCCACAACAGCAGCCGTGAGCCGCCGGCAGGTTCGCCGAGAAACCACAGGGTGCGGTTGCGCAAGAGTTGCCCGGCGGGCGAAAAGTAGAAGCCAGTGAACAACGCGAGCGCTGCCAGGCCCGCGGCGGCGACGGTACGCGCCCTTATTCGCGACCGCAACCAGAAGGCGAGAACGAGCACACCGGCGAACAGTGCAAGCATGGCCGCGCGCGTCCCCGTCAAGATCAAAGCTACTGTTCCGAGAAGACCGGCCGCGGCGCCCACGATCTTCCACGCCGGCGATTTTTCAAGAAGAGCCAGCGCGACGCCGGCGAAAATCACCGACAGCAGATACGTCGCGAAATAGCTGACGTAGCCCAGCGTACTGGGCGGGCGCACGATGGTCAGTGGCGGTTCGCCGATATGGTAAGCGCGCGCGTCGAGCAGCGGGTCCCAGCCGAAGTACTGCGCAATACCGTACAACGCCGCGAGAATCCCCGCCGCGGCAATCGCACGCAGCAAGTGCCGCACTCGATCGGTACGGCCGGCGGTATATTGCGCCGCGATCCAGGCCACGAGAAGCACGGCCACTTGCGAGACGAGACCGAAGCGCCGCCAACCGCCGCCACCGAACGAAAGAGCCACGTCCTTCGAGAACGCAGTCGCAACCACGAGCCACACCGCTTGCGCGGCCAGCAGGATTCCGAAGAGGCGCAACGCCGGCGATTTCGCACGCGGTTCGCGCAGAGTCAGGAACAACGCGATCGCTGCACCAATCAACAGCACGAAGATCTTCGGCGTGACGTCGTAGAAAAAAAGCAGTTGCGGGGCCAGAATTAACGGAAGTAACGTGACGATGGCCCACAGGCAGTACGCCATATCGGCTACACTATGCCACAAGCGGACCGCATGCCGGAGTCTTTCGAAATGTTTCGTTACATCGACCACTTACGCCGCCGCTGGCCGGTGATTGCGGTAGCGTGCGGTGCGGCCGTGGCATTCGCGCTTCTGGCGGCACTGCTTATGCCGGCGCGGTACCAGGCCACGGCCCGCATTTTGATCCAGCAGCCACCGGCCTCAGACGTGCGCTACGCGATGGCGATGAGCCCGGTGTACCTGGAGTCGCTGAGAAGCTATGAGCTGGTGGCATCAGGGGACCGGTTGTTTCAAGACGCCCTCAATCACTTCAATCTGGCGCAAGGCCAGTCGATCGAACAGCTCAAACGCTCGGTGCTCAAGGTCTCCGTCCCCCGCAATACGCGGATCCTCGAAATTTCCGTAACGCTGCGCGATCCGGTGAAGGCGCAGGCCCTGGCGCTATACATCGCCGAGCAAACGGTAAAGTTGACCCACGAGTATTCCGCCACGGTGGAGCGCGAACTTGTGGCGGCGGCACAGAAGCAATTGGACGATGCGGAAGCGGCGGGCGCGAAGGGAACGCACGATGCTCAAACGGCGGTGGACGTGGCGATGGAACACCTAGCGGACGTCCGGGCCAGCGCGAGCGGGCGCATCGAAGAACTGCAAGTGGTCGATCCCGGTATTGTGCCGTCGAAACCCACGTCGCCCAACGTTCCAGTGATGCTGGCGGCCGCGCTGTTGGTGGCACTTGCCGGGTCGGTGCTGTACCTGACTTTCGAATTTAATTACCGTCTGGAACGATTCGCGGCTCCGCTCTCGCGTGTGAAATCCATCCATGATTGAGGCCCAGACCGGCAGGCCGCCGCGATGGATTTTCGTCTCGCTCGGGATCGGCGCGTATGCCGCGCTGGTTGCGGCGGCACCTTCGCCCGGGGCGCGCGCCTTGCTGGCAGCACCCATGGCGTTTGCGGCTGTGGCATGGTGGACGCTGGCGAAGGCCCATCGCTGGGTGGGAGCATTCATCGCCTCGGCGATTCTCCTGCCGCCGCTGCCGATTCCGCTGGGAGATTCGGGGCCACATCCTTCACTGCTATTCGCCGCGCTCGGTGCATTCGCCGGAGTTTTGTATCTGCGCGATTGGCGCATCACGGCCGGGCCGCTGGAGCGCGCGCTGATCTGCCTGTTTTCTCTGCTCGTGGCGAGTGCGGGTGTCGCGGTGTTCTACTCGGGACCGGAGATTGGCGGCGCGACGCTGGCGCGCGTTTTGCTGTTCGGAATCGGTGTGTACCTTTTCTTCTTCGTGGCGTACGCGCGAGGCGATGGCTTGCCGCCGCGGGTCGCGCCGCTCTACTGGGCGGCCGTAGCTTCCGCCGCAATCGCCTGCGTGGATTTCTACTATCAACTTCCGGCGCCGGCTGGATTCGGAGCGCAGTTTGTGTGGCTCGGTAGCGGCGTCTTTCGCCGCGCCCAGGGTATTTTCTATGAAGCCAGCACACTGGGCAACTTTTGCGCGTTCTTTCTGGTGATGATTGCGGTTGCCTTCACGCGCGGGCGAAAGCATGTTCCGCTATCGCGTCCGGCGCTGGTGGCAGGTGGCGTGGTGCTGTTCGCCGCGCTGCTGTTCTCTTACTCGCGATCGTCGATCGTCAATCTGTTGGTGGCGCTGGCGGCGCTGGTGTGGCTCGACCACGGGCGCATCCGCTGGCGAAGAGCGATTCTGATGCTGGCGTTCCTGGCGATTGCCGGCGCGGCCGTGAGCTATTACTTTCTCCCACAACTAGTGGAGACGGCATGGCTGCGTCTGTCCCAAACGGCGCTGTATTTCTTCGATCACACCGAAGCCGTGTTTTCCGGCCGTTTCGAAAGCTGGCGCGTGCTGTTGCGATTTCTGAGCGCGCACCCGTGGAATGCGGTATTCGGCATCGGCTACAAGACGCTGCCTTACTCGGACTACATCGGGCAAACGGTGATCGGCGACAACATGTATCTCAGTATGCTGGTGGAGACGGGCGTGATTGGCTTGACCACGCTCCTTTGGTTCAACTTTTCGATTCTCCGCGCCGCCTGGCGGGCCGCGCGGCACGCTGCTCCCATTGCGTCGTTCCTTGGAACCTGGATGTTTTGCTTTTGGACCGGCCAGTTGTTCCAGATGTTCTCAGCCGACCTGCTTACCTACTGGCGCGTGCTGCCCGTCTACTTTCTGGTGCTAGCGTGGGCAGTGCGGGAGCGCCGACGGGCTCCTGAGCTGTGAACCTTCTTTTTCTCGACCAGTTCAGCGACTTGGGCGGCGCGCAGCAGTGCCTGCTCGATCTGATTCCTGCCGTGCAGGCGGCCGGATGGAACGCGGCCTGCGCAGCGCCGGGAAGCGGACGGCTGTTCGAAAAGCTACGCGAGCGCGGTGTTACCGTGCATTCCCTGCCGGAGACACCGCTGACGGCGGGATCGAAGCCGCCGAGAGATTTTGTTCGTTTCGCTTTCGAAACGCCCAGGCTGGTGCGTCACGTTTCCCGCCTGGCGCGCGAGAGCCGCGCGGATTTGCTGTACGTGAATGGACCGCGCGTGCTACCGGCGGCGGCGTGGGCAGCGCGACGGATGGGCCTTCCGCTGATATTCCATTGCCACAATCACCTGGCGCAGCGAGCGGTGGTGATGCTGGCCGGTCGTTCGCTGGAATTTGCCAACGCGAGAGTGATTGCCTGTTGCCAGCACGTGGCGCGGCCGCTCTGGCCCTACGTTGATCCCGGACGCCTGCGCGTGATTTACAACGGCGTGGGGCCTGCGACTTCGGCGTGGGCGGCTCGCTCTGGCGCTCCGCGCATCGGAGTCATCGGCCGGATCTCGCCGGAGAAGGGGCAACTGGAATTCGTGCAGGCCGCACGCCTGGTGGCGAAAGCGCATCCAGAGTGCGAGTTTGTGGTTTGCGGAGCGCCGCTTTTCGGGGACCGCGATGCCGAACGATACCTCGACCAGGTACGCAAAGCAGCCAAGGGATTGCCGGTCGAGTTCACTGGCTGGCAGGAAAATGTCAGTGCCGTTCTCGCTGGCCTGAATTCATTGGTGGTGCCTTCGCTGCGCGAGCCGGGCGCGCCGCGCGTCATTCTTGAAGCCTACTCCGAGCGCGTGCCCGTGGTAGCTTTTGTCTCGGGCGGGATTCCAGAAATTCTTCATGATGGAGAAACCGGATTCCTGGTGGAGCCGCCCACGCCCGAAGCCCTGGCCGCCAGGCTGCGGGAGTCGCTGACCGCTCCCGAACGCCTGCGCGAAATCGCAGACAGCGCTCACGAAATCTGGCAAGAGCAATTCACGGTGGATCGTTACCAGCGGGAAGTGCTCGAGGTCATCGGCCTCACCCAGACGCGCTCCGCAACCGGCCTTTCGATATGAACCGATTTGCCATCCACGTCGACCGTGAGGGCATCACGATTCGCCGCCGTGATGCACATTGCGGTGCCGGGCCGCACATTGAGCTTGTCGAGGTGCTCTAAGAAGCGCCGGTCGCGTTCGAACACGCTGACCACGGCGAGATGTTCTTCGATCTCGCCCTCATCGAGACGCTTCAAACCGCGGCGCCGGCGATCATCCGGCGTATCGACGCCCACGCGATTGCCGTGCGGGCAAGTTCCGCCGTCTCCCAATCTTTCGCGCAGCTTGTTTTCGAAATCGGCGGACACGGCGTGCTCCAGTTGCTCGGCTTCGTCGTGGACCTTGTACCATTCCATGCCGAAAACTTCCGTGAGCATGCGCTCGATGAGGTGATGCCGGTTCAGGAGCCGGCTGGCGATGGCGCGGCCGGAGCGCGTCAGAGTGATTTGCCCCTCGCCGCCCACGCGGATGAGCTCGTCGCGCTTGAGCCGCCTGATAGCCATGGTGACGGCCGGCGCCGAAACCTTGAGCCAGCGCGCGAGCGTCGCGGCGATAACGTTCTCACCTTCGGATTCCGCCTCGGCGATGGTCTTGAGATAGTTCTCCTTCGAGATGGTGATTTTCAAGCTTCTTCGATTTTAACCGTGGCAGAGGCATGGCTGCCGGTGGATTCGATATGCTGGCAAGGAATATGAAAGAGGACCTGATCGGCCTGCTCCAAGCCGCGAAAGTGTACGATCTCGCGCAGCCTTATTTCATCGGCATGCCGCACCACCCAGTGCATCCGCCGTTTCTGTTCGGTTTGGTCAAGAAGCACGGCGAGTATGTCTCGGACACCGGCGGCAGTTCGGCCTCAGAAGCGCTGGCGCTCGGGGGGCACGTGGGGACGCACATTGACGCACTGTGCCACTTTTCGCGCCACGGCAAGCTGCACGATGGCGAGGAGGTAGAGCAGTCGTACGCGGGCGGGCTGGAGCGGCTCTCGGTGGACACGATGGCCCCCATTTTCCGCCGCGGCGTGTTGCTGGATATCGCGGGACTCGAACGGACGGACGTTCTGCCCATCGATTTCACGGTTACGCCCGAGCATTTGGAAGCGGCCGCGCGCGCGGAGGGCGTGGAGGTGCAGGCGGGCGACGTGGTGCTGCTGCGCACGGGATGGGCGCGCTATTGGGAAGACGCCGCGCGATTCATCGCGCAGGTGCGGGGTCCGGGTCCAGGCGAGCCCGCGGCCCGGTGGATCAGCGCGAAGGGCGCGTTCGCGGCCGGTTCGGACACCGTGGCATTTGAGTTCGTGCCTGCTCCCACAATGCCCGTGCACGTGCATCTGCTGGTGGAGAGCGGCATTCATATCATCGAGTGCCTCAACCTGGAGCAACTCGCCGCCGAGCGCGTTTACGAATTCGCCTTCGCGGCCGCGCCACTCAAGATCCGCGGCGGTACGGGATCGCCGATTCGCCCTCTGGCGCTGGTTCAACGCCCTTGGGCGCAGATTCAATGACGGCGCGCATCTCGCGGGCGAAACGCTCTTCGGAAAAGCGGGCGGCCCATGCCTGCAACTCGCGGGGAGAAATGCGCGATTCCATGCGCTCGAATTCTTCGATGGCCCGGGCGAGCTGTTCTTCTTCCGGCGCATCGTAAAAAACGCCGCCCACGGGATCTGCAAGCGGCACGCTCTCCAGAACACCGCCGTGTCCCAGCGCGACGACCGGCTTGCCGCTGGCCAGCGCTTCGACAGGCGTCATGCCGAAATCCTCTTCGCCCGGCATGAGGAAAGCACGGGCACGAGCGTAGAGCTGGTGCAGCTCCGCGTCTGGAACCCGGCCGCAGAATTCGATGTTGCCTCGCGCCATTCTGCGCAGCGCGCCATACTCGGGGCCATCGCCAACAATGCGCAGACGGCGTCCGTTTTTCGCAAATACGCGGACGGCGGTGTCGATGCGTTTGTAGGCTACTAATTCGGAAACGATCAGGTAGTAATCCTCCGGGTCCTTCCAGAAGAACGACTCCACCGCCACCGGCGGATAGATCACACGCGATTCGCGACGGTAGGTCCTGGCAATACGGCGGGCCACGTTGGCGCTGTTGGCCACAAATTCATCGACGCGCGCCGCCGTGCCGTAATCCCACAGCCGCAGATAATTCGACACCGGCGCCATGAGCGCGCGCTTCCACGCGCTCGCCGTCCACTCATTACGATATGCCGGATAGAGATCCCACAAATAGCGCATGGGCGTGTGGCAATAGCAGACGTGGCGCGCGGCGGATGGCGCGAGCACGCCTTTCGCCGGCCCCGATTCGCTGGAAAGGATCAGATCGTACCCGCGCAGATCGAAACTTTCGAGAGCCATGGGCATCAGCGGCAATAGCGACCGGTAATACCGCCGCAGCGGATTCAGAAACGACGCCGTCACACGGTGCGAGCGAATCGTCTCACTGACCCTATCAGGCGAGTAGAAAAGTGTAAAAAGATCCGCGTCCGGCAGCAGGCGGCACAACGCCTCCACCACTTTCTCGCCGCCGCGCATGTTGAGGAGCCAGTAATGGATGATGGCCGCGCGCATGGCGTCACCCGCAATTTTAGCGGGAGCGAGAGAGGGAAAATCGTTAAACACTTGTAAATCTTGTATTTACAGCGTCTTCAAGCGCGGCGCGGATGCGATCATGGGGGTGCCGGATATGCATCCTGACGATCCACTCATGCAGCGCGCCGAGCTTGCGCACCGTGCGGAATTTCACCCGCTCGGCTTCCCGCTGCAGCTCGCGACCAACTCTCCCGCCGTGCTGGAGGCCGCCCGCGAGAGCTGGGGCGGCTGGACGCGTGCCTTCGACCGCCCGCCGATCGATATGCGCGTCATCGTGCATCTCGAGGGTCCCGTGCCCGCCGCCGAGCCGGTGTATCGCGCGCAACGCAATCTGTTCAACATCGTCGCCGATGGCGCCAACTTCGCGGTCTGTGACGTCGCCGGCGGCTACTGCTTTTCGTGCGTGACTCCGGCGGTCGCGAGCTCCGCCTATTTCCGAAACCACATGCTCGAAACCATGGCGTACTTCACGCTCGACCACCTGTACATCACAATCCTGCACGCGGGTTGCGTGGCGCGAAACGGACGGGGCGTGTTGCTCTGCGGAGAGCAGGGCGCCGGCAAGAGTTGCCTGGCCTATGCCTGCGTGAAGCGTGGCTGGACGCTCCTCTCCGATGATTTTGCGGCCCTGCTGCGCGAACCGGGGAACAACATGGTCATCGGCAGGCCGCAGCGCATTCGCTTTCGCCCCCAAGCGTTCGACCTTTTTCCCGAGCTTTCGACCACGCAGAGTGAGATCACGCGCTTCGGTAAACTCATGTTCGACCTGCGCACGGGAGCGATTCCCAATGTTCAAACCGCGCGCTGCTGCCGTGCCGAGAAGATGGTTTTTCTTGACCGCCGCGAATCGGGTGGAGCGGAACTATTGCCGATGGACGCCACCGAGGCGCTGGCCCGCTTCGAATCCGATCGCCCTCATTGGGATCCGCCCGTCTGCGACGAACATCGCACGAACCTGCAAGCGTTGTTTGCCCGCGGCGTCCACACTCTGCGCTACAGCGATTTCGATGGCGCCATCCACATTCTGGAGTCTCTGATTTCATGAGAAAACTGCTTCTGATCGCGGCCTGCCTGTTCGCCGCGCGTTTACCCGCGCAGGTGGCCTCGGCAACACTACTGGGCGAGATCCGTGATGAATCCGGCGCGCTGGCTTCGGCCGTCACTGTCACGGCGCGGCAAAACGCCACCGGTTTCGTCCGCACGGTTGTGACGAACCCGCAGGGCGCGTACCGCATCGACGAGTTGCTGCCGGGCGCGTACACGGTCACCGCCGAAAAAGACGGCTTCCGCACGCTGGAATCGAAGGGCGTGACGCTGGAAGTGAATCAGAAGGCGCGGCTCGACATGATCCTGAAGCTCGGCGAAGCGCGCGATAGCGTCACCGTCGCAGCGCAAATTTCTCCCGTGCAAAGCGACGACGCCACGGTGGGCTACCGCCTTGAGCCGGCCGAAATCAATGCGCTCCCGCTAGACGGGCGCAACGTCGTCAATCTGGTGACCCTCGGTCCCGGCGCGATTCCCCGCGAGCTGGGCGGGTTCGCTTCCGACACCATCAATGTCGCGCAGGCCAATCGCGGCGTCACCGCTCTCAATCCGCCCATCAACGGCGCGCGCTCCTATATGAACGCTTTTCTGCTCGACGGAGCCAATGACACCGACCGCAACACTTTCGCCATTGCCGTCGAGCCGCCCATGGATTCGGTGCAGGAGTTCCGCATGCAGACCTCCGGCGCTTCGGCCGAGTTCTCGCAGGCCGCGGGCGGCATCATGGATGTGGTCACGAAATCCGGCTCCCTCGCCTGGCACGGCAGCGCGTTCGAATATTTCCAGAACGAAGCGCTCGACGCTCAAAACTACTTCAACGACCCCTCGCTGCCTCGCCCCATCTTCCGCCAGAACCAGTTCGGCGGCTCGGTGGGCGGCCGCGTGCCCAAACTCAAGAACACATTTTTCTTCGTCACCTATGAAGGCCTGCGCGCCAAGTCCGCCGCACCCATGCTCGCGCTCGTGCCGGACGCAACCATTCGCACCGGCAACTTCACCGGCCGCAATCCTATCTACGATCCGTTCAGTCTGGACGACTCGGGAAATCGCCTGCCCTTCCCCGGCAACGTCATCCCGGCCAATCTCATCGATCCCATCGCCGCCAGGTTTTTGAGCACCTTCGAGCCGCTGCCCAACACCAGCAACCCCAGCGACAACTATCTCGATTCCACCCCCAGCCAGAATCACAATGACACGGTCTCGGGCCGCGTGGATCATGAGTTTCGCAACCAGAGCCGCGTTTTTGCGCGCTACACCATCAATGACGAACGCAACGTGCTCTCCGGCAATTTCCCGGAGTTGCCCGATAATGAGAACCTGCGCGCCCAACAGGCGGTCGTTGGCTACACCCAGAGCGGCGCGAACTGGCTCAACGAGGCGCGGCTGGACTTCACACGCCTGAAAGTGTTCGATACGCCGCAGGCTGCCTTCCACCAGGATTTGGCCGGGCAGCTCGGCCTTCAGGGGCTCTCCGGCAATCCCGCCAACTTCGGGTTGCCCTATTTCCAAATCGAGGATTTCTCCACCGTCACCGACGCGCCCAACCTGCCCCAATTGCAGCGCGACAATCTGTGGCAGCTTTCCGACGGATTCTCATTCACGCGCGGCCGCCACACCTTCAAAACAGGCTTTCAATGGATGCACGCCGGCGTGAACTATCTGCAAAGCAATTTGCCGCGCGGCGAGTATATTTTTACCGGCGCACTCACCGTCACCAACCCTAACAACACGGCCGCTTCGGGCGATGCCTTCGCCGATTTCCTGCTCGGCCTGCCGCAAGATACCAGCCGCACCGTCGGCTTCGCGCAAGGCTATTTACGCGATAACTCGTACGCCGCCTATTTTCAGGACGACTGGCGCTTCACTCCTCGTTTCACAGTGAACCTTGGCGTGCGCTATGAGTACTTCGCGCCGTTTAGCGACGCGCGCAACCAACTTCTGAATCTCGACTACTCGACGTTACCGAATGCTCCTCAACTCGTGACCGTCCCTTCCGCCAGCGATCCGAATTACAAGAACTTCGCGCCACGAGCCGGACTCGCCTGGACGCCGCGCGTGAGCCTATGGCCGGGACGCAAAATGGTTTTCCGCGCCGCATATGGCATCTACTACGCGCCGGAGATTGCGGCCGAAGCGTACAACCTGGTCCTGAACAACATCCGCACAGAGAACAATGCGACCAGCGGAGTGGCGCCTCAACTCGCCATCGAGAACGGGTTTCCGCAAACCGCCTCAACCGGCTTCCCCACACTCTACGGGCTCGATATGCACGCACCCACACCTTACATGCAGCAGTGGAACGCCAGCATCCAGCAGGAACTGCCGGCCAACATCCTGTTCGAACTGGCCTACGTAGGCTCCAAGGGAACTGACCTTGGCCTTTACCGGCGCTTCAACACACCGGTGCATGTCGAGACCGGCCAGGATCTCCCGCCGCGCCCCGGTGACCTCCAGTCGCTCCGTACTTTCCCGGAGCTCGGCCCCATCATCCAGGTGCAGCACATCGCCAATTCGTCGTACAACTCCCTCCAACTGAAGGCCACGAAGCGCTTGGGCAAAGGCTTGTCGTTCCTCACGAGCTTCGTGTGGTCGAAATCCCTCGATGATGCTGATCTACCCATCGTCGGCCTGTTCGACGCCGCCGGCGCGCAGGACGAGCGCAACCTCCATCTGGAATGGGGACCCTCCTTCTTCAACGTCGGACGCCGCTTCAGCACTGGATACACGTACAGCCTGCCGAGTCCCGGCGGCTTCCTGCGCCCTGTCGCCCGCAACTGGCAAACCAGCGGCATTATCACTTTGCAGGATGGCACGCCCGAAAATCCGTTTTATTTTTCCGAAGATTTCGCCAATTCCGGCACGCCCAACCGGCCGAATATCGTGCCCGGCCAGAGCATTACCTTGCCCGCCAGCCAGCGTACGCCAACTGAGTATTTCAATACCGCTGCCTTCAGCCAGCCCGCGCCCTATACGTTCGGCGATGCCGGCCGCGACATCCTCCCCACGCCGGGCGACGCGGTACTCGATCTTTCGCTTTCGCGTAGCTTCCACCCCCGCGAAGCCCACGCCATCCAATTCCGCGCGGAATTCTTTAACGCATTGAATCATCCGGATCTTGGAATTCCCGGCCCTTATCCTGATTTTGGTCCGTTTTTCGGTAAAATTCTCGGCAGCGGCCAGCCGCGGCGCATTCAACTGGCGCTCCGGTACGATTTTTAAAGTGAAATAGGCGTACATGCCCGCCATCGGCACGCGACCCGTTGCACTCACCTCCTCCCCGCCACTGGCGTGGGAGAAAAACTCGCGGGTGCCCCGTGGCGCTCGCGCGGTACTCGCCTCGCTTCGCTTTTCCGCACCCACGGTGGACTTGCTCCGTGATCTCTCGGATGCCGAGTGGAAGGCCACACTGGATTTCTGCGACCGCGCCGGCCTGACCCTATTCCTTGGCGCGTTGTATCGCGAGGATCTGCCCGCGTGGGTCGGCGAACGGATTGATCGCAATATCGCGTGTAACACAGAGCGAATCGGCCGCCTGCGCGCCGCGCTGGTCGAGATCGCGCAGACGTTTGACGCGCGCAATATCGACTATCTCTTGTTGAAGGGATTTTCGCACGAGGTCGACTACGCACCCGATCCGTACCTTCGGGTCGGTTACGACGTGGATTTGTTTGCGCCGCCGGGTTCTCTCGAACGGGCTCACAAGGCCGTGCAGTCGATGGACTACGTCCCGATCGAAGGAACAGGTAGCGCACTCGCCGATCACTGCCCACCCTTGATGCGCAAGACCGGCTGGGCATTCCGAGGCGATTTCTTCGATCCCGAGATTCCCACCTGCATAGATCTTCACTATCGCTTCTGGGACCCGGCTACGGAGCGCTTCGATGCGCCCGGTGTCGAGGAATTTTGGGAGCGCCGTGTGCAACAGGATGGCCTTCCCGTGCTCCACCCCGTGGACCGCTTGGGATACGCCAGCCTGCACCTGCTGCGGCACTTGTTCCGCGCAAGCGTGCGTCCGTCTCACGTTTACGAGATCGCGTACTTCCTGGAAACGAAGTGTGGCGACGATGCATTCTGGGATTCCTGGCGGGAACTGCATCCGCAACCGTTGCGGCGTCTCCAGGCGGTGGCGTTTCGTTTGGCCGAGGCGTGGTTCGGATGCAGCATGGCGCCCGCCGCTGCCGAAGAAGTCGAACGTCTGGATGGCGACATTCCCCTCTGGTTCGAGCGCTACGCTGCGGCGCCGGTCGAGGCCCGGTTCCATCCCAACAAACACGAGGTATGGCTGCATTTCGCGCTCGTCGATTCGCCCCGCGACCGCCGCCACGTATTTCTCCGCCGCGTGTTCCCTGCCTCGCTGCCAGGTCCCGTGGAGGCTGTCTATGTGCCCGAAGATCAAGTGACATGGAGTATGCGCGTACGCCGTGGAATCAAATACGCTGCTCACCTAGCGTCGCGCTTTCTTCACCACGCGCGCGCTTTGCCACCGGTCGTGGCGCACGGTCTCATCTGGAAGTCACGCACATGGCGCCTTCCCGCCCCGTTTTGGCGTTTTCTCGCATCCGCCACTTTTTTAACCCTGGGATCGTTTCAGTTTTATCTGCTCTATAACCTCTACCTGCTGGATCTGGGATATCGCGAGAACGTTCTCGGCCTCATCGCGGGCGCGTTCACTGCCGGTAACTTGGCCGGCGTGTTACCGGCGGCGGCTTTGGCGCACCGCTTTGGTCTCAGGCGAACGCTCGTGGCCTGCATCGCCGGGACCGCGATCGTGTCGATGCTGCGCGCAACCGTGGCCGGCGAACCCGCGCTGATGGCCGCCGCCTTCGCCGGTGGCCTGATGTTCTCTGTGTGGGCCGTATGCGTCTCTCCCATCGTCGCTGCCGCAACCCCGGAGAGCGCGCGTCCCACTGCCTTCAGCATCACGTTCGGTTCAGGCATTGGTCTCGGCGTTCTGGCCGGGTTGATCGGCGGCCGCATGCCGGGCTGGATCGCGCACGCCGGATGGTCAACTTCTCCCGCGCAATCCAAACAGTTCGTGCTGTTCGCTGCGAGCGCTTGCGTCTTGCTGGCCCTCTGGCCAGCATTCCGTTTGCGCTTGGAATCACCGCCGCCTCGCGAAAGCCGCAGCTATCCCAGGGGCCCGTTCATCCCCCGGTTTCTTTTGGCGATGGGCGTCTGGAGTTTCGCCATGGGCCTTTTCAACCCGCTCTTCAATGCCTACTTCGCGCGCCGGTTTCACATGTCCGTAGAGAGCATTGGGACCACGTTCTCCGTTGCCCAAGCCGCCGAAGCCGCGGCGATCTTGGCCGCGCCCTTTGTATTGCGCCGCCTGGGCCTGACGCGTGGAGTCGCTGTGATGCAGCTCGCTGCCGCAATTTCGCTCGCGCTGCTCGCCGGGGTTCCTGCCGCTCTCGGCGCCGCCGCGCTCTACGCTGTCTTCGGGAGCTTTCAATGCATGAGTGAGCCCGGCATTTATAGCTCGCTCATGAGCCGCGTTTTGCCGGAGCAACGCGGCGGCGCTTCCGCGTTGAACTTCCTGGTCATGTTTGCCGGACAAGCGGTCGCCGCAGCAGCTGCGGGAACGGTCGTCGCCCGATTCGGATACCCGCTTATGCTGGTTGGCGCCTCGGCCCTGGCGGCAGGCGCGGCATGGCTATTCTGGCGTCTCCCGCAAGAATCGCGGTAGCATAGACCTCACGGTGAACTACTTCCTGGCGAAGACCGACCCTGAAACGTACTCCGTCGACCAACTCGAACGCGAGCACAAGACCGTGTGGGATGGAGTCAAGAACCCCCAGGCATTGCGTGCCATTCGCGAAATGCGTCCCGGCGACCGCGTTTTCATTTACCATAGCGGCGGAGATTCGGCGGTAGTCGGCTTGGCGCAAGCGGTTTCCGAGCCTCGGCCGGACCCGAAATCCGCCAAACTCACGGTGATCGAATTCGAATTTCTCCACCGCCTCGATCCGCCCACCAGTTTGAAAGAAATCAAGGAATCGGGGTTGTTCGGGGACTGGGCGCTGGTACGGCAAGGGCGGTTATCCACCATGGCGGCCCCGGTTGCGTTCATCACTTGGATGAAGAAGCGATACCCCAAAGGGAAGATCTAAGCAGTAGTGGCTACACTTCCACGGAGTGTATTTCTCCCAAAAACCAAATTCCATGCAACTGAAAGACCGCTAAGTACACTAGAAGTATAGGATTCAGCATTCAGAAACGGCTACGCGGGCTGGCAGCAGACGTGCAATGCCAGGTAAGCTAAGGGTGATGGTGTCCCCGGGGATTGCCGGGCTGGCTACATGTTTCAGGAACTCAAGTTCCAGCTTTCGACAGCGATTTTGACGCTGCTCACACTCATCGCGGGCGTGTCGGCGATCATTAATTTCCAGCAGCAGACCCGCTTCCGCTTACCCGATGATGGGGTGATCTGGGTCGACCGGAACTCCGGCGTTGAGGCGCTGCACGTTGCCAAAGGCGGGCCGGCGGCGCGAGTCGGGGTGCGCGACGGCGATATCCTCCTTAGTATCAACGAGAACAAGATCCGTCAAGCGATCGATGTTCCAAAGGTCCTGGTTGGGATCGGCGCTCAATACAAGGCAAAGTATGTCGTGCGGCGGAGTGGGGTCGAAGTCACCATCCAGCAACTGGTGGTGGGCGAGACGCCGCGGGATCCAGCGGTTTATTACTTGTATTTTGTTGGGGTTACTTATCTCGTCATCGGGCTGTTTGTGTACGTCCGGCGCAGTACGGCTTACAAAGCACGGCACTTCTACGTTTTCTGCCTGGTTTCGTTCATTTTTTGCACCTTCCATTACACCGGCAAGTTGAACAATTTCGACAAGTTGATGTATTGGGGCAATGTCGCAGCCGGCCTTTTGGCACCGGTGATTTTTGTGCATTTCTGCTTGTCGTTTCCGGAGCGGCGGAGGTGGCTGCGGCGGCGGATTGCGATTGCCGGCTTCTACGTCCTGGCAGCGCTGATGATTGCGCTTTACCTGCTGGCCAGCTCGGGAATGCTGAGGACCTCGATTCCGTTGGTCGATTTGCGGTGGATGCTCGACCGGATGTGGCTCGGGCTACTCACCGCAATCTACATTTTTGGCGGGGTAGTGCTCAGCCTGGAATACCGAAAGGCCGAGGACCCGGTGGTGCGCCGGCAGTTGAAGTGGCTGCGGAACGGCACGTTCGCCGGAATCCTGCCTTTCGCGCTGTTTTACGCGCTGCCGTACCTCATCGGATTTATCCCGACGCCGCTGATGAAGGCTTCGGTGCTGGCGCTCCAGTTGATCCCGCTGAGCCTGGCCTACGCCATTGCGCGTTACCGGCTGATGGACGTGGATATTCTGTTCCGGCGCGGATATGCCTACACGCTGGCCACGGTATGCGTGCTGGCGGCTTTCTACGGGATCATCTTCACGCTGGCCAACCTGGTACAGAAGAATTTCCAGGATCTGGGCAATACGGGCCTGGTGACCATCATGCTGGTGGCGGCGTTCCTGTTCCAACCGCTGCGCAACTGGATCCAGGAGCGGCTGGACCGGTACTTCTATCGCGACCAGTACGATTACCGGCGCACGCTGGTGGAGTTCGCGCGCGAGCTCGGTTCGGAGACGGATCTTGGAACCATGCTCCACGCGGTGGCAGACAGGCTTTTGCAGACGCTCTCGATCAGCCACCTGGCTTTTTTCCTGAAGGACGATGCGGGCGATGAGGAGCCGGAGCGGTTCCGTTTGAAGATGGGGGTAGGGCTTCGCGATCGCAACACGCGGCCGATCTCGCCTACCGATCCGCTGGACCTAAGCTTCCTGAGTTGGAAACGCGACCAGCCGTATCTGTTCTTCGAGCGCACGCGCCACCGGCTGGATGCCATTTCGGGGGCATGGGCGCCTTCGGTGCGCCGCACGATCGAGGATCTCGACCTCACCTACTATGTGCCGTGCGTGGCCCACGGGTCCACGGTCGCTTATTTGGGCGTAAGCCGGACCGCGGACGGAGATTTTCTTTCGACGGTGGACGTGGAACTGCTCATGACGCTCTCGGGCTACGTGGCGATCGCCATCGAAAACGCGCGGCTCTACAGTTCGCTGGCCCGCAAAGTGGATGAATACGAGCGGCTGAAGGAGTTCAGCGAGAATATCGTCGAATCGATCAACGTCGGGATTCTGGCGGCCGGTCTGGATGACCGGGTGGAGAGCTGGAACACGCAGATCGAGCAACTCACAGGGATCTCACGCGAGAAGGCAGTGGGCCAGCCTCTGGCCGCGCTGTTCCCGGAGGATCTGGCGGAGCAGTTTGAACTGGTGCGCGCCGACACGGGAGTCCATCACATTTACAAGTATGTGCTGCAGCCCGCCGCGCGAGCCATGGCGGTGAACGGCAACGGGAATGGCGACGGAAACGGGCTCGCTCCGGCACGGGAAGCTACATTGAACATCGCGATCGCGCCGCTCGTATCCAAACACCAGGAGCACATTGGACGCTTGATCATTTTCGATGATGTTACCGACCGCGCGGAGCTCGAAAAGCGCCTCGTGCAAGCCGATAAACTGAGCAGCATCGGCCTGCTGGCGGCGGGCGTGGCGCACGAGGTCAATACGCCCTTGGCAGTGATTTCGAACTATGCCCAGATGCTGGCCAAGCAGGTGGCGGAGGACGACCAGAAATCGCGGATGCTGGAGAAGATTGCGAAATCGACATTCCGCGCGAGCGAAATCGTCAACGGGCTGCTGAATTTTTCGCGGACTTCGAGCACGGAGTTCGGCGAAGTGAATTTGAATCGCGTGATCCAGGAAACCATCTCTTTGGTGGAGCACCAGATGAAGAAGGCCAGCGTGGAAGTGCGCACGTCGCTCGAAGCGGCGCTGGGGCCGATTCACGGCAACGCCGGAAAACTGCAACAGGTTTTCCTGAACCTGTTCCTGAACGCGCGCGACGCCATGGAAGGCGGCGGCGTGCTGGAAGTGCAAACATCCTCGGGGGACGGCGGAGCCCGCGTGGAGGTGATCGACACCGGGCACGGTATCTCCCCCGAGAACCTGCATCGCATCTACGACCCGTTCTTCACTACCAAGACCGCGCGTAAGGGCACGGGTCTCGGCCTCTCGGTGACTTACGGAATCATTCAAGAACATGCCGGCACGATTGAGGTTTTCAGCCGGCCTGGCGGTGGGACGCGTTTTCACATCGAAGTACCCTGGTCGAAGGCTGCCGCCCGCATGCGCGACGCACAGAGGAAGCCGGTGAATGCCTGAACTCGCCACGGCGGAATTAACGGCAGCGATTACTCCCAAAGGCAGAATCCTGGTGATCGATGACGAAGGCGACATTCGGGAAAGCCTGGATGCTCTGCTGAGCTTGGAAGGCTACGCGGTCGACCTGGCGGCGAATGCGACTGAAGGAACGAAGCGGCTCGAATCGCACGTTTACGATCTGGTGTTGCTGGACCTGATGATGCCGGACCGCTCAGGCATGGACGTGCTGAGGGAAGTTCGCGATCGCGATCACGAGACCCCCATCTTCATGATCACGGCATTTGGTTCGACGCAGACGGCGGTCAACGCGCTGAAGCTGGGCGCGAACGACTACTTCACCAAGCCGTGGGAGAACGACAAGCTGCTGATCGAGATCGACCGCACGATCGCGCAGCGCCGCCTGGTTTACGAGAACACGCACCTCAAGCGGGCGCTCAAGCAGCGCTACAGTTTTCCCAACATCATCGGCAAGAGCGAGCGCATGCTGCGTGTGCTGGACCTGGTGGGCCAGGTGGCCACCAGCCGGTCGACCATTCTGATTACCGGCGAGACGGGCACAGGCAAGGAACTGATTGCCAAAGCGATTCATGCGCACTCGCCGCGGGCGGATTTCATGTTTGTGCCGGTGAACAGCGGGTCGCTGCCGCCGGATCTGCTGGAATCCACGCTGTTCGGCCACGTGAAAGGCGCGTTCACAAGCGCGATCCAAACGCGCAAGGGCTACTTCGAGGTGGCCAACCACGGCACGATATTCTTCGACGAGATCGGCACCATCGGCCCGGAGACGCAAGCCAAGCTATTGCGGGTGATTCAGGAGAAGGAATTTCAACCGCTCGGCTCGAACGACACGATCAAAGTGGACGTGCGGATTCTGGCGGCGACCAATGACGACCTGCGCAAGCTGGTGGACGAAGGAAAGTTCCGCCAGGACCTTTACTACCGCCTGAACGTGATCAACATTCAACTGCCGCCGCTGCGCGAGCGCAAGGAAGACATCCCGCCGCTGGTGGATTTCTTCTTCACGAAATACTGCCGTGAGAACCAAAAATTCCTGGATGGCTCGAACCGCTCGGTGCTGCATTTCCAGCCGGAGGCGATGCAGATCCTGATGGATCACAATTGGCCGGGCAACGTGCGCGAGCTGGAGAATGTAGTGGAGCGCGCGGTGGTGCTGGCGGCCGAACCATCGGTGCCGCTGGATGTTTTTCCCGAGAACCTGTTGCAAGCGAGCGGCATCCGGCGCCGCGCGGATGGCGGGCCGCTGCCCGCGGACGCGTCGTTATTCGAGATTGTGGCGGACTTCGAGCGGGGCATTATTATTGAGGCACTGGAAAAGGCCAACGGGAGCCAGACCGAGGCCGCCGACAGCCTGCACGTTCCGCTTTCGACGCTGAATCAGAAGATCAAGCGGTTGAATATCGAGATCCGGCGGGATAAAGGCAGGTGCTAGGTGTTAGGTTCTAGGTGCTAGGTTCTAGGTGCTAGCAAGTTCTCACGTCGAGATCACTCCACAGGATGTCAAGCGGCGGCTGGATTCCGGGGAGAAGCTGCGTTTGATTGATGTGCGGGAACCTTTCGAGGTGCAGCAGGCTTCGATCGCGGGTGCGGAAGTGATGCCGATGCGGACCGTCCCGAAGGCTCTGTCTGCTCTCGAAGACGAAGAGAATCCCATCATTGTGTTTTGCCATCACGGGATGCGCAGCTTGCAGGTAGTGGGGTGGCTGCGCGAACAAGGCGTCGAGAATTGCTTGAGCATGGCGGGCGGAATCGACCGGTGGAGTTTGGAGATCGATCCGCAGGTGCCGAGGTATTGAAAAGCAGGTTTCAGGTGTCAGCAAGCGCATTCCGTCCGCAAGCCAATAGCCAGCCAAAAATAGCAGAATCTTAACTCCCCGCCGGCATCCCATCTGTACGACCAGCGGATCACGGCAGCTTGATCCGGACGGTTCGCGGCGGCATGCCGGCCAGCATTTTGGACAGCGAAGCCAGGCTCATGACCCAGAGCAGCGCCGATTCGGAGGCGCCTTCGAGCGCTACGGCGCGTTGTTGCGCGACTTTGCCGAGAGCCACGCCTTGGCGCAGAATCTCGCCGGTCGCGAATCCAAAAGCGACTTCGCAATCGAGGTCCCGCGTGCGAGACTCGATCCGCAACGCGCGATGGACGGCGTTGTCGAACGCGGCGAAGTTCGGTGCCGTGCGGCTTTCCAGGGCTTGAATGGAAGCCTTGCCGGTGTCCAATCCCGCGCGGATCCGCACGGGAACATCCAAGCCAAACCGGCCGTCAAGCGAGGCCGCCGCACGGGCCAGTTTCGCTACGCTCTCAAACGCCGACAGCACCACGCTCAGCGGGGGCTTGATGGAACGATGCACCCAAACCGCCATGATGGACCCCTCCGCACACTTGTGCGTCCAGACGCCCATCTCTTCAAGAACGGCGCCGGCCTCGCCATGAAACACGCTCATAATCTCCGCGATGCGTGTCTCTCCTACGCACTGCGCGAGGTGGGCGTAGTCGGGGATGTCGACGGCCATGGCGGTGACCTGATGCAAATCGGCCGTAGCCAGCCTCTCGGACGAAGGGGGCGGCGTTGCTTCGGAGAGCAGCGACTCTTCGTGAACGAACTCAAGGTCATAAAGGCCGATGGTGATGCGGTCGCCGTGGCTCAGCATCGTGGGAGCCGACACGCGCCGGCCGTTCACGAACGTCCCGTTGCGGCTGTCGAGATCGTACAAATAGCAGGATCCGGCGCCGGTGAACTGCACCATGGCGTGCGAGCGGGAAACGGACTCGTCGGGCAGCTCAATGCTGTTATTGGGATGGCGCCCGATACGGCAGGGCGTGCCGGGCTCGATCGTAAATTCGCGCTGCTGGTCTCCGACGTTGGCGATCAAGAGTGCGGTGGCCACGGCTCCGTCCCTATCCAGACTATTCTAAGGGCGGACGCGGGTTTTTGGCCGGCAAAATTTTTCCCCGCCGTTCATCGCGGGATGAGACGGGCGGCGATTCGGTTCACCGAACCACGGAAACCTGATCCCCCTGTGCCAGAGTTTCGTCCAGGCGTGTGAGGTCGGCGGCGGCGCCCGGAGTAGGCGTCAGATCGCAGTGGACCGTGAAGTGGAACGTACACCCCCCGGCGGTGCGGTTCTCTACGCGGATGTCGCCTCCCATCAAGGCGGCTAACTTCGCGCTGATCGCCAGGCCTAGCCCGGTCCCGGCCTTCGAGTGCAGGATGCTTGCCTGCCGGAACGGCTCAAAGATGAGCTCGAGTTTGTCCGCCGGGATGCCGGGGCCAGTATCGGAAACGGCGAACACGATGCGTGCCGCCGCCGGCTCCCGTTGGGCCAGGCGCACGTCAACCGTTACCTCTCCACGCTCGGTAAACTTGATGGCGTTGCCGACCAGGTTCAGCAGCACCTGCCGCACCCTGGTAGGATCTCCGACCACGCCGTCGGGCACTCGCTCGCTGACGGTCTCGCGGAATTCCAGGCCCTTCTGTTGGGCGACCGGCTGGAAGGTGCGCATCACGCTAGTGACGCAGTCACGCAAGGAGAAGTGCACGGAGTGCAATTCGATGCGGCCCGCTTCGATTTTGGACAAATCGAGAATGTCGTTCAGGATGGCCAGCATATTGCGGGCGGCCGCCAGGGCATCGTGGAGATATTCGGTCCGTTCGACGCGGTCCGGCGTATCGAGAGCCAATTCGGTCATGCCAATGATGGCGTTCATCGGCGTGCGAATCTCATGGCTCATGTTGGCCAGGAACTGGTCCTTCAAGCGGCTGTTCTCGTGCGCCTGCAACAGCAACCGCTCGATCTGACAGTTCTGTTCCTCCACAAGGGATTTCTGGCGGCTTAATTCCTGCGTGCGGGTTTGCACGGCGGCCTCCAGCTGGAACTGGCGCTGGCGTAGCACCTTGAGCCGCCAGTTGAGGAGGCCCCGGATCAGGATGCCGGCCGCGAAACACTCGAGCGCAACCAGCCACCACCTCTGCCACCACGCGGGCAACACGGTAATCGTGAGATGCCCGGGCGCAGAATTGGCGTCTCCGGACTGCGCGGTGAATTCCAACTCGTGGGTACCCGGAGGCACATTGGAAAAACTGGCCACCCCGTGCGGCGTCTCTACCCAGTCATCCTGCACGCCCGAGAGGCGGTAACGGAATACGCGGTCGGCTTCGTGCGAAAAGGTGAGGGCCGCGAGTCCGACCTGGAAGAACCGGAACTGATAGGGCAACTGGAGTGGGCCAGCAAGATCCTGTGTTTGTGAACCGTATTGGATCCAGGTAGCGACCACCGGGAAGGGGGATTTCGCGTGCAAACCTGCGGTTGGGCGGTAATGCGACAGGCCCAGATTCACGCCGATCCACATCCCGCCATCCGCATCCGCCATCAGCGCGTTTTCCGAACAGTCGTTCCACAACAGACCGTCTTCGGTGGTGAAATGGCGCCACCCGCGGCCATCGCGTACATCGATTCCGTTGTCAGTTGAGATCCACTGCCGCCCCGCGGTGTCAAAGGCGATACTGCTCGGGTCTTCGGAGTGCAGGCCGTCCCGCTTGGTGTAATGTTCGACCTTCGGATTCGGGCCGGTCCCGATATGCCACACTCCGAGGCTCTCTTCATACGTGAGCCAGATGGATCCATCCGGCCCCTCTTTCATGATGTCGACATCATCGAGTGGAAAGCCGTCGGCTTGCGTGAACCCGCGCCACAGGCCGCCCATACCGTGATAGACGCCGCTGTGGCTGGAGATCCACTGCCCGCCGTCGCGCCCTGATACAAAGCGATCGACGGGCTCTCCCGTCACGGGATTGATCGCTGGCTTGAACCGCATGGACAGACCAGCCGGCTTGCCGCGGAACGCAGATCCATCGCGGGTAGTCGCCCACAACCTGCGTTTTTTGTCCCAACAGAGAGTGCTGACTCGCGTGTTGGCGAGGCCGGTTTCGTGCCCGAAGAACTGGAGCCTTGCTGTCCGCGGATCCAGCCGTCCGACGCCTCCCGGGCACATGCCAAACCAGATCATGCCCTCGGCATCCTCGGTGATTGCCCGTACGGGATGGCCGCTGAGGCCGTCGCGAACGCCCCAGGACCTGCCCGGCCGGCCGGAACGCGTGAATTGCTGCAGGCTGGTATCGGTTCCCACCCACAGGATTCCGGAGCGATCCCGATAAATCGATTTGACGGTGGTTCCGGCCAGACCCTCACCTTCGGTCCAATTCTCCCAGGCATCCCCGCCCAGCCAACGGGCCAGCCCCGCGCCCGTCAGTCCGATCCAGATGTTGCCTTCCCGGTCTTCGAGCGCCAGGCAGGTATCGCGGACCGACAAGCCCTTCTGTGTGTCGATACGCTCCCACTGGCTGCCATCCCCGCGCACCAGGCCCAGCCGCGTCGGGATCAGAAGGCGGCCCTGGTGATCGACAGATAGACTCTCCAGGTTGCTCGACTCCGGGATTCCTTCGATCGGAGTAAAGCGCCCGCTTCCTGCTTCACGAACCACCAACGCAGTCGCGCTGCGCACCCACAGTCTGCCCTGGCCATCTTCCGCAATCGCCCCCCAGTGTTCCGAAGGGATACCCGCTTCCGGCCCAAATACTTTGAGCTCGCCATTCGCCAGTTGGCACAACCTGGTGTCGCAGCCAAACCACAGATCGTGGTGAGCATCGGTATACGCTGAATAGATGCCTTCCTCGCCGACGCCGCGCGGAAGGACGAACTTGCGGAACTCCATCGGCTCTGGACCCACGCCTGGATGGCCGACCCATAAGCCGTCGGACGAAGCCAGGTACACCTTTTGATTGGCCCCGATGGCAATGCTTTGCGGCCCCTGAAAATTTCGCATCTCCGGCGGCCCGAGCCTTCGGAACCGGCCACGCTCACGGACGGCTAGCCCCTCGCGCGTCGCAACCAGCAGCGCACCGTCCGCCGTTTCTGCAAGCGAAGCAATGCGCGATGACGGTAATCCATCCACCGCTTGAAAGTGCGCCCCGTCATAGCGGAACAAGCCGTTTCCGGTGCCCAGCCAGAGGAATCCGCTTCGATCCTGGAACAGGCAGCTCACCGTCAGATTCTCAAGCCCCTGCTCGTGCGCGTAGTATTTGAAAGTGTAGCGTTGCCCGAAAGCAAGGTATGGCCCAGCTATGCAGACGCACAGCAGGAAGAGTCGGCGCCAGATTGGGTGGCCCATCAAGAACTGAGGTCATTGTAGGACGAGCGCCCTAAGTAACTGTAGCTCTCCTTAGATAGCTTTTAAGGTTAGTAGCCGTGACAAAAGGGAGCAATGACTGGGAGACTCCTTGCTAACTTCCGTCATACATATAAATAGAGGAAATGGGGTATCTACTTCACTCAGGTAGGCCCTATATATTGTGGTTGACCCCGTCAGCCCTGGCGTAGCACTTCACGATCGATTTGTACGGCGCTGGTCCCACAGCCACGGCTTGCTCGGCGAGGC
>Ga0326728_10007518_pt1 | contig 27885 bp, 22 predicted proteins | sample MB3enrmetagenome_FD_207602 | JGI IMG/M metagenome (GOLD analysis project Ga0326728, IMG submission 207602) | Lab enriched peat soil microbial communities from McLean, Ithaca, NY, United States - MB31MN | ecosystem: Environmental > Terrestrial > Soil > Wetlands > Peat | place: USA: New York...
GGCTGGTTTGCCGCCGCTGTCATTATTGCCGTGGAGATCGTCATCGGCAGTATTTTATTTACCATCTACCGCGCCAGAATCAAAAAGTGATATGTGTCAAGCATACCATCGTTTTATACCGAATTTGTAAAGTATTGTAAAGAAGACCACAAAGTATTGTAAAAATATTGTAAAAGGAGATGAACGTCAATGGTTAGAGAAACTACATACCCGCCCAGCCACGCGGACTTAGTGGCTAAAAGTCTTACGTACATCAGAGAAAACCATCCGAATTACTGGCGGTCGATCAGTGACCAAGAACGCCAGCAGGAGGCAGAGGCAGACGCATCCCGCGCCGAACATTACGCACAAATACTGATATCTCAAGGCGTATTTGAGAGTGCCGCCTGGTCACAGTCGATTAGAGAAATGATACTGGGGGGAATGGGTGATTAAAATGCCAGATCAATTTATTGTAAAGTGCCATTGTATGCGATGCGGCAAAGATTGGTTTCCCCGTCGTTTCGGTCGCGTCCCACGGTGCCCCAAATGCCGTAGTCCATACTGGGACAAGGAACGAACCAAGCCGAACGTCAAGGGATTTTTTGCGCCAGGGCATCCTAAATATATGCCGCATCCAAAGCCCGACGACAAACCCTTGCATTAAACGTTTGGCTTGTGTTAAAATACCGAAACGCCTTAAAAGGGAGTCTGAATCGAATACCTGAAACAAGAATGAGTTCAGTGGCAAGCTGAACTCATTAGAGGTATCGCCGATGCGGTGACATGGCGATGTTTATTAAATCTTACAGTAACAATAAAATAATATCAACATCTATTTTTAAGCCAGCATCACGGGCTACCGGATGACTGGCTTTTTTATGCACAAAAATAAATCAATTGAATTTAGGAGAAAATTTTAATATGACTACAAAAACAGCCGTGATATGGGCAAGATCAACCACTCAGCGGGATGCTGATAGGCAAGTAACCGATTGTTGGTCGATACTTGAAAATCAAAGTTATACCGTCATTAAAACATTCAAAGTCATTTCGAATGGTATCGAACTTTCTCAGAATCCAGAATTTAAGACATTAAAATCAATGGTTAAAACACATTCTATGGACGCACTGGCGATTGCCACTGCTGATCGCTTAATGTCAAATCTAAACCAACTTAAAGATTTCATCGATGAACTGGTAAAAGCAAAGGTTGAACTCATCATTGCCGATGGAACTCAGTTAAGCAATGGCGGTCAACTGGGATTATTTGTTACAAAAAAAGTCACATCGCCGGAAGTGAATTAATATGACACTAGATCAATTTAGTAAAAACGTCGAAGGTACTCTCAAGAGAGTGGCAATCTGGGCGAGAGTCTCTACGAGTGGGCAGAAACAAGTATCTATCCCAACGCAGATTCATCTTTGCAGAACGGAGATAACAAAAAAGGGCGGGTGCCAAATTACACATACTCTAACTGAAACCTATGGATCGCTTGACTTGTATGCCAGTATGCAATTCCTGACCTTACGGAAATTAATCGTCACGGGAGAGATCGATATCGTCATCTGCCTTGATATAGATAGGCTGGAAGGGTTGGGTGAACAGCGAGTGATTTTCCTTAAAGAGTGTCGGGAGTACGGTGTCGAAGTTCTATCTGTACACGGACAAATACCGGACGTAACTACATTGTCAGGCAAACGAGAGGTATTTAATCAGGGCATAGAGAAAGAGGCAGGGGTGTTGCGTGCACGCACAGGCGCGAAAGAAGGACTAGCCGAACGTGTAAATGAAATGGGATTGCCCACGTCCTATCACCTCGTGGATGGTTACAAATGGGTCAAGGTTAACTTAAAAGCAAAACCGCCGATCTTACATCCCCGTTTAATTAAAGATGAATTACGATATCCCGTTGTCGAACTTATTGCCAATGGTCTCAAAGCAGGGAAAACGGCAGTAAAAATTATCAAAGAACTTGTTGCTAAGGGTTATAAACCCCGCAATGGCGGAGAATGGTACGAAAAGGCTATCTATCGAGTTGCACGCCGACCAGTCTATGAGGGTAAATATTATGGACTGCAAACTGTGAACATCCATGAATCCCCACGCGAACGCCAATTGAAACATCGTAAAGGGAAAGTTAGAGGGATACCGATACCAAAACCACTGGAACAACAGACCTATATGCCGGATATTATTGTTGAATCTCCACTGTTTACCCACGAAGAAAGGCAACGGATAATTACGCGCCTTGATTTGCATTCGCGCAATTCCACCCGCAACGGCAGACAGGATTATATCTACAAAGGTTTTATTTTCAGCAATGAACGGAAAGACAAACACGGACAACCGCAGGTGTACCACGGGCGATTTGCTCACGGCAGAAAACAATATCGCTGTCCGCTACCTACGACCATAAACCGCATCATTTACGAAGACGATCTCGACCCGTATGTCAAATCCAGAGTCTTACAAATGGTGACGCATCTAAAGAAAGCGGCGGGAGATAAGAATCCAAAGAAGGCATCGGTTAATCTTGATGAGGTACTTTCCAAAGAACTTGAAAAAATCGCGGAGAGAAAGTCAGTTATTAATAACCGTCTGATGAAAGCGTGGGAAGAAAAAACCGATGCGGAGATGAAAGGTAAATCTGGCGATATTAAATTTTATGACCAGATCAAGGGTAAGGAAACGCACGATTTAGACGAGTTGGAGGCTAAAGCAGAAAAAATCAAGGAACAACGAACTCTGTTGGCGAATCAAGAATCGGCAAACGCTGAAATGATAACCTTTTTTGAGAGGTTTGGAGTAACTGGTACCAAGAGTAAACCCACTGATGACGAATGGCACGAATTGTTTACCGCCGTTGATCTTAAATTACGAGTGCGCACGAAATTCGAACGTCGGGATAAATTATTTGACATAAGAAATAATATGGAGATGGACGACCCTACAACTTTTTGTGGTGTGTTGGACGTTGATGTAGAAGTCGGAGTGCCAGTATCAGACTTGGATGCGATTGAATCTTTCTTCAATGTTCATGGCAATCCAATACCACGAAAAAATTGGGAAATCTTGCAGGAAATGGTGCCGGTAACAGTGCCCGCTCTCACAGCGGAGATGATTGAAAAATTAGATTCAGTTTCGGTAGGGTCGATTGATGGACTGACACCCAGGAATGGGTAAAAAAACCGGCGGAGAACGGTACGGAAAAAAGACTGAGGTTAAACGACAGAATAACGTTGCGGGTGAGCGCCCATAATATGATGGTAATACAAACGGCGGCCAGCATTTCCCAGGGCAGGATAAACAGGAACACCCCGAAGGTTACGGCCAGCCCGTTGCCGCCTTTGAACTTAAGGAAAAGCGGCCGGATGTGCCCGGCCACGGCGGCCAGTCCTGCGGCCAGCACAAATAAAGCGCTTGGACTGACCAGGGTGAGAGACGGCGAACCTATGAGCAACCAGGCAATGGCGGCAGCAGCCAGCCCTTTGGCTACATCCAGAACACCGGTGGCGATGCCGGCCGATTTGCCGATATTCAGAAAAGTATTACGCGCACCGACATTTCCCCCGCTGACTTTCCGCACGTCTTTGCCGGCAGCTAACCGGGTAAAAATGTAAGCAAACGGCACTGAGCCTAACAGATAGCCGATAACGACCGCGATAATTCCGGTAAAGACCGTATTGATTATCATTTTTCCCGTCCCCATCCGTTCGGTATCAACAGCAAAAATCAGACCTGACGAAATTTTATGTAAACTATTCGTCTCGTGTGATGTCAGTTTAGCACCCGAACGAAAGAGTTTTCAATCAGAGAACTGAAATTTAGCGAACTTGTTATAATAAAAATAATACTATCGTTTGAACCAAACCCTTCTCCCGGATACATGAGGATGTGAATTTGAAATTCAAATTGTTTCTCCTCATCGGAGTGATATTACTGACAGCACCAATCCTGGTAAGCTGCGCGCCCTCGTCTCAAAGCGGCCTGGATAAAACGCTGGACACGGCAACCAGAGGCTACCACTTCAGCACTTTCAGCTGGGAAGTCAAATCCATTTTCGGCGAAATCAGACAGACCTGGGATAACCGGAACCTGTCCGCCGGCGATACGCAGCTTGTGGTTGACTATTTTAATGACATGCAGCAGAATACGCTTTCTGCGGCCGAAGAAACCGCGATGCAGAAAAAAGTGGAAACGATTATCGAGCTGCAGATTCGCACTGTTTTGCGGCAAAACGGCATTATCAACCCCTTCGATTCGTTCCTCGGCATAAATTTTCCCCCGATTGATTTTGAGCTGGAAGAGCCGCCGCACCTGCTGGTCATTTCGCCCAGGAATCAAATCGACCGGATAAAAGACATTTTACTGCTGCAGAACATGACCGACGCGCAGATGAACGACATTGAAAATCAAGTGGCGGCGTCAGGCTATTCGGCGCTGGTGGTGGAACTGGGCGGGCTGGGAGTGACCTTCCCCACTTTTGTGAATGCCGATGAGAGCCTGCAGAGCGTCCTTGATACGGCGACAGAAGAGTGGACACATCAATATTTGGCATTCAAACCGCTGGGGTTCCGCTATGTGCTGGACCTGCTGGGGATATCCCGCAGCCAGGATATTATCACGATGAACGAATCGCTGGCCGGCATTATCAGCTCGGAAATCGGTCAGCAGGTTTATGATAAATACTACGCGAGTTATTTCCCGGCAACGACTAATCCGCCGGCGGCAACCTCATCCGCTCCGGCCTTCGATTTTAACGCCGCGATGAGACAAATCCGGCAGAACGTGGATGCTTACCTCGCCGCCGGGCAAATTGACGAGGCGGAACAATACATGGATGCGCAGTGCGATTACCTGCAAACCCAGGGCTATTACATCCGCAAACTGAACCAGGCCTATTTTGCTTTCTATGGAACTTACGCAGACACCCCGGCTTATACCGACCCCATCGGCACGGCCATTCAAAATATCAGGAACCGGAGCGGCTCGTTAAAGGACTTCCTGAATGAGATGGACCATGTGACCAGTGTCAGCCAATTGGACAAGCTGGAGAGTAAGTAAGCCGGTGGTTAGGCGCTTTTCCTGACGTGGGTAGCATTGCGGCTGGTGTTGCTCTGTTTTGCTTTTACTTTGGCCCTGGCCAGACGATTGAGCTTATGTCTCATTGAATTACTCATGGTTATACTCCAATTTATTTGTCATTTTTAGCTGCTAAAATTGCGGGCAACCAAAGATTTTTTATCTTGCGCAATGAAAATGGACAACCTTTATCCTTCAAAGTTCTTGCCCAGTTTCCTGGCTTTTCTGCGCCGGCCCTGCCGCGCGTTAATCCGGGCTTTGACTAAATGTGAACCTCTTTTAAAATGCTGAAATGCGACCATTGTTACCTTCCTTTCTCATGATTTGCGATTAATGTTTTTTCTGAATTTATTTTAAATTTATCCAGTGATTTTTCTTTACTCCAGATAATCCCGAAGTTTACGGCTGCGGCTGGGGTGACGTAATTTACGTAACGCCTTAGCCTCGATTTGACGGATGCGTTCGCGTGTGACCTTAAACTCCAGGCCTACTTCCTCCAGGGTCCGGCTGCGGCCGTCTTCCAGTCCAAATCTGAGCTGAATTACCCGCTGTTCCCTGGGAGTTAATGTCAATAATACGGTGGTAATCTGGTCTTTGAGTAACTCTTTCGAAGCGCTGTCCGGAGGCTGGATGGCATTATGGTCTTCGATAAAATCACCGAGATGACTATCGGCTTCTTCCCCCATCGGGAGTTCTAAAGAAACAGGCATTTCCGCCACTTTGATAATGCTGCGTACTTTGGCCGCGGAAAGCCCTAATTGCTCTCCGATTTCAGCCGGAGTCGGATCACGGCCTAACTCCTGTGTCATTTTACGGCTGACTCTCATTAACTTGTTGATGGTCTCAATCATGTGCACGGGCACGCGGATGGTACGCGCCTGGTCGGCGATGGAGCGGGTAATTGCCTGGCGTATCCACCATGTCGCATAGGTACTGAATTTAAAACCCTTATGCGGATTAAACTTCTCCACTGCCCGGATTAAACCGATATTCCCTTCCTGTATCAAATCCAACAGCGACATACCGTGCCCAACGTTCTTCTTGGCGACACTGACCACCAGCCTTAAATTAGCTTCAGCCAGGTAATCGGCGGCCGCTTTTTCCGCTTTTTCGACACCTGCCAGGTATGCGGACAGAAAAACTTCATTGGCGTCCAGTTTGGCGATAAAACTGCTTTCTATCACCAGCCCGGGAATACCCGACAATGCGACCTTACGGCCGATAGCTGTCAATACTTTATCCGGCAGCAGCGCGATTTCGACGGAAAGCGCAATCAATCGAACCTCAATCGGCGGGGCAGATAAACCCAATTTATCGGCAATATCCTGGACCATCAGCGGGTCAATGACACCATCAATCGCTGCCCGGAATTTTAGCGCAGTGATTGTTTGCAGGAAACCGGTATTTTCGGGTAAACCGACATTTTCCTGAAGCTGCCGGATAATTTCCCAGGATAAACCGAGGTCTTTTATTATTGCCTGGAAAATCCGGCTGGCGGAAGCCTGATTATCACCAATTCCGAGCCCATGTCTAATGACGGAAACACGTTTTCCCACTTCAATCCGGCGGGCGGTTATTTTTTCATCTGCGGCGGAGAGCAGCGGCACACGCCCGATTTCATGAAGATAAAGGCGGACAGGATCTTCTTCCACTTCCTGATTTTCTTCAACGTAAACCTCAGATGCAGTTCCCGCAGAGTCTCTGCTTTCGGGGTCGCGCTCGATTTCCAGTAACGCCTCTTCTTGCGGGAATAATTCAACCTCTTTTAATAAGTACGGTTTTAACTCCAGGGGATTTGAGGTCAGGGTATTAATCGTCATTTTCCACCTTCCGGTTCACTCTACGGACCTCATTTAACGAAAATATCCGGTTGGTTAGTTATTCACGTTCTGTTTTCCGGGCCCGCCGCACTTTTAAACGGCCGATTTTTAGCTGCTGTGGTTCTTACGCTTATTCCTTCGGGCATTATTTTTGGCTTTGAGCAGATAGGCGTCGCGTTTCGTCATGAACCGCTGATGAACCTTGAATTCTTTAAGAATACCGCTGGTCTGAACTATTTTCTGGAAACGGCGGAGAAGTGATTCTTGAGATTCTCCCGGATGCAAAACGACATCAGCAGACATATTGAACCATCCTTTCTGTGTGCAGGTGCAGTAATCCAAAGTCACCTGGAGGGAAATTGGCCGCAGCCGGTGGGAGGAACATTATTCCAAGAGGGCTAAATGAATCCACTGAGGATAATTTGAGAGGGAGCCGGGAAAAAGATAAGGGAGCAACTTATTACAGTTCTGACTATACTCTGACTCACCTGCCGTGTCAAATATGATAAAACGTAACTACATGCGCGATCAATGACTATTTATTTGTCATCGGCCATAAATTTTTTCTGACAGTCGGGACACATGCCATGAGTAAACTCAGCCTGCGAGTGTTCTTCGATATAATGTTCTACGGTCTGCCAGTAGCCCTGGTCGTTACGGATTTTTTTACACCAGGCGCAGATGGGAATCAACCCGCTTAGTGTCTTGATTTTGGACATGGCTTCCTGCAGCTCCCGGAGCAGCTTCTCCCGTTCTTTTTCCAGACGGGCACGGTAAAGGCCGACTTCAATCGCGATGCGCAAATCGTTTTCCTCAAAAGGTTTGGTGAGGTAACCGGCGGGCAGAGTTTCTTTCGCTCTATCCAGAGTTTTTTCATCCACGAAGGCAGTGAGGAAAATAACAGGAATATTGAACTGCTCACGGATTTTCGCGGCCGTTTCGATGCCGTCCATCTTTCCTTTTAGTCCGATATCCATGAAAATCAAATCCGGTCTGTTGCCAGTGACGCTTTCAATTGCCTGTTCCCCGGAGGGCACCGTATCGGTCACTTCATGTCCCAGTTTCCGCAGGGTGCCGGCGATGTCCATGGCAACAATAGTTTCATCCTCCACAACCAGGATTCTGGCTTTCTCCATTTACTTTTCCTCCTTGTTCCGGGGAAAATTAATTCGATAAGCCGTGCCGTGACCGCGGTCGAGTTCGATCGTCCCGCCAAGCTGGTCGCGCACTAAATTGGAAACCAGTTTAATCCCCAGTGTGGAATTATTAGCGAGGCTAACGTCCGCCGGAATCCCCACACCGTCATCGCCGACTGTAAGCTGCAACCCCTGTTCTTCCTCTGTCAACGATATCGTGATTCGACCTTTGCGATTATCCGGGAAAGCATATTTCAGCGAATTGGTAACCAGTTCGTTGATAATCATGCCGCAGGGAATTGCCGAATCCACATTGAGGAAAACATTACTTTGCGCAACATTAACCGCAACCCTGGCAGGGCTGACCGCATAAGACTTAACCAAACCGGCGCTCAATTCTTTGATATAGTCCGTCATGTTGACACTGGCCAGGTTCTCCGACTGGTAGAGCTTGTTATAAACGAGCGCCATAGATTGAATCCGGTTCTGACTGTCTTTCAGCAAAGCAGCCGCGTCCTTGTCTTTAACCCGTCCTTCCTGCAGCCGCAGCAAACTGGAAATGACCTGCATATTGTTTTTCACACGGTGATGGACTTCTTTGAGCAGTGTTTCTTTTTCGGCCAGGGATGCCAGTATTTTTTCTTCCGCCAGTTTACGTTCGGTGACATCGCGGATAGTTACCATTACGATGTATCTGCTTTCTAACAGGATACGGTTGGCTTTTGTATCCACCGGTATTTTGCGGCCGTCTTTAGTGAGTAATTCCACCTCATAAGAAGCGGGGGTACCAACGCTGTTAGCCTGCCTTTTTTGGTAACCTTCATCCAGCATCGCTTTGTATTCCGGCGCAATTAAATCCGTAAATATTTTGCCGTAGAGCTCGCTGCCGTGATAACCGGTCATCTCCTCCATCTTTTGATTTGCGAACGTCACCGTTCTGTTATCAAGAATGATAATGCCGTCACCGCTTTTTTCCACCAGAGTAGAATATTTTTCTTCCGAGGCTTTCAGCGCATCTTCAGCCTGTTTACGTGCGGTAATATCGGTAAAGAAACCGACGGCGCACTCCCTGCCGTCGATGAAAGTTTTTACGGCGTTGATGTCCATATAGATAATCGTGCCGTCCTTTCTCAGGCAGGGAAGGGACACGGTTGTTTTCTCCCCCCGGACCTGGGCTTCAAATTCAGCGGCGGCAAAATCCCGTAAACCGGGCGGATGGATATCATTTATTTTCATTTTGGTTAATTCTTCCTGAGTATATCCCAACATTTTGCAAATCGCGGGATTAGCGTATTTTTGCTCCCGCGTCAGGATATCGGCAATCATTATCCCTTCAGCCGCCGATTCGAACAGAGTTTTATATCTGGCTTCCGATTCCCGCAAGGCTTCTTCAGCCTGCTTACGTTCGGTGATATTTTCAACGGTACCATCGAAGTATAGGATATTGCCCTTGGCATCCCTGGTAGCCCGGGCGTTTTCCCTGACCTGGATTGACGTCCCGTTTTTACGCTTCCAGGTGTATTCGTAGCCCTGGATTACGCCGTTCTTCTCAATATTTTCAATAAATTGTTTGCGTGGATAAGACGGTTCAAAGACGCCGTTATCCAGATTGCGGTTTGAAAGTTCTGCGAAATCGGAATAACCCAGCATTTCGATGAGCGCAGGATTAGCCATTAATATCCGCCCGTCCAAGGTTGTCCGGTACAGACCGATGGGAGAATTTTCATATAACTCATGGAAACGAGACTCGCTCTCTTTAAGCGCTTCTTCGGCCTGTTTACGCTCGGTAATATCATGATAGAGAACCTGATACCGCATCTTACCATCCCAGAAGACATCCTGACGGTAAACCTGCAGATGCCGAATTGCGCCGTCTTTTTGGATGATGTCTGCTTCATAGTTATCCGGGTAGTGTGTGCCCTGCATCAGTTTCTCATGACGCAGAGCCCATTTGGCATAAGATTCGGGTGTGAAATGCGTATGCGGCGGTCCGTTTTTTACCTCTTCGATATTTTTATAACCAAAAATATCCATAAACGCCTTGTTTACGTAGACAGTATCCTGGTCGATGTTGAGAATATACGTACCGATGAAAGAACGGTCGATGGAGTTACGGAGATTCTGTTCAGTAAGCCTGAGGGCATCTTCTGCCTGCTTACGCTCGGTAATATCGTGAAAGAAAACCTGACGCCGGCGTTCACCATCCCAGAAAACCTCGCTGCGGGAAACCTGCAAATGCCGAACGGCACCGTCTTTGCGTATTATGTCTATTTCGAAACTATCCGGGGTTGGTTCACCATGGGATAGTTGCTCGCCGCGCCGGAGATAGGCAGAATAAGATTCCGGCGTATAATGTTCGTGGGGCGGTTTAGCTTTAACATCCTCCATATCCCGGTAACCGAAGATATCGAAAAATGCCTTATTGGCATACTTATTAACAATATAGATTCCAACTACCGAGCTATCCATGGAATTGCGCAGATTTTGTTCCGATTGTTTGAGCGCTGCTTCGGCCTGCTTACGCGCAGTGATATCCTTGATAATTCCGATGAAATAGAGGAAATCACCCTTTGTGTCAACTACTCTGGCACCCTTGGAAATTACCCAGCGCCATTCACCGGAAGAATGACGCAGCCGGTATTCATTCTCCATGCTGGCATTGTAACCATTGGTGTAACTCCGTTTAATTTCCTCGGTCATTGCCAGTTTATCCTGAGGGTGGACCAGTGAAATAAACTGCTTGCCGATAAGCTCGGAGGGGTTATAGCCGAGGATACTTTTCACGGATGGCGAAACGTATGCGAATTCTTCCCGGGAATTGGTAGTAAAAATCAAATCCAATGTTTCTTCAACAATCAGGCGGTATTTTTCTTCGCTCTGACGCAGGTCTTCTTCCGCCTTTTTACGTTCGGTAATATTGGTGAATACAGTCGCAAACCAGCCTGGTTTAGGGGAATAAACCGAAATTGCAAAATATTTGTTCAGCGGTTGAAAATAGGTTTCAAACGAATAAGGCTCGCCGGTTCGGGCCACTTTTTCATATATTTCGAAATACGGCGGGATGTCCGTTTGATATGCTTCGGTCGCCAAATGTCCACGAACGTTTTCTCCCTTGACACCGGTCTGTATCTCAAAAGCAGGGTTCACTTCAAGTATCCGGTAATTTTCGGCTTTGCCTGCGGCTGAATAGGTGATTTCATGTAAAGCCGCACCTTCCGCCATGGTGGTAAAAAGGGCACGGTACTTACTTTCATTTTCTGAAATCTGGTTCTCAGCCTGTTTACGTTCGGTAATATCACGTACGATACTAATGAGCGTGCGTACCCCTCCGATGGTTTCCCCGCGAGAGCTTACTTCTACCGGAAAGATGCTTCCATCTTTACGTTTGTGAACCGTTTCGAAAAGGATGCCATTTCTGTTAGCTTCGACCATCTGCTTTTCTATTAAGTCCCGCTTCTCCGGACCGCGTAAGTCGTGTATTCCGAGATTAAGCAGCTCATTCCGGCGATAGCCATAAGCCTTTTCGGCAGCGATGTTGGCCTCCAGGATACGCCCGCTGTCAGCCTCCATAAACAAGATAATATCCCGGCTGTACTCAGCTAACACTTTATAACGCTGGAGGATATTTTCTTCCTGTTTACGCTCGGTGATATCCGTTATCGAAAATATAGTCCCCTTGTTCAAATCATTTTTGTCAAAGGCGGCAATGTTCATAATAGCATTGACTATCACCCCGTCCTTGCGGACTAAACGGGTTTCGGTGGTTACCGCACCGAGTTCCTCAACTTTGGAGTAGAGTTGTCCGACGGCCAGGTATTCTTCGTCCGTGGGGTAGACCATCCGGGTTTTTTGCCCGATCAATTCTTCCCGGGAATACCCGATTAGCCGGCAATATGCTTCGTTTACCTCTTTAAAAACACGGTTAACCATGATGCCAAAACCGACCGACGTCGTTTTAAAGACCGCCTGTAATTCCAGCGCGTTGCGGCTGACGATATCACCCAAATCTTCCGTTTCAAGGTACAAACGCCTGTTGACCATTAAAACGAGGTTAAAAACGAGGAATACGATTGCGCCCGTTAAAAGCATCACCATCATGGTGTCAAATTTGCCGGATAACAGAAATTGATTGCCGGTTTGCGGCAGCAGTGAAAATCCAAAAATTCTGATAATACAAATTAACGCTATGATCCCGAGGGCGATGCCGGTACCTGTCGAAATACGGCGGATTTGCGGACTAACCTCTTTGAACAGCAGCCACATCCCGACAAGACAGCCCAATAACAGGCCGCCGGCAGCGTTGAGACTACGGGCGAGCAAATCAGCCTGAACATAAGTATAATAACTGTGGACAACGACGAATGCGGCAAAGACAACTAATATTGAAGAAATAAGCCAGGGACTGCTTTTTTTACCGGCGAATAGGCGTAAACCAAAATAAAGGATGGCCATCCCGCCGACAATCATACTGTTGCTTAGTATTATCGATTCCCACGGTGGAATGTTGCCCTGGAGCGAGATTAACGCCATGCCGCCGGTAAGCAATATCCAATCCAGCACCCAATACGCAATGCCGGAGTATTTGTTATGATTTTGATACCATAACATAAACATGACAACCATGCCGATGAAGCCGATGATGACATTCGCCAGCATCACTGTTTTCATGTCAAGCGCAACCATAGCTACCCTCCGGCAGGTTAATCACCGGCAAAGATATTAACAAATCCCAGCCTTAGTAGAATTGCAATGATTATATTCCTTTGATAAACAACTTATCAACAAAAAACAAGGTATCTGGTTTTAATACGCCCGATTAGCTATACTAAAGTTATCAAAAATTAGAAAAGCAACTGAGACCCGGGTGCGGAGGATATAGATGGTATTAGGACAGGCACGGATTACCGATGAGGGGATTGCCCAGCTAAAAACCAGGGTCGGCTCTTATTTTAAAGGGGAATACCTCGGAGCCCACAACCATACGATGAGTAAAGGCGTCATCGCCCACTGGTGTGACGGCATCGGGGACTTTAATAACAAGCTTTACCGCGACGAGGAATACGCAAAAAAAACCAGATACGGCTGCATTATCGCACCGCCCTGCTCGCTGAATACGATTCTCGGGGTTACCGGCATGAGGGTCGGCGGGCTGCCCGGTGTGCATTCTTTCCATTCGGGATGGGACTGGGTCTGGATGAAACCGGTCAAAGTCAACGAGCCGATTACCTGCACCTACCGCCCGGTGGATATCGTGGAGAAGAAAAGCGAATTCGCGCTGCGCACCGTGATTATCTATTCGGAGGGGGTTTACCGGAATCAGCGGGATGAAATCGTCGCCCGGTGCATCGGCTGGAGCATCCGTGCCGAGCGCAAGGTCGCCAGGGAACAGGGGAAATACAAGGAAATCAAGCAGTACTGGCTGACTGAAGAGATGCAAAAACATATCGAGGATTTACTGGATAACGAAGAAGTGCGTGGGGCCACCCCCCGTTACTGGGAAGATGTGAAAACCGGCGAGGAACTGCCGCAGCTGGTGAAAGGCCCGCTTTCCGTGGGCGAAATGATGGCCTGGGAACATGCCCGCGGCGGCGGCGGGGAGACACATTCGTTTAAAGTGCGTGCGCTGCGCAAACATCCTGCCTGGGGCTGGAAAAATCCGGAAACCGGCGTCCGGGAAACTATTGACCAGGTGCATGAACAGGGAGAAGCCGCCAAAGGGATCGCCATCCCGGCCGCCTACGATATCGGCGCACAAAGAAATTCCTGGGTCAGCCAGGGAGTGACGAACTGGATGGGAGACGACGGCTTTTTAAAATCGCTTTACTGCGAATACCGGCGCTTCAACGTTTACGGCGATATACAGTTCATTAAAGGCAAAGTCACCAACAAATACGAATTGAACGACGAGCACCTGGTAGACCTGGATGTCTGGGCCGAAAACCAGCGGGGTGAAGTTACCGCGCCGGGAAAAGCCACGGTCAGGCTGCCTGTAAAAACAAACCCTAAATCCGAATCGCTAAATACGAAATAATATCAAAATTATAAACTTCCACTCTCTCACAATGAGTCTTCGCAGACAGAACTTTACAGTGGAAAATATGGATTCCCGCCTTCGCGGGAACGACAATTTCAGACTTCACCAGAAAAGCCTTCAGGCACGCGATTGTTATCGGGATAGAAATGACCACGATATAGGGCGGGCATACATTTCAACTGATGTTGAAAGTATTTCGTCGAAATACTCAAGGTATGAAACCCGCCCCTATAAAAACCCCGTTATTTTCTCTTGCCTAACGCGAGAGTAAATTCAGAGAGAAAGACGGAATTTCACTCTATCTCCCGTTCGTACCTCAGGGACCTAAGTGTCTGATAGGGAGAGAGGTTTACAAAAATTGTTTTCACTCCAGGCCCAGTAATCTGGCGGGGTTCTTTTTGGCCATGAACTCGATTTCCGACGCGGATAAACCGTATTTGAGCATCAAAGCAATGAACATCCGCATCCCTTCCGCCGGTGAAGGGTTATAATACTGCCCAAGGTCGGTGCTCATGATGCAATGCTCCGCCCCGATGTATTTGATAGCATCAGCCATCGGTTTCGGGTCGTTGCGGAAATCGGTGGGCAGAAATCCCACATAACAATTTTCGATATATGCGCCCATTTGCCCCAGTTGTTTCAGTTCGTCCAGTGTAAAACGCACCATGCCGTTGGTCCACAAGCCGTGAGTTACCACGAGGCGGTTGATGCCCTTTTTCTGTGCGGCGGCAAACAAAGCGAATGTTTCCTTCGGTGAAATGTGGCCGTTCGCCAGCACCATATCATACTGTTTGACAAGGGCTAATATTTTGTCGATTTCCGGCACTAATTTGTCACCCGCATCCAGGACGGAGAAACCGTCGCCTTCAAGGCTGGCGCCGGGCAATTTCCGCATGTTCGCCCTCGAGTTCAACGAGGAATGGGTGGGCATCCAGACCATTTTACAGCCCATTTTGGCCGATGTTTCCAGCGCGATGACGTTGAGTCCGCCGATTTCATAATCCAGGCAGATACCGCCGAAACATTTTAGTTCCGGGACGAGCTGGTTAACGATATCGGCGATGGGCGCCGTCGGGAAATAGCTGCTTTTTAGCACCAGCGCCCGCATCCCCATCTGCCGCGCCTGCCTGGCAGTCTCCAGGGCATCCATGCGGCCGGGGATAATTATCGCCGGGGAATGGTGGCAGTGCATGTCAATTGAACCGCGGACCAAATCATCAATTATCATTTCTCAACTCCTGATTACTTTTCACGCATTTTACTAAATCTGAATATTGTTGAATTTGGACTGAATATTTCTGATAGTCAGTATTTATTTACTCCAATATAACCTCACCCTATACATTTGCTTCGATGCAAGTCTACCGAAGCAAAGTACCTTCGGCCCTCTCCGTGCGCGGCGAGGGAGGAGATTGCTTAGAGGGGCTGCGCCCCTTATACGTTTGCTCCGAACTTCTCCGCAAAGTACCTCCGACTGCTGTCTGCGGACTCAGGCCTTGCCTAACTTGAATGCTAGTTTATCTTTTATTTTGCTATTTGTTACACATCCGCCCGGACTAAAATGTAACCCATCATCCCATTGGTACATTATTTCGCCCTCTCTTCCATGGAGGGATTAAAGGAGAGTGAAAAATTTCAATTATTCTCCAACTTTCCACATCAAAGAGCCGCTGCCGCCCACATTGCTTCTTCTACCGCCTCACGTATTTTACGGGGCGCAACGCAGTCGCCGATTGCCGCAAAATCCGCGTATTTTCCTTTCAATGCTTCACTCAAAGCGGTATCCGGTGTGGAACCGGTGGATAACACCGCGGTATCACAATCCAGAAAAACGTCTTTGCCGTCTTCAGCAACAATTGCAACGCCTTTGGGCGTGATTTCTTTAAATTGCACGTGGGGATAAACCCGGATATTATCCTTGGCCAGTTTATCCTGAAAATATTTTTTAAACATCCAGAATTTAGCTTCGATGGCCGGTTCGGGGAAAGTCAGCGTAACATCCGCGCCTTTTGTTTCCACCAGAAAATAACAGGTCTCGCAGCCGACGGGCCCGGCGCCGATGACGACAACTTTCTTGCCGGCTTTTTTCTCCCCGGACAGCACCTCACGGCAATTTAAGACATTTTTCCCGTTGATGCCTGGAATGGGCGGCGCCCAGGGGGTAGAACCCACCGAAACGATGACCGCATCCGGCGTGAATTTCTCCACTACCTGCGGAGTCGCTTCTTTATTCAGCACGACGTTCACACCGACCTTGCCCACCTGGGTTTTCAGGTAGGTCAGGTAACTCAACAAATCCTGTTTGTCCGGCGGGATAGCCGCTAATATTAATTGCCCGCCGAGCGCATTGCTCTTTTCCCACAGCGTAACCTGATGTCCTTTTTGCGCCGCGATGATTGCTGCCTGCATACCACCCGGACCGCCGCCGATGACCAGGACTTTTTTCACTTTAGTAACACGCGGCAGTTTCGCCTGGAATTCTTTTTCCCGGCCGACGATAGGATTGACCGTGCAGGACATCGGCACAAAATCAATCATCACATCTTCACGGCAGCGGCTGTCGCAAATACACGGTACGATATCGTCAAGACGGCCCTCTTTAACCTTGGCCGGCCAGTACGGGTCGGCAATCAAAGCCCGGCCCATCACGACAAAATCGGCTTTACCGTCCCGCAAAATTTCTTCCGCTAAAGAGGGGTCCATCACTTTACCGGTAATCCAAACCGGGATTTTAGCGCCGCTTTTTTTAATCGCTTCCGTGATGTCGGCATTGCAGCCGGAAGCCATAAAATAAGCCGGGCCGGACCATTCGGGGGTTACCGCCGACCCGCTGGTGATATTCACCGCGGTGGCACCATTCTCTTCGACGATTTTACACAATTCAACGCATTCTTCAATGCTCCAGCCGTCAGTCCCGCCGATTTTAGACAATCTGTCCGAACCCATCAGCCGCAGGATGACCGGAAAATCGGGCGAAGTTTTTCTTCTGGTTTCCCTGATGGTATCCAGCAAATACTTGGCCCGGCCCCTCAGGTCGCCGCCGTAGGCATCGGTCCGCTTATTAAAAACACGGGAAAGCAGTTCGCAGGCAAGATAGCCGTTGGCGCCGTGAATCATCACGCCGTCAAAACCGGCTGCCATGACTCTTCGTGCCGCCTCGCCGTATTCCACCACCAGTTCCTCCATTTCCGGCACAGTAATCGCCCGGGCGTGTTTGGGGATGGACGGAGACCAGCCGGCGTATGGATGGGGAATTCCGGAAGGTGACGCCGGGTCAACCTCATCGTAGCTGCCCTGGTGGCTGCTCATTTGCATCACGGCCTTAGCCCCTGCCTGATGAATAACGTCCGCTAGTTTTTTCAAATTGGGGATATATTTGTCGTCGTTAACCAGAATCCGGCTCGGTTTTCCGATTTTGCGGGTACTGGCGCCCTCGATAATAATCAGACCGGCGCCGCCTTTGGCGCGTTCGGCATAATAAGCCAGCTGCCGGTCGCTGACGATTCCGTAATGGGTAGAGTAGTGCGTGCCGCAGGGGGCCATAATAATCCTGTTTTTCAGTTCAACTTTGCCCATCATTCCCGGCTCAAAAAGTTTGGTGAACGCTGCCATGTAGTCTCCTTTTAGGTCAAGCTGTGAATTTACTTTGACAAAAAGAAAAGCAACTTTATGGCAGGGATACTAACACCGACACATTTTTTTGTCAAGAAAAACCGGGTTGACGGCAAAAGAAACTATATAGTTTTAATCACAATGAAGTTTGACACTGATTGCCTGATTGGCTACAATTCGTACAAAGAATGTAAACAATAGGAGCAGGAAATGGTGGCGTTTAAGAACAGTATTTTAAACAGTAAAACAGGGAAAAGTGTCGTCGTCGCTTTCGACCACGGGATTGGCGGCAAAATTTACAGTCCAAATCCCCGGACCTTGGCGGAAAAATTTATCGCCGCCCAGCCGGACGGCGTTTTAATGAGCCCGCCGTTGATTCATCTCTGCGCGGATTTATTTGTGAAATATCCCAAGGTGGTGCCGATTGCCACGCTGGTGACACTGGTACGGAAACCGAAATTTGCCGGACCGACGCAGGTCTTCGATTTCGATTTTGCCGTCGAGATGGGCGCCCGGGCAATCAAGAACATTCTGGTCATCGGACAGACGGACGGCGCCGGGATGCTGGAAAATATGAAAAATACCGCTTATCTGGCGCAGCGGGCCCGTCAGAAAGGCATCCCCTTCATGGTGGAAGCGGTGGCCTGGGGCGAACAGATTCCCCCGGACAAAGAAGCCGCGCCGGAATATATCGGCCAGGCTTGCCGGATGGCGCTGGAATGCGGTGCCGACGTGATTAAGACTACCTATACCGGCGACCCGAAATCATTTAAAGAGGTCCTCGCCAATGTGCCCATCCCGGTGATTATTCTGGGCGGCGCAGCCGGTGAACTGCCGACAGTTTTCCAGGGCGTGAGAGATGCGATGGATGCCGGGGCCGCCGGTGTCGCTTTCGGGCGCAACGTTTTCCAGAGTGAAAACCCGACATTGATGGTGAACGCCCTGAAGGAACTCGTCCATAACGGCACGACCGTCCAGGAAGCCGTTGCGAAAATGAAATAGCGGGCGGAAGCAGAAACATGGCCTTGCTCAGCGTTGATATCGGTACCGGCGGTACCAGAGCCGTCCTGTTTACCGGGACCGGAGGTATAATTGCGTCTTCCTATCAGGAATACGGGATGGTTCATCCCCGGCCCGGCTGGGCGGAACTGGATGGGGAAGTCATCTGGGCAGCCTGCGTGGAAACGGTACGTGACATTACCGGCCGATACCGCAAGCAAATCAAGGCCGTTTGTCTTTCCTGCATGTCCAACAATATCGTGCCGGTACAGCGGGATGGGACCCCGCTGCGCACCGGCATCCTCTCACAGGACAACCGGGCGACCGCAGAAACCGACCACGTTAAAGAGGCCATTGGAGAAAAAGAATATTTCAAAATCCGGGGCGGACAGCTGCGTCCCGCCAGCGGTTTATGCAAAATCCTCTGGCTGAAAAAACATGAACCTGACGTCTTCCGGCGGACATGGAAATTCATGACCTTTTCCGAATTTGTCCGCATGCGGCTGGGATTTCCGGACCTTGTGGATTATGCCACCGCGGCATCCAGTCTGCCGTACGATATTCGAAAACAGGATTATTCCGATACGCTGCTGCACGAATTCGGTTTGCAGCGCGTGATGTTCAGCCAAACAGTGCCCGGGGATGCTGTGCTCGGCGAAATCGGGCCTGCAACAAGGGACTTGCTGGATTTGCCGAACGGGGTAAAGGTTGTTGCCGGCGGGTATGACGCTCACTGCGGCATACTGGGGGCAGGGATTACGCAAGCGACGCCGCAAATCGCCGCCGATGCGGCCGGCACTTTTGAACGTGTGGCCTTTGTTAAATCCAAGCCTGTGCTGACGCAAAAGGCACTGAAAAACGACATTAATTCCAATTGTTATCTGTTCAAAGATACCGATGTGGTCAGTGCGGCCTTAGCCACCAGCGGCTCGATTGTACGCTGGTTCCGCGATGAGCTGGAACCGCCGCATAAAGCAAAAGAAAATGCCTATGATACAATGTTTGAGCATTTGAGTTTTAACGGCGGCACAATGATGGCAATCCCCTATTTTGCCGGCAGCGCCGGCGATGCCGCGGCCAGGGGGGCAATTCTGGGACTAACCCTGGATACCACACGACCGCAAATGCTCCAGGCGGCAGTAGAAGGAATAACCCACGAAATGACGTTACTGCTGGAGTGTCTCGAAGAATTCAACGATACACCGACCGCGATTATCCGGACATTCGGCGGACCAACCAAATCGCCAAAGTGGCTGCAGTTGAAAGCGGATATTAGCGGCAAGAAAGTAGAAGTGCCCGCCGTGGCCGAAGCCTCAGCGCTGGGAGCGGCAATACTGGCAGGAACGGCAACAGGGGTTTATAATTCATACGAAGAGGCAATTAAAGCTACGGTCAAAATCGAAGCAACTTACCGGCCGCGGTCTGAAATTCATCAGAAATACCGGCGGCAGCATGAGACCTACCGGCGTTTAGTAAAATCTTTGAAACCGTTGAATAAAGAACTTTATTACCTGGGGTAACGAGAAGGAAGATAATATGAGAATTCTGGGTCTGACCGATATGGTAATCGGCGAACAGCAGCTTGGTAAAGTACTAAATAATACTTTCCCCGGAGCCGAAGTCCGTTACCTGAAATGGCCGCCGACAGCCAGGGATGTATTTTCTAAAGAAAATCTCAACATCGAGAAGAATGGACCGGAGGTAGGAATACCCATCCCCGGCATACTGGAAACGATCAAGGAATTCGACCCGGAAATAATCATCACCCATTTTGCGCCGGTAACACGCGAAGCAATCGAAAAAGCGAAAAGTCTGGAAATCATCGGCTGCCTGCGGGGAGGAGTCGAAAATATTAATGTCGAGGCGGCCAGCCAGCGGAATATCATTGTTTTTAATAATTCCGGCCGAACCGCCAACGCCGTGGCGGAATTTGCCCTGGCGCACATGCTGGTCGTGTCCCGGAATACCAGCGTCGGCTTTAACGCGTTAAAGAACGGACAGTGGTGGAAACCGGAAACGCATCCTTCGGAGATATACGGCTCAACAATCGGGCTGATTGGCTTCGGCGCCGTTTCCCAGAAACTGGCCGAGAGATTGCAGGGATTTAAAGTTAAATTGCTGGCTTATGACCCATACATCCCGGACGAAGTCATAGAGGAATACGGGGCGAAACGGGTGGAACTTAAGGAACTCCTGAGCCAATCGGATTTTGTCTCATTGCACAGCCGCCTGACGCCGGAAACGCAGAATATCATCGGCGAGGCAGAATTGAAAATGATGAAGCCCACCGCTTATCTGATTAACACCGCGCGTGCCGACTTGATTGACCGGGAAGCTTTGATTAAAGCGCTGCAGACGAAGCAAATCAAGGGCGCAGCTCTGGACGTTTTCTGGCAGGAACCGCTGAGTAAAGACGACCCCTTGCTGAAATTGAATAATGTCAGCCTGACGCCGCACCTGGCCGGGGCCACCGCGCAAACCGGTCAGCGCACTTTAACCCTGTTATTCGAATCGATGCAGGAATTTTTGAAAAATCACAAGAGCCGCAGTATTGTTAATTTTAAAACCGCCGAACAGAAAAAAATCGCCGCGACAATGAAACTGGTGCAAGAAACGAAGTAAAACCGGATTAGTCTATTGGCCGGGTTTGTCCTGCAATTTTTCCGTTTTCTTTTCCGATTCGTGGAAGTATGCCGGATACAGTTTTTTCATACATTCGGGACAGATATCATGGCTGAATTGCGCCTCCGAATGGGCGGAAATGTAGTTTTCCACGGACTGCCAGTAGCCTTTGTCATCCCTGATTTTTTTACAGGATGCGCAAATCGGTAACAAGCCCTTCAGCTGTTTTACCTGGTCCAAAGCGTCCTGCAATTCGGTGGTTTTTTGCTGCAAATCGCGCTTGGCCGCGAACAGTTCGTTCATCAGGCTGCTGATAGCTTCATGCCAGCGCATATCGTCTGAAGAATGGATTTCGGGCAGTTTGTTCTCCTCCGCCATTGATTTTACCTCCCCAGTATCCGGACTGCGATTTCCGGAGCATCCCCCGCGCCCAGGGCAACCGCATCCGCGCCGAAAGAAGCCGCGTACACGGGGTCCGAAGAAATGCTATAACCGCCGATAATGATTTTAACTTCGCCGCCCAATTGCTGCCTGACTATCGCGATTAAGGCCCTCAGCTCGGGACCATTAATCGGGAGGCACATCGATAACATCAGCAGCCGGGCTTTTTTCTCCCGTATCATTTCAGTGACACTCAAGGCCGGCATGTTGGCACCCAGATAGCAGGTGCGCCAGCCTTCCAGTTCCAACAGGTCGGCGCTCATCCGCAAGCCGATTTCATGCAGTTCACCGGACACGCAGGCGGCCACTGCCACATTTCCGTTTTTGGCCGCATGCTGATGGATATGCGGATAAAGCTCAGACATGATGAGCTGGGTCGCCGCGCTGAAAAAGTGTTCGTGGGCGACCGTAATCTGCCCTGTTTGCCACATTCTGCCCACTTCATAGAGACTGGGTTTGAAAACATTTAGATAGATATCCCGGATGCCGATTTGGGTGTCAACCGCCCGTGTAATAATCTCCGCGGCTTCGGCGCGGTCTCCGGCCAGGAGAGTTTTCAGATATTGCTCAACCAATTCCCTGAACGGCGGAGCCGGGATAAATGATTGAATCGGGGACTCCGGTTCATGGAGAGCCTGCACGGCGGCTTGCAGGAAGCGGATAATTGCCGGGTGATAATCGGCGGCTAAAGCGCCGGTGAGCACTGCTTGTTCAGTTTGCAGCTGCAGTTCAATAAAGAAATCCGGGACTTTATGGCCACGTAGCATGGAACGCTGCCAGATGATATACCGGGCGAACTGCGGCGGGTTATTGGCAATTATCGCCTCCGCCAACTGATAAAGGTCGTGCTGGCCGTACTCGCGGTATTTCCGGTCGTTGAGACCGTATCGTGGTGAAATGTCCGCCCGGTGCGATTCTTGTAAAGCAACCATCTGGTCTGCAAGCTGATTGATTTGAGAATAAATAGCGGCAGCAATCTCTGTTTCTACTGTCACCATGCTGCCCACACTCCTTCTCCCCGCTATACCGGTTTTGTTGATGACTATCAGAAATGAAATCTAGCCTTATGCTATACTGTCCATTTTGATAAGTCAACGATATTATTAATTCCTCTTTTTACGCCGGAAATAGTTATTTAACCGCGCACACCAGCGCCGTCACGGAGTGCGGTTCAAAGGTATACGTGAAAGTTTTCCCCGAGGCTTCAGCGGCGGATTCCCGCGTGATAACCTGATAGGGATTTTCTTCGGTGTTCTGGGATTTGATATCCGGCCCGTTGATGACGGAGACTTTGACATCTCCCGCAAATTCCCCGCCGGTCAGTGAAATCGCCGCTTCTGTGGCTTTCTCCGTGGTCTGGTTGACCACATAGACCACCAGCTGCTTGCGCGCTTCGTTTAGAGTGGCAGCAATATCGAGGGTGCGGATGCCGGAATAAGTCCGGTTCTTATAGGTGCCGGAGAAAGTATCGCCGTCCCAGAAAACATCCAGCGCCTGCTGCCCGCAGGTGCGGCTGTACAGCTCGACGGGATAAAAATTAGGCTCCAGCAAAACATGTTTATCGATGCGGATTAAGCGCACTCCCATCGAAGTCAGGGTGCCGGTAAAGTTCGCCAGGCGAACAGAGTGTGCATGGCGGATGAAAGAATTGAAATGCTGGGCGGTCATCATCGCGTCTACGGTGTTGACAATCATTTTCTCGGTACGCTGCACGCGGGGATGACGGGAAACGCCCCATTCGTCGATGGCAATGGCGATATGGTGTTTGATGCCCCGTTCCAGGCAAACGGAACGGACTAAGCCGTCGTAAGCCGTCAGGTGTTCGTCGAAATCTTTCATGAAAGCCATGTAATTTTCAAATAAATCGTCGTTGTGCAGGTGGGCGTAGCGGTGCAGCGCCATATAGTCGATGCGGTCGCCGGCCTGCTCCAGCATCAACTGCGCGCGCTCCACCCACTCGCTTTTCACCGGCAAAGCATCCGGCGGCAGCGAATGGTCGTCCCAGAGGCTGACGGCCGACGCCACAAGTTTAATATTCGGGTCAACCAGTTTCATCACTTTGCTGAATTCGGTGCAGGCCCGGGCGTATTCCTGCGGGGTTTTAAATCCGATTTGCCACGGCCCGTCAACTTCATTGCCGATGCCCCAGTATTTGACGTTGTACGGCGCCTCGCTGCCGTTTTTACCGCGTAATTTCGCCAGATATGAACCGCCTTTGCCGTTGCAGTATTCCACCCAATCGGCGGCTTCCCGCATCTCGCCGTCGCCGCAATTCACACAAATATAAGGCTCGGTGTTCAACCGGCGGCAATATTGCATGAATTCATCGGTGCCGAATTGATTATTGACAATGGAATTCCAGGCCAGGTCATGGTGCGCGGGACGTTTGGCTGCCGGCCCGACAGAATCCATCCAGCGGTAACCGGAGGCTAAATTACCGCCGGGGAAACGTAGGTTGGGACATTTCATCCGCTGCAGCGCTTCGAAAACATCGGTACGGAGCCCGTTTTTATCGGCATAAGGAGATTTGGGATAATAAATTCCGCCGTAGACCAGATTTTCCAGGTAGCCGCCGAAAATATTACGGTCGATGTAGCTGATAACCCGTTCGAGGTCAACTTTTACATGATCCATTTAAATCTCCTTTAGTGATATTTACACATAACATGCCGCTTTCAGTTCGGTGCATGTTTTGCGTAGCCACTCCACGACTTCATGATGCAGCGGGATGCCTTTCACCCGGTATTCTTTCTCACATTCGGCTTCCGGCAGACCGGGATACAGCACGCGGTCATGACCGGGCGCCGGTTTGGTAGTTTTCAGCATGACCAGCCACTCATCCATCGTGCGCTTGAACTCGGCTACATCCATAAAAGTCTCGATGTTATAGGCCACGACACAGTGGTTGCAGACATGTTTGCCGCCGTTGTTCGCGCCGTAGCCGCCGCCGGTCAGGATACCGCTGAAAATGTCGACGACACCAGCCAGGCCGTAGCCTTTGTGCGAGCCCATTTCCTTGGTACTGCCTAAAGGCAGGAGCCGGTCAACGCCGGGCGCGGGCGGGTCCACTTCCCGCATGATGGGGGTACCGTCGGCATCCGCGACCCAGCCGGGGGGTAATTTGACGCCCATGCGGCGGGCCAGAGTAACCTTGTTATTCGCCACAACGGTCGTAGCGGCGTCATAAACAAAAGGGGCTTCCCTGTCTGCAGGGGCGGCGACGGCGATGGGATTTGTGCCCAACCGCGGCTCGGCGCCGAAAGTTGGAATCATGAACGGCATGGTGGAAGTCATGCACATGCCGATCATGTCGTGCTTTAATGCCAGCATGGCGTGATATGAAGCCATGCTTAGATGGCGGCCGTTTTGTATCGTCACCATTCCCACGCCCACATTGCGCGCTTTCTCGATGGCGATTTGCATCGCTTTCGGGGCGATGATGATTCCCAGTCCGCCGTCGGCATTGATGCTGGCCACCGCCGGCGACTCCCGTATAATTTTCCAATCAGGCGTGGGATTTACCAGTTTGTCTTTGTAAAAACCGACATACCGCTGCAGGATGTTGGAGACGCCGTGACTGGCCACGCCGCGCAGGTCGGCAGTAACCAGGACATCGGCCGCCAGGCGGCAATCGTCTTTCGGCACACCCATTTTTTCGAAAATAGCGACCGTGGTTGCCCGCAGGTTTCCTTCGGTCACCCGAATGGTATCTTTTTCTTTCAGTTTAAGCGCATCCAAGGAAATGCCCTCCTTTGGGGATAAAATTATTTCGTGTACTGCATTTCGGCGTAAGGGTAAACCCCTACTCTGGCGGCGGATGGATAATCAGCGGCGAGGATTTTCAGGACATCGTCCCATTTGTCCATGAATATCACTTTTTCCGATTTGGGGAAGGTGCTGCGCCCGGCGATGTCCGGATATTCGGAATAGATAATCAACCGCTTCACTTTTGCCGGCAGCGCTTTCACTTTGTATTCCGGCCCGCAGATTTCACAGCCGAAAGCGCCGAACATGTAATGTACAATCTGTCCGGCCGGTTCGTTGGCGATGAGCACCACGTCCCCGCCCTTGTGCCCCACGGCCGGATAGGCGATGTTCAGGCAGGAACTGGCTTCACTGGCTTTCACGAAAGCGTTGGCGATAACAATATCTTTATCATGAACCGGCGGTGTGAAGTAATGGGTTTTGCTTTCGGCAATGCCGGCTGCATAAGCCGGTTTTAAAGCGCCGGCGAAAACCCGGGCAGTTTCGCCCCACCGGTTGTAGAGCACGTTGATAATAAAATCCAGACCGGCCATTTCCGCGGCTTCTTCAATATCCAGACGGACCGGATTATCGTCAAAATTGCCCACTCCCTCTTTACCGGGCGGCAGTTCAAACTGCGCGATGTGGTGGTTATGCTGCGTGGCCTCGAAAGAGGCAACGCCGGGCAGGATTATTTTACCGCCGCCGCCGAAGCCGGACATGCCGTGCGGCACGATGCCGCCGATGGCAATTTTCAGGTCGCATTTCATCACCTCCGCGTTGATGGAGACTTCAGTGCCAAATGTTTTTGTTTTGCCGATAAGGACGCAGTTGTGGAAAGGATTATGGTTATAAACCGGAAAACGTCTCAGGACATCCTCGCCCAGTTTCTTCACAAAATCGAGGCGGGTTAGCGCGCCGTGACAGCCGGTGGCACAAATAAAACGGATATTTTCATCGGCAACCCCCGCTTCGGCCAGGTCCTGCAGCACATGCGGGACAAAATCTAAAGTGCGGGTGATGCGCGACATGTCGTCGAAAAGGATGACGACCTGCTGCTTGCCTTTTGCCATTTCTTTGATGGGTTTTGCGCCGATGGGATTATCCAGCGCATCACGGATTTCTGCAGAGGTCATGGCCGGCAGGTCATAACCGTTCATTTGACAGGTTTCAATCTGCCAGCGGTCGGGAATGCGATACTGAGCTTCACTCCTACCGTGCCAGGCAAGTTGAGGTAACTTGATTATCGCCATGATTCACTCCAAATCGCAGCCAATTAAAAAAACAAATTTTATGTCAAGTATCAGCCGCTGGCCACCGGCAGGCTGAGTCCGCTTTTCTCCCAGGCGTACATCTGCGACAGGGCAATATCGACATCCTTTTGTATTTTCTCAATATCCCCGTCGGTCAGGTGCGAGAACCGCCCCTGCAGCTTCAAATAATCCCCGACCGGCTTGAATTTTTCCGGCTTGACCGTAATCGTCAGTTTGCCGTCTTCGATTTCATAGAGCGTAAAAATACCGGCGGTTACGCCGAGGCGGGAGACCTGTATCATTTTTTCCGGCGGGAAACGCCAGCTCGTTGGACATGGGGTGTAAACATGGATATACCGGAAACCGCGTATTTGCCGGGCTTTGGCCAGCTTGCGCATAAAGTCATCCATATAGGCCAGTGAAGCCGTGGCGACATAGGGCACGCGGTGGGCGGCGATAATCAGCGGCATGTCTTTACGGGGAGTGCTTTTACCCTTTTCCGCTTCTCCGACCGGCGTGGTGGTGGTCCAGGCATATTGCGGCGTGGCGCCGCTGCGCTGGATGCCGGTATTGGCATAAGCTTCGTTGTCCTCGGTCACGCAGAGGAAATCTGAGTTTCTTTCAGCCGCCCCGGATAAAGCCGTAAACCCGATATCCCCCAGGCTGCCGTCGCCGCCGATGAGCACGACTTTGGTGTCTTCCTGCCCTTTTTCTTTTAATCCGAGTGAAATCCCCGTGGCGCAGGCCGAGCCGCTGGGTAATGGCATCGAGGGGAAAGCCGCCAGTCCAATCCCGGTCATGCTGCCCATACCCTGGGCCGCGTTCCAGGCGCCGCAGCCGATATTTTCCACCAGCACGGTATTTTCTCCGAAAGCTTCCACCACTTTGCGCACGACCAGCGCCATGCCGCAGCCAGGGCAGGCCGTAGTGCCGGGATAAAGTAGTTTGTCATGTTTTACCGGCACCGGATTTTTGGTCGTGATTTCAAAGTTAGGGATCCATTCGATTTCCCCGGTTAACTGACCAGTGGCAGCCGTTTTCAATGCCTTATCGGCCATATATCTGAAATCAGTAGTGAGGATTTCCGCGCTGTGCAGTCCGGCGATAAAGCCGATGACGCGGGCTTTCTCCCCTTCCACGTTGTAAAGCGCCGACTTAA
>Ga0326728_10007519_pt1 | contig 27883 bp, 31 predicted proteins | sample MB3enrmetagenome_FD_207602 | JGI IMG/M metagenome (GOLD analysis project Ga0326728, IMG submission 207602) | Lab enriched peat soil microbial communities from McLean, Ithaca, NY, United States - MB31MN | ecosystem: Environmental > Terrestrial > Soil > Wetlands > Peat | place: USA: New York...
TTGGAAACCCTGGTACTGTTCCAGTAGGTGAATACTCGCTCCTTGCACTGACTGACGCTGGTTTGTGGAGTCAGCTAAAAAATAAAGCTGTACTTGCTGAAGATGTCAAACAAGTACTTGTATACGTGGAAAGAGGAGATGTTGATGCAGGTTTTGTATATATAACCGATGCAAAGACTGCACAACCTGGGACTATAAAAATAGTCACAAGTGTGCCTGTCAGTACCCCCATCAACTATCCAATAGCTGTAGTTTCTTCTTCTACGCACAAAGAAAAAGCCCAGAAGTTCATTGATTTCGTGATCGGGAAAGATGGACAAGACATACTTAGTACATATGGTTTTGTTCCTCAATCTTGATAAAATATGAGACTTACGTATCTGAGAAGCAAAATTCAGCATAGCAAGCTTCATAGTTTAAATTGAAATTCAGTTAGTTAAAGCTTTTATGCTCATGATTCTCGGCTCAATTGCGGAAGTCTTAATTCTTTTTATCACAAGATTTTGAACTCGAGTTATAGTTAGGATTAGGAAAGGGATGAAATAAATGAAAGTGGCTGTCGTTTTAAGTGATGGCAAGGTTATCAATCAGCATTTCGGAAATGCATCTCGCTTTTTGATATTTGAGGTTGATGGCGGTGAAATTCAATTCACAGAAGTTAGAGAGACTACACCTTTATGTGGCTCGGCAAATTACGGAAGTAAAGATGACGTTTTGTGCAGGATAATTTATTTGATTAAAGACTGTGAAGCGGTGCTCTGTGCAAGAATCGGAAGGAAACCAAGAGAGGAATTAAGAAAAAATGGATTAACCCAATAGAAGCTCCATATTTTATTCATGAAGCTTTAAAAAGTATTTAACTTATGCAATTTAATTGTAAAACAGCAGCATAAGCACCTAATTATATAAATTTCAATAATTTGTTGAGTAGAAAAATCTCTCACTGGAAGAACCCAACTACCTACAGTATAAAAAAAGTTGACTTCGAGTTTACAGCAAATTCACGACACCACCAGCTTTCGAATAGCTATTTTCCTTAATAGTTTAAAGTTGATACTATATTAGTAGAATATTAATTCAAAAATTTATTAAATGGAATGAACAACACATGAAAATCCATTACATTCAGCATGTTGAATTTGAAACTCTTGGAACTATCGCTCAATGGAGCGAAAAAAAGGGGCACTCTTTATCGAGTACACATTTATACGCAGATGAGAGCTTTCCCAGTATGGATAACTTCGATCTTCTCATAATTATGGGTGGACCGATGAATATTTATGAGTATGAAAAATATCCATGGCTGATTGAAGAAAAAAAGTTTATCGAAGAAACTATCTCTGTAGGAAAAGCAGTACTCGGGATCTGCCTGGGAGCTCAGCTTGTTGCTGATGTCCTAAAAGCTGAGGTATTTAAAAACAATTATACGGAAATTGGATGGTTTCCAGTGTTTACACTCAAACAAGCAAGATCCAAGGTTTCCTTTTTGGAAAATATTCCTGAAAAAATCATTGCTTTTCACTGGCATGGAGACACTTTTAATTTGCCTGAAGATGCAAAGAGACTTTTTTTAAGTGAAGCCTGTGAAAATCAAGGGTTTATTTATAATGATAGAGTAATTGGGCTCCAATTTCATCTTGAAATGAGCAACGAAACAATCAGAAACGCGATTGAAAATTGCAGTGATGAACTGGTAGATGGAAAATATATCCAGAACGAAAAAGAAATGCTAAGTAAAGATACACTTCTTGCTGATTCAAGGTTATTAATGTTCAAATTACTAGATAATTTAGAAAAAATGATTGGATCTTAAAAAAGAACTCAGTATTTGGCTTTGGAGATAAAATTTAATAAAAATTATTTTTAGATATACAAAGTGGGAATTCGATAAAATGTAGAGGAAAGGTGTTCTTTGATGGATCAGGTTCGCTATACTCAGAGAAATTGCACAGATCGGAAGAAAATCGAAAGTTTTCTTTTGCGAGTAAGAACCGGCGTGCTTGGAATGACAAGTGATATTTTTCCATACGCTATTCCGGTGAATTATGTATGGTACAACGGTTCTGTTTACTTTCATGGCATGGGTTCAGGCAAAAAGGAAAATATTCTTTCCCAGAATCCGTTCGTTTGTTTCACGATATATGAGGAATATGGTACTGTGACCGATCCGATGCCTTGCCACGCAGATACGGCATACATGACCGTAATGCTTTTTGGAAAGGCTGAAAAGGTGACTGATCCTGAGGAGGCTAGCGAGACTCTCCAAAAATTGGTTGAGAAATATATGCCAAAGTACTACAGTAATCCTTTAACTAGCACTTTGATTGAGAAATATCGCTCTTCACTTGATGGGAATGCAGTTTCAGTTTTTCGGATAACGCCACAGGAAATGACAGCTAAAGAAAACTCAGTGGGATCCGATAAACTGTTGAACATAGAAACGCGGTAACCGTATGCTGTAGTTACATGAAACAAAGTCGCTTTAGAAAAATGTTCATCCAACGCACCTTTTTATTGTATACTCTACATTAGCAACAACTGATAGTGAAAGCTGTTCTAGGTTTGTTGGCGGGACTGTTTGAAACAGTACTAGTGATGACTGTTGGATGAAATATGATAGAAGACAAAAGGTACTTTTCATGACCGATAAACATAACAGACGTGGAAAGTCTAAAATGAAAGAACGAGTTTTTTAATCACTTTTTATGTGTTCTGTCTTAAAACACAGTTTTTATCAATTAACCAGCGAATAGTTGGCTTCCAATAAATTGTTTCTATTAAACCGTGAATCTCGGTAACGTCGTAAAAATTATGGCTTTATTCCTTTCGGCCTTGAACTCCGGTCTTGTAAGACAGGCATATTCGCCAAATATATCGGGCAAACACCCTAGCTCATGTATACATTCGTTTTTCGGCTTAATATAAATATAGTTCCAACGATAATTGCTAAAAGCAAAGGTATAAAACCGTCTAATCAATATTCTGCATTCAAAGTCATAAATTCGACATTATAATATCAGCAGTAACATTCGTCACAAGTATTATGGCAATCCTTAGTGACAAAATCATCAATTCTGAAAGAGCATTCTGAAATTTTGTATTCCGCATCCGACTTTTCACTTTTTCGTTTGCTGAAGCAAACACATCCGTCGAAAAAACTGATCTTCATTGGTACAACTGCCAGCTTGTCGTCAAAATAATAGCTTCTCTTAAATGACGGTTCATGGACTATTTCTTTGCCGTCACGACAAAATACTGTTATCTTCACCATGGAAGTTATAAGAGATTTCACGCTTCCATTTTCTGAGAAAACAAGAGAATTGCTTTCACCGTCAATGCCTAGAGCGTCAGGGTCAAAAGCAAGTACCTTGCCTATTGGCGTATTAACGTTCAAAGCGCTATAAGGCTCGACTGATTTTATTTTCCCATCCGGGTACAGGCAGACCCCAATCCGTGTCTGAATTTCTCCTGCATGCGTTTTAATAAGAATTGTATCTTTAGGCCATAATGTAATGCTTTTAAGTTCTCCGGTTTCATATAGTGTTATGTTTATAACCTTACCTTTAAAGACATCGAACGGTAGATTGATCTGTAATTCTGGAGAAATATTATATTCGTCATCTTCCGTCCAAAAAGCGCTGATGCTCCCAAATACAGGGAAAATACGTTTTACTGTCCCGCTTTCATAAAAAGTAATCATCTCTGCTGGAAGGCTCCCAAGCCTTGTATTTACACTCAAAGGATCCTGCAAAACCATACTTGCAATGTTCCCACTTTCATAAAAGGTCATAGATTTCATGAGCTTTTTCCTTTTTCCATCATCCTTATATTGCGGGATAAAGATGCCACAAGGAATGCTTATAGCATTTTTTTGTTTTAGAATGCAGCGTTTGATTATTCCGTTTTTATGGTATTCTGCGGAAGCGATACCCTTTAAAACACCATAATTTGTACTTGCTGTTTCCAAATAATCGCCGCCTTTCACAGAGTTTGCACATGCACTATTTTAACGGTCTTTTCATTCGGCAATGAATTCACAGTTTCATATTCAAACCCTAAGACTCTTAAATTTGTAGTAAACCACTTTGGAATATGACTGCAAATGACATCCAGACGGTTGAATTCTCCATTTTTCAGATAGGGTAACAGAATTTTCTTTGAAGTTAGTTGTGGATTCTTTGAAAGGATTTTTTCCATATTAAGACAAAAATCACCTTTATTCGTACCAGGTTCCAAAAATTGCATGATATCGAATTTGCTGGGTTTCCCCTGCTGCTTCTCAATTATCTCCCTCATTTCTTTTTTGACTGAATCGAGAACATCAAACCCACTTTTTTCTACAAGGAATATTTCAAAGCCTGCTACTTCAAAAATGCCGGATGCTATTCCTGGTATTTCACTTGCAACCACTATTTTTACATTATCAAGCTGCTTTATGGTATCCTCCACAGCCATGCGTACTGCAGCAATACTCTTTGCGCTGCAAACTTTATTTTCAAATCTGTTCAGGACTTTCCATTCCCCACCATCTTCTTCATATGTTACAATGAATCCCGGTTCAAATATTGAACTCGTTTTTTGGTCATTGCTTTCTACAACTGAAATTTTCAAGACATATCCTCCTTTCATGTTGCAATTCACGAAGATTTCGGGCAAGATTAAAATATTTTCTCGCCATCGGAACTATCTATTAGATTTACATAAGCTGCGTGGGATTAATTTCACAGTCATAAGAATATATTGTTGAGGCAGTCCGAATAGATCCCACTGCTTGCATCCGGGTATGCCAGAGAAAATTTGATTTGCGTCTTTTTCGGAGGGATTTTGCCAGAATGTGATTCCAATCAGGAACTGGCAGAATCTAATAAAATCCCAGCTAAGTCTTACAACATTTGATTCTCAGAATCCTCATTTATTGAATATTCCTTACCATACATTCAGTAACCATTCCTTATTCCTCTTGTACTCCATGTCGGTGAATAGCGTGTTTGCCATCTGTTCCGCGAGCCACATAGCTCCCGCATATCCGACAACAGGATGGCGGTACAGTCCTGCACGGTCGAAGGTGGGAAAACCTACGCGTACCATGGGAATATTGTTGTCGATGGCTATCCATCGACCCTTGGAATGGCCCAAGATGAGATCAAGTTCAACTTCCTTGTTCTTAATCCGGCTTTCCAGTTCCCATAGATCTGCATTCATAATGATCTGCATGTCGAAATCGACTTTTTCCTTAAATGCCTTGATACGTGGATCGTTTTGATATGCCTGATTATCGTCGCCGAGAAGAAGAATCATGGGCTTCATCTCCAGATCGAGGCAAAATTCAGCCAGACCAATAACCATATCTGGGTTTCCGTAGATAGCAACTCTCTTGTCGGCGAAAAACATGTGAGTCAGATCTGTCAGCGCATCAATTGCAATTCCTCTTTCACGAACTAGTGATTCGGGAATTGGTTTTCCAGTCATTTTTTTTACATTCTGCAGGAAGGTATCCGTGTTGCGGATGCCAATAGGAGTGGGCCCTATTATCGCCGGAACGTTGAATTTTTTCCCCAGAAATTCGGCGGCTTTTCCACCTTCGTATTTGTTCAGGGCAATTGTTCCCAGTGCATCCGCTGTTCCAATCAACTCTTCGATCGTAGTGCTGCCATGAGAGACTCCACTTTTGTCTGGCATCAGAGGGGAATCGAAGCTTTCGATTTCGAAAAGAACTGTCGCATCCACATCCATTTCCGACAGAAGATGCTTGAGCGCTGTTACGTCTCCTGGATTGACCCATCCAGTAATCAGATTGAGTTTTCCGTTGGGTTTGTCTTTTTTTGCAAACGCACTTACTAGATCCTGCACTGCGACATCGTATCCACTCACCATACTTCCCTTAAAACTAGGTGCATGGATCGGAATAAGATAGACTTCCCTATCGGCATATTTTTCTTTCAAAAGTCCCTTTTTGAGCTTTTTTATGAGACCATCGATATCATCGCCGATGATTTCCGTCGAACATGTAGTGATGATTGGCACGACTTTCACATGCGGATACCGCATTAAAAGCACATCTACAGCTTCTTCGACGCGTTTGAGAGCACCGAACACTGCTCCATCCTCGTGAACAGAGGAAGACGCGATCTCGAAGCTATCCTTGAAATGTTGTGCGAACAGCATGCGGACGAACATAACGCAGCCTTGTCCTCCATGAACTATTGCGATACAATCTTTAATTCCTATGCTGGCATACTGCGCTCCACAAGGCTGACATGTTAATATTGGATTGATAACGCCGCCACGCTCTCGTTGTTTAATTTCACAAGACATAATTTTCCCTTCTTTAATAGAGTGGGTTACTAAGTTCTTTATTCAGTGACCCCGTAATTGTCAAGTAGTCTATACGATCTTTGAGTCCCTTCATGAGCAGTTTGATATCCTTTTTTTCCATCATGGCCAGCCATGGATACGTACTTTTGAAACCCTTAGCTAAAAGCACAGCATCTACCCAATAGCATCTGTCAGTTGGAGTTTCGAGTTCGACGGGTTCCTCACACAATAGCTGCATGGTTTTTGTAAGGATCCCCTCATTCTGTTTCTCTCTGTCCCAGGCACGGGAATGAAACTGCCACAGACACCATTTCATAATATAATCTACGAGTTGCTCGATCCTGTCTTTCATAAGATTTTCCATTATATTCCTCTACACCACGCCTATAAGATGTTCTTTTTCTTGCTTTTGTGAGCTTGGATATATCTTTCCACGTAATTTTGAAACAATATCATATTCACCTGTATACGGTTGTTCCGAGCTTGGAGTTGTCTCATCCTCAATTATATTCACATCAGAAATCATCCGTCGTATCAAAAATCCTTTATCTGTAGGTATTTCATCCTTGCTGATGTCCAGGCCGGAAAGCTGATGAATCGGCGAATAGATAGCGTTGTATATATCACGTGCAAGCCTGACCCATCCTTCAAATCCTTTATAGGGCCCGTTGTGATATGCGTGTATGTTAAGATACGGAATCCGAGCCTTTTTTACGACCTCTCCTGGCCGAACACCAGTGAGGATTATATCTGGTTTCAACATCTCCATAGCTTCTAGACCTTCTAGTTCGTTGGGATCATCGATTGCTAATGCACCTTCGCTACACCGTGCAACACCTTTTTCGAAGTCTCCCTGATGGCCGAATTTTGAATACACTGAGACGACTTTGACCCCCATTTCTTCCTCAATTACATGCGCCCAGTGCCAGAGTTTTGAGCCTCCAGGCCAGAGACATACTTTTTTCCCTTTCAAGCGTTTCTCGTACCAGTTGAGTTCCGGTCTCCATCTAGCAGTTTCTTCATCAATAATAGCTTTTGCTTCCCTTTCGAGTCCGAAGAACATGGCGACTTTCATGAGCGATGCAGACAGCGGTTCGAAACCAAAACCATCGATATCAAGACGTGGAATCCCATATCTTTTTTTGAGTTCGTTGCAGATGTACTCGGCGGAACGTGCACATTCAAGTACGTTTAGGTGTGCGCGGTGCATACCTCTTAGATCATCGTAGGATCCATTACCTGTAAAAGTGGAAAGAACCTGTATGCCCATTCTCTGGAAATAGTCCAGCATGATTTCCGCATCGCCCTGTATATTATAATCGCCGACGTAGTTGATGACATATTTGCTTGTAATTTCCGGTTCAAACGTTCCGACCTTTTGATCTATCCAAGCGATATTTATTTTGTGATGCCCTCCTGACTGACTCGGCCCTCCGAACCCTGGTGCATTGCAGACAAAAATATCTACATCTGGCATTTCCTCCATCACTTTCTTCGCGACTGCGTTCATATCGTCCCCGATAAGCGCTGAAGCGCAGGTTTGGTAGATGCTCATCCTTTTGATATTGGGAAATGCCTTGAAGCAATCAATAATGTTCTGCTTGAGCAGTTTTTCAGCGCCGAACACGACATGCTTTTCCTTCATATCCGTCGCCCAAGCATATTTAAGCTGGAAGTTGTCATTATCGCTGATATAGCGTTTTGTGTGCCAGGTATCATAGGTACATCCTACTGGTCCATGACATAGATGAATGACATCTTTCATGGGTGCACCTATAACGTGCTTTGCGCCACAAAACGCGCAACCGCGTTCCGAAATTGTACCAGGAATTGTGTTGAGGTATCCGAGGGGAAGGCAAGACGTCAAATCCTCCCCTGGCCCTTTTATAACAGCATGCATAGCCCTTTCAGGAATACACTCGCTACATTTAAATGTGTGATATGGCATGTATTCGTTCCCCAGTGTTTTTTTTCCATTACAGAACAGCGCTATCTCCCTGTTCATCTGTCCGTACTCGAATGGCATTATCGATCGGGCAGATGAAAATCCTCCCATCGCCTATCTCTCCGGTTTGGTTAACTTTGATAATTGTTTCAACAATCGTATCAACATCTTCATTGCGGGTAATTATGGACAGAAGGCGTTTGGGAATATATTCCATATATTTCATTCCATCCATTAGGCCTTGAGCCAAAACATCAGGATCAATATCTATATCGAGTTCGGTTGCAATACCTCGTTGCTTACCTCGTCCAAGTACTGAAGTTGCAGTTACACTCGGGACACCAAGTTTATCAAGGGCTTCCTTTGTAGGTACAATTTTTTTTGGACGTATGATTGCAATTATTTCTTTCATAATTGTACCCTCTTAAAGACCCACAGCTCCGGTCCGTATCGTGATCGCATTGTCAACGGGAGTCACAAAAATTTTACCATCTCCGTAATTACCTGTGTATGCTTTGCATTTGATGAGTTTAACAACTTCTTCAACAGACTGATCTTCTACAACTACCATAATCATAGTTTTAGAAAGTTCATCATAATGTGTCGTTCCTACTGTGATCCCCTTCTGTTTCCCACGGCCAAATACATTTATTTTTGTTAGTGATAAAAAGCCAGCCTCTGCAAGCTCTTCAATAACTTCATCAGTGGTTTCAGGACGTAATATAGCTCTGATCATTTTCATATGATGCCTCCTTTTTCGCCAAACAAAATTTATAACACGAAACTTCATTCGGCGGTAAACTAAATTTTGTGTGTAACAATGAAATTTTAAATTACATCTTCAATCCAGTCAGAATGTACTATGACACTAATCATTTTCATTTGGAATGCCAATGAAATTAATCCATAAGACCATATCTTGCTACCATTGTCTCCAGCTGATCCATGCTTAATGGTTTCGGGATCACGAACATATCATTCTCAAGGATTTTCTTGGCGAGTGCTCCATATTCATGCGCTTGATTGCATTCTGGGTCGAACTCCACTACCGTCTTTTTATTGAACTCCGCTTTTTGAACAATGTTGTCTCGTGGCACAAAATATAGCAGTTGTGTTCCGAGCGCGGAAGCAAATTCTTCCATCATTTCCATCTCATTATCGACTTTGCGGCTATTACAAATAATTCCTCCCAATCTGACACCACTTTGTTCTGCATACTTAAGCAAGCCGCGACAGATATTGTTTGCTGCATAAGTTGCCATCATCTCTCCAGAAGCGACTATGTATACCTCTTTAGCTTTTCCTTCACGAATCGGCATTGCAAAACCACCACAGACAACGTCACCCAATACGTCAAAATGAACAAAATCTAGATCCTCAGAATAAGCTCCCAATTCCTCCATGAGATTGATCGCGGTGATAACTCCTCTACCTGCACAACCAACACCGGGTTCTGGCCCACCTGATTCAACGCATTTGATTCCTCCGAAACCGGTATTAACTACATTCTCAGTTGTTACGGCCTCTTCCCCAAGTTCCCTTAGCGTGTCCATTATTGTGGTCTGGGGGACGCCGCCAAGTACCAAGCGAGTACAGTCCGCTTTTGGGTCACAACCATGAATAAAAACTTTTTTGCCATGAAAATATGCCATAGCAGCTGCAGTATTTTGTTGAGTGGTGGATTTTCCAATACCACCTTTACCATAAAATGCAATTTTTCTTGTCATTATTCTGCTTCCTATATTTTTTTAGAGTTTATCCGAAAACTTATCATTTATTTATTTAAACATCATACTCTTTTGAACACCATATTTGGAACAATCAATAGCTTCTGAACAGAAATAGCGATATTTGTCTTCAGTTGCTCACTTCTTTTTATGACCCCCAGAGTATAGTTAGTGTGCATTTGGTATGTTTATTTCTAAATAATTAGTGACAAATTTAAAGGAATACAGAAACCTATTACCTATTTAATCATATAAATAGTTTTTTTATCACTTAGTATTATCAATTTTTTGGTTATAACATACTATTCTAGGGGCATAGGTAAATCATTACAAAAAACAACATCAGTAATTCTATTATTCCTGAAAAAAGTACTTGATTTGTCTTGTATTGAATTTATGATTCAAACCCGAGTTTGACAGTTTAATAAAAGTACTTGCTCTATTTTAAGTCCCAAATTTCTAATACCAAAACTAAAATTACCATCTTTATTCTCATTCGAATACCAAGCAGCTTGCTGCAGGGATGGAAACTTCCCCGGAAACCGTTGTTAATTAACAAACGTTAGAAACTATTTATGTTATAGTTAGTATTTTGTATTGTTTATCTCTCTATATATATAGATAAATAACGTTATTTATATGAGAATCGTAGCTAAACAAAAATAGCGGTTCAAAAATGTAAAATGATAAAACTTAAAGACTGTCCATAAAGTCATTAATGGCATGTTGTAAAGTATCCAGACAGGTAGCGGAAAATATACGTAAACTTTATGAACTCATTAGAAGCCCATGGTGAAGTTTAAATCACCGCGCTAATAGAATAATTATAGACTTGCTGAAAATTACGCTTTAGACGGATTATAAGGGTATATTTTTTATAAATTTTATACTATAAATTATTTTCAAAATATCAAGACGATATTCAAAGTTTAACCCAGGCAAATAGCAGGCAAAACATTAAGCTGCTTCTGGCCATTGCAGGAAAAAGAAGGGGGGTGGATATTTTGCTTACTTAGGCTACAATTAAGCCAGCATATAAAATGAAAAATAAAGTATATTCGTGAAAATAGGTCTAATTCGGATAAAAACGTTTAGACAATCAGTAATTTGTGACTTTATTTAGCTCAAACAAACTTCTCTAGAATTTCTTTTCTAATTTCATCTGTGTCTTTAACTATTATCTCAACATTCTCATTTTTGTTGTCTGAAACTGAATTAATTTTCCTATAGCCCCTTCTTCCAAAGTCTGCCGAAAAGCGTCTCTCGAGTATCCAAAGACATATCCGAGTGTCTCTAGCTTTTGCCGCTAAGTTTAGGCGTTCCAAAAGTGCTTTTGCGGCATCAGCATTCCGCTGTTGGATAAATGTATAAAACTCAAAATATTTTCCAGATTTCTCTATCTTACCCCTGTTCATATAATAATTGAAAGTTTTATACGTGATTCCTGCAGCTTCGGCAGCAAGAGAATATGTGAGTCCCAAAGAAATATTGTCACCAATTCTCTGTTGTATTTCATCGGTTAATTTACAAGGTCTCGCCATGGTCGCACCGTTTTTTATTTTAAATAATTGATATAAGTGGATCTTGTATTTAATATTAGGTTAGTTTTGTTCCGTATTAGATGGGCTTTAGGCTGGATTATTCAAAAAGAACCATTAGAGTGGTGTTCGATATGTTTGACTATGCTAATGAATTCATAGGACTCTCACTAAAAGTCTCCCTACTATCCCCAGAATAAGGCCATTGTTTGGACAAATCAAATCCCCATGATTTTACTGCCATGGCACGGTGAGTACCCACGAGACATTTTTCATACATTTTTATTAATTTTAAATAATATAAATTATGTATATATCGTATTTACTTCCATTTTTAGATAGGATTTCGCATAAATTACATAACACTGCAGTTCACGAGATCAACTTTTTTGGTATTTCAGGCTAGCCTGTTCACCCAAACTCATTAAATAAATTAGAAGAAAATAGATTGTGGGAGCTCTGATATGATATTTCATCTATGATATATATATATATTCACATTAATTTTATTGTTTTGGATCATTATTTGGCTGTTAAGGCGTGTGTTTTTAAAGTTGGATATCCTTCATAACAATTGTCACATAACACAATTACAGTTGGACTTTTACCCCGTTGTCTTACAGTTTTTATCATCCCACAATTTTCTAATTCATCCAGTGCTTTCGGGAAAGCCCAATCCGGGATAGGTAGAAATGAATTTATACCTTTCAAAGTGACTATTAAATCATTAGATTTCTTCACCCTTTTAAGCGCCAAATATACATAGCCACCCTGTATGTATGCCCCACTGAATTGGAAGGTAACTTCACAATCCATTCTGAAGGCATCTGAGATATGAAAGACCCCTTTATTTTATCTTTAGGATTCACCAGCATTATCTTACTCCCATTAAATATTATCAAATATTAAGTAGAAATAAAGAAGATATATTAAAGAAATATAAGTAGTAAAATCGACATCATAAGACTACTGAATTTAGCTGTACAGCGAATTAATTTTAGCTACAGGGCGAAATATATTTTGCTGTACATCTAATTAATATGGCTCTACAGCTAAATCGAAAAGTCTGGCCAGGGTCTTTAAGCCCTATTTATGATGATTTTTACTCCTGTTTTACCTCTGTGAGGATCCGCATAATAAGATTCCAAGTTTCGGCACCTTTTTCTTCTACATACCTGCCAGTATAGCGGACAATATCGACATCTGTTTTTAATCTGTTACCTGCACCTAAAACGATTTCAGATGCATCACACATCAGCTTTCTTGCTATCTCTATCTCTTTGTCTGCCACCTTTTCGTCGCACTCAATCATCACTGCATCGTGAACTGGAGCAACAATTTTAATATTATTCTCCGAGAGAAGGATGCATGCTACTCTAAGAATTTCAGCCCCAGTGGCCTGAATTGGAAAATTTCGGACGGTCAACATTTCCTTATTGCTGGAGCCCGAAACAATCATTTTCCATTTATAGCAGGTTTCAATCCTTTTCATCAAACAGGCTTGAGTCCAGGTCATATCCACCCAACGCCAATAACTTTTGAAGACTCTTTTATGATTACTCAGCAGCTCTTTTGCATAAGGTGTTGGTTTACCAATTTTAAACCCAAGTGATTCTGCACCCAGGCCATAATGAACACCGAGTACACAGGATTTAAAGAGCTGTCTCTCACTACCATGCGTTTCTTTTGTAGCATCTGCTGGAACTGCACCTGCTAGTTTTGCGAAAGCTAGATATGGATCCCCGCTCTGATACGCCTCAATCATATTTGGGTCCTTAGAGAGAACTGCTGCAATGAAGAACTCTTGTTGTGCATAATAAATATACGTAAGTACTTTCCTCTCGGTCGGTTTTAGTAAGCTTCTCAGGCAAGCAGGAAGCCCAAACATAAACCGAACTCTTAATTCTACTCTATTCTTTTTCTCTTCGTCATCCTTAGGGGCATTTCTACCGGTCTTAGTCCAGGAAGGAGAGATTAGGGTTCGACTTCTACCATCTGAACCAGCTATAATAGACTTGAAGTTTAACCCGCCGATGAGAGCTTTTAATTCTTTCAAAGACCCGATTTCAGGATGGATTTCCGCCATTTCCTTGAAAGTTTCCTTATCGGTTTTTGGCAGACCTGTCTCGGTTCTTGGCCACATCCAATTATTGACTTGTATAAATCTCTCGAAATTATTGACCTTAAAACTGGTTACTTCGTAAATTCCAAATTTGTCGATATTTTTTATCAATTTGAATTTTATTTTTTCCCAATTTTCTTGTAACTCGTTAAGTAAATCGGTATCAATTGGTATGCCATTATATTCAATTTCTGCCACAGATTTCATATACTCCCCCCGATAGAGATAAGTGGGTATGTCGAAATCAGGGACTGTAAGAATCCGTTTGAATAATTCTGCAGTTTCAAGCACATCCGATTCACAATAACGCATAATGTATTCTTGATCTTCTTTCGAGTAAGGAGCTCCAGCTAAAATAAGATCTCTCGCAGCATCTTTCTCCACTTTGCTAATAGTATCTATGCCAAAAGCTTTACACGCATCCAGCAGGCTTGTACCTCTTCTTTCATAAGAATGATTCGTAAAGCACCTGTACTCTACGAACGTATCAATCACATTAAATGGTAAGGGCCAGTTTAAGACCAGGTGACACCCCCACTCTACTGAACTCATATGGGCAACAAATAAGTCATTTTCACTTATCGAATAGGGCGGCTGTGGATTGCTTTCTTCAAAAAGCCACAGTCTTTTAGTTTCGCCAGAATTTATTTCATGTGAAACAACACAAACAGGTATGGGGTGTTCGCTAGGCTTTGCGATAAATTCAAAGTCGATCACGTAAACATGATCAAAAAATGGGAGAGGGAGCATCAAAGCTCACCCCTGAGTCTCTTTAAAACAGGGTGGTTAATGTCATCAATGAATTTGTCCTTGAAAGCTAATTAGATAGCTTTCACCATATTCTCCGGTTCCTCAGGCCATTCCGGCTCTGGAAGTTTGCTGATTGCTAAAACGGTATCGTAAGCTCCGATTGAATCATTTCTTTGAAGCTTTACCCATTGAGTCTCAGCTGCTTTGTAAGCTAACCTTCTGGTGCGGTTGAACTCATGATCCCTACCTTCTGCATCAGGTTGGGATATGTCTAAGAGAAAGATTTCACCCGATCCATAAGTAATGCCAGTGAAGATTGTGACCAGTTTTAATTTTTTTGTCTCGATTACTTCATGGTACAAAGCTGGATCGAGAAGGAATTTTCCTTCCACGTCACTGCTGCCACTCAAATCTAACATGTAGGTGGGAAACTTCCATTCGGATTCAGGCCTGATCCTGAAAAATTCCACACCAGAGCTTGGTTTCTTGACAGGAATTGAATTTACTATACGTTTCACAACAATGTGTGTGGCTTCAGTAACTCGGAGAGCCTCAAAGTTAAATGACATTTAAAAAACCTCCATTGTTGAATTGAAAGTTTCTGAGCTATACATCAACTCGCACGTAGACATGTTGAAAAAGAAAGGTATATTAAATATACTGTACATAGGAATCATAGACTATCATTCCTCATTTTTTGCATAGGGAGTGGTGCCTCGGAAATAGTTTTGCAAGTGCTGGACGCCTCCAAGCAATCAGGCGCTTGCAAATTATCGAATGCAACACTTTTAACTAGTATGGTTTTTGCCTTTTCATACCCATTCCTATCTTTAATTTGATAGACGACAGATTTAGGTAAATTCATACCCAGGTCTTCAAACGAATTTTGGGTCTCTTGTATTATATTCTGCATTTGTCGACCTCTTTCCATGTTTGCATACCTTTTTGAACACTAAAAATATCAAATTCTGTTTTTAGTATCAAAGCGATCCCCTCTCTCGCTTTATAGCTTGAAGAGTTGTTTCTCCACGTTCAACAGAGTTTTTTATTTGCTGAAGACGATCCTGAGCCATTCGCTCAATTTTGAGCATCGTTTGAAATGCTTTTGGCATATGTTGATTCAGTTCAGTATTTCTGTAAAAATTTTTATCACATTCGGAGGCAGTATTCATCGGCATTCACCACTGTGTATATGTTTAATTGCTATCGTATCTTGTGGGGTATCGCTAGCTATAATTCTCAGTCTTTTTTCACTATCCATCTCTACTACCACAGTTTTCAAGTCTGAACCCATTGATTTCATCCACTGCATAGGAAGCGAAATCATATAGCTTCCACCTTGTTTGATTACAGTTCTTTTTCCAAATTTAAACATATTAACCTCTAAACTAATGTTGTAATGCAAATTAGAAGATGCGGTTAATCATATATATTTATTTTTTATAGGTAATAAATGTAAAAATACCTATATATAGGTAAATTTGTACAAATTACCTACTATTAACGGACCGATTACTAATACCTCTTAATAAAGGTTTGAGCTACCTATAAAACATGAAAACGGAAACTAAGAAAGAATTAATTTTGGGTAGTTTATTAGTATCCCCTAAAACAACTGGACAATTAGCACGTGAACTAAACTATGTGGACACAAAGGGCATTGCAGGTTACAGTACAATTAGGAACGATTTACAAGATCTCGTAGAAAATGGATACATTGAAGGTGAAAAGGTAAAATCCGGGAAACGGGGAATCCCTCCAACATTATATTCAACTACCCTAAACATTCAGAATCTGAAACTTATATTGGAAGAGTATCCTCGCTTGATGCCAAAAATGCAAAAAAACGCTTCTATTTCCAAAAATATATTATCTTATTATTCAGATATAATTTTTGGTTCAACTGATAGTGAATATTATAACACCTTCGGAGGAAATGGAAATGAAGGCTGGACTATAGAGTCTAGGGAACTATTTATCCACGCCGTATATTCAACTTCCGATCCACTTTCCGATTCGCTTAAGAAGGATTGGGAATAGAATTCCAGAGATAAAAATTTTGAAAACATAAAACGAGATTTCGAGAAAAAATTACAATTGTCCCCTGAATTTTTCAGACTTTTTCTGACCAATGACAAGAATAAATTAATGAAGGATATTAAACGACTTGCTGAACTGTCAGAAAATAACATAATATACCTAATGGATTGGGACTATGATCATCATCCAGATAACTCGCTATCGATATTTGCAACAACTTTATCTATTAATATAGCATTCGAAGCATGCGTTTCCATGGATATAATTAAAGGACAATCCAATAGAGAAGCCATACAATACTTAACACAAAAAAAGAACGAAATTTCAGATGTAGGAATCGCGCATTTAAGAAATTATTATGTGCATAATAAACTTGCACCTAATTTTCTTAAAGGGAAAAAATTAATTCCTGTTAAAAACCCTAAACTTGAAAAAATCGAACGAGAATTCGAAGAATATGGAGGAGACTACATAGTTTATTATACTCCGATAAACCGGGGATATAAAAAATAATAGAACAATCTACTAGAATTAAGATTTTAACAGTTTAATTATGTCTATTTCTGGTTTTCAGTTTGGGTGCACAAATCCTATATTAAAAATTATTTTTAAGTTATTTTAGCTAACAGTTCGTTAAGTCTCGTTTCTACCACTTCCTCCATTTTCTTTTCGAGTAGGCGTTCTAATTCGGAATCTATCGGCTTCATTTTCTCTATTTCTGTCCTTATTTCCTGCAGTTCAGAACGCTCTACGACATGCCGTGCTGTCTCAGCCTGTAATATTTGGTTTTCCTGCTTAATCCTGAGATATTCCCGGCTTTCGCTTATGTCAGTCTCTTTTTGTATTGTGAGATAAGGCACACAAGTTTTGAATCGTTCTTTTAATTGATCTGCATCGTGCCAGAAGTAGGTCCTATCTGTTGAGTTAGCTTTGTGTCCAAGCATATGATCAACAAAATAAAAATCAAATCCCGCGTTGATAAGTGCGGAGTTGAAATACTTTCTCATGTTGTGGCTTCTTACTATTGCCCATCCATTGGGATTTTCTTTTCCGCACTTCTCAGAGAGCCGAGCATACAATCTATTGAACGAATCGTCAGTATACTTACGTACGTCTTCCTTTGCTTGCCATTGTTCATCTGTTCCACAAGGCATTTCGAGGTATTTATCTGAAATATTCCTGAGAACGAAGAGATAACCCTCATCTCTAGTTACAAGTTGTTTTTCTAACTGAGTCCTGCGTACGGGGTTCATTCCTTTCTTCGGAGCCCTGTTTCTGAACTTGATATAATAATTAACTGCATTAGAGGCTTCTGGTGTTAAAAATGTGCAGAATAGAACTCCTGTTTTAGTCCTTCTCAATTTCAGTGTAGTAATTCCTGTTTCAGGGTCGTAATTTCCCTTGAAATCGCTTATTCTTAAATTGCATATGTCAGCGGCGGCTAGTCCACTTGAAATACCGGTGAGAACAATAGCTTTTTCTAGCACGTCAGCGACTTTGAGCACGTCACGGATATCATCTTTCAAAATTTGTTTTGTGTTTTCCTTCTTAGGCTCAACAACATTGTTACCTTGTAACTTTGGGACTTCTACATAGAAAGCTTTGTAAAAACTGACTACACAGTTAATATAGTTCCTGACTGAAGTGGGCGCAAAATTGTTTTCCAAGTATTTCCTGAAACCAAGTAATCGAGTAAGAATTTTACGCCTTCTCATGATTATTTGCTTTGAAGCTTCATCTTCCGCTTCAGTCAATAATTCATCTGGTGTTAAGCCAGTAAATTTAATATACTGATTGAAACCGATTAGGTAGTTATCCACTGTCTTAGGTTTCTTTCTAATAATGTCTATCCACTGTATTATAAAAGGGTCGTTCTTCAAGTCTGTGTAATTCGCCATCTAACCAGTTTTTATACATTCTAACAAATAAATACGTTTTCATATTAAAAGCCGTACATTAAACCACCACGTCCATTCCAAGGAAGTCCTTGTCGAAATGGCTCACGAAATCGTGAGCGAGTTACTTTCGGAAAGCCACGTCGAATTCCGGCGTGTGGGAGTTAGAGTAAGTTATCTTCTGAAAAGAAAAGGTCAAAAAAATCTTTTTGATTATTGAATCTAGATTCTTTTGCCGTTGTGACCAATTTTAATGTGAAATCTGCCAGAAGCAAATGATTGAGTTTATCCAAAAAGCCATTCTGCTTCTAATCGCTGAGAATTATTAGGATCTCCGTCATAATTAAAAACTCTATTAGTCACTTAAAATGCAAGATTCTAAAAGCAAATTTTGAGTTTTTGGTGAAGAGTATCGTGTCCAATAAGCTGAATAGTTAAGAATCTTATTTTATTTCATTTGAATTATTACAAAAATTTAATAAATCAAGTGAGCATACTTAATGTAGATACTTTATTATTTTCTGGGTTTTTGATTGATTGCAGTCATTTAATTTGGGAAATAAGTATAATTTTTTGCTATCCCAGAAGATATTAAAAGTTTCTAAATTAAGACAAATTCGCAATCCGATTTAATCCGTTTAATGTGGATACTGGATTGGTATAGAGGAGGGACAGTAGACAGAAACTAATCAACACTAAGAATCGGCTACTTGGTGCTAAAGAGTCATATATTATAAATTAGGCATCAATAAAGTATAATTTGCGAGCTATAAAAGGATCAGAGGGTCCTTATTTAAGTCCTAGTGAAACAGGGAATTGCCAAAAGCAATTTAAATAAGACTGAAAAATGAGAATCCTTTGAAGATTAATCGGATCCTTGAACATGAGATTGAAATCTAAAATAAAACAATTTTTTTCAAAGCTGTAAGCTGATTGAGGAGTTGGATTTATGACTGAAAAAAAGAAGGAAGAACCAGAGAAAGAAGAAGCTAAAGTAGAGCCCATACACCCCTCTGAAAAAGAAAGGGGAGGTAAAAAGAAGGGGCTTCTAGACACTTGTAAGTAAATAGGCTCTTATTTAGTAGTGGGGATGAGTATGTAATCAACTCAGAAAAAAATGAGCCTGTCCTTTTTGGAAAATATACAGACTCATATGCGTATGGTATTCAGCAACTCACCTCACAATCTGATAGTCAATACCAAGTATTTATGATTTAAACTACCGAGGATTTCAAAAAACCCCTTAATTTCATCATATGCTTACAAGTAGTATATGTATGACTCATGAAAATCGGAGGTTTTTCAAAATCCTCTACAGTAAACTAATAAATCAATTTTTTTTGAAAATAAATTTTTTGTAAGTCTGGAAGAAACATTTTCTTTCTTCATAAGTCATATAAGAGAAAGCAGTTAGCACATCATCTCTCCAAAAAACGGGCTTAAAAGTATTTCTTACTCTGCTCAGGTAAATCTACTATTTTTTAAGGTTTCAGCTAAGTAATTGCATAAGGGTTGGTTATTAAGTCAGAAAATAATTTTAGTCTTCTCTTACGCCAATATTCAAAATATTCCCTATATAAATATGGATTATTTATAAAAACAAGCTATCCTATAGCGTTCAATTTTGGTGTCTTAGAAGGATGAGAGTATGAGTTTGTCTGAAGCAAACATCAATGCTCTATTCCTAATATCATGTTAATATCTATGAACAATCCCGCTTCCTGCAGATGTCACAAGAATTTAACTTATTTTCTCAATATGACAGTAGATTAAAAATTGATTTAACTGTGCAAATACTCCACTTCGGAAAAACAATGTCATTGGTCGTTTTTACTAAGATTTAATTAATCAATTTCAGTGAGCTGATTTTAATTAACTATCGTCTATAGATCATGTTTTATTTTTCCATCGATTAATATTCAAAGTGTCTATTGCATCAAAATAGATACCAACTTATTTTTGGTAGGCTAAATAGTATGATATTGCTTGGCAAAGTTGTCTATTTGATCCACTTTTTTATTTGTTGCAAATAAGAAGTATTTTTTTCACTGATCCAACATTGCCACAATATTGAAAATTGGTTCACAATCCTTAAACTTATATTCACATACTTTAGGAATATTTTCATTTATTTCAATGTGCTTTTCAAGAATTCCTTAATCCTGTTTTTGAGTTTAGCTTCGATTACAGATTCTAGCTTGTTCTTATCCTTTTTTGAGGTAACTCTCTGTCAAAAAAGATCTATCCATATATAATGGTTCCCAACTTTGCTCCCATTATTTCAATCCTTTAAAATAAGCATTTTCCGAATGGGCAATTATTCTTTGCCTAAATAATTTAATGCTCATGGAGTGCTGAGAGTCACTAATCGAACGTCCTTTAGGTAAGGGATAAAGTGAACCCTCACATCTTTTTATTTTCGTTTAATTCTATAAATCATTGGCTTATTTGCAAAATGAGTTTATTTTGGTCACTATGTCAGAGGTGGTTCCAAATACCTCTAACTAGGAATGATATGCATTGGAATTAAAAACCTTTATCATAGCTACAGTCAGATCACTTTTCACATAGTATTGGTGTCTAAGTGCAGATACAATATAGAAAATTTTGATAAACTCTGATTTTAACGGGTCAAATTTATACGATTTCTAAGCGTAGGAAAAAATTTAGGGGTTTCTCGAAATCCTCTCAGATATCACATGGTTTTTTTGCATGAATTATCGTGAAAAAATTCTTTTAGGCAATGATATAATCAACGATTTTGAAATATATTCGCTTTAAAATTGGTAAGAGAGATTGTTTTGTTTTTGATGCAATCTCTACTGATGTTGATCATTTACATCTTTTCATTGGTGCTGAACTAAAATATCCTCTTTCAACAGTGATGCAGATTATAAATAGTACCACAGCAAGAAAAGTCTTTAAAGAATACTCTGAGATTAAAAAAATTATGTGTGATAGACTTAAGAATAATTGAGATTACATTGGAACACGGGTGATAGCACAACTTCCGATGTAATAATAGCTATGTTCAAGACAGGAAAACATAACGAAAACGAAGCATACTAAGCAAATGAAAATATTTGATTTTGAACAATTCCTATATATCCAGCGTGGTGGTACGAACATATTCAGTTTTTTTTGTAGAGGAGGTAGCACCACAACTTTGATTTAATCCAAAATAATATGAACTTAATAAATTCTTATTACCGGTATTTCTGACCTTGGATCGTTGGTTGCAGATCCAAGAGAATTGGTAGAAGCTGTAACAGCAAGAAATAAAAATTAAAACCTTCTTGATATCCCTAGTTTGCTTATCAGATAAATTAATTTGCCAAAGATACTACCTAATTTAAAAAATATAGAAAATAAACTGGTTGCATCTATACCAAAAGTGGAGTTACTTTCCGTTGTTTTAATTAATTACTTCATTACTTTAAATAATCTTATTTGATATTCTTCTGATTTGTAAAAATTATTTCAGAACTATGATATTCGGAATACTTTAGCATTGATAATTCATTTAGATTAGTTGTAAAATAGATTACTTCTTGAATTCAGTATAGCCGCACTTTCCGCAGGCAAGACGGTTTTTGTGTTCGGCAAGGAATACACCTGGTCCGCATCTTGGACAGAACTGCTTGAGTCTGGTTACTGAATCGCCCTGGACTTTATAGTATTTTTTAACTGACATGTGTATGCACCTCTATTAAGGCTTTAAGCCTCTTTTCCCTCAGTTTCTTCTAAAGGAGCTTGTTTTCTCTTCAGGATGTATTCTAGTTCTACTTCTTTTATGCGATTTGCATTTTCGTAGAGTTTGGCATAGCCCTTACTTTCCTGCATTCCGTATTCTGTTTTGATTCTCTGGATTACTAGCATTTCAAGGGGTGCATTCAATATTGCAGCAAGTTTATTCCTGACATCATTTCTGGAAGGAGTCGGACCTTCATATTTCACTACGAAATCCAGTTCCCTTCTGTTTAAAAGTGCATTTTTTTTATCTTTAAGGATCTTTATGTCCATCTAAAATTCTCCGTATTTTATCCAATTCGTAATTATGATTTTCGCTGATGAGCTTTTCAAATAGAGTTCTTATTTCCCTTTTCTTTTCCTCAGTGACCTTCACAAAAACTACGCCTTCATCAGGTTGTCCGTACAAAACCACAGATCCAAGGGGGGCCAGCAAGATCACAGGAAGGGTGGCCAGATCTTCTTCTCCTTTTACGAAAATCCTTATAGGCTTTTCGGAGGTAAAAGCTTCACAAAGGGCTTTAATTAATTCATCTGTAATAATCCCTGCTGGATTCTCCACAGAAACTTCTTCATAGACGTTGTCCATGTTCCGAGTCGAAACATGTCTGTCAACAGGTTTCCTTTTGGTGCGATTGTCCACAATACAGATTTCCGGAAAAATCCCAGCTTCTAGTAAGTGGAAGGTAGTAACATCCCCTACGGATATAAGTTTTGTGGAGCTTGCAAGCTCCCCTACAAACTTCTCTATGGTATCGCTGCCATTACCTACATAAAGTTTACCGAAGGGTTTTTTCATAAGAGGGCGAAGTTCTATCGGCAGCTCTATTTGAATGCTCAAATCAGCGCACCTTCAGGGCAAATCTATCTGGGATATCCACCCCAAGTTTTTTTGCGATTTCTGAGCGCTCGGCGTCAAGAATAATTAAAAGCCCACTCCATCCTTCTGCAAGATCTGAAGTCCCACAGATAGGGCAATTTTGTCCTTCCAGGACCCTCATGCAGTGACGGCACACTTTTTCTGTCATTAAAAATCCTCTTCTTTGTTTCTTTTCATGCAGTTCCTTCATTTAGAACTTCATGAAGCTGTTTCTTTTTGTTTGCTTCTTCGAGCCACTGAAGTTTTCCAAGAGCAGTCTGACGCATGGTAAGTCCTATTTTGCTTTCTTTTGGCTCTCTTTCGTTGATGCTTACTGCAACAACCCTGGCTCTTACATGATCTCCCTCAGCAATTGACTTGCTTCCGTTTTTGGTTATAAGCCTCGCGTTTTTAGCATCGTATGAAAAAAAATCATCAGTAATCTGGCTGACGTGAAGCAACCCGTCCATTGGTCCCATGCCCACAAAAACTCCGAAACCAACGGTTTCCACAACTTCACCTTCAATTATTTCCTGGAGCTCAGGCACAAACATAACTGCTTCGAACGTCACATCATAATATACTGCCCCGTCTCCTACGAGGATATGCCCTTCTCCAATTTCGTTGATCTTGCAAATAGCTACGAGGGAACCAAGTTTTTTGTCGACTTGTCCCTCAAGTTTTTCCCTTAATGCGTTTTTAATAGTCGACATCACTTCTTCCCCAAGCAAGGTAGGAGGGATGCGAACAGTATCAACTAGTTTCATCATTTTATACATCTGCTAATCACCCTTAAGCACAATTAATTATAATACTACCTGAAAAAAATTGGTGGTTCTTTATACAATGTCCAGTTTGTTTTTCTGACGCAGGGAAACAGTCTGTATCCCATTAGCTGCAAGCCTGCGCTTCAATTCTATATCGTTTGTCAGAACAGCGGCTCCCATATTCTTTGCCAGCCTTAGAATCACATCATCCGCAGGCCCTGTAACAACTATTCGCTCGCATCTATCCATAATGGACCTGGCGACTTTTGCGGCTGTTCTGTCCGAACCTTTTTTCCGCTTCATCAGTCTTTCTATCTCGAATATTACAGCTTCTGGCACACAAAATTCGTTAAACCCCAGCCTATTCAGTTCTTCGAAAATATCCACTCCGAACTGGATCGGGATCATGAACCCATTAGTGTCAATTATGATTTTCAACTTTTAATTACCCCTACTCCAATGAGCCGCCAGCGAGAATCAATTCTCCTGCTAATAGCAACCCGTGCCCCAATGGCTGCACTTATCGGGCGCTTAAGTGCTACCTGTGCTTCATTTTTCCTGGCACTTGTGACTACTCCTACAGTCGTTGCAGTTCCTATGTTGAGCATAAGAGGTTCGCTTGTCTTAATTTCATTGATTTTTTCTTCTCTTGTAACTCCAACAACCCTCTCAAGCAAGTGTAATTCCATAACAAACTGGTGCCTAGTATCTGGAAGTGTACCTGGTGTGCCTGCAATCTGCCCTGTTAAAGAATCGCCTTTTGTAAGGGTAGGATCAAGATAAGTCCCAACAGCCAGAAGGCCTCCTGGAGTTGCTTCTTCTACTTTTGTTGCGCCTGCGTAGATAGATGAAACAACTGTTAAGATGGGAATCCATCTGGTGCTTCCTTCGGTTGTAACTTTAATTCCAGGCCTTATCTCGAGTTCGTCTCCAGGATGAAGTATGCCATCTGTCAAGGTGCCTCCAATGACTCCTCCATAAATTTCGTCGATTGAAGCCCCCGGCTTGTTGATGTCAAAAGACCGTGCAATCAGCATGCTGGCAGGCCTATCCATTTTGTGGACAGGGGTCGGAATTTGGGTTTTTAGAGCGTCGATCAGGACATCAATGTTGATATTCTGTTGGGCAGAGATAGGTATTATAGGTGCTTTTTCAGCTACCGTTCCTTTAACAAATTCCTTTATCTGATTGTAGTGCTCCATAAGACGTTCTTTGGATACAAGATCAATCTTATTTTGCACTATTATGAGATTCTCAATCCCTATTATATCCAGGGCCATCAAGTGTTCCTTTGTCTGTGGCTGTGGGCAATCTTCATTTGCGGCAATTACCAGCACTGCACCATCCATAATTGCAGCTCCTGAGAGCATGGTTGCCATCAGGGTTTCGTGTCCTGGAGCATCTACAAAAGACACTGTTCTATCTTCTTCCGTCTTTTCACCGCAGTTAGGACAAGCCTTTTCAACAGTGTAACAATAAGGCTCAGGGCATTTAGGACACTTCATAAATGTTGAGTCTGCATACCCAAGCCTGATAGAAATTCCTCTTTTTACTTCTTCACTATGCGTATCTGTCCAGACGCCTGATAAGGCTTTAACAAGCGTGGTTTTTCCATGGTCGACATGGCCTACCATGCCGATATTAACACAGGGTTGACTCAAGTTGTAATTTCCTCCAGTAAAATAAAGCTAATTCGATATAAGACAAGTATTTGATCTGAAATATATACCATCAGAATTTTACATTGTTTGTTAAGCGGGTCCACAAATCCCAAACCTAAACTCATTTGACCCGCAGTTTATAGAGAATTTAGATAAGCCCCTAAATTTTGTCATATGATTACAAATGGTAAATAAATAATTCGCGAAACTAAGAGGTTTATCATAATAATCTATAGTATAATTATATTTTAAAGCTGGATTTTCGCTGGATTTTGGCTTAAAAATGAACCTGAAATCCATTTCTGATCCATGGGTAGATTCTGAATTTTCGCAATCGAAAATTCGGGCTAATTATTTCATTAAATTTTTTTTCTCGAGACATGAATTTTGTTGATTCCGAAGATAATCTTAAAGTTTATAATATCCTGCACAATTATATATCTACTAATGCCGGAAAGCCTTTATATATTTATGTGACTATCAATTCGAGTTTCTCGAGTTCCAGGGCGCGCCTGATCTCAAAGGCTAATCTTCTGCCCGTACTCATTGGTCTCCTCCAGAGTGAGTTGCCATAAGAGTGCCCTACTGACATGTGCACATTGGTTCCACCTCCTACTCTTGGAGCTACATCGTAAATATAGAAATTCAGGTCCTTGTCCACGCAGGTTTGCAGACAGAAAGGTCCTACAATTCCTGGAGCATAATGTTCCTGTGTAGCCATTACATACTTTTCTCCCATTTCAAAAACTTTTTCGAGAAGCGACTCACGAAGTGTTGCAGAGTTGTGCCCGCATACCGTGTATTCAGGAGTTAACTGATGTGCGACCAGGGAAATTTGCTGCTGGGCAGGAAGCCTTACATGTCCGTCAAGGCTTGTCTCAAAGCGCCAGTCAACACCAAGAAGTTCCAGCTTACTCATTTCAGGCTCTATTGGAGAGTAAAAAAAGTCAAGGTTAAATACAGGGCCTATGATATACCGCTCTATTCTGGCTTTTTCAAGTGCTTCCCATTTAATGACCCCCTGCTTTAGGAGGGTTTTGGATTTATCCAAGTATTCCTCGTAGTTTGAGGCAGTAAAAAATCCCCTTTCCTGTGTTTTTACTGCATGTGGAAGCTTAACTATTACCAGTTCGTTAATATCCTTAGGTGATTCTATTTTTTCGGGGAAGGGTAGACCTGCTTTTTCCAGAATCCAGTAATAACTACGCAGATCATTACGTTCTTCGCTCCGAAGGAGATTTCTGCTTCCTACAAGAGGTACCCTGAAGTTCTCTTCTATCTCATCTATATTACAGTAAGAGGTGAAAGACCTGTTGGGAACAAAGAGCACATTCTCTTCAACCAGTTTTTTTTGGTTTTCAGGCAGGAGGATCTCATCATACTTTTTGAAAATAATTGTCTCGTCAATGATTCCCCGTTTTAATTTCCCGTGAGTATCTCTCTGGGATCTAAAATACTCGCTGTAGGTCTTTTCCCTACCAGCCTGGCATACTTCAAGAGTCCTGAATTCCTCTTCAACTGCCCCGTCACATATATCGAGTCCTGAGTGAGATGCTATAGTTCCTATTTTTATATTATCAGCATATGTATAGTAACCTTCAACAATTTCCTTAATCTCTTTCCTGTCAATCATGTATATAATCCTCAGCTTTGGAAGTTTCTTCCAATGGATGGTGATGAGCATTTCTCAAACTTAATACTCTAATGGAAATTTCTCGACTTGCATATTCTAGTAATCACTGCGAAGTTTATCAAATAGAAGTTCGAAGAGATTTATTTTCAATTAACAGCTGATAGTATCCGTGAATTGTAAAAATTATAAATCATAAGATTCTCTTTATATTTTTTCAATAATATATAGTTATATTTTTTTCAGATTTTATCAATAACTCAAGAAGATTTCGATAACCACCTAATTTTTTCATATGCTTGTAAGTGTATATAATTGACTTATGAAAATGAGATGTTTATCGAAATTCTCTCTAGAAAATTCCCTTACAGTTTTACCCATTAAAACTCTTTCTAATAGCAGTAATCATTTATATAATAGAGGGTAGGCCAAAGTAAATACTCTGATCCTTTCCAGTGATATCCAAACCCTTCAAGGCTCTTTAAATCAAACTCAGGATGAGAGGCGTAATAAAAGTTTCAATAATTGCTGCAATGAAAAGGAAGGGCATGATCAAGCTGAAATAGAACCTGAGCCCGTTCGTAATTTCCCCTCTTACCTCGGTTGGTCTGCCTATAAGGGAGAGAAACACTTGATGACCGAGCCGAAGCCCTATGCTTGCAGATAGGAAGATCGTAGGCAGCTCTACTACTCCGTGAGGGAGAAGAGCAAGGAGAATAAAGACAAAGCCCTTTTGCTGACCTACTAGATACGAGACCATTCCAACAAAATATCCATTTGAAGCGATAAATAGTATAGGAAAAATTCCTACAGCTATCCCGAGTACCAGGGAAATCAGGCTCACAAAGGTATTATTAAGGAAGATCGTGATCAATATGTAAATG